>Ga0247808_10000310_pt1 | contig 24917 bp, 27 predicted proteins | sample UWRJL089202R1_FD_179914 | JGI IMG/M metagenome (GOLD analysis project Ga0247808, IMG submission 179914) | Plant litter microbial communities from Arlington Agricultural Research Station in Wisconsin, United States - UWRJ-L089-202R-1 | ecosystem: Environmental > Terrestrial > Plant litter >... | reverse complement strand
CACTCGACCGGACGACCGTCCCGATACCGAGCGAAATCAGCCCGATAAACGTCAGGTACAGGGCGCCACCGATAAGGGCCCCGATGATGCCGGGATTGGTGATGCTTGACTCTGCCCCGCGCGCTGCCATCAGTGGAGAGGTGATGAAGTAGCTCCCGAAGGTGATGAGCAGGCCCACAATGAAGGTGAGCGCCGAGAACACCGTCGCTTTCGCCCAGAGGGCAGGGAGCCGGTGCGGCACCGCCGTTAGCGTGGAGCGGATCATCCCCGTTGCGTACTCGCCGCTGATGACAAGTACCCCGAGTACCGCGACGGACAGCTGCGCGACAATGAGGCCGAGAGTCGCGGCCTGAACCGCATACGAGCCCTGCTCGGCGGGCGGCAGGCCATCGGCTTGAAAAGTGAGCCCCAGCAGGGTACTCATCCCAATTCCGGCGACGAGGGTGATGCCGTAGGACCAGACGGTCGAGCGCAGACTCCGGAGCTTGACCCATTCACTGCGCAGCAGACCGGCTGCCTGAAGGCCTCCGCGTTCGGCGGGGGCGATGGTGGCTGCAGATGTAGTCATCGGACGACCTCAACTTCCTCGATCAGGCCGGGCGTCGCGCCCGTGCGGTATTCGACTTCGTCATCGGTGAGGCGAAGGTACGCATCCTCGAGGGATCCGACAACGGGGGTGAGTTCATGCAGGGCGATTCCTGCGCGAGCGGCGACGTCGCCGATGTGGGCGGATGACGCGCCGTCGACTTCCAGAAGGTCCGAGTCAACACGGGTGAGTGTCACCGGCGAGCCAAAGAGGGAGGACAGTTCGTCAGCGAAGGGAGTGCGCACACGCACAATCGTGCGGGAGGACGCGTTCACCATCTCGTCGACCGGTGCATTGGCTAGGACCCGTCCTCGGCCCAACACAATGATGTGGTCGGCTGTTTGTGCCATCTCGCTCATCAGGTGGGACGAAAGCAATACGGTCCGGCCCTCCGCGGCTAGGCCTCGAACGAGCTGGCGCACCCACCGCACACCCTCCGGGTCGAGCCCGTTGACCGGTTCGTCGAAGATGAGGGTTGCGGGGTCGCCCAGGAGCGCGGCGGCGATACCGAGACGTTGGCCCATTCCGAGGGAGTATCCGCCGACTCGCTTGTTTGCGACGGATTCCAGACCGGTAAGCGCGATGACTTCTCGAACCCGCGCGGCTCCGATGCCGTGGGTCGCGCCCATAGCAAGCAGGTGGTTGAAGGCGCTGCGTCCGGTGTGGATTGCCTTGGCGTCCAGTAGCGCTCCGACTTCGCGGAGCGGTGCGCGGTGGTCGCGATAAAGGCGACCATTCACCGTGACGCCACCGCTGCTTGGCCGGTCCAGACCAACGATCATTCGCATCGTTGTTGACTTGCCCGCGCCGTTCGGACCAAGGAAGCCAGTGACTTTTCCCGGTTGTACGGTGAACGAGACGTTGTCCACGGCCGTTTTTGCGCCGTAACGCTTGGTGAGCCCTGTGGCTTCAATCACTTTGTTCCCTCGACATATCTCTCCGGTAGTAGTGATGCCGCGTGTTCAGCGGCGTTACTTCAGCGTAGAGACGAGTGAGGGTTGGTCACATTAGACCGTGGGATGGAGTTCCACTATCGAAAGTAGTACTCCGGTGCTACTTCGCCTGGGGCGAGGAAAGCTACAGGGAGCGAAGGACGGCGACGACTTTGCCGAGAACAACGGCGTAGTCGCCGATGATCGGCTCAAAGTTGCTGTTGCGCGGGAGCAGCCAGGTGTGGCCGTCGCGTTGGCGGAATACCTTGACGGTCGCTTCGTCGTCGAGCATGGCGGCCACGATGTCGCCGTTCTCTGCGGTCTGCTGCTGACGGACAACCACCCAGTCGCCGTCGCAGATCGCCGCGTCGATCATCGACTCGCCGACAACCTTCAACATAAACAGTTCGCCCTTGCCTACCAGCTGGCGAGGGAGCGGGAAGATCTCGTCGATTTGCTGCTCGGCGGTGATGGGGATTCCTGCGGCAATACGACCGACCAGAGGCACCATGGCGGCGTCGCCGATAGAAGGCGTGGTGTCAGGCGTCGCTTCGGACGGCTGGAGGTCGATAAGGATCTCAATCGCGCGAGGGCGGTTGGGGTCGCGGCGGAGGTAGCCGCTGAGCTCCAGCTGGTTGAGCTGGTGTGTGACGCTCGACAGTGACGACAGTCCCACAGCATCGCCAATCTCGCGCATGCTCGGCGGGTAGCCCCGGGTTGTCACCGACCGCTGAATGGCCTCGAGGATCGCGCGCTGCTTGTCGCTGAGGCTGGTACGCCGACGCGTAGCGGGGCGTTCGGCTCGGCCGGAAGCGGTGTCGTCCATGGTTCTCCAGAAATGTCGGTGGTGTCTGGTTATGTCAATTCCAGACATTCAAAACTGTATCCACTTACCGCGGGAATAAAAACACCCGTTCGAGTGTGTCGCAGGATTGTTCGTCCAAAAATTCGAATTCTCTTGAGTTTTTGGTCAATCGAATATATGTTCGGTACACAGCTTCGTATCCGGTACTCCCGGCCGAGTGCCGGATACGAATTTCACCAAGGAGACGATTATGAGCACTGCAGTTTTTGACACCGTAGGCAACTCCACCGCGCAGGCCACCGTGCGCTCCGAGATGTTGGGCCACGTCGCCCCGGTCACAGTGCTCGCACCTCCAGCCGACCACCCGCTGCCCCGCCTGCGCATCACAGCCCGTGGCCGTGCAGTACTCATGGTCGTTGTCACGACTCCGATCGTCGCAGTGCTTCTCGCCCTGGCCCTCAACGGGGGCGGCGCCATCGCAACCGAGTCCGGTTCGGGCGCCCCAATGGAGTCAGTAACGGTCCTCGCCGGCCAGTCGTTGTGGCAGCTCGCCGAAGAACTTGCCCCCCAGTCCGACCCCCGCGAGTTCATCACCGATGTTCTGTCCGTCAACACTCTCGCGTCGGCTGACGTTCGCGCCGGTCAGCTGCTTGAGATCCCCAACGAGTACACGGAGTAACTGCTTCACCCTGCTCGAATGTCGACGAGAAGTGGCACCCGTGCAGCGCACACTTCTCTCGGCGATTAAGCTCTCTAAGTGACTTCTCTCGCCGACCTGCCCATCCGCGACAACCTGCGCGGGCTCACCCCATACGGTGCCCCGCAGAAAGCGGTGCGAATCGCTCTCAATGTCAACGAGAACACCCATCCGATCCCCGAGTCGGTGGCGCAAAGCATCATCGAATCGCTCGCCATGGCCATTCTCAAGGTCAACCGGTACCCCGACCGCGAATTCACTACGCTGCGCGACAGTCTGGCGCGGTATCTGGGGCACGGACTCACGCGCGACAACGTCTGGGCGGCCAATGGGTCGAACGAAGTGCTTCAGCAGATTCTGCAGGCATTCGGCGGTCCCGGACGCAGTGTTCTTGGATTCCCTCCCACCTATTCAATGCACTCGATCATTGCCTCGGGGACGGGAACCGAGTGGCTCGAAGGCATCCGCGATGAGGAATACCTCATCTCGCCCGAGACAGCGGTGGAGTGGATTGAGCGCACCACGCCCGACATCGTTTTCTTCTGCTCGCCCAACAACCCCACCGGAACACCGCTGTCGCTCGAGACGATCATTGCGGCGTACGACGCAACCGACGGCATCGTGGTCGTCGATGAGGCCTACGCGGAGTTCGCCCCTGCCGACCAGCCCACCGCGCTGACGCTTCTCGAGGGTCGTGAGCGGCTTATTGTGTCCCGCACCATGAGCAAAGCGTTCGCGTTTGCCGGCGCCCGCGTCGGGTACCTTGCCGCAGACCCCGCCATCACGGACGCGATGCGCCTGGTGCGGCTGCCATACCACCTCTCCGCCCTCACCCAAGCGGCGGCCGTGGCGGCACTGGCCCACACCCGCGAAATGCTCGCGATGGTCGACGACATCAAAGCGCAGCGCGACCGACTCCTCGTTGAACTCCCGAAGCTCGGCTACACCGCCCACAACAGCTGGGCGAACTTTGTCTTGTTTGGGGGAGTGGCCGACCCGTCCGCGGTCTTTGAGCGACTCCTCGAAGACGACATCATCATTCGCGACCTTGGTATCCCCAACCACCTGCGGGTGACGGCGGGCACTGAGGCAGAGACCACAGCGTTCCTCGAAGCGCTCGCTAGGATCGCACTATGACCACGACGCGCACCGCCCACATTCAGCGCGAGACCAGCGAGTCGAGCATCGAGCTCACACTCGACCTCGATGGAACAGGACAGTCGTCCATCAGCACCTCGGTGCCGTTCTTCGACCACATGCTCACCGCGTTCGCAAAACATTCACTCATCGATCTCACCGTCCGTGCCAACGGCGACACCGAGATTGACGTTCACCACACGGTTGAAGACACTGGGATTGTGCTCGGCAAGGCCATCGCGCAGGCCCTGGGGGACAAGTCCGGAATCTCCCGGTTCGGCGACGCCCTGGTCCCGTTGGACGAAGCGCTCGCCCAAGCCGTTGTTGATGTGTCCGGTCGTCCGTACCTCGTTCACACCGGCGAGCCGGATGGCTTCGAATTTCACCTCATCGGCGGGCACTTCACCGGCTCGATGGTCCGCCACGTGTTCGAAGCGATCACCTTCCACGCCGGGCTCACGGTGCACGTCACCGTTCTCGCCGGACGTGACCCTCACCACATCGCCGAGGCGGAGTTCAAGGCGTTCGCGCGCGCGTTCCGTAAAGCCGTCGCCCGGGACGAACGTGTGAGTGGCATCCCCTCTACCAAGGGAGCGTTGTGACCGCGACCGCTCCTCACGTTGTTGTCCTCGACTACGGGTCCGGCAATGTGCACTCCGCAGTAAAGGCACTCGAAATGGCTGGTGCCCGGGTCGAGCTCACCGCCGACCGCGCTCGGGTGTCCGCGGCCGATGGTCTTCTCGTTCCCGGTGTTGGATCCTTCGCCGCCGTGATGGACTCCCTCAATAAGGCGCGCGGCGCCGAACTGATCGACCGCCGACTCGCGGGGGGACGTCCGGTGCTGGGTATCTGCGTCGGAATGCAGGTGATGTTTGACGAAGGTGTGGAGCGCGGTAACGAAACGCCTGGGCTCGGTGAATGGCCTGGCATCATTTCGGAGCTCGATGCACCAGTTCTCCCGCACATGGGATGGAACACCGTTGAGGCTCCAGAGAACTCCCGACTTTTCGAGGGCCTCCGCGATGAGCGCTTCTACTTTGTGCACTCCTATGCCGCGCAGGAATGGAAGCTCGACGTAGTTCCGCCGTTCCGCGAACCAAAATTGACATGGGCGCAGCACGGTAGCCGGTTCCTCGCGGCGGTCGAAAACGGACCCTTGTCCGCGACACAGTTTCACCCCGAGAAATCCGGTGAACCCGGTATTCAACTGCTTCGCAACTGGCTGTCTACCCTGTAGCCCCGCCCAGCCCGCCTGCGGAACCTCCGCGGATGTGGGCTAGTATCTGGTGGTTGTTTGCCGCAGTCTTAAGCGGCCCGAGAAAGAACGTGATGAGCGAGTTTAATAGAACCCCTGGTCTGACCCTTCTGCCTGCCGTCGATGTTGCCGGTGGGAAGGCTGTCCGTCTTACCCAGGGCGAGGCAGGCACCGAGACTAACTACGGTGACCCCGTCGATGCTGCCGGGGAGTGGGTGGATGATGGGGCCGAATGGATCCACTTGGTCGACCTTGACGCTGCATTCGGTCGTGGCAACAACCACGCTGTCATCCGCCGCGTCATCCGCAACACACCGCGCAACGTGAGCATTGAGCTCTCCGGAGGAATCCGTGACGACGCCAGCCTCGAAGCCGCACTGTCGACGGGTGCCAAGCGCATCAACCTCGGAACCGCTGCGCTGGAAAACCCCGAGTGGGCCGCCCATGTGATCGCCGAGTACGGTGACGCCATCGCCGTGGGACTTGACGTGCGTGGCACAACACTTGCCGCCCGCGGGTGGACCAAAGAGGGTGGCAACCTTTGGACCGTTATGGACCGCCTCGAAGAAGCGGGCTGCTGCCGTTACGTTGTCACCGACGTGACCAAAGACGGAACCCTCAAGGGCCCGAACATCGAGCTGCTCCGCCAGGTTATGGACCGCACCGAGCGACCGGTCATCGCCTCCGGTGGAATCTCCAGCCTTGACGACATCGCCGAGCTGCGCACCCTCGTCCCCCAGGGACTCGAAGGCGCCATCGTTGGCAAAGCCCTGTACGCACGGGCATTTACGCTCGCGGAGGCGCTGGACGTCGCCAACGACTGATGGCTGGCACCGACTCCGCCGGCGTTCCCTGGGAGGGACGTTCGTTCGAACCCAGCTCCCACAACGACGACGACGGATCAGCCCCCGAACGTCTCATCGAGGCGCTTCGTCGGTTCCGTAGCCGTGAACTCGGTGAGGCAGAGGTCGTCGATGCGCTGCGCGAATCACGGCTACTGATTCCCCTGGTTGCTCATCTTGGCGAATCCGGCCACAACGAGCATGGCCACCTTCTTGACAAAAGCCAGGAATTGTCCATTGTGACGGTTGCAGGCCCTGACGGACGGACCGTGCTTCCGGTCTTTACCTCGGTTACCGCGATGTCAGCATGGAATCCGAAGGCCCGTCCCGTTCCCGCTGGCGCCGAACGAGTCGCGCTGGCGGCGGCAAGCGAACAGACGGACCTCGTGGTGCTTGACCCCACGTCGGAGACCGAGTTCGTTCTGCGCCGCCCTGCGCTGTGGGCAATCGCCCAGGCGCAGCGGTGGATCCCGTCGTACCTCGACGAAGAGGTGCTGTCGGAGTTCCTTGCCGCCGCCGAACCCGAGACCGCGGTGGTTGCGGTGCAGCTGGCCCCGGGCGACCCCGACGCGCGTCTCGCCGGCGCAGAATTGCTAGTGCATCTCTCCCTCGTCGACGGACTAGACCGCGCTGCGCTCGACGCACTTCTCGCGCGGTTGCAGCAGCGCTGGTCCGAGAGCGAGCTCATCGCCATCCGCGTGGACTCGCTCCGCGTACAGCTGGCGGCTGCGGCGTAACACATGCGGCGGGCACAGCGCACGCGGGCCGCGGCGGCGGTGGCGGTGGTTGCAACGGCGGTGGCTGCGCTTTTGAGTGGGTGTTCAAGCGCGTCATCCACCACATCTCCACCGGAGAGCACCGCAACCGTAACCGCAACGCCCGGACCAGCGATTGCGGACGGACCCGCAACCATCACGGTGGGAGGAGTCGAGCGGACGTTTGTGGTGCGGACGCCCGACGGCGGCGGGAGTCGTGGAGCTGCGAGCGACTGGGCTCCCGAGAGCAGCACTGATGAGCGGCTCCCGGTAATGATCGCGCTGCACGGTGTAGGTGGAAGCGGAAGTGATTTCGAGAGGTACACCGGCCTGACCGACGCCGCGGGTGACCGCATGATGGTCGTGTACCCGGACGGGCTCCCCGTTCCGGATGGTCGCCGGGTCTGGAATGCCGGAGACTGCTGCAACCCCGCCAACACGGTGCCGACCGACGACATCGGATTTCTTCGCGCACTGATCGAGGATCTTCGCGACCGAGGCGCCGACACCGAGCAGGTTTATCTCGCGGGGTTCTCCAATGGCGGCATGCTTGCGTACCGGGCGGCGTGTGAGATGGGGGAGTCGATCGCCGGGATTGCTGTCATCGCGGGCGCGCTGACCGTCGACGACTGCGGCAACGGCGATGCGGCACCTGTGCCTCTGCTCGTCATCCACGGTATGGAGGACACAATCGTGCCGTTTGACGGCGGACCGCTGAGCGCCGGCGTCGACGAGGGCCTGGAAGGTGTCGAGTTTCGTTCGGTCCAGGAGTCGGTTGCCGTGTGGCGGGATCGGAACGGCTGCGCAGCGAGCCCAGCGCACAACACGATCGGGTCGGCTGACGTGGCGCAGTACTCGGAGTGCGCGGTGCGCGGTGATATCACCGTTGTCGCGCTGCCCGATGGCGAGCACACCTGGGTCGCGACGGATGGCTCATCCGACGCGACCCCGGTGATCCTCAACACCTTCGGGCTGTAGCTCCGGGGGTGAAAGGGGCTCGTGGTTGCGAGCCCCGTGGACGGTTGACTAATTAACCGGGCCGGTCCATTTCTCGCCGGGCCCCTTGCCGGGTGCATCGGGGAATGCCGATGCCTCACGGAATGCCAACTGAACGGTACGAAGCCCATCCCTCAGCGCGAGGGCATGGTGGTCGCCCAGTTCGGGAGCACTTGCCGTCACCAATCCGGCGAGGGCGTTGATCAGCTTGCGTGCCTCGTCGAGGTCAAGCTGCGCGTCAGGGTCCTCCGCGAGGCCGAGTTTCACGGCCGCCGCGCTCAGCAAATGGATCGCCACGGTGTTGATGACCTCAATGGCCGGAACCTCCGCAATATCTCGGATCTGGTCAGGGTCGCTCATATGTATTTCCTCTGCTATTGTTACTGAGGCTCCGGGCAGCATCTGCTCCCCGGTACGAAAGTGGAGATTCTCCCACCCGTTCACCGCTTCTTTAGGTTACCGGGTAGTTACACCCCGCCAGTGTCGCTCGTCAGAGTGGCTCAGGTAGCTAAGGGTGTGGTGCGCCAGCGCACCGAATTTTCTCTTACGTCGCCGCCTCGCATCCGCGGGACGGATGTGGCTGAACCCGCAGATAAGAGGAGAAACGCATCAGCGATCCCCGTACCAATGACCGAATCCGCGTTCCGGAAGTCCGTCTTGTTGGCCCGTTGGGCGAACAGGTCGGTGTAGTCCGCATTGAAGACGCACTTCGCTTGGCTCAAGAGGCCGACCTGGATTTGGTTGAGGTAGCTCCCAATTCCAAGCCGCCCGTCGCGAAGATCATGGACTTCGGCAAGTTCAAGTACGAAACGGCGCAGAAGGCAAAAGAAGCCCGGCGCAACCAGGCGAACACGGTCCTCAAGGAGGTCCGTTTCCGCCTCAAGATCGACGTTCACGACTACGAGACGAAGCGCAAGCGCGCCGAGGGCTTCCTGCAGGCTGGCGACAAGGTCAAAGCAATGATCTTGTTCCGCGGCCGTGAGCAGTCCCGCCCCGACCAGGGCGTCCGCCTTCTGCAGCGTTTTGCAGAAGACGTTTCGGAATTCGGCGTCGTCGAGTCCACCCCGACCATTGACGGTCGCAACATGGTTATGGTCATCGGCCCGCTGAAGAACAAGGCGGAGGCGAAGGCAGAAGCCGAAGCGCGACGCGTTGCTAACAAGCCCGCACGAACATCTGCTGCGGACACCCAGGATTCATCGGCGGAAACACCGGCCGACGTAGCACCAACGAAAGAGGAAACAGATGCCTAAGCAGAAGACCCACTCGGGCGCCAAGAAGCGGTTCAAGTTGACCGGCTCGGGCAAGATCATGAAGCAGTCGGCCGGTATGCGTCACAACTTGGAGAAGAAGTCCTCCGAGATCACGCGCCGCCTGAACCAGGACCAGGTTGTCGCCAAGGCAGACTCCAAGGTCATCAAAAAGCTGCTCGGCAAGTACGGCAAGTAGGGGACTAGGAAAAGATCATGGCAAGAGTAAAAAGAGCAGTAAACGCCCATAAAAAGCGTCGCGTAATCCTCGAGCGCGCCTCGGGTTACCGCGGTCAGCGTTCGCGTCTGTACCGTAAGGCCAAGGAGCAGGTCACCCACTCCCTCGTCTACGCGTACCGTGACCGTCGCCAGAAGAAGGGTGACTTCCGTCGCCTGTGGATCCAGCGGATCAACGCTGCGTCCCGTGCAAACGGCCTGACCTACAACCGCCTCATCCAGGGACTCAACCTGGCCGGCGTTGAGGTTGACCGTCGCATCCTCGCCGACCTCGCGATCACCGACCCCGCCACCTTCTCGGCGATCGTCGCAACCGCAAAGGCAGCACTTCCCGCGGACACCTCGGCCCCCAAGGTCACCGCAGCGTAGTCTGACGTTTCTTTTATCGAACGCCCCATCACCCGCGCGGTGCTGGGGCGTTCGGTGTTTCTGCCCCCTAAACTGGGCCCATGATTGACAACCCGCGTTCGCCGCGTGTCCGTGCGGTCGCGAAGCTCGCCAAGCGAGACGCCCGCCTACAGACCGGCCTTTTCCTCCTCGAAGGCCCTCAGGCCGTTGCCGAGGCCCTCACCTTCCGTCCCGAGCTGATGGTCGAGCTCTACGCGACGCCCACAGCCCTCGAGCGTTACACCGACATCGCGCAGACCGCGGTGGATGCCGGAGTGGATGTCGAGTTCGTCAGCGAGGCCGTCCTCGAGTCGATGGCCGACACCGTAACTCCGCAGGGCATCATCGCCGTGTGCCACCAGTTCCCGACGTCGGTCAAAGACATCCTCGCGGGAGAGCCCAAACTCATCGCCATCCTCGAAGAGGTGCGCGACCCCGGCAACGCCGGAACCATCATTCGTGCGGCGGACGCCGCCGGTGCTGACGGTGTGATCTTCACGGGCCGCAGCGTCGACCTCTACAACCCCAAGGTGGTGCGTGCGACCACTGGTTCGCTGTTCCACCTTCCCGTCGCCGTCGGTGTCGAGCTGGAATCCATCATCGAGCGTGTTCGTAGCGCAGGAATGACGATTCTCGCCGCCGACATCAAGGGCGAAGATCTTCTCACCGCTCGCAATGAAGGCAAGCTCGCTGGCCCGACCGCTTGGTTGTTCGGCAACGAGGCCCGTGGCCTCAACGACGAGCACTACGCCCTGGCCGACAGCGCCATTGCGGTGCCGATCTACGGCCATGCGGAATCGATGAACCTCGCTACCGCGGCGTCCGTCTGCCTCTACGAAAGTGCGTTTTCGCAGCGCGCGTAGTTTTCCTCGGGTGTTACGCGTGGGTTACGAACGGCGAGGCATCTTGGTCTAAAGACTCTAGCTGTGCTTGAGTGTTCCCATGGAACCACTCGTCGTAATTGACCGCGTCAACAAAAACTTCGGCGATCTGCATGTGTTGAAGGACATTTCGCTGACCGTCAACAAGGGCGATGTTGTGGTTGTGATTGGCCCCAGCGGGTCAGGCAAGTCCACTCTGTGCCGTGCCATCAACCGTCTGGAGACGATTGACACCGGCACGATTTCGATCGATGGTAAGGCGCTTCCTGAAGAGGGCAAGGAGTTGGCGCGTCTGCGCGCCGACGTGGGAATGGTGTTCCAGTCCTTCAACTTGTTCGCGCACAAAACCGTGCTCGAAAACGTCACCCTCGGGCAGATCAACGTGCGCAAGCGCAGCAAAAAGGCTGCGGATGCCCGGGCGATGGAACTTCTCGAGCGCGTTGGTGTGGCCAACCAGGCCGGGAAGATGCCGTCGCAGCTCTCCGGTGGGCAGCAGCAGCGCGTCGCTATCGCGCGAGCGCTGGCAATGGACCCGAAGATCATGCTTTTCGATGAGCCGACTTCCGCGCTTGACCCCGAAATGATCAATGAGGTTCTCGACGTGATGGTCGGCCTCGCCAAAGATGGAATGACCATGGTTGTGGTGACCCACGAGATGGGCTTCGCCCGCAAAGCCGGCGACCGGGTGCTTTTTATGGCCGACGGGGCGATCGTTGAAGACGCGACCCCCGAGGAGTTCTTCACGAACCCCCGTTCCGCCCGCGCCAAGGACTTCCTCTCCAAAATACTTACCCACTAGTCGGTGGGTCGGATACACAGCAAACACAGCACGAGGAGAACGATGAGAGTCACAAAAACTCTGAGCATTTCCGCCCTTGCCCTGGTCGCCGCCCTCACTATGGCCGGTTGCGCTGGAGGAGCGGACGAGGCCGAAGCTCCTGAGGTTGAGCAGACGGAATTCGCCGCAGGAAGCACCATGGCGAAGCTGCAGGAAGCCGGCGAGATCACCATCGGCACGAAGTTCGACCAGCCGCTCTTCGGTCAGGTCGACGTTGATGGCGACCCCCAGGGATTCGACGTCGAGATGGGCAAGCTCATCGCGGCCAAGCTCGGCATCTCCGAGGACAACATCACCTGGACCGAGACCGTCTCCGCAAACCGCGAGCCGTTCATCGAGTCCGGCGAGGTTGATGTGGTCATCGCGACCTACACAATCAACGACGCGCGCAAGGAAGTTATCTCCTTCGCTGGTCCCTACTACGAAGCTGGCCAGGACCTCCTGGTTCTCGCGGGTAACCCCGAGGGCATCGAAGGCCCCGAGGACCTCACGGGTAAGGCGGTGTGTACCGTCAGCGGTTCCACCTCGGAGAAGAACATCGCCGAGTACACCACTAACGTCATCGCCACCGGTGGATACGCCGACTGCCTCGAGCCGCTGCGCACGGGTGCTGTTGTCGCCGTCACCACGGACAACGTGATCCTTGCCGGTCTCGCCGACCAGAACTCGCCCGAGTTCGAGGTTGTGGGCAACCCGTTCACCGAAGAGCCCTACGGAATTGGCCTTGCCAAGGACGACACCGACTTCCGTAACTTCATCAACGATGTTCTTGAAGAGTCTTACGAAGACGGCACCTGGGCCGAGGCGTGGGAGAACACCGCTGGTGTTGTGCTTGACACCCCGGAGCCCCCGGCAGTCGACCGCTACTAGCATTATCTGTTCGGTGGCCCGCGCGAAAGAGCATTTCGCGCGGGCCACTTCGCACTTAGACACGAAGGCATTATGGACGCGATCATCGAGAACCTGCCGACCTTCCTCGGCGGATTCTGGACCACCCTGCAACTTCTCCTTCTCTCGGGAGCGGGGGCACTGGTACTCGGCACGCTAATCGCAGCCATGCGTATCTCTCCGGTGAGCGCGCTCCGTGGGTTTGCCACCGTGTACACGGAGATCCTGCGCAACATTCCCCTGACACTGGTGCTGTTTTTCTGCGCGTTCCTTTTGCCCTACCTCGGTGTTGGCCTTCCGTACTTTGCATTTGCGGTCATCGGACTCACGGCCTACACCTCCCCGTTTATCGCCGAGGCGATCCGGTCCGGTATCAACGGTGTTGCCCTCGGCCAGGCCGAAGCCGCCCGAGCCGTCGGTCTCACCTTCGGTCAAACCCTGCGTCTGATCATCCTTCCGCAGGGCATCCGAATGGTGATCCCGCCTCTGCTCAACGTCATCATCGCGCTGACGAAGAACACGTCGGTTGCCGGCGCATTTTTTGTTGTTGAACTTATTGCGACATCCCGCCAGATCATCAACGTGCGCGGTGACTCGACCATCGCTATCTTGCTCGCAGTAGCGGTCTTTTACCTCATCATCACGGTTCCGCTCGGCCAAGTCGCAGCCCGCCTCGAACGAAAGGTGGCGGTGTTCCGATGAGCACAAACGTCCTCTTCGACGTCCCCGGCCCCAAGGCCCGCCGTCGCTCCCTGATCGTCTCCATCATTGCGACGGTGCTTCTTGCCCTCGGCCTTGTGTGGCTCTTCTTTACGCTCGCAGCACCCCGCGTCTCGGCCAACAACATTGAGTCGCCCGGTATGTTCGATCCGTCGCGCTGGGACATCCTGGCGGACGGTCGGATGTGGAACGCGATCCTCGTGCGCGGTCTTCTCGAAGGAACCCTGAAGATGGCCGCTGTGGCGGCCGTGCTGGCTCTCGCATTCGGCATCGTGTTCTCGTTCGCGCGCACCGCCAACAGCAAGTGGATCCGTATCCCGGCTGCAGTGCTGCTCGACTTCTTCCGTGGAATGCCCGTCCTTCTGCTGATGCTGTTTATCCTGTTGGTCTTCGCCACGGGCTCGTACTGGGCAGGCGTCGCCGGACTCGCCATCTACAACGGTGCGATCATCGGCGAGGCGTTGCGCAGCGGCATCCAATCGCTCCCTAAGGGCCAACGGGAATCGGGACTCGCCATCGGCCTCACCCCCGTGCAGACGCGGTTCCGCATCGAGTTTCCCCAGGCGTTCCGCCAGATGCTGCCGATCATCATCGCCCAGCTGGTGGTGCTGCTGAAGGACACCTCGCTGGCGTACATCATCGCGTACCCCGAGCTGCTGAACATCGGTCTGCGCCAGCTGCCGACGACCTATGGCAACCGGTATTTCTTCACCTTCTTCTTTATTGTGCTCGTGGTGTACCTCGGTGTGAACCTGCTGCTCTCGTGGCTAGCTCGCGTTGTCGCTCACCGCACGTCAGCGGGGAAGAAGAACAAGCGCAAGGGCGGCCCCACCGTTGTGGGTGTCGACACTGCGGCGATGTACGCCGTGATGCCCGACGCCAGCGGGAGTTCCGGCCCGTAGACGCCGCCGGGGCTACTAAACTCGATTCCTGTGTCAGAGCCCACCTCAATTACCGACCAGACCACCGCAGCAGCGGTGGATGACGCGCTTGCCGCCTTCGCGGCAGCGACCACATCCACCGAGCTGAAGGCGGCCCGCAGCGCGCACACGGGAGAGGCCTCTCCGCTCGCGCGGCTGAACGCCTCCCTCAAAACCGTGCCCAACGACCAGAAGGCCGCCCTCGGCAAACTGGTCGGCCAGGCCCGGGGCCGGGTGAACCAGGCCCTCGCCGCACGCGAGGGTGAGGTGTTGATCGCCGAGGAGGCTGCGAAGCTCGCCTCCGAGACACTCGACGTCACGGCCGTCGCCGGTCGCTGGCGTGCAGGTGCACGTCACCCGCTCAGCCTGCTGATGGAGCACATGGGCGACATCTTTGTAGGAATGGGATGGGAAATCGCCGAAGGCCCCGAACTCGAAAACGAGTGGTTCAACTTCGACGCCCTCAACTTCGACGAGGATCACCCTGCCCGCGCCATGCAGGACACCTTCTTCATCGACCCGGTCGACTCGCACCTCGTGCTGCGCACCCATACGTCGCCCGTGCAGATTCGCTCGCTGCTGACCCGCGAGCTTCCCGTCTACGTTGTTGCGCCCGGTCGTGTATTCCGCACTGACGAGCTCGACGCCACCCACACGCCCGTGTTCCACCAGCTCGAAGGCATCGCCATCGACAAGGGACTCACGATGGCGAACCTCCGCGGAACGCTCGAGCACCTCGCTCGCTCGCTCTTCGGCGAGGGCGCGCAGATCCGCCTGCGTCCCAACTTCTTCCCCTTCACCGAGCCCAGCGCCGAAATGGACGTCTGGCAGCCGAACGCCAAGGGCGGCGCGCGGTGGGTCGAGTGGGGCGGGTGTGGGATGGTCAACCGCAACGTCCTGCTCGCCGCGGGAATTGACCCGGACGTTTACCAGGGATTCGCATTTGGGATGGGCATCGAGCGCACCCTGCAGTTCCGCAACGAAATGAATGACATGAGAGACATGGTCGAGGGCGACATCCGGTTCAGCCAGCAGTTCGGGATGGCCGTCTGATGCGCGTTCCCGTGAAGTGGCTGCGCGACTACGTCGCCGTCCCCGAGGACGCCACCGCAGAAGAGATTCTCGCCGCCCTGGTCAAGGTCGGGTTCGAAGAAGAGGACATCCACACGTTCGAGGTGTCCGGCCCCGTTGTGGTCGGACAGGTTCTCGAATTCACCCCCGAGCCCCAGAGCAATGGCAAAACCATCAACTGGTGCTCGGTCGACGTTGGTGAGTCGGAGCCCCGCGGCATCGTGTGTGGTGCCAGCAACTTCGCTGTCGGCGACAAGGTGGTGGTTTCGCTACCCGGCGCGATGCTGCCTGGCCCGTTCCCCATCTCGGCCCGCAAAACGTACGGTCACGTCTCTGACGGCATGATGGCCTCCGCCCGCGAACTCGGGCTCGGCGACGAGCACAACGGCATTGTTGTGCTCGCGACGCTTGGGCTCGACCCCGAACCCGGAGAAGATGCCATCGGCCTTCTCGGTCTTGACGACTTTGCGGTTGAGATCAACGTCACTCCCGACCGCGGTTACGCGTTCTCCATGCGTGGTGTCGCCCGCGAATACTCTCACTCGACCGGGGCGTCCTTCACCGACCCCGCTCTCGCTCTTCTCGAGCGCGCGCCCCAGGTGGTCCACGCCGAACCGTCTCCGCACGTGTTCCCGGTGCTGATCGATGACCGCGCCCCCGTGCGCGACCGTGTTGGCGCAACTGTTTTTGTGACGCGCGTTGTGCGTAGCGTTGATGCGACCCTGCCGACCCCGCCGTGGATGATTTCGCGCTTGTCGCTCGCTGGTATCCGTTCGATTTCTCTTGTTGTCGACATCACCAACTACGTGATGTGGGAACTGGGGCAGCCCATCCACGGATACGACCTCGACAAACTATCGGGTGGCATTGTGGTGCGTCGTGCGGAGGCGGGGGAGACTCTTGTCACCCTCGACGACCAGACACGCAAGCTGCACCCGCAGGACTTGCTGATCACCGACGGCTCCGGCCCGATCGGACTTGCCGGTGTAATGGGCGGAGCGAACACCGAAATCGGCTCGACCACCACCTCCGTGCTGATCGAAGCTGCGAACTTCGACCCCACCTCTATCGCGCGGACTGCGCGCCGGCACAAACTGCCCAGCGAGGCAGCCAAACGGTTCGAGCGCGGCGTTGACCCCAAGGTCGCCGTCGCTGCTGCGCAGCGTGTGGTGGAACTGCTCGTTGAACTCGCGGGTGGCACGGCCGACCCGCTGGGGTCGATCCTCGACGAGTCGCTCGAACCCGCCGCGATCGACCTGCCCGAGGGCTATGTCGGATCGCTCATGGGTGTGGAGTACACGGCATCCGAAGTCCTCACCTCGCTCACCGAAATTGGCTGCGCGGTGGAAGCGAACTCGATCGCCCTGGTTGTGACACCGCCCACCTGGCGTCCGGACCTCACCGACAAGGCGACGCTGGCGGAAGAGGTTGCCCGCATTGTTGGGTACGACCGTATTCCGTCCGTGCTGCCGGTTGCCCCTCCCGGGCGCGGACTGACACGATCGCAGCGCCTCCGTCGCTCGGTCTCGTCGGTGCTCGCGTCGGCTGGAGCCACCGAAGTTCTGGCGTACCCGTTCCTGTCCCAGCGCAACAACGACCTGTTCGGCTCTCCGGTTGCCGGGGGAGTGCCCGCCATCAAACTGGCGAACCCGCTCGACTCCGAGTCCCCATTGATGCGCACGTCTCTGATCCCCGGACTGCTGGCCATCGCGCGACGCAACCTGTCGCGCGGGCTGACGGATCTCGCTCTCTACGAGATTGGGCAGGTCTTCCTTCCCAAGGCGCACGCTCGCTACGGCAGCGAATCGCTCCCGCTCGGCGCAGCGCGCCCCAGCGAAGAGGTACTGGGCGAGCTGTACGCGGGTATCCCGCCGCAGCCGCAGCACCTCGCGGCGCTGTTCCTCGGGGATGCTCGTCCGAAGGGTGTTGACCAGGCCGCTGTCGCGAGCGGAATCGTCGACGCACTCGACGTTGTCGCGCAGGCGTCCGTCGCCCTCGCCGTGACCATTCGTGTTCAGGCCGGAAGCCACCAGGCGTTGCACCCCGGACGCACCGCCGAGCTTTTTGTCGGCGACCGCTCGGTCGGATTCGCGGGAGAACTTCTGCCTGCCCTCGCCGACGAGCTGAACCTGCCCCGGGTTGTTGCGCTGGTTGAACTTGACCTCGACGCCCTGATCGAGCTGGGTGCACGTGAGGTTGTGCCGCACGCGATCGCGAGTATGCCGGCTGCGACCCAGGACCTGTCGCTGCTGGTCGATGTCGCGGTACCCGCCGGCGACGTGCTGAGCGTCATCGGTGAGGGTGCTGGCGAGCTGCTCGAGCAGGTGCGCCTGACGGACGACTACCGCGGTGTCGGTGTGCCCGAGGGCCAGAAGTCGTTGACCTTCGCGCTGCGATTCCGCGCACCCGACCGTACGCTGACCGCGGCCGAAGCATCCGCCGCGAAGCTTGCCGCCGTGGAGCTCGCGACCGAGCGCTTCGGCGCGACCCTCCGCGAGTAAAAACCCGTCAGTTCACACCCAACAACAACTATGGCCTCCGCTCTGCCGAGCGGGGGCCATTGTTGTGCCCGGGAGTGCGGTAAGGTCGTCGTGTGGACATCCGCGGAATGCGATCGGGCCGGCTTCGCCGCCTCATCATCCGTGCGCGCCGATTCTAGGCGCGCGTCCCGCAGCTGATTCGCTCAGCACGCTGTCCTCGATGACAGTGCCCGACGCCGCCGCCCCGGTCCTCGTCCGTCACAATCAATAAGGTAGAGCCATGTCTCTTTCCGTCGCCGTTGCTGGCGCAAGTGGGTACGCCGGGGGCGAGCTTCTGCGCTTGCTCGCCGGTCATCCCGAGTTCACCGTCACCACCGTTACCGCGCACTCCAATGCCGGGCAACCGCTGGTGTCCGTCCAACCCCATCTGAGGTCGCTCGCGCATCTCACTCTCGTCGACACCAACCCGGAGAATCTCGCCGGGCACGACATCGTGTTCCTCGCGCTGCCGCACGGTAAATCGGGCGAGATCACCGCGGCGCTGCCCGACGACACCCTCGTTATCGACTGCGGCGCCGACCACCGGCTGACCAGCGAAACCGACTGGGCTGCGTTTTATGGCGGAGACTACTTCGGCGCCTGGCCCTACGGCCTACCCGAACTCCTCCTCGCCGATGGCACCCGCCAGCGCAAAAACCTGGTCGGCGCACGCCGCATCGCCGTTCCCGGGTGCAACGTCACAGCCATCAGCCTGGGTCTCGCCCCGGGCATCCGCGCGCAGGTTATCGAACCGGAAGACCTCGTCGCCGTGCTGGCCGTCGGTCCGTCGGGTGCAGGTAAAAGCCTTCGCACCGACCTGCTCGCCAGCGAAATGCTCGGCTCGGCATCGGCATACGCCGTTGGTGGCACGCACCGTCACACGCCGGAGATCCAGCAGAACCTCACGGCCGCCGGGGGAGTGGGCGTCACCATCTCCTTCACACCCGTGCTTGTCCCCATGTCGCGCGGAATCCTCGCCACCTCGACCGCCCGATTGGCACCGGGGGTTTCGCCCGCCGATGTACGGTCCGCCTACGAGATCGCCTACGCGGACGAACCCTTTGTGCATCTTCTCCCCGCAGGGCAGTTCCCCCGCACCGCCGACACCCTCGGCGCGAACACGGCGCTGATCGGGCTGGCCATCGACGAGGCAGCACGCCGCGTCGTCACCATCACCGCCATCGACAACCTCGTTAAAGGCACCGCTGGTGCCGCCATCCAATCGGCCAACATCGCCCTCGGGCTCCCCGAAGACCTCGGACTCACCACGAACGGAGTCGCCCCGTGAGCGTCACTAAGCCTCAAGGATTCATCGCGACCGGACTCGAAATCGGTCTCAAAAACAGCGGCGGCAAAGACCTCGCCCTTGTGCAGAACCTCGGCCCGAGCACAGCCGCAGCCGTGGTGTTCACCAGTAACCGCGCCAAAGCGAACCCGATCATCTGGTCGCAGCAGGTTATTGCCGACGGCCGCGTCTCGGCCATTGTGCTCAACTCCGGCGGGGCCAATTGCTACACGGGAGCCCAGGGCTTCCAGGTCACCCACTCCACCGCCGAAGCCGTTGCCGAGAAACTGGGTGTCTCCGCGGGAGATGTTCTCGTCTGCTCCACCGGTCTGATCGGGGAGCAGCTGCCGCTGGACAAAATTCGCGCGGGCATCACCGCCGCCGAGCTGACCGCCGACGGCGGGGTGGATGCGTCGCTGGCGATTATGACCACCGACAGTAAACCCAAGCGGTCCATCTTCGAGGGTGATGGCTGGTCGATCGGGGGAATGGCCAAGGGTGCTGGGATGCTCGCGCCGGGCCTGGCCACCATGCTGGTTGTTCTCACTACCGACGCCGACCTGCCGCCCGAGGCACTCGACGCCGCGCTGCGTGCGGCGACCCGTGTCACCTTCGACCGCCTCGACTCCGACGGGTGTATGTCGACCAACGACCAGGTGACCCTGATGGCGAGCGGGGCTTCCGGGGTTGTCCCCGACCTCGCGGACTTCACCGCCGCCGTCACCGACGTGTGCCGCGACCTCGCTCTGCAATTGCAGGACGACGCCGAAGGATCTAGCCACAACATCGCCATCGAGACGATTAATGCAGCCAACGAAGACGACGCCATCGAGGTCGGTCGCTCCGTCGCCCGCAACAACCTCTTCAAGGCCGCCGTGTTTGGCAACGACCCCAACTGGGGTCGTGTTCTCGCCGCCGTGGGAACCACCAAGGCCGAGTTCGATCCCTACGCGATCGACGTCACCATCAACGGTGTGCGCGTCTGCATCTCGGGGGAGCCGGGCGAGTCCCGCGATCTCGTTGACCTGACGCCCCGCGCGGTGCACGTGCTCATCGACCTCAAGACCGGCGACTCGACCGCAACCATCTGGACCAACGACCTCACCCACGACTACGTGCACGAGAACAGCGCCTACAGTTCATGACCACCAACGACATAAATGACGACAACACCGCCTTCGCAGACAACACCGCGGCCGAAGCCAAGGTAAAGGCGGCCACGCTCATCGAATCGCTGCCGTGGCTCAAGGCGTTCGCTGGTGCGATCATCGTGGTCAAATTCGGGGGCAATGCGATGGTGGATGATGCACTCAAACGCTCCTTCGCCGAAGACATGGTTTACCTCCACTACGCGGGCATCCGCCCTGTCGTGGTTCACGGCGGCGGCCCGCAAATCTCCGCGGAGCTGGCCAGCCGGGGCATCCCGAGCGAATTTCGCGGTGGCTACCGGGTGACAACGCCCGAGGCCATCGACGTGGTGCGCGAAGTACTCACCGTGACGGTCAACGGCGAGCTTGTGGATCTCATCAATGAGCACGGCACTCTTGGGTCCGGGCTGTCGGGTGAGACGGGCAACCTCTTCGGCGGTCGCCGCCGCGGCGCGATGGTGGATGGCGAACTCGTTGATCTCGGCCTCGTGGGTGACGTGGTCGAGGTGAATCCCGATGTGGTGCATAACCTGCTCGACGCGGGACTCATCCCGGTGATCTCTTCCCTCGCTCCCGACCTCGACGAGCCTGGCCAGGCACTCAACGTCAACGCCGATTCGGCTGCGGCCTCGCTGGCGGTCGCGCTCGGTGCGGAGAAGCTGGTTGTGCTCACCGACGTCGCCGGTCTCTACCGGGACTGGCCCAACCGTGAGTCCCTCATCTCGCACCTGTCGGCCGACGAATTGCGCACGGTGCTTCCCACTCTCGAGTCGGGGATGATCCCCAAAATGAGCGCCTGTCTTGAAGCGGTCGACGGCGGTGTCGCGAAGGCGGCCATCATCGACGGTCGTATTCCCCACTCGATCCTGCTGGAGATCTTCACCCAGCAGGGAATAGGAACGGAGGTCGTTTCAGAATGAGCGACACCACAGAAGCCTGGACCGGTCGCTATCGCACCGCGATGATGGGCTCCGCCCCGACGCCCCTCGCACTGCTCGATCACGGAGCCGGCGCGTATGTCTGGGACATCGACGGCAACAAGTACCTCGACTTCCTCGCCGGCATCGCCGTCAACTCGCTCGGCCACGCGCACCCCGTACTGGTCGACGCCATCGCCCTGCAGGCGTCGAAGCTTGTGCACGTCTCCAACTACTTCGCCACCGCGCCCCAGGTCGAGCTGGCCGAAACGCTGCGCCGCATCACCGGTGCGGGGGACCGCGGACGGGTGTACTTCGGCAACTCCGGGGCCGAGGCGATGGAAGCGGCCCTGAAACTCTCCCGTCTCAACCAGGGGCGCAAGCGCGTCCTGACCCTGACCAACTCGTTCCACGGTCGCACCATGGGTGCTCTCTCGCTGACCGGAAAGGTGGCGCTGCGCGAACCGTTTGAGCCCCTCATCCCGGGAGTGGAGCACATCGACTCCACCATCGAGGCACTCGAAGCAGCCATCGACGACACCGTCGCCGCCCTCATCGTTGAGCCCATCAAGGGTGAAGCCGGTGTGGTGCCGCTGCCCGACGGATACCTCGAGCGTGCCCGCGAACTCACCGCCCAGCACGGTGTGCTGCTGATCCTCGACGAGATCCAGACGGGTGTTGGGCGCACCGGTAACTGGTTCTCGTTCCAGAAAACGGGGATCCAGCCGGACGCCATCGCGATCGCGAAGGGCATTGCCGGTGGTGTTCCCATCGGTGTGCTGGTGACCTTCGGCGCCGCCTCCGACCTCTTCGAAGCCGGTCAGCACGGCAGCACCTTCGGGGGAAACCCGCTCGCGACCGCTGCGGCGAACGCCGTGCTCGGCGAAATTGAGCGAGCCGGCCTCATCGGCAACGCCGTGCGCCGCGGCGAGCAACTGCGTGCCGGGATTGCGGCCATTGACTCTCCGCTGATCGGCGAGATCCGTGGCCAGGGCCTGCTCATCGGAGTGGGACTCACCGAGCCGCTTGCCGGCAAGGTGTCCCGTGAGGCGTTGCGATTGGGTCTCATCGTCAACGCTGCTAACGACACAAGCATCCGCATCGCCCCGCCCCTCATCATCGGCGACGTCGAAATCGCGGAATTCATCACCAAGTTCACCCAAGCCCTGGAGGCAGCAGCATGACCCGTCACTTTCTTCGCGACGACGACCTGACCCAGGCCGAGCAGAACGAAATCCTCGACATCGCCGTTGGTCTCAAAAAGGACCGCTTCGGCACCCGTCCGCTCGCCGGACCGCAGACCGTCGCCGTGATATTCGACAAGTCGTCCACCCGCACCCGCGTGAGTTTCGCCGTGGGAGTGGCCGACCTCGGTGGTGTTCCTCTCATCATCTCGACCGCGAACAGCCAGCTCGGAGGCAAGGAGACCGCGTCTGACACGGCCCGCGTTCTCGAGCGCCAAGTTGCCGCGATCGTCTGGCGCACCTACGCGCAGTCCGGTCTTATCGAGATGGCCGCGGGAACCACCGTTCCCGTGATTAACGCCCTCAGCGACGAATTCCACCCCTGCCAGCTGCTCGCCGACCTGCTCACCATTCGTGAGCACCGCGGCACCCTCGCTGGTCTCACCGTGACTTTCCTCGGTGACGGCGCCAGCAACATGGGCCAGTCCTACCTCCTCGCGGGGGCGACCGCCGGAATGCACGTGCGTATCGCGTCGCCCACCGGGTACACCCCGAATGCGGATGTCGTTATTGACGCCGCAGCCATCGCCGCGACGAATGGTGGCTCGGTGACGCTGTTCTCGAGCGCCGCCGACGCCGTCGCAGGCGCCGACGTTGTGGTCACCGACACCTGGGTGTCGATGGGTAAAGAGTCAGAGAAGGCCGAGCGCGTCGCCACCTTCGGCGAGTACCGCGTTGATGAGGCGTTGATGGCATTTGCCAAGCCGGATGCGTTGTTCCTGCACTGCTTGCCGGCCGACCGCGGCTACGAAGTCACCGCCGACGTGATCGATGGCCCGCAGAGTGTGATCTGGGACGAGGCGGAGAACCGCCTGCACGCCCAGAAGGCTCTGATGGTCTGGCTGCTCGCCCGCGCCTGATGACCGACCTGCAGGGGAGCGCGGTGCGACCGGAGTCACTCTGGTCGCGCCTGCGCGCCTTCGGTGGGTCGTCGCGCATTGTGGGGATCGACATCGCCCGAGGGCTCGCGGTTCTCGGAATGTTCGGGGCGCATATCGGTGTGAGCGAACCGTTCAACTGGACGCCTGACACCTGGCTCAACCTCGTGAACGGCCGTTCGTCGATTTTGTTCGCCGTGCTCGCCGGGGTCTCGATCGCGATCATCTCGGGCGGAACGCATCCGGTCAGCGGTGTGCCCCTCGTGCAGTCGCGCATCCGCATTTTCGCGCGCGCGGCGATGATCTTCGCCCTGGGCGGTCTGCTCACGTCGCTCGGCACCCAGGTCGCGGTCATCCTGCCCGCCTACGCCGTGCTTTTTGTGTTCGCCCTGCCGTTTTTGCGCTGGTCACCGCGTCGCTTGTTTGCCATCGCCGCGGTGCTCGCTGTGCTGATGCCCGTGATCTTCACCGCGATCCTGCCGTTTTTTGACGCCCTGCAGCCGTCTGCGATCGTCGATCTGGTGGTCACCGGCCACTATCCCGCGATGATCTGGCTGGTTTTTGTCCTGGTTGGTCTTGGTGTGGGGCGGCTTGATCTTCGGGTGCGTCGGGTTCAGGGGTGGATGCTCGCAGCGGGAGCCGCCCTTGCGGTACTCGGCTACGGCATCGGCGTCGCGGTAACCCCCGCGACCGAGGCGTCCGCACCGGTGCAGACCGCGACGAGCACACTGCCGGCCATCGACTTCTCGACCCTCCTCACCACGGAACCGCACAGCGGAAGTCCGTTCGAGGTCATCGGATCGACCGGGTTTGTGCTGGCCGTTCTGGCGCTCTGCCTGCTGGCCGTTCCGCTGTTGCGCTACGTGCTGTACCCGATTACCGCGGTCGGTGCGATGGCGCTCACGGCGTACAGCGTGCACATCGTCGCGATCGCGTTCTACGGCGACATTGTGGGCACCATCTTCGACAACTCGATGTACCTCAGCTACGTGCTCACCGCTCTGGTGGGGTGCACACTCTGGACGCTTCTCTTCGGGCGCGGCCCGTTCGAACGGATCCTCACCCGGGTTTCGCACCTCGCGGCCCGAATCACCCCCGTCGCCCCCGCCGGTAGGCTTGACCGCGAGCCCATCTCGAAGGAGATCACACACCCATGACAGAACGCGTCGTCCTCGCCGACTCAGGCGGACTGGACACCGTCGACCAGTCACTGTCGAAGGGTTTCATCGAGATCTGGCCGCTGCCGAGCACGATCTCGGCTCGCCGAGACGCCGGCGCCCTGTAGCCAGAACCACACGCACTACAGAATCACAGCACCTCAGAACGACAGCACCACCGCACCACCGAATCGCAGCACCACCGCACTACGCAACACCGCACAACAGCACACCCGCAGTACCCCCGGGCCCGCACTTGGCTGGCCCGGCCAGACTCAAGGAGCATGAGCTTGTCGAAACCAGAAAGCGCGGGAGCCCTCTGGGGCGGCCGGTTCAGCGATGGACCGTCCCCCGAACTCACGCGCCTGTCGAAGTCCACCCACTTCGATTGGCAGCTCGCCCCGTACGACATCGCGGGGTCGAAGGCACACGCCCGGGCCCTGTCGGTGGCGGGGTATCTCGATGACGATGAATTGGTTGGGATGCTCGCGGCGCTCGACGAACTCCTCGTGTCCTTCCTCGACGGCACGTTTTTGCCGCTCGACAGCGACGAAGACGTGCACTTCGCCCTC
>Ga0247808_10000307_pt1 | contig 25004 bp, 23 predicted proteins | sample UWRJL089202R1_FD_179914 | JGI IMG/M metagenome (GOLD analysis project Ga0247808, IMG submission 179914) | Plant litter microbial communities from Arlington Agricultural Research Station in Wisconsin, United States - UWRJ-L089-202R-1 | ecosystem: Environmental > Terrestrial > Plant litter >... | reverse complement strand
GTCCGCGCGCCGCAACGCTCTGCCCGGCTGGTTGCATGAATACAATCACCACAGGCCCCACACGGCCATCGGAGGACACCCACCCATCAGCCGATTAACCAACGTGCCTGGGCAGTACACCTAGAGCCGCCTGGTGGCGTCCTGCACCTCGCCGACCAGTTCCTCGATGATGTCCTCGAGGAACAGGACCCCGGTGGCGTCGCCGGTGGCGGTGAAGGTACGCGCCAGGTGGGCGCCGGAGCGGCGCATGGTCGCCAGGGCGTCCTCGAGGTCGGTGTCTTCGAAGATCGAGACCAGCTGGCGGATGAGCTTGGCCGGGATCGGGTCGGTGTACCCGTTGCGGCCGCTCTCGACGGGATCGACGTTCAGCCCGAGCACGTCCTTGAGGTGGATGTAGCCGGCCGGTTCGCCGTTCGCGCCGTCGAGCACGTACCGGGAGAAACCGTGCCGGGTGACGGCCTTCTCGACGTCGGCGGGCGTCGCGGACTCCGGAAGGCTGACCAGTTGGTCCAGCGGCACCGCGATGTCCCTGGCCTTGCGGGTGGTGAACTCGAACGCCGCGGTCAGCGCGCCGGAGTCGTCGGTGAGCACGCCCTCGCGGGTGGACTGCGTGACGATGGTGGCGACCTCGTCGAGCGTGTAGGTGCTCGTGGCCTCGTGCTTGGGCGCCACCCCGAACAGCCGCAGCACGCCGTTGGCGGTGGAGTTCAGCGCCACGATGACGGGCTTGACCAGGCGGCCGAAGAAGACCAGCGGCGGGGCCAGGATCAGCACGGCCTGGTCGGGGACCGAGAACGACAGGTTCTTGGGCACCATCTCGCCGAACACCACGTGCAGGTACGACACGATGAACAGGGCGATCACGAACGCGATGGTGCCGATGGCCTCTTCGGGCAGCCCGGTGAGGTTCAGCGGGATCTCGAGCAGGTGGTGGATGGCCGGCTCCGACACGTTCAGGATCAACAGGGAACACACCGTGATGCCCAACTGCGAGGTCGCCAGCATGAGAGTGGCATGTTCCATCGCCCACAGAGCGGTCTTGGCGCTGCGCTTGCCGGCTTCCGCGAGCGGCTCGATCTGCGAGCGCCGCGCCGAGATCACGGCGAACTCCGCGCCGACGAAGAAGGCGTTGCCGATCAGGAGCACGACCAGCCAGCCGAGTCCGGCCCAGTCGCTCATCGGCCGCTCACCCCATCACGTTCTGACTGTGTGTTCACGTCGGCTTTCTGGATGGTGCGGACCGCGCCTGTCGCGCCGGTCGGGGGTTCGACGGGGTCGGGGGTGTAGCGCAGCCGGTCGATGCGGCGGCCGTCGAGCCGCTCAACGCGTAGTTCGCCGGTGGGGATGCGCACGATGTCGCCCACCACGGGCAGCCGGCCGAGTTCGCTCATCACGAAACCGGCGACGGTCTCGTAGGGGCCGTCATCCGGCACCGCAAGGCCGGCGCGTTCGTCGAGTTCGTCGGGCCGCAGCATGCCGGGGAAGGTGAGCGAGCCGGGCGAGCGCACGATGCCGGCGCGGGTACGGTCGTGCTCGTCGGCGACCTCGCCGACGAGTTCCTCGACCAGGTCCTCGAGGGTCACCACCCCGGCGGTTCCGCCGTATTCGTCGACCACGACGGCCATCTGGAAGCCACGGCCGCGGAGTTCCGCGAGGAGCCCGTCGAGTTTCATCGTCTCCGGCACCCGGAGGGCCTCGGACTGCAGGGCAGACACCGGCACATCCGCCCTGCGGAACCGGGGAACGGCGACAGCCTGCTTGACGTGCACGAGGCCCACCACGTCGTCGACGCCCTCGTCGATGACGGGGAACCTGGAGTAGCCGGTCTGCCGGGTGAGGTCGATGACGGCCTGGGCGCTGGCGGTGCGCGGGATGCTGGCCAGCCGGGGGCGCGGCGTCATGACGTCGGATGCGGTGTGGCCGGAGAAGAGCAGGGTGCGGTGCAGCAGCGTCGCGGTGTCCTCCTCGAGCAGGCCCGCGCTGGCGGAGCGGCGCACGAGCGAGGAGAGCTCCTCGGCGGTGCGGGCGCCGGAGATCTCCTCCTTGGGTTCGATGCCCACGGCGCGGAGCAGCCCGTTGGCGCTACCGTTGAGCACGGTCACGGCGGGCCGGAAGACCGTGGTGAACACGGTCTGGAACGGGATGACGAACTTGGCGGTCTGGATCGGCAGCGCAAGGGCGAAGTTCTTCGGCACGAGTTCGCCGATGATCATCGAGATCAGGGTGGCCAGCACGATCGCCACCGCCGAGCCCACCACGGGGACGGCGATCGAGGGAATCCCGACCGCGCCCAGCGGACCGGACAGGAGGGTACTGATCGCCGGCTCGAGGGCGTAGCCGGTGAGCAGGGTCGTGAGGGTGATGCCGAGCTGGGCGCTGGAGAGGTGCGTCGAGGTGATCTTGAGCGCGGAGATGGTCATCGCCAGCCGGGTCTCCCCGCGGCTCTGCCGCGCCTCGAGGTCAGACCGGTCGAGGTTGACCAACGCGAATTCGCTGGCCACGAACAAGCCCGTGCCGAGGGTCAGGATCAGGCCGATCCCGAGCATGATCCACTCATACACGGGCGGCTCCATCGCAGGTCACGGGCGAGGGTTTGTGTTCGGGCGAATGCGCAGAGGGGGGGTCGTCCATTAGAGGGTCAACTATACCGTTCGCACCTGCTACCGACACTCCCCGTTACCAGGAAACCACCAGCGCCTTGCCCTCTTCGTAACCGGCCGCCGACTGGATGCCGACCCGGGCCCGGTCGTGGAATTCGGCCACGCTGGCCGCCCCAGCGTAGGTGAACGAACTGCGCACCCCGGAGGTGATCATGTCGAGCAGGTCTTCGAGCGAGGGGCGCAGCGGGTCGAGGTAGATCTTCGACGACGAGATGCCCTCGGCGAAGAGGGTCTTGCGCGCCAGCTCGTACGCGTCGAGACGGTCGAAACGTTCCCGCACCGCCTTGGTCGAGGCCATGCCCCAGCTCTCCTTGTACAGGGCGCCCGAGGCGTCGGTGTCCAGGGTGCCCGGCGCCTCGATGGTGCCGGCGAACCAGGAGCCGATCATCACGGAGGCGGCGCCGGCGGCCAGGGCCAGGGCGACGTCGCGCGGGTAGCGCACCCCGCCATCCGCCCAGACGTGCGCGCCGAGACCGGCGGCGGCCTCGGCCGTCTCGATCACGGCGGAGAACTGCGGGCGTCCGACGGCCGTCATCATACGGGTGGTGCACATGGCGCCGGGGCCCACGCCCACCTTGATGATGTTCGCGCCGGCGCCCACGAGGTGCTCGACGGCGTCGGCGGTGACCACGTTGCCGGCCACTATGGGGATGCCCAGCTTCAGCGCCGAGACGGTCTTCAGTGCGCGGATCATGCCGTCCTGGTGGCCGTGCGCGGTGTCCAGCACCAGAACGTCCACCCCGGCGGCGGCCAGGGCTCGCGCCTTGGCGGCGACGTCGCCGTTGATGCCGACCGCGGCGGCCACGAGCAGCCGGCCGGAGGCGTCCACAGCGCTCTGGTAGAGCGTGGAGCGCAGGGCGCTCTTGCGGCTGAGCGTGCCGACCAGCTTGCCGCGCCGGAGCACCGGGGCGAAGTCGAGGTCCGCGGCGGTCATCACGTCGAAGGCACTGCGGGCGGTGTCGATGTCTTCGGCGTCCAGGGAGGCCAGCCGGCCGTGCAGCAGGTCGCCCAGGCGGGCATCCGGCAGCGCGGTCGCGAGCCTGGACGCGTCGATGCAGCCCAGGTAGTTCTCCTGTGCGTCGTGGATGACCAGCCCCTGGCCCTCAACGGGCGGCACCTGGCGCAGGGCGTCGGCCACGGTGGCGTCGGGCGCGAAAACGAACGGGGTGTCGAATTGCACCGGTTGCGACTTCACCCAGCGGATGGCCGCATCCAGGTCTTGCAGGTGCATGTCCTGCGGCAACACGCCGAGGCCGCCGCGCCGGGCCAATGCCGCGGCGAGGCGGGGGCCGGTGACCGAGTTCATGTTGGCCGAGACGATGGGGATCGTCGCAGCGGTGCCGTCCCCAGGGGCGAGCGACACGTCGAGGCGGCTGTTGATGGCCGACTGGCTGGGAACCAGGAAGACGTCCGAATAGGTCAAGTCGTGGCGGGGAACCGCTCCATAGAACTGCATGTTTTTAACGCTAGTCCCCCGCGGCCGTGCCGGTGCAGCACCTCGATGGGATTAGTCTTGATATCAACACACTGACCCGGCGGTTGTGATCGCCATGGAGAATCAGAATCAACGAAGAGAGTGGGCGATCAGCTGTGTCGAACCAGTTGACCGGCGGTGGGTCCGAAGAAACGGCCTCTGCTGAATTCGGAGCCAACGAATGGCTCGTAGACGAATTTTACGAACGATACCTCATCGATAAGAACTCGGTGGACCAGTCCTGGTGGCCGATCCTGGACAGTTACCACCAGACGGCCACGGGCCAGGCGGGCGCCGACGCCCCGCCGGCATCGGACGGGGCGGCCTCCCCCGCCGCTCCCGCCGCGGCCGAGACGCCGCCGCTGGCCGAAGAACCGGCCACGCCTACCGCGCAGGCGCACCCGGTGACGGCGCCGATCCCCGTGGTCGGCGGTCCGCTCACGGCGCGCACCACGTCGATCGCGCCCAAGCCGGAGCCCGTTCCGGCCGACGCCCCCATCACCAGCCCGCAGCCCGTGGTCTCCGCTGCGGCGCCCACTCCCCCGCAGGACGTCGTCACGCCGCTGCGCGGCATGGCCAAGAGCCTCGCGGCCAACATGGCCACCAGCCTCACCGTGCCCACCGCCACGAGCGTGCGCACCATCCCGGCGAAGCTGCTCATCGACAACCGCATCGTGATCAACAACCACATGAAGCGGGCCCGCGGCGGCAAGGTGTCCTTCACGCACCTGATCGGCTGGGCGCTGATCCGGGCGCTCAAGATGTTCCCGACCCAGAACGTCTACTACGACGAACTGGACGGCAAGCCCTCCGTCATCGCACCGGCGCACGTGGGCCTGGGCATCGCGATCGACCTGCCCAAGCCCGACGGCACCCGGTCGCTCATGGTTCCGGCCATCAAGCGCGCCGACACAATGACCTTCGGTGAGTACCTCACCTCCTACGAGGACCTCGTCGGCCGTGCCCGCAAGGGCAAGCTCACCGCCGACGACTTCTCCGGTGCCACGGTCTCGCTGACCAACCCGGGCGGCATCGGCACCGTGCACTCGGTGCCCCGGCTGATGAAGGGCCAGGGCTGCATCATCGGCGCCGGCGCCCTCGACTACCCGGCCGAGTTCATGGGCGCGAGCGTCAAGACGCTCACCAGCCTGGCCATCTCCAAGACCATCACGCTCACCAGCACCTACGACCACCGCGTGATCCAGGGCGCCGGCTCCGGCGAGTTCCTCAAGATCGTGCACGAGCTGCTCATCGGCCAGCACAACTTCTACGAGGACATCTTCGCGGCCATCCGCATCCCGTACGACCCGATCCACTGGGCGCCGGACATCAGCGTCGACCTGGCGAGCGCCGTCGACAAGACGGCCAGGGTGCAGGAACTGATCAACGCCTACCGGGTGCGCGGTCACCTCATGGCCGACATCGACCCGCTGGAGTACAAGCAGCGCACCCACCCCGACCTGGACATCGCCAGCCACGGCCTGACCTTTTGGGACCTGGATCGCGAGTTCATCACGGGCGGCTTCGGGACCAAGCGCACCATGCTGCTGCGCGACATCCTCGGCGTCCTCCGCGACTCCTACTGCCGCACCACGGGCATCGAGTACATGCACATCCAGGATCCGGCCCAGCGCAAGTGGGTGCAGGAGAAGATGGAGAAGACCTACGTCAAGCCCACGCACGACGAGCAGATGCGCATCCTCGGCAAGCTCAACGAGGCCGAGGCGTTCGAGACCTTCCTGCAGACCAAGTACGTCGGCCAGAAGCGCTTCAGCCTCGAGGGCGGCGAGTCCACCATCGCCCTGCTCGACCAGATCCTGCAGGGCTCAGCGGATGCCGGCCTCGACGAGGTCTGCATCGGCATGGCCCACCGTGGCCGCCTGAACGTGCTCACCAACATCGCCGGCAAGACCTACGGTCAGATCTTCCGTGAGTTCGAGGGCACCCAGGACCCCCGCAGCGTGCAGGGCTCCGGCGACGTCAAGTACCACCTCGGCACCGAGGGCACCTTCACCGGTGGCAACGGCGAGGAGGTGGCCGTGTACCTGGCCGCCAACCCCTCGCACCTCGAGGCCGTCGACGGCGTGCTCGAGGGCATCGTGCGGGCCAAGCAGGACCGCAAGCCCATCGGCACCTTCTCCACCCTCCCGGTGCTCGTGCACGGCGACGCCGCCATGGCCGGCCAGGGCGTGGTGCTGGAGACCCTGCAGATGTCGCAGCTGCGCGGCTACCGCACCGGCGGCACCATCCACGTGGTGGTCAACAACCAGGTCGGATTCACCACGCCTCCCGGCGAGGGCCGCACCTCGGTGTACTCCACCGACGTGGCCAAGACCATCCAGGCGCCCATCTTCCACGTGAACGGCGACGACCCTGAAGCCGTCGTGCGGGTGGCCGAGCTGGCGTTCGCCTATCGGCAGGAATTCAAGCGCGACGTCGTGATCGACCTCGTCTGCTACCGTCGCCGCGGCCACAACGAGGGTGACGACCCGTCGATGACGCAGCCGTTGATGTACAACCTCATCGAGGCCAAGCGGAGCGTCAGGAAGCTCTACACCGAGGCGCTGGTCGGCCGTGGTGACATCACCCAGGCGGAGTTCGAAGCGGCACACGCGGACTTCCAGGACCGCCTCGAGCGGGCCTTCATGGAGACCCACGCGGCGCAGACCGCCTCGATCCCGATCATCACGAGCGACGCCGCCGCCGCGAACCGGGAACTCTCCAACGCAGCGGCACAGGACGACGCCATCGGCGAGCCCCTCACCACCGGGGTACCGGAGAGCGTCGTGCAGCTGATCGGCGACACCTTCAACAACAAGCCCGCCGGCTTCACCGTGCACTCCAAGCTGCAGCAGCTGCTGCAGAAGCGCCTGGACATGAGCCGCAACGGCAACATCGACTGGAGCTTCGGCGAACTGCTGGCGCTCGGCTCGGTACTGCTGGAGGGCACCCCGGTGCGCTTCGCCGGCCAGGATGCCCGCCGCGGCACCTTCGTGCAGCGGCACGCCGTGCTGCACGACAGGGTCAACGGCCAGGAATGGCTGCCGCTGGCGAACCTGAGCGAGAACCAGGCCCGGTTCTGGATCTACGACTCGCTGCTCAGCGAATACGCCGCCATGGGCTTCGAATACGGCTACTCGGTGGAACGCGCCGACGCCCTCGTGCTCTGGGAAGCGCAGTTCGGCGACTTCGCCAACGGCGCCCAGACCATCATCGACGAGTTCATCTCCTCGGCCGAGCAGAAGTGGGGCCAGCGCTCCAGCGTCGTGCTGCTGCTGCCGCACGGCTACGAGGGCCAGGGCCCGGACCATTCCTCGGCCCGCATCGAGCGCTACCTGCAGATGTGCGCGGAGAACAACATGACCGTCGCTCGTCCGTCGACGCCGGCGTCGTACTTCCACCTGCTGCGCCGTCAGGCCTACATGCGGCCGCGCCGCCCGCTGATCGTCTTCACCCCGAAGTCGATGCTGCGTCTGCGCGGGGCGACCAGCCCCGTCGCCGACTTCACCAGCGGCAAGTTCGAACCGGTGATCGACGATGCCCGGATCCAGGACAAATCCGCCGTCAAGCGGGTGCTGTTCATGGCCGGCAAGCTCTACTACGACCTGTTGGCCGACCTCGAGAAGAACCCGAACCCCGAGATCGCGCTCGTCCGCATGGAGCAGTTCTACCCGCTGCCGGGCGCCGAGCTCAAGCAGGTCGCTGATCTGTACCCCAACGCCGAACTGGCCTGGGTGCAGGACGAGCCGGAGAACCAGGGCGCCTGGCCGTTCTTCTACCTCCAGACCAGCAGCATGGGCAAGGACAAGCTGGGCCGGCAGGTGCGGCTGTTCTCCCGTGCAGCGTCGGCGTCGCCGGCGGCCGGGTCCGCCAAACGCCACGCCGCCGAGCAGGCCGAGCTGATCAAGAACGCCCTGACCCTCTAGGCGTCCGGCGCTCTACGTCCGGACGTGAAAAGGGCCGCACCCCCTCGGGGGTGCGGCCCTTTTCCTATCCCGGCTAGAGGGTTTCGCGCGGAGCTGCCGTGGCGAGCTTGCTCGGCCACCAGATCTTCGGGCCGATGTCGTGCGCGAGCGCCGGCACCAGCAGGGACCGCACCAGGAAGGTGTCCAGCAGCACGCCGAACGCCACGATGAACGCCAGTTGCGCCAGGAACAGGATCGGCAACACGCCCAGGGCCGCGAACGTGGCGGCGAGGACCAGACCGGCCGAGGTGATCACCCCTCCAGTAGCCACGAGCCCGCGCAGGATACCCGGACGGGTGCCGAACCGGATCGATTCCTCCCGCACCCGCGTCATCAGGAAGATGTTGTAGTCGATGCCGAGGGCGACGAGGAAGACGAACCCGTAGAGCGGCACAACCGGGTCGGCGCCGGGGAAGCCGAGCACGCCGTCGAACACCCAGGAGGACACGCCGAGGGCGGCGGCGAAGGAGAGCACCACGGTCGCCACGAGCAGCACGGGAGCCAGGACCGACCGGAGCAGGAGCATCAGGATCACCAGGATGACACCGAGGATGATCGGGATGATCAGGTTGCGGTCGTGGATAGCCGTGTCGGTGGTGTCCACAGCGATGGCCGTGGTTCCGCCCACGAGCACGGTGCCCGTGACGCTGTCGAGTTCCACCCGGAGCTCACGCACCGTCTCCTCGGCCGCCGCAGAGTCCCCCACATCGGTGAGGGTCGCCTGCAGCATGACGTCGCCGTCGATCACCGTGGGGTCGCCGGCGGGGGTGCCTGGGGGGCCGAACGCCTGCACGCCGTCGGCGGTGACCGGCAGGGACCCGCTCACGGAGTCCTCGGACAGCACGGTGACCGAGTCGACGCCGTCGTTGGCCAGCAGCACATCCGTCATCGCCTGCAGCTCGGACTCCGGGCCGACCACCACGGCCGGGGTGCCGGAGCCGCCGGGGAAATGCGCCCCGACCACGGCCTGGCCGTCCCTGGCCTCCGAGGTGCCCAGCACGAACTCGCTCTGGGACACCCCGTCCGCCTTGAACTGGAACGCCCCGATGGAAGCCACAGCCAGCAGCACCGTGCAGGCGATCCAGATGAGCCGGGCGCGACGGCTGATCAGGCGGGCCAGCCACGGCCAGACCCCCTTGGCGTTGTCCCCATCGAGGCCCGGGTGCGCGGAGCCGAGCTTGGGGCGTACCGGCCAGAACGCGGCCCGGCCTGCCCACAGCATGAGCGCGGGAAGCAGGGTCAGGGCGCTGAGCAGGGCGAAGGCAATGCCGATAGCCGCCACGGGGCCGAGCGCCTTGTTCGAGTTGAGGTCGCTGAAGAGCAGGCAGAGCAGGCCGACGATCACGGTGCCGCCGGCGGCGAGGATCGGCTCGAACGAGCCGCGCAAGGCCACCAGGGTCGCGTCCCACTTCGTGGCGTTGTCGCGCAGCGCCTCGCGGAACCTGGCGACGTAGAGCAGCGAGTAGTCGGTGGCCGCACCGATCACCAGGATGAACAGGATGCCCTGGGTCTGCCCGGTCAGGATCAGCACGTCGGCGCTGGCCAGTGCCACCACGACGAGAACCGAGGCGCACAGCGCCGAGAGGCTGGTGAACAGCACGATCAGCGGCAGCAGCGGCGACCGGTAGACGATCACGAGGATCACCAGCACCGCCGCCAGCGCCGTGAGCAGCAGGATGCCGTCGATGCCGGCGAACGCGCCGGTGAGATCGGCGATGAGTCCGGCCGGGCCCGTCACATAGGTGTCCACCCCGTCGATGGGGTTGTCGGCCAGGTACGCGCGGATGGACTCCACGGTGTCGGCCGGTTTCACCTGGGTATCCAGGGTGAGGATCGCCTCAGCCGCCTCGCCGTCCTCGGAGAAGATGGCCGGTGACACGCTCTCGGTGACGACACCATCCAGTTCGGCCAGATCGGCGACCTGCGCGGTGATGGCCGTGCGGTCGGCCTCGGTGAGGTCTCCGGCGCGTTCGTACACGAGCACGCCGGGCAGCACGTCGTCGCCGCGGAACTCGGCCTGGAGCGCCTGAACGCGGGTGGCATCGGCGCTGGCGGGCAGCTGCTGCACCTGGTCGTTCGTGGACACGTCGCTGATCCGGCCGAAGGAGGCTCCGCCGGCGCCGAACATCACGAACCAGATCAGGATCAGCGCGGTGGGGATCAGGATGCGCAGCCACAGCGGCACCCTGCTGGACGAGCCGGTCTTATTCGGCCGGCGGCCCGCATCCGTGGGCGGCTCGGGGGCAGTTGTCTTCATCACAGTCCCGACAGTAGACCGGAGAGCGGCAGGGGGCATCGACCGAAAGTTGGAACACCGGACCCGGAACGCCGACAGGCGGCACCCGAACCCGTGGGTTCGGTGTGCCGCCTGTCATGCCGGTAGGAAAACCGGAGGGAATTACGCCTTGCGACGGCCCACGAGGAGGCCGTAGATGAGGAGAACGATGATGGATCCACCGATGGCCAGGAGCCAGGTCTGGATGGAGAAGAAGTCCTCGAGCGGCGCGTTGAAGAGCAGGCTGCCGAGGAATCCGCCGAGCAGTGCGCCGACGACGCCGAGCAGAAGCGTGACGAACCAGCCGCCGCCCTGGTTGCCCGGGAGGATGAGCTTGGCGATGGCACCGGCGAGGAGGCCGAGAAGAAGGAATCCGAAGAACCCCATGGAGTGTCTCTTTTCTGTTGGTGTGGGTACTGCTGGTGATTCGAACGCGCTGTGCCCGTTCGACCGGGCTCTGGGGAGCCGGCTTGATTACGTGGCCGGAAAGCTAGTCGACGCCATTGTCGACCTGCTCTTCGGCCACGTAAATGTCTGTGATGGTCACGTTCACGGCGGAGACGGGCATGCCCACCAAACCCTCGATGGCACGGGTGACGGATGACCGCACCTGGCCGGCGAGGTCGGTCAGGGGCACCGGGTACCCGGCGACCAGCACGATCTGCACGGTGACGCCGTCGTCATCGAGCTCGATCGAGACGCCGGGGTTGACGTCGGTGCTGGTGACGGCGTCGAGGATCGCGCCGAGCGCCCGGGTCGGCACGCTGCCCAGGGCGTGGACGCCCTCGACCTCGCGCACGGCCAGGCTGGCGACCTTGGCGATGACACCGTCCTTGATGGTCGTCTCCCCCTCGCCGACCCGCTCGGCGGAGGCGTCGGAGACGGCACCGGCGCTAGCGGGCAGGGTCGTCGACGGGCTCGGCTGTTCGGGGCTGATGCTGTTCATCTGGACGTTCTCCTTGGTTCGGATGGGCCACCTGAGGTGCCGGCGCTCGGCTCGACGCTCTCTGGGCGGCGATGGCGCGCCGGCGCCGGTCCTGGTGTCCGCAACGCCCGCATAGGGGGCTGGAGGCTGACGAATGTGGGGGAAGTTGTCGACGATTTCTCAAGGCCGATTCTCAGCCCCGAATCGGGGCAGGATTGGCATCGTCATAGTTATGACGCAGACAGCGGCGGATTCGTCACGAAACTGGCAGGAAAGTTTTTTAGGGGCCCGGGGATCTACACTGATCTGGCCCGCCCGATCCGTCAGACTGGAGATGCCATGAGCACCACAACGAAGCGCACCGCCGAACTGGCCGCTGTCGTCGAGCAGGTCCCCGGCGTCGACGAGGTCTATCCGGCCACACCGGTGCTGACTGCCGTGGTGAACCACGTGGTGGGGGCGCTGACGCAGAAGCCCCGGGATCCGGAGTTCGTGGCTCTGCGGGAGACCGACGAGGGCGTCACGGCATCCGTGTCGATCGGCGTCGCGGACGCCGGAGCGGCCACTGAGGTGTGCCGCAGGGTCTACGACACGATTGAGGAGTACTTCGTGGAGTCCGGCGACCCTGCCGTGACGGCCATCGAAGTGACGGTGGCGCGGATCGGCTGATCCTCCGGCACCGGGTGAGCTACGGCGTTAGTGCGCCGACTGGATGGCGCGCAGGCGCAGCAGCACCTGGTCGCGCAGGTCTTCGGGCGCGGTCTCCTTGCAGGCACGCTGCATCACCTCGGTGAGGGTGCGGCCCACGTTGTGCTCGCTCCGGCAGTCGGGGCAGTGCTCGAGGTGCTCACGAATGTCGAGGGCGTCCTCCTTGCGGAGTTCGTTGTGCAGATACTCTTCGAGTTCGGCCTTGGCCTTCTCGCAACCGCAATCGGTCATTTTCCTGTGCTCCCGGATGTCTTCTTCGTGCTCGTGCCTGTCTGGTTGCCGCCCAGGCCACGCTCGAGGGCGTAACCGGACAGCAGATCGCGCAGCAGCCGGCGCCCCCGGTGCAGACGGCTCATCACCGTTCCGATGGGCGTCTTCATGATCTCGGCGATCTCCTGATAGGAGAAGCCTTCGACGTCGGCGAAGTACACCGCCAGGCGGAAGTCCTCGGGAATCGACTGGAGGGCGTCCTTGACGGCGCTGTCCGGCAGGTGGTCGATGGCCTCGGCCTCGGCGGAACGGCTCGACGTCGCCGTCGTGGATTCCGCCCCGCCCAGCTGCCAGTCCTCGAGGTCGTCGATGGTGCCCTGGTAGGGCTCGCGCTGCTTCTTGCGATAGGTGTTGATGAAGGTGTTCGTCAGGATCCTGTACAGCCAGGCCTTGAGGTTGGTGCCCTGCTCGAACTGCTTGAACGATGCGAACGCCTTGACGAAGGTTTCCTGCACCAGGTCCTGCGCGTCAGAGGGGTTTCGCGTCATGCGCATCGCCGCTGCGTAGAGCTGGTCGATGAACGGCATGGCCTGTGCTTCGAACAGGTCCCGCATATCAGTCGTATCTGTTGTCATCACGGGCAATTCTAGGCCAGCGATAGACGCGGATGCCGCGGGCGTGCGCTCCATGAGCAGAGTTGCTGCCACTGCTTCCTCCCGGTGTGCGGCCGCAGGATGGGCCGCCGTGTTCGGAAACGTACCTGTCAAGGCGGTCCCGGCCAGGATGATCCCGACTATTCTGATAACCGATGTTGATCTCGAGATATTCCAAGCCGGAGTTCGATCCCTACGGAGACAGTTCGCCAGAGGAGATCGATGCGCTCTGGGCCGCGCCCGTCGCCACCGTGCCGCTGGCCGCGACGCTGTCGCTGCCCGGCTCGAAGTCGCTGACCAACCGGGAACTCGTGCTGTCGGCGCTGGCCGACTCGCCGTCGCTGCTGCGCGCCCCGTTGCACTCCCGCGACAGCGACCTCATGGTCGACGCGCTGCGGCAGCTGGGCACCACCATCGAGGCAGTCGACGGTGCCGGCGAGTACGGTGCCGACCTGCGCATCACGCCCGGCGAGCTGTTCGGCTCCACCACGGTCGACTGCGGCCTGGCCGGCACCGTGATGCGGTTCCTCCCTCCCGTCGCCGCGCTGGCGCTGGGCCCCACCACCTTCGACGGCGACGCCGGCGCCCGGCGCCGTCCGATGTCCACGACGATCACATCGCTCCGCGACCTGGGCGCCGACATCAACGACGACGGCCGCGGAGCACTGCCGTTCACCGTGCACGGCACCGGCGGCCTCGAGGGCGGCGAGATCACCATCGACGCCTCCTCGTCGAGCCAGTTCGTCTCCGGCCTGCTCCTCGCGGCGGCCCGGTTCCGCACCGGCCTTCGGCTGCGTCACGCCGGTGAGCGGCTGCCGAGCCTGCCGCACATCGAGATGACCATCCACACCCTCGCTCAGCGCGGCGTCACGGTCACCAGCCCCGAGGAGGGCGTCTGGCTGGTCGAGCCGGGCCCGATCCAGGGCGCGGAGGTCGACATCGAACCCGATCTCTCCAACGCGGCCCCGTTCCTCGCGGCGGCCCTCGTCGCCGGCGGCTCCGTCACCATCACGGGCTGGCCCACGACGACCACCCAGGTCGGCGCGCACCTGGCCGAGCTGCTGCCGCTCTTCGGCGCCACCGTATCGATCGACGGCGACAGGCTCACCGTTACCGGTACCGGCCGCATCACCGGGGTCGACCTCGACCTCTCCACCGGGGGCGAACTGGCGCCCACCCTCGTAGGCCTCGCGGCCCTCGCCGACTCGCCCAGCACCATCACGGGCATCGGCCACATCCGCCACCACGAGACCGACCGGCTCGCCGCTCTGGCCACCGAGATCAACAACCTCGGCGGGCACGTCACCGAGCTGCCCGACGGCCTGGCCATCGACCCCAGACCGCTGCACGGCGGCACCTGGCACAGCTACGACGACCACCGGATGGCCACCACGGGCGCGCTGCTCGGCCTCGCCGTCTCCGGCGTGGAGGTCGAGGACATCGGCACCACGGCCAAGACCCTCCCGCAGTTCGCCGACCTCTGGCACGGACTGCTCGCTGGACCGGGCACCGCGTGACGTGGTGGGCGACGCCGGACGATGACGAACCGGAGTACGACGAGTCCAGCGTGCGGGTGCGGCCGGGCCGCAAGGGCACCAAGCCGCGCACCAAGACCCGCCCGGAGCACGGCGACGCCCTGACCGGGCGCATCCTCTCGGTCGACCGCGGCCGGTACACGGTGATGCTCGACGAGAACGAACCCACCGAACGCCGGGTCACGGCCGCGCGTGCCAGCGAGCTGCGCAAGCACGCCGTCGTCACCGGCGACCGCGTCGATATCGTCGGCGACACCACCGGGGCCGAGGGCAGCCTGTCGCGCATCGTGCGCATCGTGCCGCGGATGACCCTGTTGCGCCGCAGCGCCGATGACACGGATGCGGTGGAACGCGTCATCGTCGCCAACGCCGACCAGATGCTCATCGTCGTGGCCGCTGCGAACCCGGAGCCGCGCATCCGCCTGGTGGACCGGTACCTGGTCGCGGCGTACGACGCCGGGGTGTCCCCCATCCTCTGCATCACCAAGACCGACCTCGCCGACCCGGCCGAGTTCCTCAACAACTTCGCCGGACTTGACCTGCCCGTGTTCCAGAGCCGCGACGACGCCATGCCGCTTGAGGCCATCTCGGCGGCGCTGGTGGGCCACGACACCGTGTTCGTCGGCCACTCTGGCGTGGGCAAGTCCACGCTCGTGAACGCGCTCGTGCCCGACGCGCACCGCGCCGTGGGCGTGGTGAACACCGTGACCGGACGGGGCCGGCACACCTCGTCGTCGACGATCTCGCTGCGGCTCGAAACGGACGCCGGCCGCGGCTGGGTCATCGACACCCCCGGGGTGCGCTCCTTCGGCCTCGGCCACATCAACACCGACAACATCCTGCGTGCCTTCACCGACCTGGCCGTCATCGCCGAGAAGTGCCCCCGCGGTTGCACCCACCTGCCGTCATCGCCCGACTGCGCCATCAACGAGGCCGTCGCGGCCGGAACCCTGGGCGACACCGGCAAAGCCCGCCTGGACTCCCTCCAGCGCCTCCTGGAGACGTTCGCTGCCGCTCCGTCGCACCGCCAGGGCGAGAACTGACTCGTATAACGTGGGATCATGACGGATTCCACACGGCTTGCAGCCGGCGACACGGCCCCCGAGTTCACCCTGACCGACCAGAACGGCCAGAGTGTCTCCCTGGCCGATTACCGCGGCCAGAAGGTCGTGGTGTACTTCTACCCGGCCGCGATGACGCCGGGCTGCACCACTCAGGCCTGCGATTTCCGGGACAACCTCGCTTCCCTGGCCCAGGCCGGCTACCAGGTGCTGGGCGTGTCGAAGGACACCCAGGCCAAGCTGGCGACGTTCGCCGAGAACGACCACCTGACCTTCCCGCTGCTCAGCGATGAGGCCCTGACCGTGCACCGCGCCTACGGCGCCTGGGGCGAGAAGAACCTCTACGGCAAGGTCGTCACCGGCGTGCTGCGCTCCACCTTCGTGCTCGACGAGGCCGGCGTGGTCACGCTGGCGCTCTACAACGTCAAGGCCACCGGGCACGTGGCGAGCCTGCGCAAGAAGCTCGGCCTCTAACTCGGGTCGCGGGTGCTGGTGGCCTCGAGCACGCTGCGAGTGAAGAGAAGCACGATCACCAGCGCCGAGGGCACCAGCAGCGCCCAGCCGAGGTCCGGCCGGGCGTAGAGGCCCTGGAAGCAGCCGATGGCGACGAAGACCTGCACGAGCTGCCAGGTCACCGCGGCGGCCCGGATCCACGGCCGGGCGCGGAGGGTGGCCACCGCAATCGTGCTGACCCAGAGTGCAGCAACGATGGTGAGCACCAGAATGGCGATCGCGCTGGCGAAAGACGTGGGCTGGTCGGTGAGCAGCTCCAGGATGAGCCAGATCACGGCCGCCCACAGGAGGGCTGCCTCCGCGGCCAGGAGTGCCGCCAAGACGGTCAGAGCGCGGGATCGGCGGGCTCGACGGGGCTCGCCAGGACCCCCCTGGCTGGGGTCGAACGGTTGGCTCACAGCGTTATCCCATACAAAACTATTGATTTGACACCCCTATTATGCGACCATATTTGAGGCCCGGTTGACGCTCACAGGGTGGTGAGCAGATCTCCATGTAGATCCGACCTTCCTGCAACCTGGGCTTCCCCCGCATCTTCGGCCGATCGGCCAGGCATCCCCCCGCAATAAAGGAGCACCCCTATGGACTGGCGCGATAAAGCTGCCTGCCTCACCGCCGACCCGGAACTCTTCTTCCCGGTTGGCAACACTGGTCCCGCAGTCGACCAGATCGAGAAGGCCAAGTCCGTGTGCGCCCGTTGCAACGTCACGGAGGTGTGCCTCCAGTACGCTCTCGAGACCGGTCAGGACTCCGGCGTCTGGGGTGGATTGAGCGAAGACGAGCGCCGCGCCCTCAAGCGTCGCGCCGCCCGCGCCCGCCGCGCGTCCTGAGACACTCGACGTCACGCTGACGAAGCGGGCGAGGAACGGGAATCCCGTTCCTCGCCCGCTTTTTTGTGCCTGCGTCACACGGTGCCCCCGGTGCCGTACGGCTTCAGTCGAATTCCATGAAGCGCAGCGGGATCTCGATGGTGACCTCTGTGCCGCTGCCCATCATGGTGTGCCAGTCGATCGATCCGCTGAGCTCGCCCTGGATGAGGGTGCGCACGATCTGGGTGCCGAGTCCCGACCCGACCTTGCCCTCCGGCAGTCCGGAGCCGTTGTCGCGCACGCGCACCGTGAGGGTCTCGAGGTCGCGCTCGGCCTCGATCGACACCTCGCCCTCCCGGCCGGCGAGGCCGTGCTCGACAGCGTTGGTCACGAGTTCAGTGAGCGCGAGCGCGAGCGGCGTCGCATAGGCGCTGGGCAGGATCCCGAAACTGCCGGACGACTTGGGGTGGGCCGTGGTGTTGTGCGCCGACGCCACCTCGGCGATGAGCAGCAGCACCCGGTCGAACACGGCGTCGAAGTCGACGTTCTGGCTGAGCCCGCTGGAGAGCGTGTCGTGCACGACGGCGATGGCCGCGACCCGGCGCATGGCCTGGTTGAGCGCCTCACGGGCGGTGTCCGAGTGGGTGCGGCGCGCCTGGATGCGCAACAGCGACGCTACGGTCTGCAGGTTGTTCTTCACCCGGTGGTGGATCTCCCGGATGGTCGCATCCTTGGTGATCAGTTCGCGCTCCTGGTGCCGGAGCTCAGAGACGTCGCGGGAGAGCACGATGGCGCCGATCCGCTCGCCGCGGTTGCGGATCGGGATCGCGCGCAGCGACACCGTCACCCCGCGGGCCTCGATGTCGGTGCGCCAGGGGGCCCGGCCGGTGACGACCAGCGGGAGGGACTCGTCGACGACGGCCTTGCCGCTGAGCAGGCTCGTGGTGACCTCGGCGAGGGACTCGCCCTCCAGCTCGTCGGCGAAGCCCATGCGGTTGAACGCGGACAGCGCGTTCGGGCTGGCGAAGGTGGTCACGCCGTCCAGGTCCAGCCGGATCAGGCCGTCCGAGGCGCGGGGTGCGCCGCGGCGCGGGCCGGTCGGGGCGCCCAGGTCGGGGAAGTCGCCGGAGGCGATCATCGCGAAGAGGTCGTTCGCGCAGTCGTTGAAGGTCAGCTCCTGGCGACCCGGCGTGCGGGTCTCGCTGAGATTGGTGTGCCGGGTGAGCACAGCGATGGGCTCGGGGGTGATCTCGGCGCCGCTGGAGCTGATGCGGCGGCGCACGGGGATGGCGCGCACCCGGGTGGGCGTCTCCTCGTACCAGTCCGGTGCGGTGGTATCGATGATCTTGGCGGTGTCGAAGGCTTCGGTGACCTGCTTGCGCCACTCGGCTTTGATCTCCTGGCCGACGAAGTCGCGGTAGAACAGTGTCGCGGCGCTGGACGGCCTGGCGTGGGCCACGGCGACGAAGCTGCCGCCCAAGGTCGGCACCCACACCACGATGTCGGCGAAGGCGAGGTCGGCCAGCAGCTGGCCGTCGGCGACGAGCATGTGCAACCAGTCGACGTCCTCCGCACTATTGCGGCCCTGGGCAAGTACGAGATCACTGAGCGTCGACACAAGAACAGCCTACGGCCGCCCGGCGCCCGGCACGCACCGGATGCTGGCGCCACGGCACCGGATGCGCCATGCTTCGCTCATGAGCCCAGACGCCCCCTCCCCCGCTCTCGCCGATGAGCCGGCCCCGCCGGCTCGTCGCGACCCGGCCCTGCTGGCGGTGCTCGGCCTGATCGCCCTGCTTGTGTTGGTGGCACTCGTGGTGGTGTTCACCCGTGGTACGCCAGAGCTTCTGGACGCCGGAACGCCCGGCGGGGTGGTGCAGCGGTACGCGGCCGCCGCCGTGGAGGGTGATGAGGACACGGCGGCGCGGTACCTCACCAGCACCGCCCTGGCGAACTGCGACCGGTACTCCGAAGCCGGCACGAACGACATCCGCGTCACTTTTCTGGACTCCACCGAGCGCGTCTCGAGCGCCGACGTGCGGGTATCGATCGTCACGTTCTACGACGCCGGGCCGTTCGGCTCGTCGGAGTCCGAGTCGGAGGACGTCTTCGAGCTGGTCAGGGCGGACGACGGCTGGCTGATCGATGTCGTGCCGTGGCAGCTCCTGGTATGCCCGTCGACCGGCAGCGGAGACGGACTGTGACCGCGCCGGGCACCGCGCCGGCGGGCATCCCGCCGACGACGGCCGCCCCGCGGCCCTCCGCGGCGCCGGTGCTGCGCCGGGTGGTGGTGTACGGCATCCTCTTCGTCCTCGTGCTGCTCACGGCCGGGGGTCTCGCCGACCTGCTCGGCCGGTTGTTCGACGTGGTGACCGGCGCCACCGTCGTCGGCAGTGACACCGCGGGTCTGGCCGTGTCGCTGAGCTTCACCCTCGTCGGCGGACCGCTCGCCGCGCTGCTGGGCTGGTTCGCCTGGCGGCGCCTGGCCGACCGGCCAGAACGGGAGTCGCTGGCCTGGGCCCTGTATGTGGTGGGCATGTGCACCGTGGCGCTCGTCGTGGCCAGCACCGCGCTGTTCTCGGCCCTGTCGGCGGCGGTGCGCGGTGACGGCGCCACTGGGGAGGCGGCCACGGGTCTGGTCTGGGCGGGCGTCTGGGCGGGGCACCGGTTCGTCCTGCGCCGGAGCATCCGTCGTCCCACCCGGCTCCCCGGCACCGCTGCGGTGTTGGGCGGAGTCGTCGGACTGCTGCTCGGGGCCGGCGGCGCGGTCTCAGCGCTCACGGTGCTCTTCGACACGGCGTTGGCCGGCACCACGGATGCGCCCATCGGCGTTCCCTGGTGGTGGGCCGCACTGCAATCGCTGGTCTGGGCGGCCGGCGGCGGCCTCGTCTGGTGGTGGCACTGGGGCCGCGAGGGTGGCCGTGCCGTGCGCACCGGCCTCGGCGCGGTCGCCCTCGTCGGGGTGGGCATCCTGGGCGGCTGCCTGCTGACCCTCGCGGGCGCGGGCACCACCCTGTTCGTGCTGCTCCGCGTGGCCGTGGACCGCACGGACCCGGTGCGCGTGCTGCTCGATCCGCTCGGTGCGGCGATCGCCGCCGCGCTCGTCGGCGGGCTCATCTGGGGCTACCACCGCGCCGTGGCGGCCCGACGCTCGGCGGCGGTGAGCGGCGCAGGGGTCCTGGTGACAAGCGGGGTGTCGCTCGTGGCCGCCGCATCCGGCATCGGCGTGATCGTGAACGCCTTGCTCGCCACCCTCACGACGGCCCTGGCCGCTTCCGACCCGCGCACGCTCCTCCTCGCCGGCCTCAGCTCGCTCGTGGTGGGCGGTCCGCTGTGGTGGTTCACCTGGCGACCGACCACGGCCGTGCTGCCGGAGCGACGCCGCAGCACCGGCCGCAGTGCGTACCTTGTCGTGGTGTTCGGAGTCAGCGCCGTCGTCGCGCTGGTCGCCCTGCTGGTGATCGGGTTCCGCCTCTTCGATTCGCTCCTGGCCGGCGAGGCCGGACTGCTCGACCGGCTCCGGGCGCCGCTGGGGTTGCTCGTGGCCACGGCTCTCGTGGCTGGGTACCACTTCAGCGTCTGGCGGGGCGACCGGGCCGCGATCGCGGCAGCCGCGCCGGCACCCGCCCCGACCCCGGCTGCGTCGCGCGGCCCCGTAACCGGCATCGGCGAGGTGGTGCTCATCATGGGCCCGGGTGCCGAACCGGTGCTGCGGCACCTGCGGCAGCTCACCGGCGCCACCGTGAGCTGGTGGCAGCGCGCCGACGGGGCCACCGTCCTGCCGGACCCGGCTCAGGTGACGAGCGCGCTCGACGGCGTGCACGGCGAGCGCGTGGTGCTGATCGTGGGCGCGGACGGGTCGTTGAGCGTCATCCCGGTCGCGGGCCCTCACACGCACGCAGGCTGAGACCACCCGCGGCCGGCCCTCGCCGGTCAGGTCGCCGCTCAGGTCGCCTCTCAGGTCGCCTTTCAGGTCGCCGGCGCTGCGCGCCGCCAGGGCGCCGCACGGCGCCAGGGCCGCCGCGCCGGCGCGGTTTCGGGCCCGGCGAGCAGGTCCCGCTGCACGAAGCCGAGGATTCCGAGCCGGGCCGGTGACCGCGGGGCCGCGTCGCGCAGGGTGCGGCCGGTGAGCACCGCCGCATCCACCCCGGCCTGGTCATGCGGCACCAGCACCGCAGCCTCGATGCCGCCGAACCGGCGCAATGCGCTGCTCACCTGCCCGGCCGCCCCGAGGCCCACCGCGCTGGCGCGCACCCGGTTCATCACGACGTGCACCCGGTGGGTGCTGATGACCTCGGTCAGATCGCCCCAGACACGCAGGAACCTGGCCATGCCGACGGGGTCGGCGAGACCGCACGCCACGACCCGGTCGGCGATGCCCAGGGCGGCCAGGGTCGCGGCGTTCCGGCGCGGAGCGAACAGGTCGCTCGAGATCTCCTCGTCGCTCTCCAGGCTGAACCCGGTGTCGAGGACCACGTAGTCCGCCCAGCCGCGCAGTGTGGCGATGGTGCGGCTCACCCGCTCCGCCGAGAGCTCCGGCCACCGCGACGGCCGCCCGATACCGGTGAGCACCCGGAAGGCGCCGCGCGGCGAGTTGTAGCGGTGCGCGATCCGTTCGAACTCGGACCTGGTCAGCGCGTCGGCGCCCGCCAGCCTGCACGCGGCGGCGAAACCCGGCGCCTCGTCGAGCAGGCCGAGGCTCGGCGCGATCGACCCGCTGTAGGTGTCGACATCCGCCAGGACCACAGTGTGCCCGGCCGCCGCGATCTCGGCGGCGATATTGATCGCCAGAGTGGTGCGGCCCGGCGCGCCGGCCGGCCCCCAGACGGCGATCACGATGCCGGGTCCCTCGAGCCCCGCGACCGGCTCCGCGGCGGCCCGGCCACTCGGCGCTGCTGTGCCCTGCTCGGGCCCGGGCACCGGCTGCCGCGCAGGCTTGGCTCGTCGGCCCGGCCCGGCCCGGCGCCCCCGGTGCCGGCCGGGCGGAGGGTCGTCCGGGCTCCCCGAGCTCCCGGAGCTTCCCGAGCCGGTGGTGCGGCCGGGGACGACGTCCGGGGCACCATCGGCGTAGCCGCCACGGTCCGGCGGTTCGTCGATCCGCAACGGGATCACCGCACCCATCGTGAGCACCCGTTCGATCTCCACCCAGTCCGCATCGGCCGCGACGACCTCGTGCAGCCCCAGGTCGACGACGTACCGGCGGTCGTGGTCGGTGGCGGCCAGAGCGACGACCCTGATGCCGTTCGCGTCGCTCGCCGCCAACAGCTCAGCGGTCAGGGTGCCGGCCGAAGCCGCGACGATGAGGGCATCGGGGCCGTGCCTGTCGATCGCCGCCAGGAGCTCGGGTACGTTCGCCGGGCGGGCGACGATCACATGACCGTGGTCGATGATGTCGGGCAGCAGCCGGTCCTCGGTGTCGCGGTCGAGGGCGAGCGCCAGCAGCACCACCGTCATCCGCCGATCGGCGAGTTCACGGCCACGATCGAAATCGCGTCCTCGTTGGCAATGGCCTCCAGGACCTGGGCCACCTTGCCCTTGGGCACCAGCACCTCCACGCTGAGGCCCTCGCCGGACTGGATGAGGCCCGTCGGCTCCAGGATCCGCACGATGCTCGCCCGCCCCACCAGCACCGCCGGGGGTCCGAAGGACTCCCCCTCGGCCTCGCCGGCCGACCACACATCCACCACCGACCCCGCGGCCAGTCCCGTCGACAGGCGTCCCCGCAGGTCCACGACCAGGCTCGTCATAGATTCGCCGGAGCGGGCGCCCACAGCGGACGTGGGCACCAGCTCCCCGGCGCCGATGGTGCGGGTCACGGTCAGGCCGTCGGCGGGGATCCGTGTTGGCGTGAGGTAGAGGGCGTCGCCGGCCCCCAGACGCACGCGAGTCTCGACGAGGTCGGCCACGTCGAGGCGGTCTCCGACGGTCAAGGGCTCTCGGGCGGCGTACACTGCGACGGTCCGGTCGTTTCCGGCGACGACGGCGGCGACGCCCACAATCGACGCGATCACAAGGACCAGGCCGAGGGCGAACCTCGGGTCGACCCAGAACCGGGGCCGTGTCGAGGAGGCGGGCCGGCCCGCACCGCTCTCCGGTCGCGGCTTCACCGCCCCGCCCTGCCCGTCGGGTACCGCACCACTGCGTGATCCGACGCTGTGTGAGCCAACGCTGTGTGAGCCACCCCATCACCGCCCTGTCTCCCGACCGTTCGGGTCGAGATTCCCTGTGTGGTTACCATCGTGACCCACCGAGGGAGAACGCGTTGAAGTTATCCACAGCTCGGCGCCAAGCCGTGCGGGACAGCCCTGATCGACGGATAATCGTTCGCATGAGCGATCCCGTCTCCTCCGCGTCCGTCGGCAGATTCCTGACCCTCGCCGACACCGCAGAGATCCTGAACCTCTCCCTCGCCGCCGCCCTCGACCTGGTGCGCACGGGTGAGCTTCCGGCCATCCGGATCGGCGCAGCCGGCGCCTGGCGAGTGGAACGGGTGGTCCTCGAGTCGTACATCGAGGCGAAATACGAAGAGGCACGACGGATGTCGCTGTGGGAACAATCCGACTTCGCGAATATCCCGGAGCTGTCCGGAGGCCGGATTCTGCGCCCCGGCGGTGCCGGGCCGTTGGACGGCGAGACCGGGCGCAGTGACGGTGATGCCGGCGGCGCTCAGTCCAACCGCACCAGCTGAATCTGCGGGATCGGCACGATCCGCAGCTGCTGCACTTCCGACGCCCGCCTGAGTGTGCCGGCCGCGTGCACGGCCACGTCGATGTGGTCGCGCCCGACCCTGTCGATGGTGCCGGTGACCTGGCCCACTCCGGTCTGGATCTGCAGGCTCTTGCGCCGACGGCAGAGATCACGCAGCACGAAGGGCAGACCGATGCGGTCCACCATCCGGGCGGGCTCGTCGACGACCTCCGCGAGCGACGGCGCCACCTGGTCGGTGTGCAGCACGACGGCCGCGATGGCCCCGAACGGCAGGATGCACTGCGGGGTGCCGGCGCCGGCCTCGAGCAGGTCGGCGGCCAGCCAGTCCCGCCCGAAGACGGTGGGCCGGAGAGTGATCGTCTGCGCGCCCACCAGCACCACCTGCAGCGCCCGGGAGCCCGTCGGGCCGTCACGCACCCCGGCGAGCCGCTGGCGCAGCCCGAGCCGGCCCAGTCGCAGGCGTTCCTCTTCCGCGCGCAGTTCGGCGTCCTCTGCGGTCAGCTCGTTCTCGAGCTGACCCTCGAGGTCGTCGAACAGGTTGTCCCAGCGCACACCACGACCGTAGTCGGCCGCTGCCCCGGACGTTGACGTTATCCACAGCCGGCAGAGAAGCCTAGACACGCGGGTTTACGGGTGGTTGAGTGTCGGCCAAGGCCTCGGGTTCCACGGGGGTCGATCCGGTGTTCCACTCGCACGACAGCGCCAGCAACGCCCTGTTCTCCTCGCCGACACCACGGATCCACGCATCTGGAGCAACCCATGAGCGATCCACTTGCCGGGCCCCAGCCCCGGCCCACGCCGCAGGCCAACGCGCCCAACCGGCCCGACGCAGCACCCGGCACGGCCGGCGCACCTGCTGGTGCGCCGTCCGCCCCACCAGCCCGGCTCGGTGGCCACGAATCCGCCGAGGCCTTCCTCGACGACGACTTCTTCGGCCATCAGCCCAGCTCTCGCAGCACGCTGCCGGATCCGGAACCGTTGCTGGTCAACCTGACCCGATGCGTGATCGAGGTTCTGGCTGGGGCGAGGGAGCTGGACCAACTGGCCCGCTGGGTGAGCGACGACGTCTACCGGCACCTGCTCAAGCGTGTGGTGCTCTCTGCCCGCGCGAGGGCGGTGAAGGGCCAGCGGGCTCAGCGTCCCGCCATCATGATCGGCCGGGTCACCATCAACGAGCCCAGAGACGGCATCATCGAGGCCGTGGTGATCGTGCACAGCAAGGTTCGGGTGCGAGCGGTGGCTGTGCGCCTCGAGGGGCTGGACAACCGCTGGCGGGCCAGCGCCATCAACGTGCTGTGACCCGGCGCCCGGAACATCCGCCGCCCGAGCGAGTGCCCCGCCGGCCCGAATGTTGCCCGCGCGGACAACTGTGCCCGGCATACGGTATTTGTCAACCTGTTTGAGACAGGTTGGGTTTGGGTTTTTGGCGGGGGTCGTTGATGCATACCCGGCCCGGTAGGGCCGGGGGCTTGGGGTGTTGGGCGTAGCGTTCCGGATGCGTTCGGAAT
>Ga0247808_10000305_pt1 | contig 25137 bp, 28 predicted proteins | sample UWRJL089202R1_FD_179914 | JGI IMG/M metagenome (GOLD analysis project Ga0247808, IMG submission 179914) | Plant litter microbial communities from Arlington Agricultural Research Station in Wisconsin, United States - UWRJ-L089-202R-1 | ecosystem: Environmental > Terrestrial > Plant litter >... | reverse complement strand
GCCCGCGATGGCGGGTGCTGCGTACTTCTTGCGGGGGTTGGTGATGGTCGAGGACATGGTGTCCCCTCTCTGCAGCAGTGAGCTGCGTCGGGTATTCGAATGGATATGTTCGGTCTTACTCCAGAATGGAGAAAGTCACAAAGACGATCATACACTTCTCAGAGTAATATGTCAACACTTTTTTCGTATTTTGTCTAGTGTCCCCTACTCCTGTCACTACACTAGGCTGATTTCGAGAGCGAAATCTTGAGGACGGTGTTCTCTACCTTTACCTCTGTTGAGTAGTCTTTTTCGCTCGTATCACCAACGGTAAATTCTGCTGCTAATACCTCTTCGCTAATCGTTGATTTGAATGATTGTAGCGCTTCTAACACTTCACCTTCGGCCTCGAGCGCCAAATTAATCCGATCATCGACATTCAAACCTGCATCTTTACGAGCAGCCTGGATAAAGCGGACGATCTCACGGGCAAGCCCTTCGCTTTTCAGTTCCGGAGTGATTTCAAAGTCTAGTTCGAGGGTTTCACCTTGGACGACTTTCTTCACATTCAATTCTTCTGTCAGCACATCTTCAAAGTTTACGAATTCACCAAGTGTCGGCACGGTAATCGACGCCAACGGCTGACGAATCTTGATACCAGACTTTGCACGCAGGCTGAGTGCTTGATTGACGTATTCGCGGACAGTTTCCATGTCTTTGACGACAAGTTCGTTAACGTGTCCGAGTTGTGGCCAATCAGTTAAGTGAACGCTTTCGCCACCGGTCATCTTTTGGTACAACTCTTCGGCCATGAACGGCACGAATGGTGCGAGTACCTGAGACAAACGCACTAATACATAGTGCAACGTCTGGTAGGCATTGGCTTTATCGCCATCATCTTCGCTTTTCCAAAAACGGCGGCGTGATCGACGGACGAACCAGTTACTGGCATCGTCGATAAACGGAAGGATTGGTTTGACGGCCGAAGGAATATCGTAGCCATCCATTCCCTTCTCGACTTCATCGGTTAATTGGTGGATGCGGCTGACAATCCATTGATCGAGTGGATTCGTCAGCTTATCCGAAGGGTCTTCGAGTTCACCGTTGAATTCCCATCCATCAACTTCGGCATAGAGCGTAAAGAAGTCGTACATATTCCAGACCATGCTGAGTTTACGGGCAACGTCGCCGACTTCTTTATCTTTCAACGCAAAGTCTTCACCAGAGAGTAATGGACTTGAAAGCAACGTAAAGCGCAGGCTGTCGGCGCTGTATTCATCCATGAGAAGATTAGGATCGGTGTAGTTGCCTTTACTCTTACTCATCTTGAGTCCGTCATTACCGGCAACGTTACCGGTCACGATAACGTTCTTGAAAGCATTGTGACCAAATAGTCCAACGTTCACTGCATGCACATAGTAGAACCACGCGCGGACCTGTCCGACGTATTCGACGATAAAGTCACCAGGGAAATTCTGTTCAAATTTTTCAACATTCTCGAAAGGATAGTGGAACTGCGCAAATGGCATACTGCCGCTTTCGAACCATCCGTCGAGGACTTTTTCGATACGCGTGTAGTGGACGCCATCAAGATCAAATTCGATGTCATCTACCCATGGGCGGTGGTAATCTTCAAGCTCAACACCAGAAAGATCTTTCAGTTCAGCATAGCTACCGATAACTTTGACGTGTTCGACGCCGTCGCTATCAATCCCCTTCCAGACAGGCATTGCTGTCGCCCAGAAGCGATCACGAGACAGGTTCCAATCGGGCGCTTGTTCGACGGTTTTCTCAAACCGACCGTGCTTGATGTGTTCAGGGAACCAATTAACGTGCGCAGTGTTTTCTTCAAGCATTTCAATCCGTTGGCTATCAATATCAAAGAACCAGCTCGGGTGAGCCCGGTACATCAGACGGTGACCGGTGCGAGGGTTGTGCGGGTATTCGTGACGGATATAGTCGATCTTCCAAACCTTACCTTCTTCAAGCAGTGTCTTGGCGACGGTTTTGTTAATCTCCCAGACGTCCTCACCAACCCACTGCCCTTCGGTGTAGATACCGTATTCATCGAGTACGTGAATGACAGGGATTCCTTTTTCGCGCGCTAAGATAAAGTCCTCTTCACCGTAGGCCGGGGCGAGGTGCACAATACCCGTTCCTGATTCAGTCGTAACGTATTCAGCCGGCCAAATCTTGTGGGCATTTTCGCCACGGTCTTCAAACAGTGGTTCATATGATTTTCCAATCAGTTCACTACCCGGAAACACGCGTACGACTGAATACTCGAGTACCTGGTGTTTTTCGTTAGTCAGTACTTTTTCAAGCAAATCCTTTGCAATGATAAAGCGCTCGTCTTCCAACTCGACTTCAGCGTATTCAACAAAAGGGTTTACCGCAAGGCCAGTGTTGGCAGGCAGTGTCCATGGCGTTGTCGTCCAGGCAAGCACTGTTACGTTCTCATCAACAAGTTTAAATCGAGTGTAGACACTTGGATCCGTCACTTCGACGTACGCACCGGCGTCCATCGTGACTTCGGCCTTTGAAAGTGGTGTCGCCCACTTGGTGTCATACATAAGCACGCGTTCGCCTTCGTAGATTTTCCCTTTTTCGTACAGTGTCTTAAAGGCCCACCAGACAGATTCCATGTAATCTTTGTCCATTGTTTTGTAGGCACCCTTGAAATCAACCCAACGACCGATACGATCGATAGTGTGTTCCCATAGGCCACTCGTCTGGACCATGCTCTCACGAGCAGTCGTAATGTAATCAGCCAAACTGATCTTGTCGCCAATATCGTGACGACTCGTGATATTTAATTTCTTTTCAACGAAGTTCTCAGCCGGTAGTCCGTGGCAGTCCCAACCCCAGACACGCTCGACGCGCTTGCCTTTCATTGTTTGATAGCGAGGAATCGCGTCTTTCACGACACTTGAAAGCAATGTTCCGTGGTGCGGCACGCCAGTAATGAACGGAGGGCCGTCATAAAAAACATACGCGTTTTCTTTCGAACGCTGTTCGATTGATTTTTCGAATGTCTTATTCTGCTTCCACTGCTCGACAATGTCTTTTTCGTATTCGAGCGCGCGGCGGCGAGTGTTGGCGGTAAACTTCATTGCATTCCTTTTTTAAAATAATAAAAGCCCTTCATCCATCGGAACCCCGTAAGGGTGGTACCATCCGATTTCTGAAAGACTTAACTTCAGCACTTATTTGATCGCTATAACGCCGCGTACACGTTCGGTTCTAGTCTCTTTCCAGATTTCTTCCGAAGACTCGTGGCTGATAACCACTCAATCGTCTCTCTGTATTTTACTCTACCGCAGGCAGTTTATGCAAACAGTGCTTCACCAAACTTCAAGATAACCAGTACTACCATCAATGCGATCCAACTAAGGACAAGCATTTGGTGATACCCGCCGCTCAGGAAACGTTGAACCGTATCATCGAGTTTTTTCGAAAGATTGAACGTATTCATCTTGAGGTTGTAATGCAGCATGCTTGAGAAAATGAGGGTCGTCGCTGTTGTGACAATAAGGCACCATGGACAGAGTACTTCGATAACATAGACGCTCTGAAAGAACAGCCAATACGAGAACAGTAATCCAAGCAGAACACCAACGTTCGCAGTGATAAGGAATTTTCGCGGAAATTTCACCCCGCTCAACCCCGCAACAGCGACCGTCACTATAACTGAGTACGCCATCAGTCCAATGATCATATTAGGGAACCCAAAGACCGATGATTGCCACGTCTGCATAACGGTTGAACAGTTAAGAACGACATTGATACTACAAGAAAGTACTGCGTTTGGATCTTCGTACAGGTGGAACTTTTCAATTGTCAGCACGAAGGCTGCAGTCAAAGCCGCAAGCGCACCGGCAAGCATGATACCAAACACAGTGTTCGTAAACTTCTTTTCGGACTTGTGTGCAAAGGCTTCGCGTAATTTATTGAACATAATAACTCACCTCGCTAATCGTTGGTAATGGTAATCCCGGCCACATGTTTTGCATAACACCCTCATTAGAAAATGCGATGACAGTGGGATACTGCATAATGCCATAGATGCGACAGAAGTCAGTTCCTTCGACTGAGTCCGGATCCATAGTCTCGAGGTCGTGGCCAGTTTGGCGCTTGAAATCGCGGAGATATTCAATCACCTGACGAGCGTAGTCGGTCGCGTCTTTGTATACCACCACGACGCGCATGTTACGATTCCTTTTCGGGAGACGTTTTCTTGCTTTGTTCGAGAATTTTTACAAAATCTTGAAGGGTTTTGAATTCGTGGTAAACACTTGCGAATCGAACATAGGCAACTTCATTGCGATCAGCTAACTCTTCCAGTACCTTGTCACCAATTTGGTGTGAAGTAATTTCGTTATCGCCAAGTCCGTATAGCGCGTCCTCGATGTCGTCGATCATTTCTTCAACTTCTACTTCAGAACTAAAGAATTTTCCAACAGATCGCTTGATAGCTGTTGAAAGTTTTTCACGATCAAACAATTCTCGGGCGCCGTCTTTTTTAATGACTGCGAGGTTTGGTTTTTCAATTCGTTCGTAGGTAGTAAAACGTTTGCCGTCCGGAGATTCACGACGGCGACGAATCGTAACGCCGTCCCCTACTTCACGAGATTCTACGACACGACTATCACCAATTTTGTGTTGAGCCATCTATTACTCCTCGGTTTTGTTCTTTTTGTTCTTTTTTCGGCGGCGAAGGAATGCAGGGGTGTCTGATTCGTCTTCTTGTTCAACCGAGTGGTTGTTCCACATGTTTTCTTGAGTTTCTTCTGCAAAGATTGCCGCTGATTCACTTTGATCAAGGCTAAGGTCGATGTCGTTAACTGCTTCTTCAGTTGCTTGAGCTGAGTGCTCAGGAGATTCGTTCGCTTCATCCACGTCGTTGTCAGTCTCTTGGAAGTACGCAGAGTCAAAACCAGTTGCGATAACGGTAATGATGAGCTCGTCTTCGATTTCAGGCTTTAAGGTCGCACCAAAGATGATGTTAGCATCAGGTGAAACAGCGCTCGTGATAATCTCGGCAGCTTCCTGGATTTCTGACATGCTCATGTCGTAGCCACCAGTAACGTTGAACAGGACGCCCTTGGCACCGTCGATTGATACTTCGATGAGTGGTGATTCAATGGCTTGCTGGGCAGCTTGAGCTGCGCGATTGTCGCCGCTTGCGCGACCGATACCCATAAGGGCTGACCCGGCGTTGCTCATAATAGCTTTTACGTCGGCAAAGTCGAGGTTAATCAGACCATGTTCGGTAATGAGTTCTGAGATACCTTGGACACCTTGACGAAGGACGTCATCGGCAATCTTGAAGGTTTCGAGGAGTGGTGTTCGACGATCGATTGTTTGAAGTAAACGGTCGTTAGGAATCGTAATCAGTGTATCGACGTGACGACGAAGTTGATTGATCGCCCAGTCAGCGTTCTTGCGGCGCTTTTCGCCTTCAAAGCTGAAAGGCTTTGTGGCGACACCAACAACGAGAATACCAAGTTCGCGGGCAACTTCGGCGACAACATAGCCGGCACCAGAACCAGTACCACCACCTGCACCAATCGTGACAAAGATCATGTCAGCGCCAGTGATTGCGTCTTTAATTTCGTCCCGAGATTCGTTAGCAGCGGCTTCACCAACAGTTGGGTTAGCGCCAGCACCTAGTCCACCAGTTGTCGAGTGACCGAGGTGAATTTTGATATCTGCTTTTGAGTTGTGAAGCGCTTGCGCATCGGTGTTCATTGCGATGAATTGAACGCCAGAAAGACCAGCATCTTTCATTCGATTCACGGCTGAGCCACCGGCACCACCGACACCTACGACTTTTATACTTGCAAAAGTTTGTATGTCACTTGGTTTCACTTCAGGCATGAGTCTGTTATCTCCTAGATCTACTCTTGTTCTACTGTCACCAGTATAACACTTTCCGGCTCTAGTAAAATACTAGGCGCGAAATCGAGCAAATAATTTAGTCACAAGGCCGCTAGCGTTCTTGATAGTTTTATTATTTTTCTTGTTCGCACCAGAGCTAGAGGCGCGTTCTGCGTCAATAAGCATCAAGCCAATCGCTGTTGCGAATGATGGCTTTTCGATGCCGTCGGCCACACCACCGTAGCCGGTTGGCTTGCCAAGGCGAGCTGCGAGGCCAAGGAAGTGTTTTGCGAACTCGGTAATATTTTTGAGTTCAGCAGTACCGCCAGTCAGCACAACGCCACTGGGTAACTTACCTGCGCGGCCGGCTTTTTTAAGCTCACGTTGAATTGCTTCAAAAATCTCTTCAAGTCGCGCTTCGACGATCTCGTCGATATCGCTCGTTCTAAAGCTATGGATTTCACCATCATGTTTGATGCTGATACCGGCATCTTCTTTACGAGCAGTCGCAGAGGCGTGTTCAAGTTTAATCTTCTCAGCAACTTCAGGGTCGGTTTTGAGGCCAATCGCGAGGTCATTGGTGATATTAACGCCACCGATAGGAATCACGCCAGTGTACTGCAAATCACCCTCTTCGTAGACAGCGATACTTGTGGTTGTACCCCCAAGGTCAATCAGCGCAACACCGTTTTCGATTTGCTGTTCACCGAGGACGGCACGTGCAGCGGCAATCGAAGTCACCACAACTGTATGCGGGTCAACTTTCGCCGCTTCAGCTGCTTTTTGGACGTTCACGAGATACGGAGACAAGCCGGAAATAATGTGTGCATCTATTTCAAGTCGTGTTCCTGTCATACCAAGTGGATCTTTGATGTTATCTTGGCCGTCTAGTTTGTAGGCGTGCGGAATAACATCAAGAATTTCACGGTTAGCAGGAATTTTACCGAGTGTTGCCACTTCTTCAATTCGAGCAAGGTCGTCACGAGTAATTTCGTGATCAGAAGCACCGACAGCAACCATGCCGTCAGCGTGAGTACTTAAGATATGAGAGCCATTAACACTAATCGTTGCAGCATCTACTTGGTAACCGCTCATGCGCTCGGCTTCACCGAGTGCGTCATCGATAGCTTGGGCAGGCCCGTTTAAGTTAACGACGACCCCTTTGCGCATACCGCTATTGGCAGCTTGTCCAATACCGACAATAGTCGGCACTCCGGTAGCTCCATCTATATGTGCGACGACTGTTCTGACTTTGGTCGAACCGATGTCAATTCCAACGGCATACTGTGATCCCTCTTGCATGAACATAAGTATAGCGCTTACGTCTGTTGTTGCAAAGTCATTTGCGACGTTACGTGTATAAATTATTTACAATTGGGTAAGAATTTCGGCACCATCTTCGGTGATTAACACCGTGTGCTCGAAGTGTGCAGCCAAGCTGCCGTCACGTGTAGAAATAGTCCATTCATCGTCATCGACTTTGATTTTTTCCCCACCAAGTGTCGCCATCGGTTCAATCGCGATAGTGTGACCGGCCTTCAAGAGTGGCCCAGTTCCCTTGCGTCCGTAGTTCGGTACATCGGGTGCTTCGTGCATTTCATGACCAATACTGTGACCAACCAGTTCACGGATAATTCCAAGCTTTGCTTCATCAAGAACACGTTCGATAGCGGCACTAATATCACCGACACGCACGGGGCCTTTGATTGCATCAATACCGGCGTACAGGCTTCGCTCTGTGGCATTGATAAGGTGTTTTTGCACACCGTTTGGCTTGTTGCCGACGACCATCGTAAAGGCGCTGTCGGTTTTCATATTTTTATACGTGATCACGAGGTCAAAACTCACAATATCCCCTTCTTGAAGAACATATTCAGTTGGGATACTGTGAACAATTTGCTCATTGGTTGAAATACAAATAACATTTGGAAAATCGACTTCAGCGGTTTTATACGTAGCGATAGCGCCGCGGCGAATAATTTCTTTTTCAACCCAAGCATCAAGCTCAAGCTCGCTGACCCCCGGGACTGCTCGTTTTTTTAATTCATCAAAAATACCGGCAAGGATTTTCCCACCTTCGCGCATTGCTTCAATTTCAGCAGCGGTTTTTTCGCGTTGCATGTTCTGAGCCATTTACGCGAGGTTCCGACTACTTAATTCTTGGAATACTCGGTCGTGAATTTGACCAACCGATCCGACGCCATCAATGTGAACAACCGGAATTTTCTGCTCTGTTAAGAAACTCAGTATCGGGTACATTTCTTGACGATAAATATTAAGTCGCTCATCAATAGCATCAGGAGTATCGTCAACTCGTCCACGGATCTCGAGGCGCTTTAAGAGCTCTTCTCGAGGTACTTCAAGAACAACCACCAAACTAATCGCTCGATTGTGCTGTGGTTGGCTTTCAACAAGCCATTTCGCTTGATCAAGCATACGAGGAAAGCCATCAAGAATCAGGCTATCAATGTTCACGGCTTTCGCGATAGCCTCGCCCATAATTTGGGTAATTTTATCGTGCGGGACCATTTTTCCCTGCTGCATAATTTCAATAAGTTCACTATCGCGGGTGTCGCGGAGTAATTGTCCTGCACTCAACCAACGCCATCCCATACGAGCTGCCAACAGTTGACCTTGAACACTTTTACCTGCGCCCGCCGGGCCAAAAAATACAATCATATCTCTATACTATAGGCGCCTGGAGTTTATGCCAAGGCTTCTTTTACGAGTCGAGCGACGGTTGCGCCATCAGCGGCGTTGCCAAGTTTGCCTTTGACAGCACCGATCACCTGGCCCATAGCAGCCGGACCGCTCACACCAAGTGTGGCGATTGTTTCATCGACAGTCTTCTTAATAGCTTCTTCGGTCAGTTGCTCGGGAAGGTACGCTTCGATAACTTTCGATTCAGCAAGTTCAGCTTCAACGAGCTCCGGTCGCCCGGCAGCTTCGTACTGTGAAGCGCTATCTTGGCGCTTTTTTACTTCACGTGTCAGTAGTTTTTCAACAGTCGCTTCATCAAGACCAGTGTCTCGTTTGCCCTGTGAAACTTCCTCATTAAGAATCACGGCCTTGAGGCCGCGGAGTACTTCCGCAGAAAAACGATCACCGCCCAAAAGAGCGGCTTTAAGATCGTTTTCAATAGTGCTTTTGAGGCTCACGTTTAGCGAAGTCCCAATCGAGCTTTGTTCAACTTGTCAGCTTTGCGTTCTTTGCGAATAATCGCTTTCACACGGCGTTCAGGTTTGCTGATCGGTTTGCTAAATCGCATTGAAGCTTTCGCTTCAGCGAGGATGCCGCTTTGTAGCACTTTGCGGTTGAAACGACGAATGATGTTTTCGTTCGCTTCGCGTTCGTCTTTACGGGTTACTTGTACCATATCGGAAGAATTATAACAGAGATAGCTCTCTGATGCAACGGGTTTATTCGCTCATATTCACTAAATGTAATAAATGACCCTCGACGGTTCGTCGCCCCTGCCACTCATTTACATCGAGGGTATACCAGACATCAACCATCTCACCGGGCTCAACAAAAAAGTGTTGCGGCGCATTAAATGCGAGCATTTCAATTGCCTGTCCGGCGGCGCCCTGTAACTTTAGTTTGACGTGCTGATCGTCAGCGCCCATCTTTCGTTGATTAATAACAATAAGTCCGGCCGTGCGAAGAATCGGTTGCGTATTGCCATTGCCGAACGGTTCAAGTTGTTTTAATTCATCAACAAGTACTTCGGATAAATCAAGAATGTCGGCATCGGCATCGGCCGATGGCAACAATAATGCCGCTTGGTCTTTGAGCTCCTTGTCTTTATAGAGGGCGTTCAGTCGTTTGCGGAAAGCATCAATGTTCTTGGTCGGCAGCGTCACGCCGGCAGCAAGTTTGTGTCCCCCACCCTTTGTAATAATGTCGTCAGATGCTCGAATCCCGTCGACGGCACTATAATCGCCATAACTACGGGCTGAACCCTTGGCTTCTTCGCCCATTTCCTCAAGGACGAATGTCGGCTTTTTGTATTTCTCGAGCAGTTTAGCCGCAACGATCCCGACAATTCCATGATTCCAATCAGGCCCACTCACCACAAGCACTGGATCGCTAATAAATTTCTCGGCCTGAATAATTGCTTGTTTAAAAATCTTATCCTGTTCACTACGGCGCGCTTTGTTTAGCGTATCAAGTTGATGAGCAATCTCAAGCGCTTCCATTGAATCTTCAGCTCGCAAAAGGTTAAGGGAATACTGGGCTGTTTCCAGACGGCCGGCAGCGTTCATGCGCGGCCCAAGCGCAAAGCCAAGACTTCGGGCGTTCAGTGTCGCCGGGTTGACCTCCGCTACCGCCATTAAGGCTTTGAGGCCCGGGCGCCGAGTCTGTTGTAAGACTTTTAATCCCCAGTACACATTCGTACGGTTCTCATCAACAAGTGTCACGACGTCACAGACGGTTCCGAGGGCAACAAGATCAAGTAGCCATTTCTCTTGGCCCTTTTCAAGTCCAGGTAGTCGCGTCTGCAGCGCCTGCACAAGTTTAAAGGCAACACCGACCCCGGCAAGATCAATAAACGGATATGAGTGGTCTGAGCGCTTTGGGTTGACCGTGGCGATCGCCGGCGGTTGCTCATCGGCGACGTTGTGGTGATCAGTCACAATGACGTCGACACCAAGTTCATTTGCTCGAGCAATTTCTTTATGACTCAGACTGCCACAGTCGACAGTCACAATCAGCTGCGCGCCTTCAGCCGCAATCTTTTCAACGGCATCAATAGTTAATCCGTACCCTTCAACAAAACGATTCGGAATAAACGAGCTGACATTTTCAAACCCAAAGCTCGAAAAAGCATCAAGTAACAAGGTTGTCGCCGTCAGACCATCAATATCGTAGTCCCCGTAGATAGTGATTCGTTCTTGTTTTTGCAGCGCGATTTCAAGCCGGTCAACCGCCGCTTTCATGTCTGGTAACAGGAACGGATCGTGTTTTGTATCATAATCAGGAGACAAAAAAACCGCCCTATTTTCGGGCGTAATTCCTTTTGCAGCTAAGATTTTATCGAACAGTGTCATTACGCGATTTCAGTAGTAGATCGTTTCGGCCGTGCAGCGTGCTGTTGAGATTTGATAACAATACTTTGGAGTTCCTTGAAAATTGGGAACTGCTTGTTTGTTGCATAAATTTTCGTGTTGCCTTGGCGCTCGCTTGTCAGGAAGCCAACTTTTTCCAGACGCTTTAGTTCGCGTTGGATGTTTCCTGGATCTTCTTTGATAAGTTTTGCGAGTCCACGAACGTGTGTTCGGAAATCAGGGTATTTAGCATAGACTACTACAATCTTTCTGCGCACCCGAGATGTAATAAAAACGTCTAACATAGCTCCCCTTGATTAATACACACGTCCCATACGTTGATTTTTATTCTACACTTTTTCAGTGTCTACGGTCAACGCCAATTCAGGACTATTTTATTAATTTTCGCAACAGTTTCCTCGTGAGACGGGATAGTATTGTTAGTGAAATAGTGGTCTGTACTAAGGTAATTTTCCTTAACATCAAGAATATGAAGCTCATCAGCGATCATGTGAACTTTATCAACTGCCGGCAGTGATGCAACGGCGGCCACCACGACAAGCTTACTAATACGAATAGGTTTGAGGAAATCAACAGCCACCTCGAGCGCCGCTCCACTATTGATCCCGTCGGCAACAAGAATGATCACATGATCACGTAGCATATCGACATCAATAAGCCCACCGTCACCGAGCAAGCGATTCATTTTTTGGAAAGCTTCGCGTTTTTGTTGCTCAAGGTAGCCGTGATACTCACTGGTATATTCTTCGATCTCACCAGATGAGAACTCACTGTTATAGCTAAACTCACCGGTTTCAGATACTGCTCCAAAGCTCATATTCTCACCCGGAACATCGATATTCTCGATAAGAAGCATCGTCAGGATACTGTGAAGAGAGACAGCGATTTGCTCGCCTACTAGTACTGCGCCGTCACTGAGTGCAACGACTGCACAGTTCTCATAACGGTACTTTTCAAATAGCTCAGCAGCTAATTTTTGACCGGCCTCACCCCTGCTCTCAAAATACATGTGCTTATTTTAGCACGGGAGGAGCGCTATACTATGACTATGCAGTATTACGAGGTGGCACCAATTCGGATTATTCGCGCCGGGAGCTCGACGTTTACCTATAGCTCGGAGCAGCCACTCCTCGTTGGACAGATCGTCACTATCGAAGTCGGCAAAAAGAACCTTATTGGCCTCGTCATGAGTAAAGTCTCGGAACCGAGCTACGCTACCAAGCCTATAGTGTCAGTACTCGAACAAACTCCTCTACCACAACCACTCCTCGACCTTGCACTCTGGTTATCTGACTACTACCGGACGCCACTCGCTACGACATTACAGACACTTTTGCCCCGTGGACTCGATAAAAAACGTCGCGCACGGACAACACCCGAGCGCCGAGAAATTCGAGACCGAACAACTATTGTGTTCAATATAGATCAGGCGGCTGCTATCGAGAAAATCGATGCAACACTCACTGGAACCATCCTTCTTCAAGGGGTTACTGGCTCGGGTAAGACTGAAGTATATAAAGAGACGGCTCGTCGCATCATTGCGGGTGGACGATCGGTTATCATCCTTGTACCCGAAATTAGTTTAACGAGTCAGCTCATTTCCGAGTTCTCACTCGACTTCCCTGACATGATCGTCACCCACTCACACATGGGTGAAGCCGAACGGCACCTGGCTTGGAAGGAAGCTCTCGACTCGACGACACCGCGCGTCATCATTGGACCTCGTTCGGCCCTCTTCTTGCCTGTCAAAAGCCTCGGCGCCATCCTTATCGATGAAGCCCACGAGCCAAGTTACAAACAAGAGCAATCACCACGCTATTCTGCACTGCGTGCTGCCAGTGTTTTGGGTAAATTCTCCGGGGCGAAAGTAATCCTTGGGAGCGCCACCCCCTCAGTCGCCGACCGTTACCTCGCAGAAGTCACCAATAGCCCTATTATTCGCCTCGACAAGCCGGCTCGCTCGGGCGCCGCTGCGTCGACTATCGAACTCGTCGATATGACAAAGCGCGATAACTTTAGTAAGCACCGCTTTATTTCAAACAAACTTATCGCAAGTATCGAGAAGAATCTTGCAAACGAAAAACAGACACTCATTTTCCATAACCGTCGCGGCAGTGCCAGTACAACACTCTGTGAGAACTGCGGATGGACGGCACTCTGCCCAAATTGTTTCGTTCCCCTGATTCTTCACAGCGATACCTATACACTCAGCTGTCACATCTGTGGCCACAATGAAAAAGTTCCAACCGCCTGCCCGGTCTGCGCATCAGCAGATATCATTCATAAAGGCGTTGGCACCAAGCTTATCGAGACCGAACTGATCAAACTCTTCCCCAAAGCTCGTATTGCGCGGTTTGATTCAGACAACAAAACCGACGAAACGGTAAATAGTCTGTACGAAGACCTCTACAAGGGTGTCATTGATATTGCCATCGGCACTCAAGTCGTTGCCAAAGGTCTCGACCTCCCAAAACTGCGAACCGTTGGCGTCATTCAAGCCGACAGCGGCCTATCACTGCCTGATTTTGCCGCCAGTGAGCGAACTTTTCAATTACTCGCCCAAGTCATCGGGCGCGTTGGGCGCGACGAACACGCCAGTGAAGTTGTCGTGCAGTCATATCAACCGACACATCCCGTCATTCAGTATGGTTTGAACCAAGATTACGAATCTTTTTATACGTATATCCTTCAGGAACGAGAAAAAGCCTATTTCCCTCCCTTTACCTATCTTTTGAAATTAACGACAATTTATAAAACAGAAAAAGCAGCAATCAACGCCGCCAAAACGCTCGCCAAGACACTGCGAAAGGATATTAATCCCGACGTTCACCTCTTGGGGCCGACGCCTGCGTTCTACGAGCGCACCCGCGATAGTTATCGTTGGCAATTAGTACTCAAGAGCCCAAAACGTGAGTATTTAGTCGACGCGCTCGCCCTTCTTCCGCCCACTCATTGGCAAGCTGAGCTCGACCCCTCTAGCCTGTTATAGCCACCACTGGTATAATGGCGGGAATGACTAAAGACGACATCATCACTCTGCCAAATCCTCATCTGCGCGAAAAATCAGTGCGTATTCGTGAGATCACCGAAAAAGTAGCAACGCTTATCGATGAAATGACTGCTGCGGCACTTGACTGGGAGGCATCTCGCCCCCACGAAATTAGCGCCGCGCTCGCTGCTGTGCAACTTGATCGCCTCGAAAAAGTCGTCATCGTCCGCAGTGACTTTGAAGACAAAGCTTCTCGCGAGTTTACTGCGCTTATCAATCCCGAAATCGTAAAATATGAAGGTTCAATTGTTGCCGATTATGAAGGCTGCCTCAGTGTGAAAGATGTCTACGGAAAAGTCCCCCGCCACACAAAGATCCGCGTCAAAGCACTTGATCTCAACGGCGCGGAAATCCGTTTTAAGGCCGAAGGCTTCCTCGCTCGTGTTATTCAACACGAGATTGATCACACTAACGGCATCGTATTTATCGACCACATCAAAGATGAGCCTGAAAGTTTCTACACACTAGATGGGAAAGGCGAGCTTCAACCGCTCGAGTACGACGACAATGTCAAAAACAATAGTATTCTTTGGGACTGATAGCTTTAGCGCCTCTGCGCTGCGTGCGTTAATCGGCGCAGGTTACACAATTGCAGCAGTTGTTACAAAACCCGACAGTAAACAAGGTCGCGGCCACCAACTGACCGCTCCACTTGTTAAAGATATCGCCATCGAACACGGGCTTGTTGTATGGCAGCCACTAAAACTTTCCGAAATTGTCGATGACATTAAAGCACTTGGTCCTGTCACAGGTGTCCTCTCGAGCTATGGCAAAATTGTTCCGCAGGTCATAATTGATTTGTTCGAAATTGGCATCATCAACGTTCACCCATCATTACTCCCGAAATATCGCGGCCCTTCGCCAATTGAAACAGCTATCACAAATGGCGATAGCAAAACCGGCGTCTCAATCATGCAGCTTACTGCCGCTATGGACGCCGGACCGGTCTACGCACAGCGCCCATACGATCTTAACGGAACCGAAACACAGCCAGGCCTGTATGAGACGCTCTCAAACGAAGGAAGTAACCTCCTGATTGAAGTATTACCGCAAATCCTTGATGGCACGCTTCGAGGCATGCCTCAATTAGACGACGACGCTACCTATTGTCACCTTCTTAAAAAGGAAGACGCGCTGCTCGATCTTTCAAAAATCACCGCAGTTGATGCCGAGCGTTCTGTTCGTGCACACCTTTTGTATCCAAAATCAAAACTGACCGCGTACGGTCAGTCGATTATTGTCCTAAGAGCACACGTTGCCGATGAACCAACCGATTCACTCGCCCAACAAGGAGTTGACGGCAAGTATCTTGTGGTTGATTCGTTGATTGGACCAAGTGGCAAACAAATGTCCGGCGAGGCCTTCGTCAACGGCTACGCCAACTAGGCGTTACCGAGAATCGCGTCTTTGTTCTTAACAATTTCTGCTTTGATCTCATCGAGTGTTCGCGCAACAACGTCGCGATAATCAGGACGATTCACTTCAAGCCATTTCGTTGCTGCATATTCAGCTCGCAGACCTTCATCACCTGCTGCCAGGCCGCTCGCTTGTTGTAGCTTTACGAATACTTGATCTTCTTGGTATGCAGGCGCATTGACCGCAAGCCAATTAGTAATCACTTCGGGCTTTCGATCAATAATAGATTCGAACTCTTCGAGTTGATCGTCACTCATCCCTTCACTCAAACGAATACCAACTTGGTACTCCAAGCGATCGTAGGTCAATTGGAGAAAAGGTTTTTTCTGATCTTCTGGCAAACCGCCGAGACCGATATCTTCTAAAAATTTATCGTCTAATTGAAACATATGTCCTCTTTCTTGCCTTTATTATAGCAGAGTAAGGGGTTAAAGGGATCGAGCAGCGAAAGCTACGCAGTGATTTGGTTAGCGAGATGTGCTTTAAGGGCAGTTTTGATTTCTTCAACTGTCTGCGCAAGGTTTGGATTGTTCTTTTGCACCCATGCAAATGAAGCGAATACCTTGTCCGGCGATACTTGATCAGGATCTTGGTCAAATCCTTTAGCCAGTTCTTGGTAGGCGATCATTTCCTTATAATCAGGTACATTTTCAGTCAACCATGAGGCAATCACTGCTTCGTTGCCATCAATAATTGCAAAGTATTCAGTCATCTGTTCGTTACTCAGATCTTTAGCAAGCGCTTCGCCGACGAGCATACGGAATTCATTCAGTACTTCTTGTTGTTGCTCGGGGTCAAGATTCTCGATCCCTAGTTCGCTGATGATTTGGTCGTCGTCGTTCATGCTGTCTCCACCTTTTCTTTGTTGTCTTCAACGTCACCGCTTTTAGCAAAGAGAGCTGATCCAAGTGCGGAAACTGGGACTGCTGCGAACCCAAGCATCAACTTGCCGTGATTCACTTTACGTTGACGTTCTTTTTCAGCGTCACTCATCTCGGGATCAACACCTTTTTCGATAAATCGATTAGCGGCGTCTTGGTAGTACGGACCCCAGAACGCGAACGTAAACTTTTCTTTAATTTTGGCTACTTTTTCACTTGCCCAAAGCTTTGCGAGCTTTTCTTTCAGCGTCTCTTTTTCTTCAATTTCAACTTCTTCGGTAACGTATTCAAGCTTGTCTTCGGTAACGTATTTCGCTTCACCGTCAGCACCGGTAATTTCAAAAATTTCACGTCCAGATTCTGAACTAAATGTTTCGCCAAGGATAACAGTTTCACCACCGAATTTTACTTCACCGGTGCGACGAGTTTCCGTGCGTTTTTCAGCGACGACCGGAGCCTCAGGGGTCACAGGAGTGACTGTTTCAGCCGTAGGTGCAGCAGCAGTCGCAACAGCTTCTGGTACTGTGGTAACGATCGGCTCTGCATCAGGGACTGGGACGGGCGTTTCAGTAGTTGTTGGTACTTCGGCCGCAGATACCTCCGCGACAGGCGCCTCAACAACCGGTTCGGCAGCTTCAACGACAGGAGCTACAACTGGCGCATCAGGGGTGCTTGTTGCAGCCGCTCCTTCAGGACCTGACGTCGTATGAACATCGGTAGCTTCTGGTGCAGCTGTTCCGTTTGCACGGTTAACGTAGACATCGGCCAGGCTATCAAAGCGGCGAAGCTGATCGGCAACTTCTTCGTCTGTCCATTCACTGTCAGGGCGAGTCGCTTCTTCCATTAAATTGTGTTCAGCAACTGCACGGATCGTTTCAAGTTCAGCACGATCACCTAATAATTTCGCTTTGCCGGCTTCTTTCACAAGTGCCATAAAGTGCATAGATTCGTACTCAGGTGCTTTGTAGACTTCACCCTTGTTGTCGATCTCGCCAACAGTATCGTAGTGCTCTTGGGCGGTGCTGTTTTGCGCAGTGTAGGCCTCGACGCTTGCAAATGCGCCATTTTGACGAAGCACGTCACCATCGCGAACAATCCCTTTGTCAGGACGTTCAGCTAGGTAACCATCATAGGTGACTTCCCCTTCGTTAGGGGTCATAGGACCATCGAACTTACCGAACGCCGTCTTTCCATCGACTTCCATCTGTTTTTGAGCGAGTTGCGCTTCAAGTTTTGCCAACTCTTGGTGTTCTTTACTGAGAACTGGAGCGAATGATGGTTCTGTTTCTGGCATGAGGTATCCTTATTTGTTTTTTGGCACTACGTTATATGCTTGCATAATAGCACAAGCGCAATGTATCAACAAGGTCTCTTACAGAGTACGAGTAACAAGTTCGCGAGTAAAGAATTCGAGGATATCACCCTCTTCAAGCGCAAGTTTGTGACGGGTCTTGAGGTTCAAGCCACACATGTCACCTTCAAAGACTTCTTTGGCTTCAGATTTTTCGCGTTGGACACTCGTTACTTCAGCTTCACCGATGATTTCATCACCGTGTTTTGCACGAACAAGGAGTCCGGCAGTAATTTTACCGCGCGTCACTTCTCCACCGGCAATCACTTGTTCTTTGAGTGTTCGGAAGATTCCCTTAATCTTTAGGGCGCCGATCTCAGTTTCAACAACTTCAGGGGCAAGCAGTGCTTCCATTGAGGCACGAGCATCGTCGAGGAGTTCGTAGATAACTTTGTACATACGAACTTCAGTACGTTCACGCGTTGCCACACGCTTTACGGCCGGAGGTAGTTCAACGTTAAATCCGTAGATAACCGTCTTGTCATCAGCGGCAAGGCGGATGTCGTTTTCGGTGATGTTACCAACACTACTCGAGATCACACGAAGTGAAACGTTTCCGTGTGTATCAATCAGGCGGAGGCTATCCATAACAGAGGTAAGTGATCCTTGAACGTCGGCTTTGACGATGACGTTAAATTCAGGTACTTCATCTTTTTGGGTCATCAGTTTAAGCAGGTCGGCACCAGTGGTGTTCGAGCTTGCAGCGTTGCGTTCGCTTTCGATACGCGCAGCGGTTGTTTGTGAACGAGCAAGCTTTTCAGTCGCGACAACGGTAAAGTTATCACCAAACGCCGGAAGTTCTTTAAACCCAGTGACGGTAACGGGAGTTGCAGGACCGGCTTGCTTGATTGGTTTGCCGGCGAAGTCGAGCAGTGTACGGATCTTGCCGTACGATTTGCCCGCAACAATAAAGGCACCGACTTTGAGGAGTCCTTGTTCAATCAAGAGACCAACAACAGGACCACGTCCGGTTTCCATGTGCGCTTCGATAACAAGTCCTTCGGCAGGAACTTCTTCGTCGGCCATAAGTTCTTCGATGTCTGCAACAAGCAGCACCATATCAAGGAGCTTGTCGATGTTCTTGCCAGTTTTTGCACTGACTTCAACCATGACGACGTCGCCGCCCCATTCTTCTGGATTCAAATTGTGTTCAGTCGCGAGTTGCGTCTTTACGAGTTGAGGGTTGGCAGTCTCTTTGTCGACTTTATTGATAGCAACAACAATCTTGGCGTTAGCTGATCGTGCAAAACGAATAGCTTCGATAGTTTGTGGCTTTACGCCATCATCAGCAGCAACAACAATAATCACGACATCAGTCAGTGCGGCGCCGTGCTGACGAAGCGCTGCGAAAGCTTCGTGACCAGGAGTATCAAGGAGTGTAATAGAACGATCATTTCGGACTGTTTGATACGCACTAATGTGCTGCGTAATACCGCCGGCTTCACCGTCAACTACTTTTTGACCAAGAATGGCATCGAGGAGGCTCGTTTTACCGTGGTCAACGTGACCCATAACCGCAACGATTGGCGGACGACTGACGGCTTTGTCAGTCAGTTCGTGGGTACGACGAACTGGGCCGTCTCCTTCTGTTGATTTCTTTACGAGTTCAACATCGAGGCCCAGTTCTTCGACGATAATAGTCGCTGTTTCAAAATCGATACGTTGGTTGATTGTTGCAGCGATACCGTTTTTAAATAGCTCACCAACAAGCGTTGTGACGGAGAGATTGAGCGCTTCGGCTAGTTCCCCCACTGTGATTGAATCGGCAATGGTTAAGACTTTTTCAGCCATAGCAGCGCTCCTTTCTTTCCTTACATATTCAAATGTTGTTTATTATTTAGATGCTTTAGTTTTGCCGGGAAGGCCGAGAGAAATCTTACGGCTCTCTTTTTCGACGTCAAGAACGACGAATTCTTTTCGCTCGTTGAGCGTAAAGACTTTTTCAGGATCAGCAGTATCGCCTTCACCTAGTTCGCTGACGTGCACCAGTGCTTCAACAGCTGGGCTAATCTGAACGAATGCGCCAAATGGAGTAATACGAGTAACCGTTCCTTCAACCTTGTCGCCAGTTTTGAATTGGTCAACTTCGCTCATCCAAGGATCTTCAGTCAGTTGCTTCATGCTGAGTGAAAGGCGGTCTTTGTCGATAGCGATGATCTTGGCGTTGATTGATTGTCCAACCTTTACGTAGTCACTAGGATTGTTGACACGTTCCCAGCTAATTTCGCTAATGTGAACAAGTCCTTCAATACCTTCAACGTTGACGAAGACACCGTAGTCCACAACACCAGTTGCAACACCAGTAACTGTGTCACCGATTGCGAGTTTTTCGAATCGTGCAGCAAGGCCTTCTTTAACCGCTTCTTTTTCAGAGAAAATAAGCTTGTTAGCTTTGCGGTCACAATCAAGGATACGAACCTTAAGTGTTTGGTTGATAAGTGAGTTAAGACGTTGGAGAATTTCTTCTTTGTCGCTGCTGCCTACGCGTGGGTAGTGTTCAGCTGAAAGTTGAGAAACTGGGAGGAATCCGCGAACACCATCGTATTCAACAAGCAGTCCACCACGGTTAGCGTCGTACGGAGAAACGTCGATGATTTCACCGCTTTCCATTTTGACAGTAAGTTCGTCCCATCCCTTGTCTTTCGCTGCCTTGCGGAGTGAAAGGAGGACGTATCCGTTGTCGAGCTCTGCATCAACGATGCTTGCAGTGACTTCGTCTCCAATAGTGAGTGCGCGTGAAAAACCAACTTCTCGGCGTGGAACAAGTCCAATACCAAATGGTCCAAGGTCAACAAGGACCTCGTGTTTACGAATTGTAAGGATAGTACCAGTTGCTACTTCTCCTTGGGTGACTTGCTTTAAACCAGCTTCTTCTGAGGCTAGCAGCTCGTCCATTGTTATAGCGGCGTTTGTTGCCATAAGTCTTTTCAGACTCCTTCCTTAATTTATATTTCAGAGGCACACTAAAGATAAGTGAACCTCCTCGATTAGGCCTTATTGTACTACAGATGCCGAATTGAGTCTAGAGGTCGCGGGCGGTTCGACGAGAGGTCGCGTAGTAGCTGATAGCGAGTGTCACAAACGCAAGAATGATCACCGGACCGATACCTTCAATGCCAGTTGCAGGAAGTTGCGCAGTCTGTTGAGCGCTTGGGGTGGTAGGAGTTGGTACCGTTGGTGCAGATTCGGCAGGAGTCGTCTCTGTCTCAGTCGTTGTGTCGCTTGTTTCAGATGTTGAAACTTCTGATTGCGCTTCAAGATTTTGTTCGGCAACGGCAATCGCTTCGTCACGTCGAGCCTGTTCGCCACGTTCGCGGACAAACATAATCACACCGAATACAACCAGTGCTAATACAATAATTCCTACGACGAACACCACACCTGCTCGTGTTAATCGCCATCCGTTAAATGCAGCCATTACACGTCTCCTCTTTATATCTCTATTATCGACAGATTAAGAAGAAAACGCAACCATAAGGGCTATCGCTCGATGTAATTATCTAAAGAGCGAACCGAACATAAGAACAAACAATACCAGGACAGGGATAGCAAATCCGATAATTGATAAAATGATTCCTTTTCGGAGCCGCGGGTGAGCCTGTGCCATCGGAGTAAACCGTACATAGACATAGCCGTCTTCTGTCTTACCTGTTGTTCGGAGTGCACGCAGTCCAAGCCCTAGTCCAAGCGCCGCGAGAATTACCCCTACGAATGGGATAAAAACGAGTGCAAGTGACAAAACACCAAGCGTAAATGAAGTGTTAGCCGCCTCGTACTCGGGACCGCTCGTTGCAGCAGATGGAGTTACTGATTTATTTTTAGGGGTATGTGTTTCTGGCATAACGCCTCCTTTTAGTAGTCTTATAGTACCCTGTCACCTCGCGTCCTTCAAGAGAGCTAAATTTTGATGCAATACCCATCGCCGAGCACTGCTCGTCATGCTAAACTAAAGTCATGTTAGTCGCGGTGGATACTGGGGGAACAAAAACACTGATAGCCAGCTTTTTAGAAGATGGCACTATCGGTGAGCAGTTTAAATTCCCTACCCCGCCCGACCAAGCTGACTACCTTGAACTTCTGGCATCAACCTTAGAAAGTCACTTTGGTGGCGAGACTGTCGAAGCCCTCGTTATCGCAATGCCAGGTATCGTCAAAGACGGGATTGCCGTCTGGTGTAACAACCTTAAATGGAAGAACCTTGACGTCGCCGGTGCTATCAAAGGCGTCCTCGGAAACGCACCAATCTTTATCGAGAACGACGCCAATCTTGCCGGCCTTGCCGAAACTCGTCAGCTTCAAGATATCCCCGAACTTGCCTTGTACGTCACTATCAGTACTGGTATCGGCAGTGGCATTATCACTAACGGCAGCATCAACAAAGCACTCCGCTACAGCGAAGCCGGTCGCTCACTTGTTGAGTACGACGGCGCCGTTCGCGAATGGGAAACCTTTGCCTCTGGAAAAGCTATCAAAAAAGCCTACGGCAAATACGCTGCCGACATCACAAGCAAGCGCGCGTGGCATCAAATTGCCGATCGCATTAGTCGCGGGTTCTTGGCGATGATTCCTATCGTACAGCCATCAATTATTATCATTGGCGGGAGTATCGGCACATATTATAAAAAGTATTCAGCTGATCTGAACGGTATTCTCAAAGAAAAGCTCCCTGACCACATTCCCCTCCCCAAGATTGTTCAAGCTTCCCACCCCGAACTGGCTGTTATTTACGGATGTTACTACTATGCCCTCGACGCACTCACTACTGCCTAAACTTATCGCCGACTTCCCCGCTATTTCCTTTACCGCCGGACAACGGTTTGCCTGGTCGCCAGATAAAAAGACAGTCTTCTACGACGAATCAGACAGTGAAAACGTCGCGCTCTTACTGCACGAGCTATCCCACGGACTGCTCGGTCACCGTGAATACTTAAAAGACATCGAACTTCTTGCTATGGAAACAGCCGCTTGGGACAAAGCCCGCGAGCTTGGCAAAAAATACACGATTACTATCGATACTGACCTCTCAGAAGATAACCTCGATACTTACCGCGACTGGCTGCATGCCCGTAGTAGCTGCCCTACCTGTAGTGCCGTTGGGTATCAATCAGCCAAAGATACCTATACCTGTGTCGCCTGCACCGGCACGTGGCGCGTCAATGAAGCCCGGCTCTGTGCCCTTCGACGCTACAGTCTGAACAAATAAAATAACCCCTCCGAAAAGGGGTTATTTTTTACTGCTGATAATTACTTGTCAGTAGTTTTTTTAGTACGACGAGAAATTCGTCCACCACGTGCGCCAGCAATACGAGCTAGCTCAGGGTTAGCGGCAAAGCCGCCAGTGTGACCGTTTTTTCCGCCCTTACGACCGATCTTCGCGTAGAAGTCAGGATCGCGTTGCAAATTCTTGGCTGCAGCCTTTTGGCCGCCTGCTTTTGTTCCTGCCATTTGAGTTCTCCTCTTAAATTAAAAAGATTTCCACTGGTGTTTAGCCGTGAAAACCCTCATTTATACCTCACACATGGTATGTGTATACTATGTATATTACCATAGCTTATGCTTTATGTCAATATTTACATAAGCTTTTATTTATTATGTATATACAGTTGCACATATTCGTTCGGTGCGATATTATACATAAGCACCTGTTTGAATCCCAAATTTAGATTCAAAACAAAACGACCCATCTGCGAGACGGGTCGTTTTTATTTGTCTCACGCGACTAAATATCCTACACTAGAGAGAGTAATGAGCGTAAAGAAACTTGTTTTTATGGGAACCACTGCCTTAATCGGGCTCGTTCTTGTTACGCTTCCTTTTATGAGCATCCCTGCCCTGAGTAAAACAGAGCACAGCGAGGCAATCGCCGCACGTCTTTTATCTGATCAACCCTTTGTTGGGCTCTCGACTACCCCTCCCGATATCAAAAAGCCCGACTGGTACAACAAGGTAACTATCACCTATACCGTCTCCAAGAATGGGACGACAGCCGATGTTAATGAGGTTGCTTCACTGGCAAACGCCACGCTTAATGACAGCCGTGGATGGTCACAACTTGGAGCAAACTTTAAACAAGTCGCCAGTGGTGGCATGTTCAATCTTATCCTAAGCCAAGGCTCACTCCTTCCCACCTATTCATCAGGATGTAGCGCTGATTGGAGCTGTCGCGCCGGCAATAATGTCGTTATTAATACAGATCGTTGGACCGGCGCTTCAACTGCTTGGAATAGTGGCGGTGGAACGCTTCGTGACTACCGTCATATGGTCGTGAACCATGAAGTTGGTCACTGGCTTGGACACGACCACGCATCGTGTGGTGGATCTGGACAGCCCGCACCTCTGATGCAACAACAATCGATTGATCTTATGGGCTGTACATTTAATCCATGGCCGCTGAAGGGCGAGCTGTTTACCTCGAGGTTTTAAACTATGAAGATTAAGCAACGCGCACAACGATCCAAGCCTACCTTACGTCATCCGAAACGTGTGATTATTATCAGCGCCGTAGCCCTTGTACTGCTCGCTGTAGGCAGCTATGCGTTCATGAGCTATCAGAACTGGAATGACCTAGAAAAACGCTCTGGCGAGGCTTCAGCTGCCCTCAAAAGCAAGATTGAGACTACTTTAGGATCTAAAGAGTCATCAACACCAGTTGCCGATCAAATCGATGCAATTGTTAAAGATTTTGAACGCAAAAACGGCGAAAATCCCTGTGAGAGCCCACGCCTCTACGAATGGCAAACAGCCTTCCCTGCCCTTAAAAGCAATAAGACCACCTGTGAACAAAAGCTCGCAAATGCCCGCGCAACTATCGATACGCTCAAGCCCCTCTCGACATTCCTCAAAGACCAAGCACGAGCAACCACGGTGCTCATGGCGACTATCGATGCCACCAAAGCACCAACTGACTACACTGCAGCCAGTGCCAGTTGGAAAACACTCTCGACCTCAGGCGAATTGACACAGACATCAGATTTTACTCCTATCAGCGTTTCAATCATTGCCAGTGCCGAACGTATTAGCACCGCCTACGCCGAGCTCGCGACTGCCAATAAAGACGAAACCCGCACAGCGTTCGATCAAGCACTTGAAAAACTAAACGTAGCATACGGAACACTCGTCACCGTTACCGGATCTTCACAAGTTGAACAAACTCGCTTGGTAAATGCTATCATTACCGTTTACGAAAAGCTGTAGTTACGAACGAGCCATTGCCCAGAGTGCAGCTTTATTTCGGCTGAATTCTGAACTTGTCGACGAGGTTAATTCAATAAGGACGCTTGCCCGTCCGAGACGTTCACATATCCAATCATCATACGTACCAGTAATCTGATACGAGAATGCACCCGAGACACCTGTCATGTTTCGGTAACCAGTCATCTTTGCGTAGGTATCAGCCAGGGCTCGTGAATTACCGCAAGTATTAGCAATCGCGTAGCTTGCAGCGCTGTGGTATGACATTGTCAGTGCCGGCTGCAGTTCACTTGTATAGGCAGCCAGTGCTTTGGTTTCGGG
>Ga0247808_10000303_pt1 | contig 25518 bp, 22 predicted proteins | sample UWRJL089202R1_FD_179914 | JGI IMG/M metagenome (GOLD analysis project Ga0247808, IMG submission 179914) | Plant litter microbial communities from Arlington Agricultural Research Station in Wisconsin, United States - UWRJ-L089-202R-1 | ecosystem: Environmental > Terrestrial > Plant litter >... | reverse complement strand
CTCGACAACCCGAAAAGCCTGACGATCACCGCCAAGCCACCGCAGCCGGTGCCCTTCCCGATGATCGCCGGCGCCGCCATGGGCGCCCCGAACACCGTACCGGCGATGCTGGGCCTGACGGTCAAGGCCAACGATTGATTGGCTTGGGTTCTGGATTAAGTGAGAGGCTCGGCGGGATATCGCCGGGCTTTTTTTGTGGGGGAAGCTGTGCTTGGCAATGGAGCAATACGAAGTTATCGTGTTTGCAATCTGAGGATGTTTTAAGGTGCAGGCCTTATGGATATCATTCACAACGAACGTATCAAATTACTAGCGACTTTCATCAACGGCATCGCGATCGCAGCCTTTGCGTTGGGAGGTTTGGCACCGATATCTTCGGCCCTGTATGGAACCAGCAGCTTTCAAACGCCTATACTCATTAATAGCGCCGTTTGTCTGTTAACTGCTTTTGGCGTACATCATGCCGGTAGCATGGTGCTTACAAGGTTGAGATCATGACAACACTTCAGATATTGTCTCTGTACATGATGCCGGCAGCCGCTGTGATCTTTTCCGTGGCAGCGCTTCTCTATGTCAAGAAGCATGATCTGGATTGATACGATTGGGTGAGAAATTCGCGCCCGCTTGGAAGCTGAGACCATGATCGCGATGGCAATGGTTTCTTGACTGGTTACGCCCTTTGGCGGCATCATTATTGCACTGGCCGCACATAATATCGTGAACCACACCGATCTGAATTAACCAACGAATGGTTGCGATCAATCGCGGCTTTCTAAATCATCTCAATGCCCGGATGCCCGTTCCAGCGGTGATTTGCGAACTATCCTACGTCTTCACCATTCCCTCAACTGACACGAAAAAACCCGGCAGCAGCGCCACCGGGTTTCCAAAATTTCGTTCACGCCAAAAAACCAGAACCAATCAGTCCTTGTCTTTGGCCGTCGGCATCACCCGCAGGCCCAGTTCGCGCAGCTGCGATGGCAGGGCCGGCTGTGGGGCGTTCATCAGCAGGTCCTGGGCCTGCTGGTTCATCGGGAACAACGTGATTTCGCGCAGGTTCTTGGCGCCCAGCAGCAGCATCACCACCCGGTCGATGCCGAAAGCGCAGCCGCCGTGTGGCGGGGCGCCGTACTGGAAGGCACGGTACATGCCGCCAAAACGTTCCTCGACGTCGGTCTGGCTGAGGCCAACCAGCTCGAACGCCTTGACCATGGCTTCCGGTGACTGGTTGCGGATCGAACCCGAGGCGATTTCAAAGCCGTTGCAGACCGCGTCGTACTGATAGGCCTTGATCGTCAGCGGATCCTGGTTCTGCAGCGCGTCGAGGCCGCCCTGCGGCATCGAGAACGGGTTGTGGGCGAAATCGACCTTCTTGTCCTCGTCGCTCCATTCGTAGAAAGGGAAGTCGATGATCCAGCACAGTTCGAACCGGTCGCGATCGACGAGGTTGAGTTCCTCGCCGGCCTTTGTGCGCGCCTCGCCGGCAAACTTGTAGAATTTTGCAGGCTCGCCGGCGACGAAGAAGCAGGCGTCGCCGGCTTCGAGGCCAAGCTGGACGCGCAGCGCTTCGGTGCGCTCCTCACCGATGTTCTTGGCGAGCGGGCCGGAACCGACGATCTTGCCGTCCTCTTCCTTCCAGAAGATGTAGCCGAGGCCCGGCTGGCCGGTGCCCTGAGCCCAGGCGTTCATGCGGTCGCAGAAGGCTCTGGAGCCGCCGCTCTTGGCCGGGATCGCCCAGACTTCGACCTTCGGGTTGGCGGCGATCATGCCGGCAAACACCTTGAAGCCGGAACCGTCGAAATGCTCGGTGACGTCGCTCATCTCGATCGGGTTGCGCAGGTCCGGCTTGTCGGAGCCGTATTTGCGGATCGCGGTGTCATAGGGAATGCGCGGCCAGTCTTTCGTGACCGGCTTGCCTTCGGCAAAGGTCTCGAACACGCTGGTCATGATCGGCGTCATCGTGTCCCAGACGTCTTCCTGGGTGACGAAGCTCATTTCCAGGTCGAGCTGGTAGAATTCGCCCGGCAGGCGGTCGGCGCGCGGGTCTTCGTCGCGGAAGCAGGGGGCGATCTGGAAGTAACGATCGAAGCCGGCGACCATCAACAGCTGCTTGTACTGCTGCGGGGCCTGCGGCAGCGCGAAAAACGTGCCGGGATGGATGCGGCTCGGCACCAAAAAGTCGCGTGCGCCTTCCGGCGACGAGGCGGTCAGGATCGGCGTGGTGTATTCGCCGAAGCCGGCGCCGCTCATGCGGTTGCGGATGTCGGCGACGATCTGGCTGCGCTTGACGATGTTCTTGTGCAGCGTCTCGCGGCGCAGATCGAGAAAACGATATTTCAGACGCACATCTTCCGGATAGTCCGGCTCGCCGAACACCGGCAGCGGCAGCTCCTTGGCGGCCGACAGCACTTCGATCTCCTGGGCATAGAGCTCGATCTCGCCGGTCGGCATGGTCTTGTTGACGGTCTCGTCGGTCCGGGCCTTGACCACGCCGTCGATGCGGATCACCCATTCGCCACGCACGGTCTCGGCATTCTTGAACGCGGGACTGTCCGGATCGGCGACGATCTGGGTCATGCCGTAATGGTCGCGCAGGTCGATGAACAGCAGGCCGCCATGGTCACGAACGCGGTGGACCCAGCCCGACAGGCGGACGGTCTGGCCGACGTCGGATTTGCGGAGAGCGGCACAGGTGTGGCTGCGGTAACGGTGCATCATGGTTTTAAAATCCCGGGCGTGGTTTCGTCAGCAGAGCCGTGGTGTACGGTTCAAATGCTGACACGAAAATCGGGCGGAAAAGCGCATGGCCGGCCTGATTTGTCAAGGCGTGCGCGCCTGGCCGTCGCTTTTAGCCTGTTTTTACCGGCAAAGCTTGGATAGATCTGAGGAAGGCACGGACAGGGATGAGTCGGCAGTGCTTTCCCATCAGACAGGCCTGCCACATGAACCAGATCCGACCGCTGATTCCCCTTCTCATCACCGCAGGCATCCTGATCGGCGGCAACGGCCTGCAGGGCACCTATATTTCGCTGAAGGCGCTGAACGAAGGGTTTTCGACCTCGCTGATCGGGCTGGTCGGCACCGGCTACAATATCGGCTTTGCCATCGGCTGCATCTATGTCACCCGGATCCTGCGCTCGATCGGCCACATCCGCACCTTTTCGGCGATGGCGGCGATCGCCTCCGCGGCATCGATCGCCATGGTGCTGTTCATCGACCCGTGGTTCTGGTTCGTGATGCGGCTGGTGGCAGGCCTCTGCTTCGCGGCGCTGTTTGCCACCGTCGAGAGCTGGCTGAACGCGCGCGTCACCAATTCCAACCGGGCGCGAACCCTGTCGATCTACCGGCTGGTCGACCTCGGTTCGGTCACGGCGGCGCAATATATGATACCGACCGTCGGCATCGAAGGGTTTCAGCTGTTTGCGATTATTTCCATGGCGCTGACGCTGTCGCTGGTGCCGATCTCGTTTGCCGACCGTTCCAGCCCGGCAGCGCCGGAAGCGATCAAGTTCGACGTCAGGGCGCTGTGGAACATTTCTCCGCTGGCGACCATCGGCTGCATCGTCGTCGGCCTCACCAATTCCACCTTTCGCTCGCTCGGGCCGATCTATGCCGAGGGGATCGGCCTGTCGATCACCTCGCTTGCGACCTTCATGAGCGCCGGCATCATCGGCGGCGTGGTGCTGCAATATCCGCTCGGCATCTATTCCGACCGGCTCGACCGGCGCCTGGTGATCCTGGTGTCGACCATGGGCGCGCTGCTTGCCGGCCTGTTTCTGGCGCTGTTTGCCGGCCGCAACGAATGGATGAATTTTGCCGGCATTTTCGTGTTCGGCGCCTTTGCCATGCCGCTCTACTCGCTGTGCTCGGCCCATGCCAACGACCATGCGGCCGAAGGCCAGCATGCACTTGTCTCGGCCGGAACGCTGTTCTTCTGGTCCTGCGGCGCCGTCGTCGGACCGCTGTTTGCCTCGATCATGCTCGACTGGTTCGGGCCGCAATCGCTGTTCATCTACACCGCCACGGTTCTGGCGGCATTCATGCTCTACACGCTGCAGCGGATGACCGTGCGCGAAGGGGTGCCGGCAGAGGCCCGCAGCATGCGGTTCCGCAACCTTTTGCGCACATCGGCCTACTTCAACAAGCTGGCGGCGAAGCCGGGCGAGAGCAAGGACATCTGAGGAGGGTTCCTGCCGTTGCGGCACTCCGAGCCGGCTGTCCCGCCGTCAGGCAGATATCTGTGCGATCCCGCTGCCCATGAGACGTCAAAACAGCGGTGCGGCCTCCGGGACAGCGTGACGCGTCCTGCGCAGCGCGTGCCCAATGGCACCTGGCCGACATCCGCGACGTGAAATTGCCACTGTGACCGCCCCGGCAGAGTCGACCCGTCCAAGCGACCGAATGCACGCATTCGGCATTTGCTGATTGCCTATGTCAGGTTTAAAAGACCGGCAGCATCCTTCAAGCGAGACGCATGTCCATGCCCCTTCTCAGCCGCCGCACCCTTTTGCAAGCCTCCGCCGTGGCTGGCGCCTACGGTGCCGGCATCGGGCTGGCCAACCGATACTCCCAGGCCTCGGCGGCGGCGGATCCGCTGCTGCTGGAGGCGCGCGTCACCGAGGCGATGATCGCGGCAAAAGGGCCGACCAAGGGCATGATGACCTACGGCCCGGACGGCATGCCGCCGACCATCCGGATGCGCAAGGGCGAGGCCTTTGCCGCGCGACTGAAGAACAGCCTCGATGAGGCGACCACGATCCACTGGCATGGACTTCGCATTCCCAACGCAATGGACGGCGTGCCGTTTCTGACGCAGCCCTATGTCTATACCGGCGATACGTTCGACTATGCCTTCACCCCGCCCGACGCCGGCACCTTCTGGTACCACCCGCACTGCAACACGCTGACGCAGATGGGCCGCGGCATGACCGGGATGATCGTCGTCGAGGACCCGGCCGATCCGGTGTTCGACGCGGAAATCACCCTCAACCTGCGAGACTGGCGGCTGGGAGGCGACGGCCAGTTCATCGAACAGTTTCGCGCGCGTGATGCGGCGAAATCCGGGACGATCGGCACGGTGCGCACTGCCAACTGGACGGTGGAGCCGCGCCATGACGCGCCCGCCGGCGGTTTTTTGCGGTTGCGGCTGGCGGCCACCGACGTCACCCGGATTTTTGCCCTGCGGCTCACGGGGGCGGAGGCGAAAATCGTCTCCATTGACGGCCAGCCCCTGCCCGCCCCGCACCCCATCGATCTGCAGACCATCGGCCCCGGCCAGCGGCTCGACCTGATTGTTCGCATGCCCGACCGCGAGGGCGCTGTGGTCACGCTCGAAGATCACCGGCCGAGCGCGCCAAAAATCATGGCCAGTTTTCGTGCCGTCGGCACCTCGCTGAAGCGTGATCTCGGCGACATAAAACCGCTCAATCCCAATCCTGTCGCCGAGGCCGATCTGTCGACGGCGACCGAAATTCCCTTCGCGCTCAGCGCCTCGGCGGAAAATGCAGGCGTCGAGAGCATCTGCGGCACGCTCGGCTTCACCTTCTGGGCGATCAACAAGGTGCCGTGGCCTGGCGACACCGCCGACCCGACGGCACCGCTGGCGGAGCTGAAGCTCGGCAAGAGCTACATCTTCAATCTGGCCAATCCGACGCCGCACGCACATCCGATCCATCTGCACGGGTTGGGCTTCAAGGTGCTGTCCTCGTCGCTCGGGCCGGTGCCGCAATTGATCTCCGACACCTACCTGGTCCAGCCGGACGAAAAGGTGCGTCTGGCACTGGTGGCCGACAATCTGGGCGACTGGGTTTTCCACTGCCACATCATCGAACACCAGAAAACCGGGATGAGCGGCTATATCCGCGTTGTATGACAACACATTGCCTGCCTTGATATTGACATCGTCGGGCGAAAGCGGAAGGAAGGTTATCGCCCTTTTTTCCCAAGACCGTAGAGCACATGATCGAAACCACAGCCGAACTAGAGGTCGCTTGCCGCGAGCTCGCGAAATCCGAATTCGTCACAGTCGATACGGAATTCTTGCGCGAAACCACATTCTGGCCGGAACTCTGCCTGATCCAGATGGCGAGCCCCACGCTGGAGGTGATCGTCGATCCGCTGGCCAAGGGCATCGATCTGAAGCCGTTCTTCGAGCTGATGGCCGATACCAATGTGGTCAAAGTGTTTCATGCCGCCCGGCAGGACATCGAAATCATCTTCCATCTCGGCGACCTGCTGCCGCATCCGATTTTCGACACCCAGGTCGCAGCGATGGTCTGCGGCTTCGGCGATTCCGTCTCCTATGACCAGCTGACGCAACGCATCACCGGCGAGCAGCTCGACAAGTCGTCGCGCTTCACCGACTGGAGCCGCCGGCCGCTGACCGAAAAGCAGCTCGACTATGCGATCGCCGACGTCACCCATCTGCGCGACATCTACCTGTCGCTGAAAGCCCAGCTCGAGCGCGAAGGCCGCTCGCTGTGGCTGACGGAAGAGATGGCTGTGCTGGAATCGCGCGAGACCTACGACCTGCATCCCGACAACGCCTGGACCCGCCTGAAGCTCAGGCTGCGCAAGCCGCAGGAGCTGGCGGTGCTCAAGTTTGTCGCCGCCTGGCGCGAACGCGAGGCCCGCGGCCGCAACGTGCCGCGCTCGCGCGTGATCAAGGACGACACGATTTATGAGATCGCCCAGCAGCAACCGAAGGATACCGAGGCGCTCGGGCGCCTGCGCACCATCCCCAAGGGCTGGGAGCGTTCGAGCTCCGGTGCCGCGATCATCGAGGCAGTTACGGCCGCGCTCGCCCTGCCGAAATCGGAAATGCCGCAGCCGCAGCGCCAGAGTCATGCGCCGGATGGCGCCGCAGCCGCCGTCGAACTGCTGAAGGTGCTGCTGCGCCTGACGGCGGAAAAGCATGGCGTCGCCGCGAAAGTGATCGCCAACAGCGAGGATCTGGAAAAGATCGCCGCCGAGGGCGCCAAGGCAGAAGTGCAGGCGATGGCCGGCTGGCGCCGTGACCTGTTCGGCGAAACCGCGCTGCAGCTGATCAGCGGCAATGTGGCGCTGCGCTTCGTCGACAAGAAGGTCGAGGCTGTCGAACTGGCGCCGGCAAGCGTGGAACTCGAAGAACCCGCCCCGGAACTGTAACGTCTTAGCGCCGCTTTCCCGACTTGCCTGAACTTTCGGCTTCAGCCCGTATCAGGGTGTGCGGGTGCGTCCATGCAACGGTCGCGCCGCGAGGGAGAGCTGCGACCCCACGATCACGTTTATTTTTGCGGACACAGGCCAAGGCCGCGTGATATCGCCAGCCTCCGTTTGCGCGCATGAGTCGCGACGGACGCACAAAAGTCACTCTATGCCTTTATCAGCGCATTGGCCCGTCCCGGGGAGATTTCGGGGCGACGCATCGGCGCCGAAAAGTGGGGCGAATGCATGAGACAAACATCGTCTGCACTTCACTGGATCCTGCTGCTGCTGGTGCTGGCCGCGGCCGGCGTATTCTACAGCGTGGTGATTTATGACAGGGGCCATCCGCTGATCGGGGCCGGCTTCTCGCTCGGCACCTGCCTGCCGATCCTGGCTTTTGAGCGCGGCCATATCTTTCGGCGCCTGTACCGGCGCATTCACGCGCTGCCGACGCCAGCCTTCATCGTCTCGGCGCTGCTCGCCTACTATCTGCTGATGACGGCCGGCTTTGGACTGGCCGGCACCCTGCTGTGGCTGACCGACATGACCAAGCGCCCGCTGATGGTCGTGGCCTTCATGCCGTTCGAGGTGATGATCTACAGCTTTGCCGTCTGCGCCGCGATTGTGTTCGCCATGCGCGTGCGCGAACTGCTCGGACGCGACGTGTTCATCAGCCTGTTCATCGCCCGCTATCGCACGCCGGTGCGCGAGGAGCGGGTTTTCCTGTTCATCGACCTGGTCGATTCCACCGGTTTTGCCGAGGAATATGGCGACCTGCAGGCGCAAAAACTGCTGAGCTCGCTGTTCACCGTGATCGCCGAACCGGTGCGGCGCAACAAGGGGACGATCGATGACTATTTCGGCGATGCCGCGATCATCACCTGGCCGCTGGCACGCGGAATAGAAGATGCACGCTGCGTGCTGTGCATTTTCGACATCCTCGAGGCAATCGAATTGCGGTCCAAGGACTGGACGCGCAAATATGGCCGGGTGCCGAAACTCAGGGCGGCGATCCATGGCGGCGAAGTGATCACCGCCGAAATCGGCGTCGATCACCACAAGATCACCTATTTCGGCGACACGGTGAATACCACGGCAAGGCTGGAAACGTTGTGCCGGACGCTGAACGCGCCGGTGCTGATGTCGACCGATCTGGCCGAGCGCGTGGTGCTGCCGGCCAATATCCGTGCCGAATATCTCGGCAACCATGCCGTCAAGGGCCGTGGCCAGGAAGTTGGCGTGGTCGCCCTGACCAGGGTCGAGGACGGCCGTGCGCGTGTCCCTTCCCAGCTGGCTCTGGATTTCAGCACACCGCTGTGATCGCGGCGGGCAAAACCGTCATCAAAAATTCATGCCATTATAATCTGCGAGACATGGTTTCGCCTTACCTCGTCCAGGTCAATCCCGACCACAGACTGGTGAGAATCATGACCAAATTCCTTTTCGCGTCCGTCGCACTTTCCCTTTTGATGTCTGCCCAGGCCTTTGCCGAAGAAAAGGCCTTTCCGGCCAAGCTGACCGCGCATGCCGTCCTGCCGGCCAATACCGTCATCCCGGCGCCTGCCGATGCCCCGGAATTTTTGAAGAACGCCGGCAAGTTCACCACCCCTGACCGCAAGCGCGCCACCGCGATCGGCAGCGTTCCCGGCATGGACGGCCTGGTGAAGACCGATCTTTCCCTGCCCTTCGCCGGCCAGGCCGTACAGGGGTTTTCCGGCATCAAGACCATGCCGGACGGTACGTTCTGGAGCCTGTCGGACAATGGTTTTGGCTCGCGCGCCACATCCAGCGACGCAGCCCTGATGTTCCACCACCTGAAATTCAACTGGGACAGTGGCAAGGTCGAGTTGCTGAAGACCATCTTCCTGTCGGATCCCGACAAGAAGGCGCCCTTCCCGATCACGCTCGAAGGTGCTGAAAAGCGGTATCTGACCGGTGCCGATTTCGACGTCGAGTCGATCCAGCCGACCGCCGACGGTTTCTGGTCGGGCGAAGAATTCGGCCCGTACATTCTGCATTTCGACCTCGACGGCAAGCTGACCGACGTCATCTCAACCGTGGTCAACGGCAAGCCGGTCAAGTCGCCCGACAACCCGACGATCTCGCTGCCGGGCAACCCGACCCTGAAACTGCCGGCCTTCAACCTGAAGCGTTCAGGCGGCTATGAAGGCCTCGCCGCCTCCCCGGATGGCAAAAAAATGTACGGCCTGCTGGAAGGCACGCTGTTTGCCGAAGACGGCTCGGTCGAAAAGGTCGATGGCCTGACGGCGCTCAGGATCATCGAACTCGACGTCGCCTCGAAAAGCTGGACCGGCCGCTCCTGGCTCTACCCGCTGTCGCCCGGCGGTGAAGCGATCGGCGACTTCAACATGCTCGACGCCACCACCGGCCTGGTGCTGGAACGCGACAACGGCGCCGGCACCGGTGACAAGGTCTGCGCCGATCCGAAGGCGCCCAAGGCCGATTGCTTTGCCGTCGCCGCTAAGCACAAGCGCGTCTACAAGATCGAAATGACCGAGGATAATGTCGGCAAGTCGGTGCGCAAGATCGGCTATATCGACCTGATGAAAATCTCCGACCCGGACAACAAGAAGCGCCAGGGCGGCGGCGACGGTTTTTATGACATGCCGTTCGTCACCATCGAGAATGTCGACCGCGTCGACGCCACCCACATCATCGTCGGCAACGACAACAACCTGCCGTTCTCCTCCGGCCGCGCGCTCGGCAAGGCGGACGACAACGAGTTCGTGCTGCTGGATGTCAGCGAGTTTCTGAACGCGAAGTAAGCGGTTTCGTTTGACGCAGGGACCTCCGGCTTTCCTTTGGGAAGCCGGAGGTTTTTTCGTGTGTCGTTGAGGTTTGAGCGCAGCCCCTCACCCTCCCCCGCATGGCGGGGAGAGGGGACCGTTCCGGGGGAGAGGCGATCTCCAGCTCTACAGTCAATGTGGCGGGAGAAAGCTACGCCAACTCCTTCTCCCCGCGTGCGGGAGGAGGTGGCCGACAGGCCGGATGAGGGGCGTTTTCGCGTAGGGTGCTGCGACTTGGATCAGCCCGGAATGAAGCCGTAGCTCTTGTCGCCTGTCTGATCGAAGGCACCGAGCCGGTTCGTGCAGGCGGGCAGGCTGGGGAGCGACGTCAATTGACCGTCGGCAGACAGCTGATAGCCGAAAATCCGATCCATCAGTACGATGTCGCCGGACGCTGTGCCGCACAGCGTCAGCTTGGCGCTGCCGCCGGTATCCATGGCGAGATCGTGCCGCTTGGTCCCACCATTGCGATCGGTCACCGTCAACGTGCGCAGATATTCGGCCAGGAACGGATGTGCATAGCGCCGTTCCAGCTCCAGCTTCACGCCGCCGACCTCGGCCACGGACACATCTGCAACAGGCCCGCTGCCATTGGCGAAACGGTGAATTTCGACCAGGTACCAGATGACGAAGGCCGTGCAGAGCGTCACAGGGACGCAGAGGATCAGCAGAATGGCGACCAGGAACGGTCGTTTGCGTGCAAGGCTCATAGTCTGGATCTTTCCGGTCATTCGAACCTGAAGGCCAGCCGCTTGCCGGTCAGCTTGGCCAGTTGCTGCAGCCGTCCATCCGGACGCTCGCCGGCAAAGGCGCGCAACGCGTGCGGGACGACGAAGTCGAGGTCAAGGTCCGGGTTTTCGGAGCGCTGAAACGTCAACCGGTCGACGATGCCGGGCATCGAGGCGGAGAACAGGTAGACGACGCGCAGCAAGCCCCCGAGCAGCTTTGCCAGTTCCAGCAGCCGCGGCGTGGCGATGGTGGCGAGTGCACTGGTGGTGCCGTCGTCGTACAGGCCTTCGAACCGGTAATAGTTGGCCAGAGCGATAAAGGCGCGGCCGGGATGGCTGATGCCGACAAAGGAGGAATGGGCAATGACGTTCAGCGCCTGCGGTCCGCGGTAGTCCGGATGGGCGCGCCAGGCGATATCGGCCAGCAGGCAGGCGGCCTGGCGGTAGCGGCCTTCGGACTCGGTCTCGTGCACCCCGAAGAACGGGACCATGCGCCCGGTCCAGGCAGCCAGCTCCCGGGCATGTTCCGGCGAACGGGCGCGCAGAATGGCGAGTTCGTCGGCGGCGACCAGCAGCGGGTCGCTGTCGCGCTCGTCATCAGACAGCAGCGAATAGAGATAGCCTTCCCGGACGCCCTGGGCGGAAAAGGAAACCCGGGCGGGCTTCATCGCGTCCAGCACTTCGCGCAACGCGATGGCGCCGTAGGGCAGCAGCATGCGGCGGTTCTTCGAGATCGACTGCCAGGCCGGATCCTTGGAATCGCGGGCATCGATCACTTCCTGCAGGAAGCCGAGCATGTCCTCGGTCGACAGCTCATAACCCTGCATCATGTGCAGCGGGTACTGGCGCATTTCCATGTGCAGCTTGGCAATGTTGCGCCAGGTGCCACCGACGGCATAGAAGGTGCGACCGCCGCCGTTTGCCAACAGGTTGGTACCCTTGATCTGCTTGCGCGCAAAGGCTTCCGCCTTGACCAGCGAACCGCCGGACGATTCCGACAGCCGCAGGCCGCCGAGCGGCAAAGTGATGCCCTTGCCGAATTGCTGGTTCTTGATATCGATCAGTTCCAGAGATCCACCGCCGAGATCGCCGGCAATGCCGTCCGGGCTGTGGAAGCCGCTGATCACGCCGAGCGCGGAATACTTGGCCTCTTCCTCGCCGGAAAGCACGATCACATCATGACCGAGAATTTTTTCGGCATCGCGGATGAAGTCGGCGCCGTTGCTGGCTTCGCGGGCGGCAGCCGTCGCCAGCACATACATCGAGCCGGCGCGAGCCTGTTCCGACAGCGCCTTGAAGCGCTGCAGGGCGGCCAGAGAACGGGCAACCGCCTCCTCGTCCATGCGGCCGGTCGAGGCTAGGCCCTTGCCGAGACCGCACAAAACCTTCTCGTTGAAGAGAACGGTCGGCGCCCGCGAGAGACCTTCGTAGATGACGAGACGGACGGAATTCGATCCGATGTCGATGACGGAAACGGGGGCAACGCCTGGAAGGCGGCCCTGGGCTTCAGATCTGACCATGCAGTCCCAGCTTAGCGTTTACGGCCGGAAATCAACCCGGCGATCAGTTTCGGCGCACTGGATTTCAACGCTTCCCCGCGGCCCGACAGGCTCGGATTGGTCATGAAATACTGTTGCGCGTTGAACGGCTCCTCGCCCTTGCGCACTTCCATGCGCCTGGACGTTCCGTCGGCCAATATCTCGTAGCTCTGCTGGTTGTCAATCAGGTTGCCGAGCATGATCTGCGAAAGCACCTGTTCGTGCACGGTCGGATTGAGCAGCGGCACCAGGGTTTCGACGCGCCGATCGAGGTTGCGCGGCATCATGTCGGCCGAGCCGATATAGACCAGCGCCTTTTCCGACGGCAGGCCGTGTCCGTTGCCGAAGCAGAAAATCCGGCTGTGTTCGAGGAAGCGGCCGATGATCGATTTCACCCGGATATTGTCGGACAGGCCCGCCACGCGCGGCCGCAGGCAGCAGATGCCGCGGATCACCAGATCCACCTCGACGCCCGCCTGGCTGGCGCGGTAGAGCGCGTCGATGATCTCCGGATCGACCAGCGAGTTCATCTTCATCCAGATCGCCGCCGGCACGCCCTTCTTGGCATTGGCGATCTCCTCCTCGATATGGCGCAGGATCCGCGGACGCAGCGTATAGGGAGAGACCGCCAGCTTCATGCTCTCCTCCGGCTCGCCATAGCCGGTGATGAAGTTGAAGATATTGGCCATGTCATGGGCAATTTTCGGGTTGCAGGTGAAAAACGACAGGTCGGTGTAGATCTTGGCGGTGACCGGGTGGTAATTGCCGGTGCCGAGATGGCAGTAGGTGCGCAGCTTGTTGTCCTCGCGGCGCACGACCATCGACATTTTCGCATGCGTCTTCAGCTCGATGAAGCCGAACACCACCTGCACGCCGGCGCGCTCCAGGTCGCGGGCCCAGCGGATATTGGCTTCCTCGTCGAACCGGGCCTTCAACTCGACCAGTGCGGTCACCGACTTGCCGGAATCGGCGGCGTCGATCAAAGCGCGGACGATCGGGCTGTCGTTGGAGGTGCGGTAGAGCGTCTGCTTGATTGCCAGCACGTCGGGATCGCGGGCCGCCTGGATCAAAAACTGGACGACGACGTCGAAGGATTCATAGGGATGATGGACCACCATGTCCTTCTCGCGGATGGCGGCAAAGCAGTCGCCGGCATGCTCGCGGACGCGCTCCGGGAAGCGGGCGTTGTAGGGCTGGTAGCGCAAATCCTCGCGCGGCGCCTTGGTGATCTCCGAAAGCGTGTTGAGCGCCAGCAGGCCGGGCAGGACGGCGACGCGATTGTCGGGCACACCCAGCTCGTGCACGACGAACTGGCGCAGCGAGGCCGGCATTTCCGAATCCGTCTCGATGCGGATCACCGAACCACGACGGCGGCGTTTCAGCGCGGTTTCGAAGAACTGGACGAGGTCTTCGGCTTCTTCCTCGACCTCGATATCGCTGTCGCGGATGATGCGGAAGGTGCCGAAGCCCTTGACCACATAGCCCGGGTAGAGCTTGTGGATAAACAGGCCAACGGCATCTTCAAGGGTGATGTAGCGGATGGTGTTGTTGTCGTCCGGAACGCGAATGAAGCGGTCGAGCGTGGTCGGCAGGCGCAGCAGCGCCGTCATCGGATCACGGCCCTGGGTGCTGACCAGCTGCAGGCCCATCGAAAAGCCGAGATTGGGGATGAACGGGAACGGATGCGCCGGGTCGATCGACAGCGGCGTCAGCACCGGGAAGATCGCGTCGTTGAACTCGTTGGCGAGCCACAGCCGGTCGTCTTCCGACAATGCGGCCGGACGGACGATCAAAATATCTTCCTGGGCCATGTACTGCTGCAGCACGGCGAGCGAGGCCTGCTGCTCCATCTGCAGGTTGTCGATTTCCTTCAGGATGTCTTCGAGCTGCTCGGCCGGCGTCTTGCCGTCCGGGCTCTTGACGGTGATGCGCTGGCGGACCTGGCCTTCGAGGCCAGCGACGCGGACCATGAAGAATTCGTCGAGATTGGCGGCCGAGATCGACAGAAAACGGACGCGCTCCAGCAACGGATGGGCGGTATTGAGCGTTTCCTCGAGCACGCGGCGATTGAACTGCAGCCAGGAGAATTCGCGGTTGATGAAGCGGGAGGGGCTGGTCAGCAAATCTTCCGTTGGCTCGACCTTTGGTTCCGTTGCCGTGCTGGTGTCTGCCAAGACCGAGTCCATCTGATTACTGCCCCGTTAATTCCTGTTCGCCGAATATTACACTTTGACGACGGAACTGTGACAGTCAATCGCCAACCTCAGTATTTCCAAGGCCTTGCAGCACTTCGGCGGCCAGCACCCGGGTGATACGCGTGCCGCGCGCCAGCGCCAGCCGGTCAAGCCTTTCGACGATGGTCTGGGCCGCATCGAGCGAGCGCTCCATCCGCTGGACGATATAGGCCACCAGCTTGTCATCAATGTGAAGCTGGCGGTCGGCAAACAGCTTGACGATCACCTGGCTCAACAATTCTTCGTCCGGCTCGCCGATCTCGACCACGGTCGCCGCCTTCAGCCGCGAGCGCAGGTCCGGCAGCTCGACCGGCCAGGACATCGGCCACAAGCGCGAGGTGATCAGCAGACTGGTGTCGTGCTGGCGGACGCTGTTGATGACGTGGAACAGGGTGGTGTCGTCGAAACCGGCGCGGTCGGCATCCTCGAACACCACGGGTCCGGCCGCGGCGATCAGCGCGGCATCGCTGCCGGCCTGCGGATGGATGTTGCGGGCACCGCTCTTGTCGCGCCAGATGCTGGCCAGATGCGACTTTCCGGAGCCGACGGGACCGGCGATGATCACCACCGGCGATGGCCAGGACGGCCAGGCGTCGACAATGGTGACGGCGGCGCTCAGAGGATCGGAAATCAGCAGGTCGTCGCGGCCACTGGCCGGGTCGTGGGCAAAGGCCAGCGGCAGCTGTTCGGCGCGCTTCGCCTTGCCGTCGGTCTTCTTACTGTCGCTCATCACGGATCCGCGCAACCGGCTCGGGTTTGGTAATGATCAGCTGCGAGCGGCCGGAATACATTGCGCTTTCGAGATAGCGCTGCAGCGCGAAGCGCACCAGCACGCCAACGGCGGCAGCGGCGGGAACCGCCACCAGCAGACCGACGAAGCCGAACAGGGCGCCGAAGGCAAACAGCGCGAACATCAGCCAGACCGGATGCAGGCCGACGCTGGAGCCGACCAGTTTCGGCTGCAAAATATTGCCCTCGAGGAACTGACCTGAAAAGAACACCACCAGCGTCAGCACTACCGGCAGGTAATCCGGCCAGAACTGCACGACGGCAACGCCGACGGCGAGGATGAGGCCCATCATCGAACCGATATAGGGGATAAAGCTGACGAGGCCGGAGAACAGGCCGATCACCAGGCCGAAATTGACACCGACCAAGGACAGGCCGATCGCGTAGTAGATACCTAGAATGAGGCAGAGAGAGCCCTGGCCGCGCACGAAGCCGGCAATTGTTGTGTCCATGTCGCGGGCGATCTGGCGCACGGTGGTGACGTGATCGCGCGGAATCCAGCTGTCGATTTTTCCCACCATGCGGTCCCAGTCGAGCAGCAGGTAGAAGGCGACGACCGGGGTCACCACCAGCAGCGAGGCAATATCCACCAGCGCCTTGCCGGAATTCCAAAGCTGCTCGAACAGCGTGCCGACAAAGCCGGCGCCTTCGGCCAGAACCTTGGAAAAATTCTCCTTGACCGCATCGACCTGGCTGCCGATCCAGCCGGGGATCATCGACCCCTTCGAGCCGGCGATGAACTGCTGCAGGCGGGTGATGTAGTCGGGAAGATGGGCGATGAAATCGCTCGCCTGGCCGACCACGACAGGGATCAGGATCACCAGCGATATGGCAAAGATCAGCACGAAGCCGACCAGGATCACCACGGTCGCCATCATCCGGCTGAGACCGATGCGCTGCAGCCGGTCGGCAACGGGATCGAGGAAATAGGCGAGCGCCATGCCGGCGACGAAGGGCAGCAGGATGCTGCTGAACAGCACCAGGAAGACGATGACGGCGATCAGTCCGCCGGTCCAGAAGAGGACGTGGCGTCTGAGATTTGCGCTGCTGTTCTGGTCAGCCATGGTAGTCCCTTCAATTCGTGCGTCATCGGCGACCGTTGATGCCGCATGTTAGCACGAGATAGGACGCGGCGGGGAGTCCGGTCAAGGGTGCGGCGGCGGCAGTCGAGGCAATGCCGGGGTCTGGCGACAGAATAGCGCAGGCTCACGGCCGGACAATTCCCCGCCTGACCGGCCGGAACCATGCTCCGAGGCCCCACCGTCGTCGGCAGCATCGTGCCCCGCACCCACCCACAGGGCAAAACCGCGGGTCGAAAACGGGGAAAAAGCGCGGTTCCATCGGCATTTCCCTTGCACTTGCGGCACCTCCATGCAATTCCACCCTGAAAATCCGGCCCTCTCGTTTACAGGCGGCCTGCCCACAAGAATTTCGGAGTGACAGGATGAGCCAGTCGGGAAAGAACGGTCTGACCTATAGCGATGCAGGCGTCGATATCGATGCCGGCAATCTGATGGTCGAGAAAATCAAGCCTCTGGTGCGCTCGACCCGGCGTCCCGGGGCCGACGGCGAGATCGGCGGTTTTGGCGGATTGTTCGATCTGAAGGCCGCCGGCTTTACCGATCCGGTGCTGGTGGCCGCCAATGACGGCGTCGGCACCAAGCTGAAGATCGCCATCGACGCCAACTATCACGACACGGTCGGCATCGACCTGGTGGCCATGTGCGTCAACGACCTGGTCGTCCAGGGCGCCGAGCCGCTGTTCTTCCTCGACTATTTCGCCACCGGCAAGCTCGACCCCGACCAGGGTGCGGCGATCGTCGGCGGCATTGCCGCTGGCTGCCGTGACGCCGGCTGTGCGCTGATCGGCGGCGAGACCGCGGAAATGCCCGGCATGTATTCGAGCGGCGACTATGATCTCGCAGGTTTTGCCGTCGGCGCCGCCGAGCGCGGAAAACTGCTGCCGGCCGGCGACATTGCCGAAGGCGACGTCATTCTCGGCCTCGCTTCTTCCGGCGTCCATTCCAACGGCTTTTCGCTGGTGCGCAAGATCGTCGAGATTTCCGGCCTCGGCTGGGATGCCCCTGCCCCGTTCGAAGACGGCAAGGCGCTGGGCGAAGCGCTGCTGACGCCGACCCGCATCTATGTCAAATCGCTGCTGGCCGTGATCCGCGCCACCGGCGCGATCAAGGCGCTGGCCCACATCACCGGCGGTGGCTTTCCGGAAAATATTCCGCGGGTGCTGCCAAAGCATCTGGCCGCCGAAATCGATCTGACCGCCGTCAAGGTGCCGCCGGTATTTTCCTGGCTGGCCAAGACCGGCGGCGTCGAAGCCAACGAGATGCTGCGCACATTCAACTGCGGCGTCGGCATGATCGCCGTCGTGGCAGCGGAGAACGTCGACAGCGTGCTGGCAGCCCTGACCGCCGAAGGTGAGCAGGCCATCGTGCTCGGCCAGATGATTGCCCGCGCTGATGGTGCACATGGCACCGTCTACAAGGGCACGCTCGGCCTATGAGCGTCGAGGCCCGCAAGCGCGTCGTCATCTTCATCTCCGGCGGCGGCTCCAACATGCAGGCCTTGATCGAGGCCTGTGCGGCGCCCGGTTTTGCGGCTGAAGTGGTCGGCGTGATTTCCGATCGCGCCTCGGCCGGCGGCGTGGAAAAGGCGCGGGCCAAAAACATCCCGACGCTCGTGTTCGAGCGCAAACCCTATGGCAGCAAGGCCGAGCACGAGCAGGCGATGTTCGATGCGCTCGACACGCTGAAACCCGACATCCTGTGCCTGGCCGGCTTCATGCGGTTGCTCTCGGAAGAGTTCATCAATCGCTACGAAGGCCGGATGATCAACATCCATCCCTCGCTACTGCCGCTGTTTGCCGGGCTGCACACGCATCAGCGGGCTCTCGACGCCGGCATGAAGATCGCCGGCTGCACCGTGCATTTCGTCACCCTCGGCATGGACGAAGGCCCGATCATCGCCCAGGCCGCCGTGCCGATCGCCGCCGGCGACACCGCCGACACGCTGGCCGCCCGGTTGCTGACCGTCGAGCACAAGATCTATCCGCTGGCCCTCAGGCTTGTGGCGGAGGGAAAAGTGCGGATGCAGGACGGCAGGGCCGTGTCCGGCCTCGCCGATGGTGACGCCAGCGCCACGGTATTTGGCAGGGCGTAGCACTCAAAACACCCCGGAGAGCTGCGGTTGACCGGGTGCGCCAGCAGTTCTACTCTTTTGCCGTTCAACAGGTTTGCACGGAGATCGACATGACGGTCACGGTGAAGGTCGATGATGCCGGAACACTGCTGGCCGAGCTTTTGGCACGCGTGGAAGCTGGAGAAGAGATCATTCTGTCGCGTGGCGGCGAGCCGGTGGCAAGGATGACTGCCTTTGCTGAGCTATTACCGGCAACGGGAGATCACAGATCCGCCATGGACGAAATTCTTGCCGCCCGTGCAGAGCTTGCGCCGACGACGGCAGGCGAGATCGATCACTGGAAGAAGATGGGGCGACGATAGTGACCGATTTCGTCACGGATGCATCAATCGTCTGTGCATGGTTTCTGCCAGATGAAAACAATCGATTGGCTCAAACCGCCTTCGCCCGGCTGGAAACACAAAACGCGATTGCGCCGGCGCTCCTGTTGTACGAAGTGCGAAACACCTTGCTTATTGCAGAGCGCCGCCATCGCATCGCCGCCACTTATCTGGAAAAATCTTTATCACGGCTCAGGCGGTTAAAACTGACGATTGTCGAGCCAGAAGACGACCTTGTCCTGCTCAACCTGGCGAGAAACTACCAACTGTCTGGCTATGATGCCACCTATCTTGCTCTCGCGGTTCAAAAGAGACTACCCTTGGCGACGATTGACAAGAAGCTCGCGGCAGCCGCTGCACGGGAACAGCTGACTTTCAATTGACTGCAGACCAATCCAGTTATCCCGCCAGCGACGCCCGGTTCAGCATGGCCCATTGCAGCAGCATGATCGTCTTGGCATCGCAGATCTCGCCCGTGGCAATCATCGCATAGGCTGCTCCGAACCCGATCTCCAGCACCTCGATTTCCTCGTGCTCCTCCGCTAGCCCGCCCCCGGCGGCAGCCTTGTCGGCAGCATCGATCAGGCCGACGAAAAAGCTGACGCGTTCGGTGACGGCGCCAGGCGCCATGAAGGCGTCGAACAGGTGGCGGACAGCGCCGACCTTGTAGCCGGTTTCCTCCATCGCTTCACGGGCAATTGCCTGGTCGGCGGCGTCACCATCGAGCAGGCCGGCCGGCACCTCGATCATGAAGCCGCTGTCGCCCAGCAGGTACGCCGGCAACCGGAGTTGCCGGACCATGATCACCGTATCGCGCTTCGGGTCGTAGAGCAGGATCGCCGCCGCACTACCGTGGTCGTGGATTTCGCGATCGTACCGCAGGATGCGGCCATCGGCCGTGGTCTGCTCGACAGTGACCTTTTCCAGTTGGACAAAACCCTTGTAGAGGATCTCGCGGGACAGGATGCGGACACTGCCATTCGGCGTCCGGCTTGCCTTGCCTGCCGTGTCCCATATGCCGGTCTTTTCGTCCTCGCCTGCGATGCTCACGCCAAAACACTTTCCGTTTCGGCCGGGCATTTTTGCAGCCAGACCTTGTTGTCGTGAAAGGCCGCGCCGCCATGCGGGGCCACAGCGTCGGCGCCGGTCAGCACGTTGATGCCCTCGCCATCGAGATGGGCCGAATTCGGCCAGAGACCTTCGGCGATCAGCACGCCGCGGCGTGCGCCCGGCAAAACCTTGACGTGGATGCGCAGGTCGCCACGGCGATTGCCGATGCGGACAAGATCGCCCGTGACGATGCCGAGCTCCAGCGCATCGTCAGGATGCAGCATCACTTCCGGCCGCCCCTCCTTTTGCTGCGAGGACGGCGTCTCGGCAAAGCTGGAGTTCAGAAAATTGCGGGCCGGCGAGGTGGCGAGGCGGAACGGGTGTTCGGCATCGGCGGTCTCGATGACGTCGACCTGATCGGGGAATGTCGGCAGCCGGTCCATCGGTCCCTGGTTGCCAAGATTTTCCGGTGGCTTGTCGGGCGTCTGGCCATTGACCCAGTCCGGGCGAAATCGGAATTTGCCGTCGGCATGGCCAAAGCCGTCGAGATAATGGGCTTGCGCAAATTCCGGCTGGCAGTCGAACCATTTTTCGCGGGCAAGATCGTCAAAGCCGCGCCAGCCGCTGGCAATGAGGATGCGGTCGATATGGGTTTTTTCGTCGAGGCCGAAACCGGGAAGATCGGAGATGCCGAGGCGCTGGGCCAGTTGCTCGATGACGAACAGGTTGGTGCGCACCGTCGCCGGCGGCTCGACCAGTTTCGGACCAAGAAGAATATGGTTGTGGCCGCCGCCGCGATAAAGATCATCATGCTCAACGAACATGGTGGCCGGCAGGACGATATCGGCGAGCTTTGCCGTGTCGGTCATAAAATGTTCGTGCACGGCGACAAACAGGTCGTTGCGTAAAAAGCCCTGTTTGACGAGGCGCTGTTCGGGGGTGACGTTGGCGGGGTTGGTGTTCTGGATCAACATCGCGGTGACCGGGCCGCGATGGCGCAGCGCCTCGGCATCGCCGGTCAGCACCCGGCCGATCCGCGACTGGTCGAGCATCCGGATGTCCGGGTCGACCAAAGCCGTGCCCATCAGCTCGGCCTTGTTGAGATGGTAAATCTCGCCATTGTTGTGGAAGGCGCCCCCACCTTCATACTGCCACGAGCCGAGCACGGTGGCGATCGAGGCGGCCGCATGCATGGCGACCGCGCCGTTGCGCTGGCGGGTAAAACCGTAGCCAAGGCGGAAGAAGGTTTTCTTCGTCTCGCCGACGAGACGGGCAAAGGCCTCGATCTCGGTGACCGGCAGGCCGGTGATGGCAGAAGCCCATTCCGGCGTGCGGGTTTTGAGATGCGCTTCCAGGCCGGCCGGATCGTCGGAAAATTTTTGCAAGTAGGCGCGGTCGGCATAACCGTCGCGAAACGCGATGTGCATCACCGCGCAGGCCAGTGCCGCGTCGGTACCGGGGCGGACCAACAGCGCCATGTCGGCCTGCTTCATCGTCGGATTGTCGTAGATGTCGATGACGACGATTTTCGCGCCCCGCTGTTTGCGCGCAGTGATCGCGTGGGTCATGACATTGACCTGGGTGGCAACAGCGTTGGTGCCCCAGATCACCACGCAGTCGGCCCTGGCGATCTCGCGCGGATCGGGACCGCGCAGGGCGCCGGTGCCCATCACATAGCCGGTCCAGGCCATGTTGGTGCAGATCGTGCCGAAGAAGCCCGAATACTTTTTTGCATGTCGCAGCCGCTCGATCGAATCGCGCTGCACCTGGCCCATGGTGCCGGCATAGAAATACGGCCAGACAGCCTCGCTGCCATGCGTGGCCTCCGCCCTGACAAAGGCATTGGCGATCTCGTCGAGCGCATCCTCCCAGTTTATTTCCTGCCATTGGCCGGCGCCCTTGGGGCCGACACGGCGTTGCGGGACCATCAGACGCTCGGGGTGATAAAGCCGCTCGGTATAGCGCGCCACCTTGGCACAGATCACGCCGGCGGTGTAGCTCATCGCGCCGCCGCGCACCCGGCCGACGCGGCCCTCGGCGGAAATATCGATCTCCAGCGCACAGGCGGAGGGACAGTCATGCGGACAGACCGTATGGCCGATGGCGGATTTGGCGGAAATCGGGGTCGCAACATTCATGGCTTTTGTATATGCCAAGCAGAACGGGCTCAAAAGAGCCAAAACCCATCCATCACGATAAATCATGCGGGACATTCATGAACTACCGGCACATCTACCATGCGGGCAATTTTGCCGATGTCCTGAAACACGCGGTCCTCGCCCGGCTGGTGCGTTATATGCAGCAGAAGGACAAAGCGTTTCGGGTGCTCGACACCCATGCCGGCATCGGCCTTTACGACATGTCATCGGAGGAGGCCCAGAAAACCGGCGAATGGCGTGACGGCATCGGCCGGCTGATCCATGCGGAACTGCCGAAGGAGGCTGCCGAGATTCTCCAGCCCTATCTCGATGCGGTGCGCGCACTCAATCCGGACATGGGCGAGGACGGCAACGTCACCCACTATCCCGGTTCGCCCAAGCTGGCGCGCATGCTGTTCCGGCCGCAGGACCGGCTGTCGGCGATGGAGCTGCATCCCGACGACTGCAACACGCTGTCGCGGCTGTTCGAGGGCGACTTTCAGGCCCGTGTAACAGAACTCGACGGCTGGCTGGCGCTCGGCGCGCATCTGCCGCCGAAGGAAAAGCGCGGCATCGTGCTGGTCGACCCGCCCTTCGAGATCGAGGGCGAATACGAGCGGCTGGTGGACGGGCTGTCCAAGGCTTATCGGCGGTTTTCGACCGGCACCTATTGCCTGTGGTATCCGATCAAGAAAGGCGCTCCAATCGCCGAGTTCCACGCGGCGCTGAAGGACCTGGAAATTCCGAAAATGCTGTGCGCCGAACTGTCGGTGCGCAGCGACCGGGAAACCACCGGCCTGTCCGGCTCCGGCCTGATCATCGTCAACCCGCCCTACACGCTGAAGGACGAGCTGCACGCGATCCTGCCGGTGCTGCGCGAAAAGCTCGCCCAGGACCGGTTCGCCTCACACCGGGCATTCTGGCTGCGCGGGGAATAGCGTTGCCGATCCGACGGTTTGGCGGCTTCATCGCCCTTTTTCTGGTGGTGGCCGCCGGCCTCTGGCTGCAATATGCGGATGACCCCTCGCCGGTCGAACACAAGACGCTTCCACCGATCGCGGCACCGCAGGCGAACCGCGAGACCGGCAGCCCCCCTGCCCGAACGGCACAGGCGCCGCAGCCTTCGGCATCCACCACACCCGCCGCCGTGCCGCGCGGCAGCGGTTTCGATTTCTACGTACTGGCCCTCTCATGGTCGCCGACGTTCTGCGCCAAAAATGGCTTGGGCAACGACCAGCAATGTGCAGCCGGGCGCGAGCACGGCTTTGTCGTGCATGGGCTGTGGCCGCAAAACGAGCGCGGCTATCCGCAGGATTGCGCGAGCGACGAGCCGGACCGCGTCCCGTCCGCGCTGGGCCGGAGCCTGTTCGACATCATGCCGGGCATGGCCTGATCGGCCATGAATGGCGCAAGCACGGCACCTGCTCGGGGCTCAGCCAGACAGACTATTTTTCGGTGCTGCGTGCGGCCCATGACCGGGTGATCCTGCCGCCCGCGCTGGACAATCCGCAACAGCGTCAGACGCTGGACGCGACGGCGATCGAAAGCACGCTGGTCTCTGCCAATCCGGGCCTGTCGCGCGCCGGCGTGGCGCTCAGCTGCGACGGCAACCGGCTGGAAGAGATGCGGATCTGCCTCTCAAAGGATCTCGGCTTTCGCGAATGTCCGGAAGTCGACCGGCAGGGCTGCACGGCGCGCAATATCGTGCTACCGCAGGCGCGGTAAAAAATCGCATTCTTCAAAGGACAGACGATGCAGCTTTTGTGTTCTCCGGCTTCTCCCTATTCCGCCAAGGTCCGCATGGCGGCCCGCCATCTCGGCATTCCGCTGACCGAGGTCAAGGTCGACAGCGCCGCGGCCCCTGCGGAACTGACCGATACCAATCCGCTCGGCAAAATCCCGACGCTGACGCTCGATGACGGCCGGGCAATTTTCGACAGCCGCGCCATCATGCATTTTCTCGACCGCAGCGCGCAGACGAAGCTGTATCCGACGGACAACGACGCGTGCACGGATGTCGAGGTGCTCGAAGCGCTGTGCGACGGTATCACCGACGCGCTGATCGCCATCGCCTATGAGCGCCGCTTTCGTCCGGCCGAGATTGTTCATCAGCCCTGGATCGACCGTCAATGGGCCAAGGTCACACGCGGCCTGGACTATCTCGACGCGAACCTGCCCGAGACGACGGAAAAGCTGCATGCCGGACATTTCGCGCTGGCGAGCATGATCGGCTATCTCGATCTGCGCTATGCCGGCTTGTGGGAAGAGGGTCGCCCGGCGCTGGTGGCCTGGGCCGACGCATTTGCCGAACATTTTCCGGCCTATTCTGAGATGAAGTCGAAGCTGTAAGGCTTCTCGGCAACGAGCCGACTGAACTCCCGGGCGCTGCATCCTGTTTGGTGCCCGGGAGCGACGGGTCAGTCCACTGCTGCAAGCTCCAAACACAAAAAAGCCGGGACGAGCCCGGCTTTTTCGATGGTGACTGGCAGACAGTCTTAGAACTTCATGCCGATGCCGACCTTGACGCTGTGGTCGTCGAAGCCGCGGGAAATGCGGCCGCTGTCGAGATCGAAGCTCTTCTTCTGGTAGTCGGTGTAGCGGTATTCGACGCGGGCGGTGATGTTGTTGGTCACCATTGCTTCGACGCCGGCGCCGACTGTGTAGCCGAGAGCCGTCTTCTTGTCGGACGATGTGCCGTCATCCAGCTTGTTGTTGGATGCAGCCAGACCGGCAGTACCGTACAGCAGGAAGGGGTTCATGTCGTAACCGACGCGGCCACGGATAGAGCCGTTTACGCCCTGCTTGCCGTCAACGCCTGGGGCCGCGCGGCCGTCGATGGCGTTGTAGTTGATGTCGCCTTCCGCACCGTAGACGATCTGGCCGCTCTGCCAGTTGTAGCCGCCGTAGATGCCGCCGCCGAAGGCGCGGGCATTGTAGTCGCCGCCGTTGTGGAAGCGACCGGCGTCGTAGCTGGCCGTGCCGCCGACGTAAGCGCCGCCCCAGTTGCCAACCGGCGCTACATTGTCGACAGCCATCGGAGCTTCCGGGATCTGGTCGACGGCGTCGGCAGCGTGAGCAGCCGTGAATGTCATGAAGGCCATTGTCGAGGCCAAGAGGGTCGCTGTCAGAGTACGCATACTTTTATTCTCCATTTGCAGTCGTGCCAGCTGCTGAAGCGGCACTTACGATTACCGGGTGTCCCTGCCCTGATCGAGTTTGAAAATGGAGTGCAATTGCGGAAATGAAAGAGCCGAAATGTGAAATGATTGTGGCAACGGCGTGACCGAAATGCGATGTTGCTTGACCGCCACAGGGTCTTTATTAACCCTAACCAAACACTAACAAAACAATACTTTATTTAATGATCGTTTCTTTGGCGTTAAACGCAACTATAGCCATCTATAAAAAATCAGCAAGGGCTGTTTTACGCACTTCAAATCCGCGTGTTCGGCCTTATATCAGGGCGGCATGCGTAGAGAGCGGAAAAGGCAGGGCTTTGCAGGACATTAGACCACA
>Ga0247808_10000302_pt1 | contig 25543 bp, 19 predicted proteins | sample UWRJL089202R1_FD_179914 | JGI IMG/M metagenome (GOLD analysis project Ga0247808, IMG submission 179914) | Plant litter microbial communities from Arlington Agricultural Research Station in Wisconsin, United States - UWRJ-L089-202R-1 | ecosystem: Environmental > Terrestrial > Plant litter >... | reverse complement strand
TTTCCTGGTAACAAGGCTTCCAGCATTTCGTAACCCAAAGGCGAACCCAAGGCCGTACCCTTAAAATCTGCATTGATGCGAATGTATTTGATCGTGCTGGTAATGTTGCGTTGTGATAATTTGTTGACTTTCAATTCTACTCCACCATCGTATAGTTCTACTTTTTCTCCATTGCCACCGGCAAAAACGTTGTTCTTAAATGTTCCTCCTCCTAAGAAAGAAATCCTTAAGGTGTTTTTCGGTTGAAAGGAAATCTCTGGTTTTACCTGCATGTAGTGAATCTCATAATTACGTGTCAACAGGAAATCAGAAAAAGTAGATTTCAAACCATCGGTACCGGTCACCCGGATGGAAGAATAAGAAGACACATTATAACGCGCGGCCAGGTTCCATTCGCGCTGGTCTTTCTTTTCAAAACCCTGGTTCAGGAATACTTTTGAATTGTTGAGTAACACCGATCCTTCTACACCATATACCGGATTGGATCTGTTGTAGAAAAAAGTACTGCGAATGATTTGCTGAAGCGATAATAAGTCTGTTTCATCAATGTTTTGATTGAAAGGCAAAAAGCGGCTGGCAAAATCTTCGGATGTCAGTTTCTTATTGACGGTCCATAAGGAAAGATTAGACAAACGGGAGGAAATTTTCTTCACCCAGTTCTTACTGTCTCTCCATGTTCTGGGCGCGGTAATGTCTAAGCGATGGTTATAGGTATTGGAATACGCTTTGATGTATTGATCGGTAGGAAGAAATATTTTGATGTACTCAGTGGGGGCATTGAGTTTCTTTTCTACGAATTCATTCAAATCCTGTATCCCATCTCCATTGTCATCGTTCCAAACGTAGTTACCCAAACCACTCGCCACGGCCTGAAAGACATATTGCTTCTTCAATTCTCTTCCTGTACTGGTAGTGACGGTTATCTCTGAACGAATGTGCCGCTTGAACATGGACATGTTCCAATCCAACCGACCTGTGATGTTCTCTTCGTTTGGCAATGGAGTGGGTCCTACACTGTTGTTCAGGTTACGGTACGTAAACAACGTATTGACTTCGTGATTTTTCTTAATCGTTCCTCCCGCTCCTGCCTGCAGGGTTTGTGCTATGGAATTGGTCGCAAACTCGGATTGATACACTTCATAATCTGTCCGGTAAGCATAGTCTGCGAAAAACTTCACCTTCAGGGTATCGTTCGATTTGATATAGCCTCTGATCTCTTCGTAATTCATCAATGAAGAAGCGATGCGGCCCAACGAATCTCTGACTGCATTGTATTCCTTTGAATACTCGAAGCCAGGCAAGATATAACGTGTTCTGTAAAATTGATTCACCAACACCCTGTGCCAGTCGGATTTTGACACCTCTCTATTGTTCTTAGATAAAAAACCGCTGGATACCAATTGATAATTCCCTATACTTTTATTGAACGACACGTCTTGCTGGAATCCATTGACGTCTGTTCCTTTTTCTCTTTTGGTAATTTTATAAATGAGTTTGTTCTGTTCGTTCTTATACAAACCGGTACTCGCATCTACGATATAGTTGTCCGCTTTTACATTGACATTCTCACTCCAGTTTCTTTCAAAATCAGGACTACGAAATCGATCGACTGGCGCAAAGCGATCCTGATTGTATTCGACATTCGTACTCAACACCCAATTGTAATCGCGGATGACCGGTCGCCCTGAATTTTCATAACCAATTTTAGAAGCCCATCCATCTGTGGTCGTGTTGTCTACTTTAGAATACAGGTTCACATCATTTTTACTGAAAGCAATTTCCGCAATAATCTTATCCCTGGGAGTAAGGTTAACACCTCCGCCGATCACGGCCATCCGTTTGAGCTTGGGAGTGGGTACCAATACAATGGGTTCGTAATCACCGTTGGGTAAACCTACATAATCATAGATCCTTCCATTGACAGCCGATGTAGAAAGTTTATAACGCCCGGTACCAGCAGGCACCTGTGAAAACCGCACTTCAAAAAAGGCACTGTCAGCACTTGTGGAATAAACATAATGTAGTTCAGGAGTCAAAAGCTTTTTATACAATACCGTATTGGCGGAATAGCCCACTGAATCCACTCCCGATATAAAAGCTTTCGTTAAGGTATCACCTATCGTGGCAAGGTACCGTTTGTCTTCTTCTGATAAGGATAAAGCCAGTGGATTATTCGGATTGTCTTTCTCAGAAAAATAATCGAAGTAAAACCAGCCTTTCTTATACTCTTGTATGTGCGCGGCCTGTAAGGTTGTTCTGGAATAATTCCGATCAGAAAACTCGAAGTCAACCCGCATCCGTGAATACTTACTGATCACCACGCGGGGTGTAAACACAATTTCAGCCTGGTTATAATCGATCACGTAATCGTAATCAAATCCTCTTTTCAATAAGGTGCCATTCAGATATACTGCTTCAGAGTTGGCCAAAATAATGATGAACCGTTCGTTATTCGGTCCGCGCAAACGATAGGGTCCTTGTACGCCTTCTATGAGTGAATCGGGTTGTCCCGGACCAAATTGCATGGAGTTGAACTTGCCTTTGGATACCGCTGCACCCACACTGCTGTAGGTCTTGGCCTTCTTGGTGGTGTCGTTTCTATTGTCATATTCCAGCCATCCACCCTGCACGTTACGGTAATACTTTAAGAAATAACTTTTCTTACTTTGCAATAAGATATCTCCCGCTGTCAGCCGTAATTTTTTACCTCGCAGTTGAACAAATACTTTATCAAATTGCTGCAGTTGTTGGGTATTACCTTCCGGTTGAAAGGGAATGTTCTGATCGGAAATACTGGCAATGATGCTTACGTCATCCGTCAACTTCCCTTCCAATTGCAAGTTCAAAACCGAATTGACAAATACACTTTGATTGTTACCTACAGAAATACCGCGCGAGATGGTCCCTGTTTTATTGATGCCAGGAGAAGAAAACAATTCTTCTTTTCGTCCCTGAAACTGCCTGTTGAAATACGGATCATCACGATAGTAACCCAGTGTATCGTATTGTTTCAGACTTCGTTTATAATAACGGGAAGATAAATCGGAAGATAAAACCCTGTAACAAACCAGCACAGAATCAGCGGAAGAACTCCCTGCCCATAATGCCTTGCCCGTATTGGGATCATAGGTCAGTCGAAGAGAATCGCCGCCACCGGTAACACTGATCGAAGAAGGAAGAACAGTACTGCTGTCTAACTGGAGATCGGTTGTGCCTTTCACCTTGACCCATTTACAACGCACATTATTAATCTGTGCATGCAGTGTCATAGGAAGTACAAAAAAAAGAAGTACAGCGAGCAGTCGCGTAATCATTCCGATCAGAGGGGTAAGTGTATATAAAACGTGGTACCCTGATCTTGCATTGTCTCAAACCAGATTTTACCGCCCATATATTCCACGCCTCGTTTAGCCAATGCCAGACCGATACCGGAACCGGCGAATTTTGTGCTGAAATTGGGTTGAAAGACCTTTTCTCTGATTTCTTCAGGGATACCCGTTCCATTGTCTTTGATGTAGATTAATACGGAATCTCCCTGAAAGGTGTATCCTAATGTCACTTCTGCCCTCTGCTGGGCAGGAATAGACTGGTAAGCATTAATGATCAAGTTATTCAGGACGTTGTGCATCCAACCCTGATCTCCCTTGATAAAAAGTGATTCCTTATGCTGCATATCCAAAGTCAATGGACTGGAGGACGCATAAAACATGGAGATGTCCTTGATCAAAGCCGTGAGGTCAAAGGATTCCATGATGGGTTCGGGTAATTTGGCGAAGGCAGAGAAGGATCCTGCGATGTCACTTAAATTATCAATTTGAGAAAGCAGTGAATGAATGGTATTCATCAAGCCTTCTTTATGCGACAAAGGAAGATCCTTCTCATCGTCGATTCTGCGAATCAAATGTTGCAGACTCAACTTCATTGGAGTCAAAGGATTCTTGATTTCATGCGCTACTTGCTTGGCCATTTCACGCCAGGCGGACTCCTTCTCTGTACGCGACAGCATTTTTTTATTTTCTTCCAGCACTTTCAACATGCTGTTGTATTGTGAAATCAACTGCCCGATTTCATCATCGCCTGTCCACTGCAAGGGTTCATTCTCTGCCGTAAGGGAAATGCGACTAAGCTTATTGGTAATCATGTGCAAAGGATACGTCAAATAACGCGAAGCAAAATAAGACAGGATCAACAAGGCGATGAAGGTGAAAGAAAACAGATTCATGATCGTATTCAACACCTGAACCAACTGCTGGTCCAATTCATTTTTTGATTCGAAAAAAGGGACACTCAATACACCATAAATCAATCCGCTTTCCTGAGAACGGATAGCGGTATACACCATTTTGAAATCGAGTTCACCAATGTTTTCGTTCAACAGGATGGCTTGATTGCGCTGCTCCAGAATGGCTGAATACGCTTCGGGATTCAATTGACGCGATACAATTTCTTTTTTATAAATATCCTGTTGATTGGAATAATAAAGTAATCCTTTGTTGGTGTACACGTTTAAGTCTACTTCTGAGTAACGAGACAAATCTGTAATCCTGTCTTGCGTATGCGCCCAGCCAATTGTTTTTCCTTTGTTCTGATCCAGGATACCTGCTACCAAAACAGAAATATCTTCCGCTGTACCTGTAATTTTTTTATTCAAACCATCCAGGTAGTTATTGGTAATCACACTCAACGATACAATACTCATGATGGACAAAGGCAGGAAGAAGGCGATGTTGATGTAGACCTGAATACGGGAAGCATAGCTTACTGATTTCTTAGAGAAGCGGAACAGGATCAAATTGACCAATACCAGCATCAATAAGATGAAGACATTGATGATGAAGAAGAAGGAGAAATTCGTGATCAATACATAAAAACGGGAAGCTTCCGATGAAATAATGATCAGCTGACCTGATTCATTTTTCTTAGCCCAATGGTGGAAGTCGCCTTTAAAAATACCGGCCCAATTCAGATCCAACTGTATCCGGTCTTCTTTATTTAAGGTACTGTAATAATTGAGTACGCCACTGGAATAAATCAGTTTGTCTTCTTTATACACCGCATAGTTGTATTCCCCTTCCGGTATATTCTTCTTGTATTTACGATCGACCAGGAGTTCCGGGTAAACACTATTGGGTTGAATTTTCTTATACTTTAATTCAATCACCACATAACCTACAATTATTTTACCATAGGTGATGGGCTGATAGCAGTAATACTTCTTCGCTTCTGAAGTAGAGGCTTCTTCTACCAAATAAATATTAGAAAATTGTGTTTTGTTTTTCTTAATGAAAAAATTCTGTTGAAAACGGTCCAGGTCATTCTTTCCCGTAGTATCGACATAATTCTTTTGCTTGGCATCAAAAAGAAAAACATTGATGTCAAACTTGTCAAAATAATTAGACAAATGAATTTTCCTGATCTTTCGTTCTACCTGTTCTTCCTTATCGCCAAAGGGAGATAACAATACATTTTTAAGGTATCCGTCTTTTGCAATATTGTCCAGGGCATCATGCAATAAATATTCACCCTGGATATCATTGTCAACAAAAAGCTGATAGTAATATTTTTCTTTATCTCTATTGAGTTTTTCTACATAATACCCTTGCACCGCAAATGCCAATACGGCTGCAATCTCTACCGCATAGAAGAAAAAATACAGATAGGCCTGATAACGCATCAAAGATACCTCTTTCACGTAGCCTGTATACAGCATAATTACGAGCAACAGCCAATGAATCACAGGCAGAAAAAATGTAAAATCATAGGTAAACCACAGTGTCACCGAAAGCATCAGCGCAATGCCGCTGGTAATGATCACAATGCTTTTTACCGGTAACAGTTGAACCGCTAAACGGATTACGGTATGGTTGATGTAATAATAACTCAGGCCAATGAGCAGTACAATCAATACACACAATACACGCAACCAATCGAAATCTACACTTGCCGTAATATCCAGTACCGATTGGGAATGCCGCTGCAGTATATCTATGATGTAGTAAACTTCTATGAACATACCGAAGCTTATCATCATCAAGATGCATACGACGACGTAACGTACCTTTTTATGCAGCAGTAATGTTTCCTTCACCCAGGCAAAAGAAGCATAGTACGTATAGATAAAAGAGCAGATCAGTGTTCCGAAAAGTGTATTGACAAAAAAATCACCGATGGACGGAGACAAGATGGAGTAAGCAAAGTAAGACGGATCAAACAAGAATAACCCATCCAGTAAAGATATTCTGGCCAGGCTGTAAAGAAGTAACTTATAGCCTACTCCCAAACATAATAAAAGTAAAAACGATCGCTCGGCGGTATATGATTTTCCTTCCAGGTACCATTGTCTGATGCCAACAAATAAGAAGACAAAATAAGCCATGACACTGGCTAATAAAAGTGAAACCAATACAGAGGTTTGCACTTTATTGTTTTGTTCCAATTCATATGCGAATAAAAACTGTCCTTCTTTGTCTTCAATATTCACAAAGCCACTGGTAGGATCAATCACTATTCGCCCCTGATCACTGTCAAAAATAGCGGGATCAGTTCCTGATTTTAAATAGTTGTTCTCTATGGGATACTCTCTGTAAAGTGGATACACAGACACTACATCGTAATGTGCGTCATCTGTAGTCCAGTGTGTCCTGTAGGTAAGGTATTTCCCTTTCGCATCTGAAATAACACCGGCCTGGTTGACATGCTCAATGTTTTTCCAATAAGGTACGTATTGATAGGTAGACCAATAGATGAGTTCTTTATTTTTATATACACAAACCCATTGCCCATCAACCTCTTGTTCTATTTCATAAAAATAGGTCTTGCCTTCCTCTCCTTTTGATTGGATATATTTGGCAACATGATCATTGACGTGCTGAAGTTTATGGAGTTGAGCATGTACTTTTTGCTGTACTCTTTTCGCAGGATCTTGTTTGAAGAGTGATATATGAGGATGCCATAGAGCTCCTGCAGCAATCAAAAAAATAATACCAGTGAACATTAAGCATGTCCACAAAAATTGTTTCCTATTCTGCAAAGCCCGTTTTTGTTTTAATTTAAGAAAATCCCGGGTGTTCTCAAAATCAGCCAGGAAGCACGAGCGAGAAGATAAGAGGCCGTCTTTTAGCTTGTAGTTTGTTGTTTCTTCTTATAAGCTCTGTACCAAAAATAACCTATAATAGAAGCAATGATATAAGGGAATGCCATTAAGTATAAGATACCAGAATTTAAGCCTTGTCCTTTCCCTTTACCGGAAATGACATTCTCTGTTACTGTCGCTTTACACATGGCGCATTGCGCAGCCACATCAGCGGAAGATGCCATTACCATCAGTACAACGGCAATAGCGATCAATAAGGAGGTTCTTTTCATGGCTCTGGTTTTATTTAATAGACATAATAAGGACTGATCATCAGGTATACAATGACACCTGTTACAGAGACATACAACCAAATAGGATGTCCCCATTTTACGATGCGCTTATGTTCTTCAAACTGATCATTCAATGCAAAATACATGGCCATCAATACAAAGTAAACAACAATAGCAGCTAATGTAATGTGAGAAATGAGCAAGGTATAATACACATACTTGATGATTCCCTCTCCACCGAAGTGAGTGGATTGGTTAGAGAAATGATACAGTACATAAGTTACCAGGAAAACCGATCCACAATAGAATGCCATTGTCATCAGCTTTCTGTGCAGTTCTCTTTTGTTACTTTTAATGGCAAACCAACCAGCAACCAATAAGATGGCCGTAGATGAATTCAGTACTGCGTTTAAATGCGGCAGATACTTTGTCCATTCCCCCAAGTCAAACTTCACTCTAATGCCCAACAACAAGGCCACTACCAAAGGAATTGCAATGGATACAGCATTCACCAACTTACGAGAGACCCACTTAATTTCCATTCTTATCAATGTCTTCCAACACTTTAATTTCCGTAATCAATCGATCCACTTCTTTTTGATCGGTACCATCATAAAATCCCCTGATCCAACCGTGTTGGTCGACAAGGATAAATTTTTCACTGTGCAGGAAACTCAACGGTTTATCTTTTTCTTCCATGGTAGAAACGAAGAAACCGGTTTGGCCCAAATTATAAATGTATTCCTTCTGACCGGTTAGAAACACCCACTTACCAGGAATAGCCTGATGTGCATTGGCATACTCTTTCAGGACACTTGCGGTGTCATGTTCCGGATCTACTGTAAAGGAAACGATAGCTATTTCTTTCTTTTTCTTAAACGCCTCTTGCACTCTAATGAGTTGATTGGACATGTCTTTGCATTGTCCTTCGCAACGGGTGAAAATAAAATTGGCAACATATACTTTCCCTTTCAAACTTTCCGAAGAGAACGCTTTGCCTTCTTCGTCTGTCAATTGAAAAGCAGGAACCGTATATGCTTTAGTGACTTGATACCCTTGTTTCGTCTCGACCGAATCAATGGGTTGAAAAATGAACAGGCGATGATGATTTTCGCCGAATAAGTTGAAGAAGGTAATAACAAGAATCGGCACTACTATGATGAGAAATAGCAGGCCGATTCTTAATGAGTATTTCATAAGGTTAGTTAAAGATTGCTGCGCGTTCTACGAAGATGTAACCACCTTCCATCAATAAAGCCGTGATCAGCCAGATGATGAACATAACAGGTAATACGATAGACCAGATCAATACTTTTCTTTCGTATTTCAAGTGCATAAACTCTCCTACAATGTAGAACGTTTTCACAAACGTAAGCGCAACAAAGATCGAAGTTAAAATAGGACCTCTATCCATTGTGAAGGCGCAAACGAATTCGATAGCTGTGAAGAAAGCCAATATACCTGCTGTGATCCACACTTTACGGATCTTAGCCGGATCCTTCGGATGAACGTGTAATGCTGGAGCGCTGTCGTGATGTGCGTGTGACATATCTTTTATATCTAAAGTCGTGAAGAATTAAACCAGGTAGAAGAAGGTAAATACGAATACCCAAACAAGGTCTACAAAGTGCCAGTACAGACCAACCTTTTCAACCATTTCATAGTGCCCTACTTTTTCATAGGTACCGATCGATACATTGTAAAATACAAGAATGTTGATGATGATACCAGAGGTAACGTGTGTACCGTGGAATCCAGTAATGAAGAAGAACAAATCAGCGAAAGGCACCGGACCGTATTCGTTGGCTCTCAAATTAGCCCCGTGGAAAATAGAACCGTCAAATAATTGTCTGCCCGTTTCAGAACCGCTAATGAAGATCGTCCACTCCCAGGCCTGGCAACCTACGAAAGCAATACCACCCAGGATCGTCCACAACAACCATTTCTGAACATCGTTTTTATCGTTTCTATGACCAGCTTCTACTGCTAATACCATGGTTACAGAACTCATGATCAGGATGAAGGTCATGATCCCTACGAATACCAATGGGAAAGGAGTATGAGTAAAAGGAATGTGAGTAAATACTTTTTCAGGAACTGGCCAGTACGTATCAGAAAAAACAAAATCTTTTACTAATCCTTCGTAAGCTTTATGACTGTATCTGATCATCCCGTAAGTGATCAATAAACCAGAAAAAGAAAGAGCATCAGACAAAAGGAAAAACCACATCATGAGTTTGCCATAACTGACTTTCAGAGGTTCAACCCCTCCACCCCATAAGTTTTTATTGTCTTTTTCTATTGCAGCAGTTGCCATATAAAATAGTTAGTTGTTACGAATTAATTATTGACCAGTAAAAATACAAACAAATATATCCAAAGCAAATCTAAGAAGTGCCAATATGTGGTGCACAGCTCAAATTGTAGCGATTTTTCCTTTGTTATTTTTCCACTGAAAAGCATAGCGAATACTATCAGTATGTATATCAATCCTGTAACTAAATGGAAGGCATGTACACCTGAAAGAATGTATACGAAAGATCCTGCAGGATTGCTGCTGTCTCCACCTAAAAAGACGTTCATGTCTACTAGTTGCCCCCAGCCAATGTATTGCACATACAAAAAGATAAGACCCAATACGAAAGTAAGAGCGACTAAGGGTTTGGCCTTTTCAATGAGTCCCTTTTTCACCAACGTGAAAGCCCATTGTATGGTAACGCTGCTCAATAAAATCGCTGCTGTACTATAAGCGAAGATAGAAGGCAAAGAGAACAACAGCCACTCGCCATCTGCCTTACGAACGATATAGGCACTGGTAAATGCAGCGAAGAGCATTACAATGGTTACAATGAATAACCAGAGGATCATTTTCTTGGAATTAACGACCTCGGGTCTGGAATAGCCAGAAAGTTGAGTGCTATCGATAGGTTGTTGCATGATGATTATATTTTATCCAGTAAATAAGCAATTTGAACAACAGGCAAATAAAGGAAAGAGCCAAACATGATCAGCTTAGCTGCTTTGTTTGTTCCTTCACGCATGAGGTAAAATGTTTGAGCCAAAAACAGAATACCTGCTACCATGGCTACCAAAGCAGAATTGATGCCCGTCATACCCATGAAGTAAGGCATAAAGCCTAATGGAATTAAGAGCAAAGTATAGATCATAATATTGAAAGCTGTTTTCATGTCTCTCCCCCCGGCAGAAGGCAACAGCTTGATTCCTGCTTTTTTGTAGTCTTCATCCAGCACCCAGGCTATCGCCCAGAAATGAGGGAATTGCCAGAAGAATTGAATGGCAAATAAGATACCCGGTTCCCAACCGTAATGTCCTGTAGCAGCTACCCATCCGATCATGGGCGGCAATGCACCTGGTATGGCTCCTACAAAAACAGCAATAGGACTTTTCGTTTTTAATGGAGTATAAGCAAATGCGTACAAGAGTAAGGATACTAAAGATAAGAAAGCCGCATTCAGGCTAAACTTAAAGATGAAGATGCCCAAACCAGCAGCAATCAATAACAAGGTGAATACGATCGCTTCATTAACAGAAATAACTCCGGTAACCAAAGGTCTTTGATGCGTGCGTGTCATCAAGGCATCGGTATCTTTTTCCCAGATTTGATTGATGATGTTGCTTGCGCCTATGACTAAAAAGCCACCGACTAAGAACCAAACAAATTCAGCAGTATACCAGGAATGTCCCGTCAATAAATAACCGAAGGCCGCTGAAAAGCTCACCAATAGAGTCAAGCGCATCTTCAACAACTTCACATACGCTCCGGTTTTCAGAGACAACAACTTCATAAATCCTATGTTAGCAGAGCTACTTGACATGGTGGGAAGAAAGAGGTGTATAGTTAATATTTAACATGACCATCAGCAGAATGAATTCTAAACCCAGGATGATGGATCCATTCAATAAGTGCAGCGGTTGTGCAAATGCGGGTAGTTGCAAAAATACTAAAACGTAGCCGATTATCATCTCTAATGTGATAAAAAAGGCAATACTGTAAATGATATTCTTTGCTCCTTTTCCCAATTGCAGATCCAGCCGGGCTTTGATCACCAAATACAGCGTTAATGCAGCAATCAGGTAAGACCATATACGATGCGCTAGAAAATATTTTCCCAGCATACCAATCCACTCACCGCGTCCCTGTTGGTCCAGGGCCTCAGAAATGACGTCAATTTCTTCTCTTACTTGTGTTCCTATAATGATTTGGAGAAACGTAGCCACAGCCAAAAGCCACATCGATAGCCTGTAGGGACGTAATCCATCAAATAAGGACCCGGAAAACCAAACCGTTTTTGATGCTCTGAAATACACATACCATAATACTCCGATCAAAACCATAGCTAAAGCCATGTGCAGGGTAATCATGACAGGTGATAAGTAGGAAGCTACTACTTTCGCGCCCAGCCAGCCTTGAAAGCCGACAATAAATAAACTCAATAAGCTGAAATAGAAAACCTGTTTGTCTTCCTTAAAATATGGAATAGCATAAATAAACATGCAAAAGATAAAAATACCGGTCAGTGCTCCTACCAGTCGATTGCCATATTCTGTCCAGGTTTTGGCCACATTAAATTCGGCTTCGTGTCCCTGGACTTTGTATTTTTCTTTGTAGTTGGACGGTAATTGCGAAACATCCGTTGGCGGTACCCAGGTTCCAAAACATCTTGGCCAATCCGGACAGCCCATGCCTGAACCTGTACAGCGCACTACCCCACCGGCTAGTATAACAAGATAAACGGTACCTATAGTTATCAGATTAAATCTTCTGAATAAACTATGGTACCGTTTGCCTGACATATTCGTCTAAATGTGGGTGAACTTACTCTTGTGAATCTTTCTCGTGTGGGAAATTAGAATGCGGTGTTTGAGAGAAAGGAACATTCTGAGGAATGAAATCTTCGTTGTGTCCTGGCTTACTGTAATCGTATGGCCATCTGTATACGTGAGGGATATCACCTGGCCAGTTACCGTGACCTGGATTAACAGGAGTTGTCCATTCCAATGTAGTAGATCTCCAAGGGTTCATAGAAGAAACTCTCCCTTTGAAAATGCTATAGAAGAAGTTGAAGATGAAAATGAATTGCGAGATGAATACCAGGATCGCAGCGATAGAGATCAATTGGTTCAAGTCTGCAAATGAATTGAAGGCATCAAAACCTGTCCAGCTGTAGTAACGACGAGGGAAACCTGCAATACCAATATAGTGCATTGGGAAGAATACAACGTATACACCAATGAATGTTAACCAGAAGTGAATATAACCCAATCTCTCGTCCATCATACGACCGAACATCTTCGGGAACCAGTGGTAAACACCTGCCAACATACCGAAGAACGAAGCAGAACCCATTACAATGTGAAAGTGAGCGACTACGAAGTAGGTATCGTGCAATTGAATATCGATGGCAGAGTTGCCCAAAATGATACCTGTCAAACCACCAGAGATGAAGAACGATACCAGACCGATAGAGAACAACATCGCCGGAGTAAATACAATGTTACCTTTCCACAAAGTTGCAATGTAGTTGAAGGCTTTTACTGCAGAAGGAACGGCAATGATCAAAGTCAGGAACATGAAGATCGATCCTAAGAACGGATTCATACCTGTAATGAACATATGGTGAGCCCATACAATGAAGGATAAGAAGGCAATAGCCAGGATCGAACCGATCATCGCTTTGTATCCGAAGATTGGCTTACGAGAGTTCGTAGCTACGATCTCAGAGGTAATACCCAATGCAGGAAGCAATACGATATATACTTCAGGGTGACCCAGGAACCAGAACAAGTGCTGGAATAAGATAGCAGATCCACCTTGGTTAGACAATGCTTCTCCACCGATGTAGATTTCAGACAAGAAGAAACTTGTACCGAAGCTTCTGTCAAATACCAACAACAAAGCGGCAGAGAACAATACAGGGAAAGAAAGTACACCAATGATGGCTGTGATAAAGAATGCCCAGATCGTCAAGGGAAGACGGTCAAATGTCATCCCTTTTGTTCTCAGGTTAATGATCGTTGTGATATAGTTCAAACTTCCCAATAAGGAAGAAACGATGAATAAAGCCATGGATGACAACCATAACGTCATACCTAATCCAGAACCACTCATCGCCTGAGGCAAGGCACTCAATGGAGGATAGATTACCCATCCACCTGAAGCAGGGCCGGTAGAGATGAATATAGAGGTGAACATGACAACGCTGGAAAGGAAAAAGAACCAGAACGATAACATGTTCAAAAACCCTGAAGCCATATCACGTGCTCCAATTTGAAGAGGAATAAGGAAGTTACTGAATGTACCGCTCAAACCGGCTGTCAATACAAAGAATACCATGATGGTTCCGTGCATGGTAACCATCGCAAGATAGAATTCAGGATCCAGTTTTCCGTTTTGAATCCACTCTCCTAACACCGGTTTCATCCAGGATAAATCTGCATTCGGAAAACCTAACTGAATACGGAAAATCAAGGAGAACAAACCACCCAGGATCGCCCAAAGGATACCTGAGATCAGATATTGCTTGGCAATGATCTTATGATCTTCACTGAAGATATACTGTCTAATCCATGGTAATTCATGGTGCTCATGATCGTGATCATGGTCATGTGAGTGAGCATGGTGATCTTGGATATGGATATCAGAAGATGACATATGTATTAATATAAGTGATAATAAATTAATTCAAATCTATTGTATTAGTGAGAAGCAGGAACTGCTGTTGTATCAACAGGCGCTGCGGCAGTAGAATCTGCAGTTGCGGTAACTTCCACTTTCTTGGCAGGTAAAAGACCTACTAACTTAGGAGCTTTCTCTGCTGCATAATCTCTGTTCAGTGAAGCAAATGTTTCCTGAGAAGCTTTCCATTTTTCGTAATCAGCCGGTTCATCTACTACAACTACGAAACGCATCGCATAGTGACCACGACCACAAACTTCCGTACAAGCCAATTCATAATTGAACTTAGGATTGCCGGTTTCTTCTCTCATATCGGCTGTAGACTTAGTGGGTCTAAACCAGAAGTGAGTAGGCATTCCTGGAACAGCATCCATCTTTACACGGAAGTGAGGTAAGAACACACTGTGGATGACATCACGAGCACGGATGTTCAACAAAACGTCTTTTCCTTTAGGGATATGTAATTCTCTTGGAATGAAATCATCATAAGAAGCCGAATCATTCATATCAATACCAAATTCGTTTACAGCATCAATGTTACGGTAGTTGTAATTACCCAACACGTTATCTTTACCAGGGTATCTTACTTGCCATGCAAATTGTTTACCCATGATTTCAATCACCTCAGCATCCTTAGGAGCTGGTGAAGTGATCTCGGTCCATTCTTTGTAACCAAATACTACCAGACCCGCCATTACTACGGCAGGGATGATTGTCCAGATCATTTCCAATTTATGATTGTCAGGATAGAAGTATGCTTTTCTTTCTTCTTTGTATTTGTATAAAAAAGGAAACACATACAACAACGCATTGGTCACCAAAAAGGCTGCAACAAGTATAGACATGGTTACCCAAAACAATTGATCTGTTTTCACACCGTGTACAGAAGCAGATTCCGGCAAGAAGAATTCAGAAGCTGCTTGGTAAGAGTAATAAAAAGCACCTACTCCTACTACAAACACAATGACAAAAAGCAAAGCGTTGATGTCGTTACCAATACCTACACGCTTTTCATACCTGCCTTTAAGAACAGCAGATAGTACTTGTAATCTGAAGATCACTACAAGTATAGCTACGATTAATACTATTGCTGCTATGATATAAATGGTTGTCATATCTATTATTTAAATCGTTTTTATAATTCTCTATCAGTGGCCTACTAAAATACACTATGGTGTTCACTCTCTTCAAGCATAGGGTGATTCTTAGCTACCAATCCTACTTTAGATAAAGCGGTAAGGATAATGAAAAGGAAAACACTTGCAAAGATCATGGTCATACCTACTTCCACAAATAAGAACTTAGCATCCAAACCACCCGATTGGCCCAATATAGGAGGTGTGATCATCATATAGAAATCTAACCAGTGTCCCATAATCACTCCCACACAAACTACTTTCAAAATAGTACCTTGTCTTTTTGCAGCTCTTGTCATTAGCCCCAAGAAAGGGAATCCAAAGTTAATGACTAATGAAAGGAAGAAAATTGGAGTGTATGCGTCTGTTTTCAAACGTACCAAGAAATACCCTACTTCTTCCGGTATGTTGGCATAATAGATCAATAAGAATTGCTCAAACCATACATAAGTCCAGAACACGGTGAAGGCAAATACAAATTTACCTAAGTCGTGTAAGTGATTTTCATTGATGAATTTAAGATATCCGTTTTCTTTCAGTACAACTACAAACAATGTAATGAGTGCTAATCCAGACACAAACCAGCTTGCAAATACATACCAGCCAAACATGGTGCTAAAGAAGTGGGGATCTGTAGACATCAACCAATCCCATGCAACCATAGATTCAGTGATACCAAATGTTACTACAAACACCGCAGACCAAACAACACTTTTAAAGTGGTACTTCACATCTCCTGTTAGATCTTGTTGAATAGAGAAATAACGAAGTACTTTCCAAAGAGAGATCCAAATTGTAAAATATACAACGGTTCTGATCATGAAGAATGGAAAGTTCAGATACCCTTTTTTCCCATCCAAGATAGGATCGAACTCCGGACTGTTTTTGTCATACATCTCTGCATGTGTCCAGTGAAACAAATCATGATGAAAGCAGATTAATAATAAGATTGTAAATCCAGCAGCATAAGGAAGGTAGGCTCCGAATGCTTCAGGGATACGTTTGATACCGGCAGACCAACCTGCCCAGGCGATATAATTAAAGGCTACGAAGAATACACCGATCAATGCAATACCTGCGAAGAACACGTTGTTCAACCAAAGATCCTTGATCAAGCGTGTCGTCCAATGCACTTCATGATGCCCACCGGCGTGTGCAGCTACTTCGTGTGCACCTACTTCATGCTCTGCGGGCCCTTGTGCAGGACCAGCATGCTCCGCATGATGAGTTTCAGATGAGTTAACCGCTTCTTCTTTTGATTTAGTAATATCTTCATGGGCAGCCATATGGTTAACCGCTGTATCCGAATCTGCATTCATGACAGCTTGTTCACCTGTAGGCGCAGGCATGGTATCCGCCGCAACCGGAGCTGAAGAATCTGTATGATTCTCTTCAATGTTGGTCGCATGAGCACCTTGCAAATGTTCATTTTGCGCATTGTATTCTGTAACAGAATCACCTGTAACAGCATGACCTGGCTCAGCGTGGAAACCTTCTCTTACAACTTCATGGCCATGACCTTCTTCATGATGACCTGATTGATTAGCCAACATGAATACACCAATTGCCAAAAGCAACACACCTATACCAAGAGTAATGAAAAGTTTTTTCTTGGCACCTGCAGTAAATATGAATTTTTCGTCTCGATTCATGATATATGAATTCAATTATTATATAGTAGAGTAACCTATTGTTTTTTCTGAATTTTTTCTTTCACAAAGTGAGCAATCTTCCATCTGTCGTTTGCATCAATTTGAGAAGCATGTTGGAGCATTCTTCCTTTACCGCGTGTAATGACATGGAAAATATGTCCTTCAGAAACTGTTGCTAATTGCCCACCAGACAAGTTGGCTACTCCTTTCAATTTTGTACTTACCGGTCCATCACCTGCACCTGTTTCGCCATGGCAGTGCGCACAAAAACGCATGAACAATACTTCTCCTTCAGCCAAAACCTGGTCGTTTAAAACCAATGGATTTTGAAGTGTTTTCGCAGCATACTCTAAACTGTCTTTGCTGATATGATAAGGAGTATACCCTCTCTTGATCGTATTGGCAACAGGAAGTTTTAGGTTTCCAAATCCTTCATTACCTGGCATCTGATTATATCCTTCCGGAAAATTAACAGAGTCCTCTATAACAGTAACCGGTTCATAAGATTCTGCATGGTACATGTTGGGTGCAAATTCTACCCGAGGTTTTTGATGCACCGGAATACGGTCAAAGTTATGGTTGCAAGAAGCTAAGAAGCCTACTGCAGAAACGATGAGCGATAATTTGATGTATGTAAAATTCATAGTCTTTATGATTCCTTCAACTATTCAAATGATTTTTTATTTACTTCTGTTGCTCCAGAATTTTTAAGAATACTGGTGATAGAAGCCGCGTCTTGTTTGTTTCCTGCTAAGTCAATAGCCATTACAAATTTATGATCTACACTTCTAGGATCAAACATGCGAGGAGTTGACCATGGATTCAGGTTGCTGACAATGAAGAAACTGATCGTCATACCAAAAGCACAAAGCAATACAGTTAATTCGAATGTAATAGGAATAAAATCCGGAAGAGGAATATAAGGTCTGCCACCTATGTCCATCGGCCAATCAAATCCCATCATGCCTATCATCATGACCAATGCACAAATAGTACCTGTCATGCCGCAAAGAAAGCCGACAATAGGTAAGTTAGAATAATTATAACCCATAGCGTCATCCAACCCGTGAACAGGGAAAGGAGTGTAACACTCGTAAATCTTAACGCCCGACTTCCTCACTTTTCCTACTGCATCCAACAGGACATCCTCGTCGTCGTAAATTCCTACCAAAAAGTTATTTGCTTTTTCCATATTACTATGTATCAGTAGATACTTATATTATTGTTTTTTCTCAGAAGATGATTTCATAATCGCTTTTACCTCAGCCATGTTGATCACAGGGAAATATTTAGCGAATAACAGGAAGCATGTAAAGAACAACCCAAATGTGAACAAGAAATCTCCTACATCATACATTGTTGGAGAGAACATCGCCCAGCTTGAAGGGATAAAATCTCTGTGCAAAGAAGTACAAATGATTACAAAACGCTCGAACCACATCCCGATGTTTACAATGATGGATAAGATAAACGTCCATACTAAACTTCTTCTGATTTTTCTAAACCAGAACAATTGAGGAGTAATCACATTACACGTCATCATACTTGCATATGCCCACCAGTAAGGACCGAAAGCCCTGTTTTGGAAAGCGAATGCTTCATAATAGACTCCAGAGTACCATGCCATAAAGAACTCTGTAAGATAAGCGATACCTACAATAGATCCTGTGGTAAGAATGATCTTGTTCATGGACTCAATGTGCTCTATCGTGATATAATCTTCCAGATTATAAAGTACACGAGTGACAAGCATTAAGCTCAATACCATCGCAAATCCAGAGAAAATAGCACCCGCAACGAAGTATGGAGGGAAGATGGTAGTATGCCATCCCGGAATAACAGAGGTAGCAAAATCCATCGATACAATGGTATGGACAGAAAGTACAAGTGGTGTAGCAACGCCGGCCAACACTAAACTCACGGCTTCATATCTTGACCATGTTTTAGCAGAGCCATCCCAGTTGAAGCTTAATGCTCCGTAGATCACTCGGCGAATACCTGTTGCTCTTTCACGAATGGTAGCAAAATCAGGAATTAATCCAACGTACCAGAACAATAGAGAAACAGAGAAGTAAGTAGAGATGGCAAACACGTCCCACATCAAAGCGGAGTTAAAGTTTACCCAAAGAGATCCGAATGCATTCGGCAATGGCAATACCCAATAGCCTAACCATGGGCGTCCCATGTGTGCAATGATAAATGTCGCCGCACAAATTACCGCGAAAATAGTCATCGCTTCAGCAGCGCGGTTAATTGACGTTCTCCATTTTTGACGGAACAACAATAATACTGCGGAAATCAATGTACCAGCGTGACCGATCCCTACCCACCATACGAAGTTGGTGATATCCCAGGACCATCCAATGGTTTTATTCAATCCCCACATCCCGATACCTTCGTACCAGGTTGTCCACAAGCAATAGCCTCCGTAGATAAAGATAATTACCGAAAAGGTAAATGCGATTTTCCAAGCCATCGAAGGAGCACCTTCTACCTGCTTACAAATATCCTGGGTGACATCCTCGTATTTTTTGCCTCCTGTTACCAGAGGGGGTCTGACCGATGAAGTAACGTGCATACTAATTTATAATTAAGCTTAAATGTTTCTGATTTTAGTTAGGTAGAAGACGTTTGGCTGTACGTTCAACTCTTCCAATACCGCATAAGCACGGTCTTTGTTCAAATCATCGTTTTCCAATGAAACTTGACTTTCCGGATCGTTTTGATCTCCGAAGGTGATTGCTCCAGTTGCACAGGCTGCTGCACAGGCAATGTTGATTTCACCGTCCTTGATTTTTCTCTTCTCTTTCTTAGCCGTCAATTTACCTTCTTGGATACGTTGCACACACATAGAACATTTCTCCATTACCCCACGAGAACGAACCGTAACATCCGGATTCAATACCATGCGGCCAAGAGCGGTGTTCATAGAAGTGTTTTTGTCAAATACTTCTTCGTTATCGAAATACTTGAACCAGTTGAAGCGACGTACTTTATATGGACAGTTGTTGGCACAATATCTTGTACCTACACAACGGTTGTATGTCATTTGGTTCAAACCTTCTGTACTATGTGTGGTTGCAGCTACCGGACATACCGACTCACAAGGAGCATGGTTACAGTGCTGGCACATCATCGGCTGGAAAGTCACTTGCGGATTTTCCTCCGGCATTTCCAAATCACCTTCTCCTTTGAAATAAACACCTGTCTCCTTCGGCTCTGCAGCAGAACTGTAGTACCTGTCGATACGGATCCAGTGCATTTCACGACGGTTGATGACTTCTCTCTTACCAACTACCGGCACGTTGTTTTCTGCCTGACAAGCAATGACACAAGCACCACAACCTAAACAAGTGTTCAAGTCGATACTCATCCCCCACTTGTGGTTAGGCTGAACGTGTTGATCTTTCCAGATGTCCACTTTTGCAGGTGCTACTTTTCCATCCGGTGTTGTTACGGTTGGGAAGAAACGACCAGCAGCTGGATTTGCCTGGTATTCCGTCAATGTCGCGTCCTGAATGATCGGACGGTTCATGATCGTATGGTGAGTTTGTGTTTGAGCGATCTGAGAAAATCCTCCGGTTGGAGTAATCGTTACATTGAATGCAGCGTATTGAACTAAACCGTCTTTTACTGTAGCCAAGGCAAAAGCATTCGCTCCTACACCTGTACCTACTTTACCGGCTTTTTCTCTACCGTATCCTAATGCTAAAGAAGCAGTACCTTGCGCCTGACCTGGCTGAATCAATACTGGAACTGGCTTAGCCAATTTCTTGTCACCTACTTTAACGTCTACAAGATCGCCTTCTTTCAACTTGTTGTCGTCAGCGTATTTCTTAGATACGGCTAAGTAGTTATCCCAAGTTGCTTTAGAAATAGGATCCGGAAGTTCTTGTAACCATGGGTTGTTGGCTTGTACACCAGCACCAACACCTACTTTCTCGTACAACTTCAAATCAATTCCTTTGGCAGCTAAAGTATATACTTTAGAAATACCAGCCGCTACATCCGAAGCATTGAAGGAAGAACTTGCAGGTGCTGCTTCAGTAGAAGTAGCTGCGCCTTCGTATACTCCATCGTGCAATGCTTTATCCCATGAACCACCGTTCAGGATAGATGATGACCAGTTATTTTTTAAGTAAGTGTAATAGTCAGCGTTGTTACCAGACCATTTCAACAAACTTTCCTGTGCTTGTCTTGTTTTGAACAATGGCGCAATGGTTGGTTGACCCAAGCTGTAGAAACCAGCTTTAGGTTCTGCGTCGTTCCATGATTCCAGGTAATGATGATCAGGTGCAATGTATTCAACCAGAGAAGCGGTTTCATCTGCTCTGTCTGCGAAAGAGATAGACAGTTTTGTCTGCTTCAAACCAGCTTTGATATCTTCTGCTCTTGGATGATCGTAAGCCGGGTTAGCGGCGTAGAAAATTACGGCTGCTATTTTACCACCTTTTAAATCATCTACAAACTGATTCATTTTTTCATCGTCACCCAAACGATAGTTCACCGGCGTATTAAGGTTGATGGTGCTACCATAGTTACCTAATGCCAGGTTGATTTCGTTGATGAGGATCTGAACGTTTACATCGTTAGAACCAGATACGACTAGTGATTTGCCTTTGCTGGCCAAAAGATCTTTAACCGCTTTATCTAAAATGTCATTCTTAACGGCTTCTGTATTGATACGGGAAGAAGTTAAGCGGTTGTATAGTTCTGCTACAAACAAACCTTCCTGAGACAATTTGATTGGAGCACGAAAATCCGCGTTACTACCCGTCAAAGAAAGACTGCTTTCAAAAGCATACAGACGGTTCATCGTCTTCTTATTTTTATTCAGTTTTCTGTTTTTTGCAAAATCAGAAGAATAATCACCGGCACCCCAAGTACAAAGGAAATCTGCACCGAAGCTGACAATTGTATCTGCTTTATCGAAACGATAAGAAGGAATGACTGCTTTACCGAATGAAGCGGCATTCGCTTTAGAAATTGCACTGGAAGAGATGGCGTCGTAAACAACGTGCTCTGTTGTAGGATATTTCGACTTGAATTCAGCTATAACCTTTTTAGTAGTGGGGCTTAGAATCGTAGAAGAAACAATTCTGATGGCTCCACCTTCCTGAGAGATTTTAGACAAACGATCTACAATCGCTGCATCTGCTACTTCCCAAGAAGACGCTTTGCCAGCAGATTGTACACCTTTCAAACGTTCTGTATCGTATAGACTCAAAACTGAAGCTTGTACTCTTGCAGAAGTTGCACCACCTGTAACAGATGATAATTTATTGCCTTCTATTTTAATCGGACGACCTTCACGAGTTTTCACCAAAATGCTGGCGTAGTCTCCACCTTCAGCGAAAGTAGTAGCATACCAGTTGGCTATACCCGGTTCGATTTCTTCCGGTTTATTTAAATATGGAATAGCTTTTTTTACAGGAGCTTCGCAAGCCGCTAATGTAGCTGCTGCAACACTGAAACCCACCAATTTCAAAAAGTCTCTTCTATCAGGAGCACTTTCATCAGACGCATCCGCACCTTTTGCCAAAACTGACGCAGGAAATTCATTCAAGTTGTTTTTGATGAATTCGGGTTCGTTGTGAAGTTCCTCTACGCCCTTCCAGAATACTTTATTTTTTTCTTTCATATTAAGTATGAACTATTGTGTATTAGGCTATGCTTAGTTGATTAATAGTGACATTTAGAACAATCGATTGCTCCGATGTCTTCTGCTTTCATTTCACCTTTCTTCTTAGAGTCAGCGTGTACTTTCAACAATCTGTCGTAGTACGCATTGTCTTTAGAATTCACAGCTGTTTCTCTGTGACAGTTGATACACCATCCCATCGTCAATGGAGAATGTTGTCTGACCACTTCCATCTCTTCGATCGGACCGTGGCATTTTTGACATTCAATACCTGCTACTGTAGTATGTTGAGAGTGGTTGAAGTAAGCCAAGTCAGGAAGGTTGTGTACCCTCACCCATTTGATTGGCGTTCCGTCGTTGTATGCTTTGACAACTTTAGCGATTTCATCTTTTCCAAAACGAGATCCTTCTGTCACATGCGTATGGCAGTTCATACAAATGTTCAAGGATGGAATGTTGGATTGTTTGGATTTGTAAGCACCGGTGTGGCAATAGTTACAGTTGATTTTCATATCCCCTGCGTGTTGCTTGTGCGAGAAAGCGATGGGTTGAACCGGCTCGTAATTTTGTTCTATTCCGATAGATAAAGCTCCTAACCAGCAGGCACGAACAGCAATGGCAACGAATAAAAGAGATACAATCGTGATGAACATTTTGCTCTTCACCACAACCACCAGATCAAATTTTTGATTGACCAGGTCTTTATCGGCTTCTGTAAGTGTTGCTTCTTTGTCTTTCAGGAATCGTTTGATGACTGATAAGAAGACAATCAAAGTAGTTAAGACTAAAATCAGAACCACTACGACTAGTATAAGAATGATTGTAGAAGTAGTATCTTCTTTTACTTCTGATGTTTCACCGCCTGGACCTGGAGTTGGAGTTTTAGGACCTTCTACAACTGGAGCTTTAACACTCTCAGCATCGATATACGCCAAGACCGCTTTGATCTCATCGTCTTTGAACGAAGAAAACGAAGTCATCGGAGACTTACCGAATTTGTTGTAGATGTCGTTCGCGTATTTATCGCCGCTGGCGATTACGGCTGAAGAGTTTCTGATCCATGCAGACAACCATTTCACATCTCTGCGTTTGGTTACGTCTTTCAACGCCGGACCTACCTCTTGGGTATGCACTGCGTGGCACGTTTTACAGTTTTCTTTGAACAAAACTTCACCTTGGGAAACTAATCCCGGATCCGGAGCGTTATCGGCTCTAACGGTCGTGAAGAAAAATGATAGAATTATCAGTAAAGACAACCTTGACACAAGGTTCGGAATCGATGTTTTGGACATGTTAGACAATATTTTTATCCCTTTCTATGGCCATTTCTTGAATAGACTCACAAATCTATTACTCAAATCGAATTAATCAAACTTGTTTTGACATGCGGAAAAGCCATTATACGTCCAAAAAATGAAGATTTGCTATAATGAACTGACTATCTACTCCTTATAAAAATGGGCAATTTACTCACATGAGTAATTTAGAATCAGTATAAATAAAAATGCATTTTTTGTTTTTAAACAAGTCTTTCGCTCATTTTTTGGCCATAGAGTGATAGCTTTGTCAATCTAAAACTCATTACAAACACCTTGCCAATGCTTGTTTCGTCTTACCCCCTGCTCGATCTCAATACCTTTCACATGGATGTGAAGGCAACTTGGTTTGCCTCCTTTTCTTCCAAAGCCGAATTGCGGGTATTGCTTGCCGATAGAAGGATTTCAGAAGAGCCTCTATTAATTTTAGGGGGTGGCAGTAACATTCTTTTCACTGAAGATTTCGAGGGTATCGTTTTAAAAAATAACATCAAGGGAATACACATACACGAAGAAAGCGATGATTCTATTCTCGTCGATGTAGGTGCAGGGGAAAATTGGCATCAATTCGTGTTGCAGGCCGTGGACAATGGATGGGCGGGCATTGAAAATCTTTCCCTCATACCTGGTTCCGTCGGAGCTTCTCCTATTCAAAATATAGGTGCCTACGGGGTAGAAGTAAAAGATGTCATCGCGACTGTCGAAGCTGTAAATATCCATAGCAAAGAATCGCGTCAATTCAACAATCAGGAATGTCAGTTCGGTTACAGAGACAGCATTTTTAAAAGGGATGAAAAAGGAAACTGGATCATCACAAAGGTCCGCTTTGCTTTGAAAAAAAACGCTGTACTCAATACCACCTATGGAGCCATTAAAGACACCTTAGATAAAATGGGGATTTCTTCTCCCAGCATCAAAGATGTTAGTCAGGCTGTCATTTCCATCAGACAGTCCAAACTCCCCGACCCTGCTCAGATTGGTAATGCCGGAAGTTTTTTCAAAAATCCAGAAATCAGCATCAATCAATTTCATTCTATAAAGGAAAACTATCCTGCCATTGTCAGCTATCCAATCGATGCGACAAAAGTAAAAATACCTGCCGGATGGTTGATTGAAACAGCGGGATGGAAAGGGAAAAACTTTGGTACTTATGGTGTACATAAGGATCAGGCGCTCGTGCTTGTCAATTATGGAAATGCAGATGGAAATGACATTAAAAAATTAGCTCAATCCATCAAGCATTCTATTTGGGAAACATTCGGTATTCAGCTGGAAACGGAAGTGAATATTATTTAAATCCTTTTTCAAACTATGGACTTGCAAGACATCTCTCGTCTATTTAATAACCTTTCACAGCAACATCAGCTGATAGACAAAGCGATGAGTAATGCCAAAGAAGTACTCATTGATTTAATCCATAAAGACGATGGGAGCTTGATACATATCAACACATTAGAACAAGAAAACATTTTATATGCTTTCAATAAGCAGAGTTATATTTTCCAAAGATTTGAGTCAACAGTCTCTTTCATTAGAACTGAAATTGGTATTTATCACAAGGATCGCAACAATAGTTTGAGCGTACGAATGCCTGTTGGAATATACGAGTTAGATACTACTTTAGAGGGAGAAGTTATGGATGACTGGTTGATTGAATTTTAACCAACACATTCAGAAAATAGATGTATTATTAGGCGTACCCCTTCGGGTCGGTCGAGCTATCTTCGCACTCTCAT
>Ga0247808_10000301_pt1 | contig 25578 bp, 23 predicted proteins | sample UWRJL089202R1_FD_179914 | JGI IMG/M metagenome (GOLD analysis project Ga0247808, IMG submission 179914) | Plant litter microbial communities from Arlington Agricultural Research Station in Wisconsin, United States - UWRJ-L089-202R-1 | ecosystem: Environmental > Terrestrial > Plant litter >... | reverse complement strand
TGCTAATCAAAGTCTGACACCAAAGCAAATCGAACAATTAGAAAAACACGCTGAGATTTTAAGCTCAAGCCTTGATACTATTGAAGCTTGTGGAGGGGGAAGTGCAAGATGTATGATGGCCGAAATTTTTCTTCCAAAAAATTAATGCTTGAAGATTAAATAAAAAACCGAAGACGTTAATCTTCGGTTTTTTTATGGGATTAAATTTGTGGAATCTTCTACTTAGATCCTTTGTGGCACACCTTACTCAAACATATTTAAGAATTTCAGTCCAAAAACAACTCCGTCTCCGATATATCCGTTCTGATACGAACGAACATAATCCACTCGTAACATTTTGAATTTTCCAAAACCAAGACGGTCTAAACCAACCGAAAACTCCTGATAAGGTTTTCTATCGGCTGTAGCCAAATTATGGAATCCAAGAATAAGTGTCGTGTTCAATTTGTTCAATAATGGAATTTTATTCATTATAAAACCATTGTCATTGTGCTCAAAATGTGATTCAAAATACGACTTATTTGTGCTGTTTGCGTAATATGGCATCAAGTTAAAGACATTCAAATAACGCTCGTCAGTTCCTATGTGGGTTTGATTTCCATTAAAATGTTTGTAGTCGATAAAGGAAATGTTATCAGCATCAAAAAATTTTCCACCTTTCAAGTTCATCGAAAATGTCCCTTTGTTTCCTAATGTCTTGTCATAATAAACTGATCCTGAAATTGCATTGAATTCATAAGCCTTGTCTGTTGCGGCAAATGCTTTTTCGTAGTTGAAAGTCAACGTTGGATATTTATTATTTCTAATATTGAATCTTCCGTCAGGTCTTGAAATGTATTTCTGCCCGAAATTAATCCTTCCAGAAATAGACGCTTTAACCAAATGGTGTTGTTCAAATGGAGCATTGAAATAGTCATCTGGCGCCAATGGATTGTTGGAAGTGAACAAATCACTGTCTTTAAAAACAACATAGTCAGTGTTGTTGAAAAGTGGTTTCCTTTGGGTATATTCCACTTTTCCGTTCAGATATAAGCCGTTTGCCACATTCTGACCGTAATTGATTTGGGCAAATTCATTGTTGTATAATTTCATATAGTTGTCCTTGAAAAACAAAGAGCTGATTGAATTTATAAACTTAGAAATAGGTGGGGAGTTGTTGAACTGACTTACCGTACTTCCACCAGAAACACTGATTGCGGCATAATTCTGATTATTGAATCGGTGATAAAAACTTCCCATAACACGAAGCCTGTCTTCGGCAAAACCATAATTGAAGGTAGAGTTGATGTAAGTATATTTTCCGTTTTCCTCATTCCATTTTCTGAAAGAGAAACCAGAATTCAGGTTCCAACCTTGAACGGTATTGTAGCTCAATGATGATAAATCCAATACACCTGCATAATTGAACGACCATTTATCCATCGATTTCTTATAGGTATAACCCGAAATAATGTCGAAGATTTTAAACTTATTTCCTTTTGCATCAATCGAATCCAAGTATTTCTCCGATTTTCTTAGCGTTTGAAGGCTGTCTTTTCTCACGTAATCATTACTTTCTTCTAAAGTCAAAGGAACTGGTCGGTAGGCATTCCAATAAACAGAATCTTTTTTATTGGCATTTTCTTCAAAGCTCAAGATTTCATTCGTAAAGGTTTTCTTTTCAAATTTATCAGGAAATTCATAATTACTGAAAACGTGGGTAAATTTCCCCAAGAACTTAACTCCAAAAGCACCAGCAGTAAATTCTAGGCTTTGAAGGTTTTTAGACCAAATGTGTGTCGATTTATTATAGTTGTAATTCTGTTTCAAATTCATTACATCCATAAATTCTTGGTGTGCTCGGTATCCTTTTATTTCTACATCAACACCATAAATCGCCCAAGAATCTTCCACGATATAGATGTAACCTTCAAAAACAGGTTCTCTGTCACGTCTTGGAATGATCTTGATTTTATTGATCATTTGGTTGTTTTCGTCCTGAAAGGTTCCGTCCAAAACATATTTATAATAGCTAAAAGCATTATCTGCAATTGGAGAAATCATATTGGCACCAAAAGGAACGGTGTTTTTATAGAAATCAAAATTGGTTCCTCTGGCTGAGTTGTAGCTGAAGCCATTATCGTTTCCACTGATTTTCGAAGCGATGATTTTTTCCTTGAAATTATCAGGTTTCTCATACATGATTTTAGAAACGGTTTCGGAAAGGTACACAATACCACTACCAGTTGAATCTAATGAACCATCCATATTGCCAATTTCCTGACCCATGAATTTTTTAGGGACATTTTTAAGTTTGAACATTCCACGAGAATAGAAATCGGCCTTGAATCGTCCCGTGTTATCGGCATTATCTTTCTTTGCCGCGATAGCTTTTCGGATAACCGCATTCGCTGGATCCTCTTTTCTATTGATGACCACTTCAGAAAGTGAAATATTTTCTTCTTCTAATTTTACATCCAAAACAAAAGGAAATCTGTCAATGTTTATGTTTTTCTTTTGTGTCTTATAGCCTAGATATTGAAAGATGATGGTGTATTTTCCAGATGTTCTAATATTAAGCTCGTATTGTCCAGCCTCATTTGATGAGGTTCCATTGTAGGTGTTTTCTACAAAAATGGAAACAACTGGTAGCGGAAGATCCTTTTCGTCGGTAACGGTTCCTTTAATTTGTGCAAAGAATGTAAAGCTCGAAAAGAGCAGGAGTAGGGTAGAGATTTGTTTCATTGTATATTGTTTTATGGTAAGACGAATATATCAATAGAAAGGTTGCATCTACAATCTAATTAACATGATTTTACATATTTTTTGAAAGAATTATGAATTTCAATGATTTCTTATTTATAGAAATGATTGTAGGGCAAGGTCATAACTTTGTAAGCCAAAACCAAGAATGACACCTTTAGCATAAGCAGAAATATACGATTGATGCCTGAATTCTTCCCTCGAAAAAGTATTTGAAATGTGCACTTCAATAACCGGGGTAGTAATGGCTTTGACTGCATCTCCAATTCCTATTGAAGTATGGGTGTAGGCGGCTGCATTCAATATTATCCCATCATAGGAAAAACCGGTTTCTTGTATCTTGGTGATAATTTCACCTTCAACATTACTTTGAAAATGATCGAGTTTTACTGTTGGAAATTTCACCCTCAATTGTTCAAGATAGTCTTCAAAAGTTTGATGACCATAGATTTCTGGCTCTCTTTTTCCTAGAAGGTTAATATTAGGTCCGTTGATGATAATGATTTGCATTATTTGTTTTTTAGTAAAAATAGTAAAATTGAAGTTTATACAATAAAAAAAGCCGTTTCTAATTTGAAACGGCTTCTTAAATATTGTTTGTATTGAATTAGAATTTCAATCCAACAGAAAGCTGTATTACTTTATTGGTAACTTCAGCTTCTTTTGTAGTGTCAGTCAAACCCACAACATATCTTGCCTGAACAAAAATATTGTTTGTAACATTAAATCCTAGACCTCCAATCGCTGCAAAGTCAAATGATTTTGTTTCGAAGGTTTCTGGAACATCATCATTAACCAAGAATGAAAACTGTGGACCAGCTTCAAGGCTTAACTTATCTGATATCAGATAAAATTTTGCCAGTACAGGAACGGAAAGATAATCCAATTTGATGTCCTCATCTTCTACTTTTGTTCCTTGAGAGGAATACATAACCTCTGGCTGAAGCGAAAAGTTTTCAAAAATATTTAATTCTAACAAGGCGCCAACGTGAAAACTGGTAAGATTATCACCATCTATCCCATCTCCGTCAAGTTTGGCAAAATTAGCACCAGCCTTAACTCCGAAGTCTATTCCTTGAGCATTAACGCTCGAACCGGCAATTAATAGAACTGCCATTACAAATAATTTTTTCATAATTGTGGGGTTGTTTAAGTTTGTTGTAAAATTATCTAAATAACTTCTTACAAAACATTAAAATTATATTAAAAAATATCAAAATTTCAAGCTCTAAAAGCTTGTAAAAAAGAATCGAAGGCATTATTTGCATAATAATTAATTAACAAAGAGCCTTTTTTATATATGGTTATCAACATATTTTGAGCGTGTAAATTTCTTAATCATTGTTTAAAGTATTTATATCATATATTTTTAATGGCTTTATCTTTGTTTCCCTACATTGTTTTTGTTGATAACTTTGTTGATAACTGAAAAAAGACCAATTAATTCTCAATCTTAAATTAATATAAATTTGATTAAACAATTTTAAAACAAAAACAATGAAAAAAGTTATTTTATCAGCTTTAGCTGTATTCGCATTCGGAACAGCTGTTGCGCAAGAAGGAAATGGAAACGGTGGGTTTTCTAAAGGTTCAATGTTTGTATCTGGAGCATTCTCTATTGCATCAGAGAAAACTGGTGATAATAAAGGGTCTGGATTTGAAATCGAGCCTAAATTTGGTTATTTTGTAACTGAAAGTATTGCTATTGGTGGTAAATTGGGATATGCCTCTATGAAAGCAGAGGACGCTACTGGTGATACTATGGATGCCACTGCTCTTACAATTGGAGCATTTGGTAGATATTACTTTACTCCAGCTTCTCAATTTTCATTATTTGGTCAAGCAGGTTTCGATTATAGTAGCATTGACAATAAATTAGCTGATGTAAAGGAGAATGAAATCGGAATTAATGTTGGATTAGGTTTGAGCTATTTCGTATCTAATGACTGGGCTATCGAGGCAACTTGGGCAGGTTTAGGATATACTTCAAATGATAATGGTGGAGACGGAGCTGAAAAAACTAGTTCTTTCGGTTTAGGTGCTGATTTAAGAGCTATCAGCTTTGGAGTTATTTACAAATTCTAATTTCAACTTATAGATTTAAAACCACGCAATTTGCGTGGTTTTTTTATGCCTAAAAATCACTACTATTAGGTATTTCATTGGTTTTTAGTATAAGGTAGCTTTGCCTTAATAACTTAAAATCAAAACAAATGAAAACAATCAAATTATTTTTTATGCTAATGATCGTCGGTTTGACGATTGTTTCCTGTGGTTCGGATGATAGTGGTTCAGATACAGACGGGGGTGCCAATGTTATTGTTGGTAATTGGAAATACATCGGCGATTTGGATGAAACAGGATTTGATCCTTCAGGGAATGAACCTTGTGATGATGAATTTATGCTATTCAACTCTAACGGGACTTTCAGGTTCACCTATATGTATTGTGGTTTTGATACTGAAATTTATGAAGGACAATGGCAAAAAATGAATGCAGCAAATATGTATGTCCTTTCACAAGATGATTTGACAGAAGAATACAAGGTAACTTTTTCTGAAAACAATACTAAGATGACTGTTTATGAGGAAGAATTTGAAGGTGGTTTTTATGCATCGGTTTATCAAAAACAATAAAATCAAAAAGATATTTTCAAATTGATTTTGCAAAGCCTTTCTTTAAGCGGAAAGGTTTTTTTATTGGTAAATATTCTCGTAATTTGCTTTATGAGTTGGAAATCATTCATCAAGAGTTATCAATCGTATTTAAAAATCGAAAGAGGATTGTCGCAAAACACCATCGATAATTATTCTTTTGATATTGAAAGATTGTGCGCTTTTTTGGATGAAAACCAAATTGAAATTTCTCCTGTAAAAATTACAGAAGAAACGCTCCAGCAATTCATCTATGAAATTTCAAAGCAGGTAAATCCAAGATCCCAGGCAAGGATCATATCTGGATTGAAAAGTTTTTTTACTTATCTGATTTTTGAAGATTATAGGACTGATAACCCTTTAGAATTAATCGAAACGCCACGAATCGGAAGGAAATTACCGGATACTTTGTCTATCGAAGATATAGATAAACTTATTGATGCTATAGATTTAAGTTCGAATGAAGGCGAGCGAAACCGGGCAATGTTAGAAACACTTTATGGCTGTGGACTTCGTGTTTCGGAATTAACGGAGCTTAAAATTTCAGATTTATTTTTTGAGGAAGGCTTTCTGAAAGTAACAGGAAAAGGAAATAAACAGCGGTTTGTTCCTATCGGAAAATTAACGGAAAAGTATATTCAGATTTACAGAAATACCATCAGAAATCATATTCATATACAAAAAGGCTACGAAGACACGCTGTTCCTTAACCGAAGAGGCAAACAGCTTACAAGAGCAATGATTTTTAAAATTATTAAAGATCTTGCTGTAGCCATTAATCTTAACAAAGTAATCAGTCCACATACTTTGCGGCATTCGTTTGCAACCCATCTTCTCGAAAATGGGGCCGATTTACGATCCATTCAATTGATGCTTGGTCACGAATCTATCACAACCACAGAAATTTACGTTCACCTTGATAGAAAGCACTTGTCGGAGATTGTTAACTCATTTCACCCAAGAAAATAGTTCGTGTGTAAATTTTATGTAAATTTGCACCCATTTGATATGAGTATTTCGTCTTTTCAAAATGTTCAGCCCCAATTAAATAGATGAAACTAGATAAATTCCCGGATTCGTTTAAACGCAAGGAGAAGATTGTTTTCTATGACAAGCTCTTGTCTCAAATTCCCGATTTAATTTTTCAGATGACAATTTCAGAAGAAGGAACTATAAAATTTCCATTCTTGAGTGAATCCGTAATCAGCCATTTCGAGTTGACAGAAGCGGAAATAGAGCAAAATACGATTGAAGTTCTTCAGAAAAAAATCATAGCCGAAGATTTTAATGCCTTTTTAGATTCTATTCAAATAGCTAAGCTCAATTTTGATACTTGGTTTTTTGAATTCAGATGCAATCTTCCTAAAAAGGGATTAAGATGGTATAGGGTTAATGCAACAATCGAAAGAAAACAAAACAGTTATGTGTTTTACGGTCGTGTGAGCGACAATACCGAAAATGTAAAGCAGGAGCTGAAATTAAAAATTTCTGAGGAACGTTATGAGTTTGCTTTACAGGCAACTTCCGAAGGGATTTGGGATCTTGACGTGCCTACTAATAAAGTGTTTTTTTCGTCTCAATCGATGAAAATGTTGGGTTTTGAGGAAAAGGACACCATTCTTTCAATAGACCGATGGGATAATAGAATTCATCCAGACGACATCAATAAATACAAAGAAGACATACTTTATCATTTTGAAAATAAAACTCCCTTTTATAAAAATCTACAGAGGGTTTTAACAAAAGACGGAACTTACAAATGGATTCTAAGCAAAGGAAAAGTTATTGAGCGAGATGTTTTAGGAAAGCCTTTAAGGGTTATAGGAATGCACTCTGACATCTCAAGGCAAATTGAAAAAGAAAACGAGTTAAAGAGGACACTTGAAATATTAAATGAGCAAAATAAACGATTGTTGAATTTTGCACATATCGTCTCTCATAATTTAAGATCGCATGCTGGAAATTTCAAAATGCTATTGGATATAATAGAATCAGAAACAGATCAGAGTATAAAGGACGAGAGCCTGATTTATATGAGGACAAATTCTAATGATCTGACAGATACGATAGAGAATCTAAAGGAATTGGTGGATATTCATTCGGATTTGAAACCTATAAAAGAGCATCTTAATTTATCCCAATATTTAAGAAAGATGATTAATTTGTTGAGTGATGAATTTACAAAACACAAAGTTGACATTAAAATTAATATTCCAAACGAGGTAACGGTTTACTTTAATCCGGCTTATTTAGAAAGCATTTTATTGAATTTTTCTACAAATGCTGTCAAATATTCACATTCGGAAAGGACTCCTAAAATCTATTATGATTTAGAATATATAAACGGCGTAAAAGTACTTTCAATATCCGATAACGGACTTGGAATTGACCTTGAAAAACACGGCGATGCACTTTTCGGAATGTATAAAACTTTTCACAGACATCCGAATTCGAGAGGAATTGGATTGTTTATGTCGAAGAATCAAATTGAAGCAATGGGGGGTAGAATAGAAGTGGAAAGTAAGGTGAACTTCGGTTCGTGTTTTAAAATTTATTTTAATGAAGAATTATAAGAAAGTATTTGTGGTTGATGATGATAAGATTTATCATTTCATTTTGAAGAATCTGTTGAGTAAAAATGAGATATCGGTCAGCCCTTGTTTTTGTGAAAATGGACTCGATGCCTTAGAGATTTTGAAAGAAAAAATCAATACCAACAACCTTCCAGATGTGATAATGTTGGATATTAATATGCCGGTAATGGATGGATGGCAATTTTTGGAGGAATTCAAGAAGCTTAAAGCCGATTTCAATCTGCAAACGCCAATTTATCTTGTCACATCATCAAACGATATTTTAGATGTCAATAAGGCTAAAGCTTATGAAAATGAAATCTCAGATTATTTTTTGAAGCCTATAAACGAAGCTGATATCTGTAAGATATTTTTAAATTAAGACACAAAAAACGCCTCGATTGAGGCGTTTTTTGTGGATAAATCTCTTTTATATTATTTGGCAATGTTCACAGCTCTGGTTTCTCTAATAACGGTAACCTTAACTTGACCTGGATACGTCATTTCAGTTTGAATTTTCTGTGAAATATCAAAAGATAGAGTAGAAGCATTATCATCAGAAACTTTTTCACTTTCTACGATAACACGTAGCTCTCTACCAGCCTGAATTGCATAAGCGTTTTTCACACCGTGGAATCCGAATGCAATTTCTTCCAAATCTTTCAAACGTTGGATGTAAGAATCCAAAACCTGACGTCTTGCACCTGGTCTTGCACCTGAAATCGCATCACAAACCTGAACGATTGGAGAAAGTAATGATTTCATTTCAATCTCATCATGGTGAGCTCCAATAGCGTTGCAAACTTCTTCTTTTTCGCCATATTTCTCAGCCCATTGCATACCCAATAATGCGTGAGGTAAATCGCTTTCTGTATCTGGAACTTTACCAATATCGTGCAATAAACCTGCTCTTTTAGCAAGCTTAACATTCAATCCTAATTCAGCCGCCATAATGCCGCAAAGTTTAGAAACCTCACGTGAGTGTTGCAATAAATTTTGTCCGTAAGACGAACGGTATTTCATTCTACCGACTACTTTGATCAATTCAGGATGCAAACCGTGTATACCTAAATCGATAACGGTTCTCTTACCAACTTCAATGATTTCGTCGTCAATTTGTTTCGTCGTTTTCGCTACAACCTCTTCGATTCTCGCTGGGTGAATCCTTCCGTCGGTAACCAATTTATGTAGAGCCAAACGAGCAATTTCTCTTCTTACAGGGTCAAAACAAGAAAGGATGATCGCTTCTGGAGTGTCATCAACAATGATTTCTACACCTGTTGCGGCTTCCAAAGCACGGATATTTCTACCTTCACGACCAATGATTCTACCTTTTACATCATCAGATTCAATGTTGAATACAGAAACGCAATTTTCAACTGCTTCCTCTGTTCCAACTCTTTGTATCGTGTTGATAATGATTTTCTTGGCTTCTTGCTGTGCGGTAAGTTTTGCTTCTTCCAAAGTATCCTGCAAATAAGACATTGCACTGCTTTTTGCCTCAGCTTTCAAGCCTTCAACCAATTGGTTTTTAGCTTCTTCTGCCGAAAGCCCAGAAATAACTTCCAATTGCTCCAATTGACTTTTATGCATTTTGTCAACTTCAAGCTGTTTTCTGTCAAGCATTTCTATCTTAGAAAGATATTCTTTTGTTTTTGCTTCAAAATCGTCGTTTACTTTCTTGGCTTTGGCCAATTCGTTTGAAACTAAAGATTCCTTGTCACGAACTCTTTTTTCAACTTCTGCAACTTTCTTATCTCTACCAAGAATTACTTGTTCGTGTTCTGCTTTTAACTCAATAAATTTTTCTTTTGCCTGAAGAATCTTATCTTTTTTGATATTTTCGGCTTCAAGATTCGCGTCTTTTAAAATCGATGTGGCTTCTTTTCTTGCGTTTTTAATTAAGTTGGAAACATTGCTTTTTTCCATCATTTTTGCGATGAAAAAACCTCCCGCAATACCCACGATTCCTACTATAACTATAATTAGTGTACTGTCCATTTTGTTTTTGTTTTTGTATATAAAAAAAGCCTACATTAGATTGATTGTATAAACTCGTAAGGACAAGTTTTGAGCTAACTCGCTGTTCAAGCTTCCGTACTGAAACGGCTTGCTATAGTAGCGATGATTTGCTCATTCAAAATTGTTAGTGTTGAGTTTACCAAATATGAACTAATGTAGGCAGTATTTTAGTCTATGTTAAAGAACGTTTATTTGTCGAGATATTGCGCCAATAAATTATTTATCTTCTGCAATCTTTCATTTGTTTCCGTATTGTCTGTTGATTTATCAATTTGCTTTTGCTCCAATTGAGAGGCAAATTGCAAAGCACACATGGCTAAAACATCCTGTTTGTCCCTTACAGCATAGTTTTCCTCGAATTGCTTAATCATAATATCAATTTTTTTAGAAGCACTTCTCAGACCTTCTTCCTGTGACATATCTACCGTTAACGGATAAACTCTGTCTGCAATTGATATTTTAATTTTAAGCTTTTCGTCCATATTTACTAATCAGACAACTGTGCGATACAGTAATCAATTTCACGAATTAATGAATTTATCTTAAGCTTTGTATCTCTTTTATTATCATCACTGCCGAGCAATGAATTGGCCATTTTAAGCGTATCATACTTACCTTTCAAGGTTTCAATCTCACGGGATTGATTTTGTATGATGGTTGCAGATTTTTGTAATTCCTGTTGCAACTCCTTCGAAGTCCTCTCTAAATTGTCTAATTTAGTAAAAAGTTTCGAAAGCCTATTTTCAAGAGTATCAACAATTTCCGCAATTTCACTCATTGACTCAATATTCATTACTTAATCTCACAAAGTTAGTATTCCTATTTTATTATACAATATTTTTAATTGTTTTTTATAAAATTTATTAGCTTTTCGTATAATAATTTGAAAAATAGCCAGTTATAAATTAAGTAATTTTTATATTAGATTGTGACTTTTTTTTATATTAGCAAAAATGTTTACTATGACTTTCAGATTGCTTTTTTTACTACTTGCCATACCGGTTTTTTCTCAAGTTAACTATCCTAAAGATTACTTCAAATCGCCTTTGGATATACCGCTTTCACTTTCAGGTTCCTTTGGAGAACTGCGAAGCAATCACTTTCACACAGGTTTAGATTTTAAGACCCAGCAAAAGCAAGGACTCAATGTTTACGCTTCCGCGGATGGACATGTTTCGCGTATAAAAATTTCCACTTTCGGTTACGGAAAAGCCATTTATATTACCCATCCAAACGGTTATACAACGGTTTATGGTCATTTGAAAAAGGCTTCCCCAACAATTGAAGCCTATATACGAGACAATCATTATAAAGAAGAAACCTATGAAATTGAAATGTTTCCAGGGCCAGGAGATTTGCCTGTAAAACAAGGTGAATTGATTGCCTTTTCTGGAAATTCTGGCGGTTCAGGCGGTCCACATCTTCATTTTGAGTTTAGAGACACTCAATCTGAAAAGCCCATCAATCCAATGCTTTTTGGTTTTGATACTTTGATAAAAGACACAAAATTACCAGCTGTAACGACTTTGATGGCTTATCCTGTCGGAGAAAATTCAACCGTAAATCAGTCGCTTCAGCCCATTCCTTTGAACCTTTCACTTCAAGCCGATGGAAGTTATGTTTCGGAAAAAGTAGCCGTCAACGGAAAGATAGGCTTTGGAATCAGTGCCTACGATATGTTTGATTTTAATTACAATAAGAATGGTCTTTTCAAGGTACAATCATTTCTAAACGGAAGTCCACATTTTGGATATCAATTCGATACTTTTGCTTTCGATGAAAGTCGTTACATCAATGCCTTGCTCGATTTTTACAGGTTTAAGAAAATGGGAGTACGAATCCAACGATTGTTTATGACCAATCCGTATCCTTTGAGTCTGATTAAAACCAATGAAAATTTTGGTGTGATTGAAGTCAAGCCAAACCTTTCAAATAATTACAGAATTGAGGTTTCAGATTTTAATAATAATAAAGTGATTGTAAACGTTCCAATTCAATATTCGCCAATTGCACCAACAATTCCTAATAATGTCAAGAAAACGGATTATTTCCTGAAAGCCAAAAACGACAATATTTATAAGAAAGATAATATATCGGTTTTTGTACCTGCCGGAACTTTTTACGAAGATTTTTATCTGAATTTTGATGTAAAGAAGATACACTAACCTTTCACGACGAATCGGTAGCGGTTCATAATAATTTTACAGTGACTATTGAAAATAATAAATTCACTCCGGAAGAAAAGGAAAAAATGTTCATTGCTTCGATTGAAGGAAAAAGGTTATCCTATAATTTCACCAAAATAAAAGACAGTATTTTTACATCTTACACAAAAAATCTAGGGAAATTTGTTTTGGCAAAAGATACAACTGCACCAAGAATTTCGTCTGTAAATATTGCGGAAGGAAAGTGGTTGAGCAAGCAAAATGATTTAAAATTGACTATCAGCGACAACCTTTCGGGTATTAAAAGCTATAGCGGTTATCTGAACGGAAAATGGGTTTTATTTGAATACGATTATAAAACAAAAACGATAATTCACGAGTTTGACGAGAAATTTCTGGCGGAAGGAAGGAACGATTTAAAAGTGGTCGTTACAGATAATGTTGGAAATTCTACTATCTTTGAAACTCATTTTTTTAGAAGTCAAAAAAAATAATAAAAAGTCCTCTTGAAAACACAACATACCTTACTTTCCATACTTTTTTGTATCATCGGTTTTAGTGCTTTTGCACAAACAGCTCGAATTCAGGGTGTCATTTTGGATGAAAATAACAAGCCGATAGAAAATGTGAATGTTACCTTTTCCAATGGTTTTACTTCTTCCGATAAAAACGGATACTATGTATTGAACGTGCCTGCAAATGAAAATGTTACGATTGTTTTCAGTCATATTACCTTAAAGCAGGCTTCCCAAGTTGTCAATCTAAATCCGAATGAAAACTTTGAATTCAATCCTGTTTTAAAAGCAAATGCAGAACAATTGAGTGATGTTGTCATCAATACAAAAAATCGAAAACGTTCACAAGGTCTTGAGAACATTGACCCAGCAACCATCCGAAAAAATCCTTCAGCAAATCCTGGAGTAGAAAGCATCCTAAAAACATTTGCAGGTGTAAGTGGAAACAATGAATTAAGTACCCAATATTCAGTTCGTGGAGGAAATTACGATGAAAATCTAGTTTATGTAAATGAAATTGAAGTGTACAGGCCGTTTTTAATACGTTCTGGACAACAAGAAGGTTTGAGTTTCACAAATACCGATATGGTTGAGAATGTAGATTTTTCGGCTGGAGGTTTCCAAGCAAAATATGGCGATAAATTGTCTTCAGTTTTGGATATTACGTATAGGATTCCAACTAAATTTGGAGCATCTGCAGAGGCGAGTTTCCTTGGCGGAAGCCTTGCTGTTGAAGCTGTTTCTCCAAATCAAAAATGGACCAACATCACTGGAGTTCGTTACCGCGACAACAGTCTTTTGGTGAACAGCCAGGAAACCGAAAGCAATTTCAGGCCTACTTTTGCAGACGTTCAAACCTATTTTACTTACACACCTTCTACAAAATGGCAATGGAGTTTTCTGGGAAATATTTCGCAGAACAAATACAGCTACGAACCTTTGACGCGTCAGACGAATTTCGGTACGATTGACAATCCAATTGCTTTATTAGTGCTTTACAACGGAAAGGAAGAAGATGAATACAAAACCTATTTCGGAGCTTTCAAATCGGTTTACAAGGCAAATGAAAATAATACGTTCAAGTTTATAGGTTCAGCTTATCATACCACAGAACAGGAATATTTTGACATTTTTGCCCAATATCGTTTAGGAGAGGTGAATACAAGTATTGGTTCGGATGATTTTGGAGGAATTGATTTTTCAGAAGGAATTGGTTCACAGCTCAATCACGCCCGAAATGATTTGGATGCTTTGATTTTTAATGCCGAAGTCAAAGGGGTGCATCAGATAGGAAAAAATACGTTAGAATGGGGCTTTAAATATACACGTGAAGATATCCGAGACAGGGTTGTAGAGTGGGAAGTAATTGATTCTGCTGGTTTCAAAATTAATCCACCACGTGAAATTACAGGTTTGCCAAAAAATGACCAGCCTTATAATCCTTATGTTGGACCATTGGTGCCTTATCAAAACGTTAGGGCAACAAATTATGTGAAAATCGACAGGCTTTCAGGCTATTTGCAATGGAGCCGAAAAGATAAAATTGGCGAACACGATGTTTGGTACAATGCCGGAGTCAGAGCCCATAATTGGCAGGTTTCAGGAGATAATTTAAATGGAAAAAGCCAGACAACTTTTAGTCCGAGAGCTTCCATCGCTATAAAGCCAGATTGGGAAAAAGATATGGTTTTCAGAATCTCTGGAGGGTTGTATCATCAACCGCCTTTTTATAGAGAGTTAAGAGATTCAACTGGAACTGTGCAACCTAATGTAAAAGCACAACAGTCTTTTCACTTGGTTTTGAGCAATGATTACAGCTTTAAGATGTGGGAGCGGCCTTTCAAATTGGTGTCGGAAGTATATTATAAATCGCTGACGGACGTGAATCCATATACATTGGAGAATGTTAGAATTCGTTATAGAGCCGAGAATAATGCAAAAGCATTTGCCCAAGGTTTAGATTTGAGATTGAACGGAGAGTTTGTTCCTGGAACCGAATCTTGGTTGAGTTTTGGTTATATGAAAACAGAGGAAAATATTGACAATAAAGGTTTTATAGCTCGACCAACCGACCAAAGATTGAAGTTTGGAATCTTGTTTCAGGATTATATGCCCAATATTCCAAGTGTAAAACTATACCTGAATTTGGTTTACAATACAGGTTTGCCTGGAGGTTCGCCTTCTTATGCAGACCCTTATGCCTATCAATCGCGATTGCGTGATTACCGTCGAGCGGATGTTGGATTCTCTTATGTTTTGACCGAAAACAATGCTAAAAGACCTGATGGACATTGGTTAAAAAAGTTTAAGGATTTGTCTTTTGGATTTGAAATATTCAATTTATTTGATAATCAAAATGCTATTACAAATACTTGGGTTCGTGATGTTTATTCTAAAAATCAATACGGTGTTCCGAATTATCTGACGACAAGAGTCTTCAATTTGAAATTGTCGGCTAGGTTATAAATAAGTTAATTCTAAAAGGAAGTTTTAAAAATCACTATATTTGAATTGAATTCTGATTACTATGAAAAACTTAAATATATTATTGGCTGGCTTTTTGGTTTTAGCGCTAACAAGCTGTAAAGAAGAAGCGGAAACACCAAAGGTTACCTATGAAAAAACTTCTACAGTAGAAGCAAAACCACAGCCTATCGATTCATCCCAGATAGAAATTGCCGATTTGCCGATCCAGATGGAAGGAACAAAATATTTGATTCATCCGATTGGAGATTACAGGGTTTATGAAGGAAGGGCAAAATCAAGCTATGGTTCATCAAACACCGATAAAGTAAGTTTTTCTATATCCAATTACAACCGATTTGAAATTACAGGATTTCTTCAGAATTTGAAATTTCAACACGTTGATTCAACTGAAATCCGACCGTTGACAGATAAGAAAATGGTGATTCAAACGGCCAGTTATTTGAATACGATTTTTGATAAAACGAAGCATCAGCTTTTGGTATATGCTGTTGCAGATATGGATACCAATAAAGATAATAAGCTAGATGTTAGCGATATAAAATCATTGTACATCAGTGATATAAGTGGAAAAGGTTTTACAAAACTTTCACCAGATATGCAGGAATTGATTGATTGGAATTTGGTAGAATCAAAAAACCGCCTTTATTTCAGGACGATAGAAGACACCAACAAGAATGGTCAGTTTGATAAAAACGATGTGATTCTTTATTATTATGTAGATTTATCTACTAAAGATTGGAAACTGGAAAGTTATAAACCAGTTTAAGAAATTGTACTGCGATTTGCTAAGTTCTAGAAAAAGTACTCGAAAAGACTAACTACCATAGAAACTAACAGCGAAACCAACTTAATTATTACTGAAATCATCTTGATTATGTTTTTGTTTTAACAAATGTAAGCCGATATTTTAGACTAAAATTGTAAAAATGTAATCTATTGGGTAAAAAGCCAATTTATTTTTCCGTCTTCTTGAGAGGAAATATTTTTGAAGAAGGCTTTTGGCGTCATTCCAGTTAGTGATTTGAAATCTTTTATGAGATGTGATTGATCATAAAACAGCAAATCATTGCTTAATGATGTAAGGTTTTCGCCCATTTTTTTATTGATTTTAGATTTCAAAGCTTCCCTGAAACGTTGAATTTTCTTGAAATCAGAAGGTGTTTTGCACAGATGTGTTTCAAAATGTTTGTTCAAATTTTGCCTGCTGGTTTTGTATTTATCCGCTAATGCTGCAATTGAATAATCATTATTTGCATTCGTCAAATCATCAATAGCTTGATGTAAAAAAGGATGTTTGAAATCAATCAATTTTGAAATCCAATATTTTTCAATCAAATCTCTTTTGCTTTCAATCTCTTTTTCTTCCAAAATCGACATCATTTCGATGGTATAATCTTCAAAAGGAATAAAATTAGAGAAGAACTCGTTGGTAAAATTACACAAGGGTTTGTCTAGAAAAGCATTCAATCCCAGAGGTTTAAAGTAGAATGTTACTTCATTGAGTTCGCCTTTACAAACCACATTGATGGGTTTTTTATAATGGCAAATTAAATCCGATGAAAATTGGTTGTTTTTCTTGCCATTGATGATGACTTTGTTCTCAAAAAAATCAATCTCAGTATTTTGATAAACTGATATGATGCTGAAATTATTAGGAAACGTAAGGTATTCTACGGTTGGTTCACTTTCCTTTTTGGTCAGGAAATAATAACCTTCCAGATAAGGATGGAGTAGTTTATTTTTAGGCTTGTAGAATTCTAGCTTCATCTTGTAAGAGAATTGAACGTAAATTTAAATTATTTACCTCAATTACCTTAAAGATTATTGAAAATTAAATCAAAATATCGCTTTCTAAGTCAGATTTTTCAATGGTAAAATCGAAACCGAGTCGCTCAACCAAATCAATAACAAGCTTTTTGTACCAATTTTCAGATTTTGGATGGATGTATATTTTTTCGATAAGATTACAAATGTCAACGTCGATTTTCAATCCGTTATCAATTTCGAGATTATGGGAAGTTAAATCTGAAATGATGCGGATTTCCCTTTCGTATTGAAAACTTTTCCGTTTGAAAAGAAAAGGAAAAAAGGTATTGTCAAACGGAATGTATTCTTTTTTGTAGTCGATATAATTTACTTCGCCAATATGCTGTTGGTAATCTTTATCAGTATTTAAGGCATTTTGAATCCTACCTAAAGTAGATTGAATCGCCAAACCTTCACTTTTTTGGGTAAAAATCTGCCACATAGCAAATGATTCGTATTCGTTGATGTGCCAACTACTAATGACTACATTTTTGCGATGTGTTTTATAATATTCCAAAAAACCAGGGTTATCAATAGAAAGTTTCTTGATTTCCTCGAAAGTCGGTTCGCTGAAAGTGCCTTCGTATTGGTCTTCAAACTTATCCGAACGCGACATAAATAATTTGCGATAGAGCAATAAATCGACAAATTTTGACAAGTCCAAATATTTCCAGACGATGGTGTCGGGGTCTTCTGGAAGCTTGATGTTTTTGTCGGCTATATACATATTCTAAAATTACTTATAAAAATGTAAAAAGCAGTTAAAGATTGAATTAAAAAAATAAAAAGTTTAGGTTACTCAAAACTTTGCATCATCACCAATTTAGAATAAGTACCCTTTAAAGCAAGAAGTTCATCGTGAGTTCCTTGTTCTACGATTTCACCTTTTTGCATCACTACAATCTTATCCGCTTTTTGAATTGTTGAAAGTCTGTGTGCGATTACAACTGAAGTCCTGTTCTGCATCATATTCTCCAAAGCATCCTGAACCAATCGTTCGCTTTCGGTATCCAAAGCTGAAGTTGCTTCGTCCAAAATCATAATCGGAGGATTTTTCAAAACTGCTCTGGCAATTGATAATCGTTGCTTTTGTCCGCCCGAAAGTTTGTTTCCGCTATCGCCAATGTTGGTTTCGATTCCTTCAGGAAGGTCTTTTACAAATTCGTATGCATTGGCAATTTTTAGGGCATTGATAACCTCCTCATCAGTTGCCTCTAGATTTCCAAGTCGGATATTATCTTTGATCGTTCCGTTGAACATAATGCTGTCTTGTGTTACCAAACCAGTCAAATCACGCAAGGATTTCATTGTAACATCTTTTATATTGTGATTGTCGATAAGGATTTCGCCATTATTTACATCATAAAAACGCGTCAGGAGATTGGCAATCGTACTTTTTCCGCTTCCAGATTGTCCCACCAATGCAACTGTTTTTCCTTTAGGAATGGTCAATGAAAAATTCTTTAAGACAGGCTCTTCTCCATAAGAAAAATTGATGTTTTTCAAATGAATTTCATTCTTGAAGTCTTGTAATTCAACAGCGTCAACTTTGTCTTCGATCGTATTTTCTACTTCTAAAACTTCAAAAACCCTTTCGGCTGCAGCCAAACCATTTTTCACCTGGTAAGATGCTTTTGAAATTGCTTTTGCAGGCGTCAAAATATTATAAGCCAAACCAATGTAGGCAATAAACAATGAACCGTCTAAAGATTTATCAACCAAAACTAGATTTCCTCCGTAAAAAAGCAAGATAGAAATTACAATTATTCCCAAGAATTCTGACATTGGAGATGCTAAATTATTTTTCTTTCCGATACTATTAGATAATTTGTAAAGTCTATTAATTGAACCATTGAAAGTGTTCGAAAAGAAATTTTCGGCATTGTAGCCTTTTACAACTTTTAAACCTGTGAGAGTTTCTTCAACAACAGAAATTAGGAATCCGTTTTCTTGTTGAGCTCTGGTGGACTTTCCTTTCAATGATTTTCCTATTTTAGAAATGATGAATCCGGATATTGGAATAAAAACAAAAACAAACAATGTCAGTTTCCAGCTAATATTTATCATAAAAATCAAAGAAAATAAGATGGTAAGTGGCTCCTTTACAATTAGCTCTAAAACCATAAAAAATGAATTTTGAACTTCATTTACATCCCCAAGCATACGTGCCATCACATCGCCTTTTCGTTTCTCTGAATAATAAGGAACCGGGAGTTCAATAATTTTTTTGAACATTTTTTCGCGTAAATCTCGGAGCACACCAGTTTTTATCTTCGTAAGGTGTTGTAAGCCCAAGTATCCAAATAAATTCTTGAATAAAAAAGTTATTACAACTAAAGAAACCGTCAAAAGTAAGGCGTAATTAGCACCATAAGTTTCGGAAAAGTGGCTTACATAATAAAAGAGGGTATCATTTAAATAATCATCAATATGAACCAAACCTTTATATTCAGGTAGTTTGGTAACTTTATCTTCTTTTCCGAAAAGTACTTTTAATACAGGGAAAATCATCAACATTCCTATTGAGCCAAATAAAGCGTATAAGATATTGTGAATTACATTCCATGCAATATGAAAATCATACTTTCTAGCAAAGGGAATAATTTTTTTTATATTGTCATCCATTATTATACTCCTAAAGCGGAAATTATATTTTTAATTTTTGCATCCAATTCAGCTTCAACTTTAGCGAAATTTTCAACCTTGTCAAGTGGTGCATTCACACTCACATAGAATTTTATCTTTGGTTCGGTTCCGCTTGGTCGTGCCGCAATTTTCGAACCGTCTTCTGTGTAATAGATCAACACATCCGATTTTGGGATGCTCATCGTTTCTACTTCATCAGTAAAAAGATTCTTAGCTGTCGAATTTTTGTAATCTTCAACCATCACCACGCGTTCTCCTGCAATTTCCTTTAAAGGGTTTAAACGTAAATCAATCATCATCTGATTGATTTCTGCCAAACCTTCTATTCCTTTTTTAGTCAAAGAAACCAAATGTTCTTTGTAAAAACCAAAATCTACATAAAGGTTTTGTAATTCTTTGTAAATAGAACTTCCGTTTGCTTTCGCCTGAGCGGCAACTTCGCAAATTAGTAATGTAGCGGCAACAGCATCCTTGTCGCGAACTGCATCACCAACCATAAATCCGAAGCTTTCTTCGCCACCACCAATAAATTGCAATTCAGGAAAATCCTTAATCATCTTTGCAATCCATTTGAAGCCGGTCAAGCCTACTTTGCATTCAACCCCATAACCATCTGCCAAAGCAAGCATCATCGGAGTAGAAACAATTGTTGAGCCAACGAATTGTTTTCCGTTGATCTTACCTTGTTTCTTCCATTGTTCCAATAAAAAAGCGGTCATTAAAACCATCGTTTGGTTTCCGTTGAGCAAGGTCATTTTGCCTTCGTTGTTTCTAACGGCAACACCTAATCTGTCGCAATCTGGGTCAGTTCCTACAACAATATCAGCATTTAATTTTTCGGCTAAAGCCAAAGCCATTGTCAAGGCTTCTGGTTCTTCCGGATTTGGAGATTTTACTGTTGGGAAATCGCCATTTGGTTCTGCCTGTTCTGGAACGATATGTACGTTTTTATAACCAGCCTGTGCCAGTGTTTGCGGTACAGATTTTATAGAAGTACCGTGTAAGGAAGTGAAAACGATGTTCAAATTGTCTTTGGCAGAAGCCGACGTATCAAAACTTGCATTTTCGATGGAAGATTTCACAAAGGCATCATCAATTTCCTTATCAATATATTTAATCAAATTTTCATTGGCTTGAAACTTGATTTCGTCGTATTTCAAATCCTCGATAAGCTTGATGATTTCGCCATCCTGTGGTGGAACCAATTGTCCGCCATCTTCCCAATATACTTTATAACCGTTGTATTCTGGTGGGTTGTGAGATGCTGTAAGTACAATTCCGGCTTGGCAACCTAAATATTTCAAGGCAAAAGACAATTCAGGAGTAGGACGTAAGTCTGAAAATAAATACACCTGAATGTCATTTGCAGAAAAAACATCGGCTACTACTTTTGCCAACGTATTGCTATTGTGACGGCAATCGTATGCAATTACTACTTTTAATTTCTTTCCAGGGAAGACTTTGTGCATGTAATTTGAAAGTCCTTGTGTGTTTTTTCCTAACGTGTATTTGTTGATGCGGTTCGTTCCAACACCCATCACACCACGCATTCCGCCGGTTCCGAATTCAAGATTTTTATAGAAACTTTCTTCTAATTCTTTTGGAGAAGAAGTCATCATTTCTTTGATGGCTTCCTGTGTATCGTTGTCGAATGTTGGTGTAAGCCATTCGTTTACTTGGTCTAAAATGTGTTTTTCGATGTGCATTTCTAATACTTTTTTTTAACTATTATAAATTTACTTCTTCTGATATCTTGTATCTTCCTTCGTTGCTTTTGGTCTTCAAGATGATTTCACCTAGGAATCCAGCCAAAAACAGTTGAGTTCCTAAAACCATGGTAGTTAAAGATATAAAAAACCAAGGATTCTCAGTTACTTTCATAGTAGGATAATCGTTGTAAAGACGAATTAATTTATTTACACCTATAAATAAGGCGGCAAAAAAACCTATGATGAACATTCCAGAGCCTAAAGCACCGAACAAATGCATCGGTCTTTTTCCGAATCTTGAAAGGAACCAAATTGTGATTAAATCCAAGAAACCATTGATGAAACGGTCCATTCCGAATTTGGTTTCGCCATACTTTCGAGCTTGATGCTTCACGACTTTCTCACCAATTTTTCCGAAGCCTGCATTTTTTGCCAGAACAGGAATATAACGGTGCATTTCGCCCGAAACTTCGATGTTTTTTACGACAATATTTTTGTAGGCTTTCAATCCGCAGTTGAAGTCGTTCAGTTGGACATCCGATGTTTTTCGGGCTGCCCAATTGAATAATTTTGAAGGTAGGTTTTTGCTTACTACCGAATCATAGCGTTTCTTTTTCCAACCCGAAACCAAATCGAATTTCTGGTTGATGATCATGTTGTACAATTCTGGAATTTCCTCTGGATTGTCCTGTAAATCGGCATCCATTGTAATTACGACATCGCCTTTTGCACGGGCAAAACCAGCATGTAAGGCTTGCGATTTCCCGAAATTTTTCAGGAAACGAACACCCTTCACATTTTGATTTTCTGTCGAAAGACGTTCTATTATCTGCCATGAACTATCAGTGCTTCCGTCATCAATAAAGATAACTTCATAAGTGTAATTATTTGCTTTCATTACCGAAACAATCCAATTATGGAGTTCTTGCAACGATTCTTCTTCATTCAGAAGTGGTATTACTATGGATAAATTCATGTTATAAAGTTCTCTTATTTCTGAAAATTAAGGCGACTAAAAATCCGATAAGACAATCTCTCAAAAGATATTTGATGAAAGAGGTTAAAACAGTTGAAATAGAAAACGGATTGAAAGTTTTATATATTTCCAAGGTTTTATCAATATTTTCTTGAGGCATCAGGTTTTGCTTCAGTAAATTAACGTCAAAATCACGCATTGCAATAATAATGGCTTCTTTTGTTTCGGCCGAAAGGAAGAAGTTGTAAAGTATAATCAGGTAAAAGCATGATATCAGGCTTCCTGTTAGGATTGTAATAAAATACCCAGAAAATGCCTCTTTGAAAGTGATAAATCCGCCTAATTTTCCTTTGACAACTACAATCGAAATGATTCCGAATATAACTGTCAAGGTTAGTGTTAAAACGCCTGCCCAAACGTTAGTCAATAAAGCCAAATCCACAAAATAAATATAACTTGAAAGTAGGATTAGAAGCACTCCTAAAATTAGGCCTATGCTGAATCCCGTTTTTTTAATAAGGTCTGTCATTGAAGTATTTTCAAAATAATCTACAAATATACTAATTCCGCTTTCACATAGTAGAAAATCATTTGAGATAATCTTTTAAAAAAAAGAAGCTAAAGATTTGTTTATTGAAAAATAATTGTAAATTTGCAAACTCAAAATAATAAAGTAGAAACAAAAAGTTATAAGGAGTTTATACCTTTTCGGTCAAAAAGAAAAGCTTCAAAGCAACTTATAGCCAACAAATAAAAAAGAGATTTAAGATGAAAAAAGGAATTCACCCAGAGAATTACAGATTAGTAGCGTTTAAAGACATGTCGAACGAAGAGGTTTTTATTACAAAATCTACTGCTGATACTAAAGAGACTATCGTACACGAAGGTGTAGAATATCCAGTTGTAAAAATGGAGATTTCTAGAACTTCTCACCCTTTTTACACAGGTAAATCTAAACTTATTGATACTGCAGGACGTATTGATAAATTCAAAACTAAATACGCAAAACACGTTAAGTAATTATTTAACTGTTTTAAAATATAGAAAGCCTTCCCAATTCGGAGGGCTTTTTTTATTTTTATCCTGCCCAAAACTTTGTAACTTTGAACGTTAAATTTTAAACTTCTCAAATGAACTATATACTTTTTGACGGAACAGTTAGAAATGCCTTGCTTCCCTTTACATTTACCCGTCCGGTAGCCGATATTCGTGTCGGGATTTTAACCATCCGCGAAAAATGGGAAAAATATTTAGGATCGACTACCACAAGTTTGACGGAAGAATATTTGTCTGAAAAATTCCCAATGGTCGAACTCGAAGAAAACGTAATGATAAACGCATCGTTTCTTCCAAATGCTGTTTTGGCTGAATTGGTTTCGAACCTGGAACCAAACCAAGCCATTTTTAAAGGCGAAGAAGTAATTGCCTTCTTTACGCAAGATTCACAAGAAGAAGTTGATTTTGATACCTACGATGTTATAGAATACAACGACGATTGCATTACCATTGAGCATACTTGGGATATTTTTCAAAAAAATGATATCGCACTTCGCGAAGATTTTGATTTATTAACAGAAGATAGAAAATCACAACCCATTCCAAAAAGCGTAAATGTAATAGCACCCGAAAACATCTTTATCGAAGAAGGAGCAAAGCTTGAATTCGTAACCCTAAATGCTTCAACAGGTCCAATCTACATTGGGAAAAATGCCGAGATTATGGAAGGTTCTGTAATCCGAGGGCCATTTGCCTTGTGCGAATCAGGAAGAGTGAAATTGGCAACCAAAGTATATGGAGCCACAACTGTTGGTCCACATTCGGTTATTGGAGGAGAAGTAAGTAACTCTGTCCTTTTTGGGTATTCTAACAAAGGTCACGACGGATTTTTAGGAAATTCGGTTTTGGGCGAATGGTGCAATATCGGAGCCGATAGTAACAATTCGAACCTGAAAAATAATTATGAAGAAGTGAAATTGTGGAGCTACGAAACCGAAGGTTTTGCCAAAACCGGACTTCAATTCTGCGGTTTGATGATGGGCGATCACAGCAAATGCGGTATCAATACTATGTTCAATACAGGAACAGTAGTTGGTGTAAGCTCAAATATTTTCGGAAGTGGATTTCCTAGAAATTTCGTTCCAAGTTTTTCTTGGGGAGGAGCTTCTGGATTCACAACCTATATTACCAAAAAAGCTTTCGAAACCGCACGATTGGTAATGCTAAGACGAAACGTAGAGTTCGACGAAAAAGAAAGTCGAATTCTGGAACACGTTTTCGAAGAAACCAAAAAATGGAGAAAAGAATAAACTAAAAAAGGCTGTTTCGTTTGAAACAGCCTTTTTTTAATTCATATTAATCTATGTTTTAATCTTCCGGATAAATTCTGTAAAATTTCCCTTCAGCTTCAAATTGTAATTTCACTCCATTATCCAGTTTTACGAAAACAAATCTTGGACCATTTTCTACTTCAACAACTTTGCGATTTCCGTAGTTTGTTTTCAAATACGTAACCGTTGCTGGTTTCAAATAGCCATACGGAACAGGGTTGTCATTTCCTTCAACTTCCTGCCATTTTCCGTTGCTGTTAAGTTCAATCTCGATCCCGTTTTCTAGTGTAACTTCGTATTTGTGTTTCTTGTCAGTCGGAACCTTAAAGATCGTTTTTATCTTTTGGTCCTTAAAATAAGTAGCAACAAACTCCGTACCTTCTTTCGGTAAGGTTCTAACTTGCTCTTTCTTTTGTGCATTCATAAAAAAGCTCGACATAAAAAGCAAACAGGCAATAATTATTTTATCTTTCATTCTTTGAAAATATTTAAATTTTTTGAGAAGACTAATTTACTAAAAATTAATACAAAACCAACAAACCAAAGAAAATTAATCCATAACACGTCAGATAAACCTTTAATTTCAGGAGCGAATCGGTCGGGAATTCCAATAACCGTAGTTCCCGCTGGAGCTACTCGCTTTTCACGGCTTGGTCAGCCTTGAAAGAGCTCAAACAATAGCACCATCGGGGCTAAGAGAAAATCCATTTGAATTCCAGAATCGCTTGGGACCAATATTGTCGCTATTCTTTGTCTTTTTTCACGCGTCTTAAATCCAGCATATTCAACGGATTTATACCTAGACCTTTTACATTTTTTCTTGTAAAACGAGCAACCTTGTCATAAAACAAAGGAATCACAGGAGCTTCTTCCATCACCAAGGCATCCATTTTCTGGTACAAGGCATATCGCTTTTCAACATCCGTCTCCTTGAACGCCTGTTCATATAGTCTGTC
>Ga0247808_10000298_pt1 | contig 25979 bp, 18 predicted proteins | sample UWRJL089202R1_FD_179914 | JGI IMG/M metagenome (GOLD analysis project Ga0247808, IMG submission 179914) | Plant litter microbial communities from Arlington Agricultural Research Station in Wisconsin, United States - UWRJ-L089-202R-1 | ecosystem: Environmental > Terrestrial > Plant litter >... | reverse complement strand
AAAGGTGATAATATGGTTGATAATGTCGAACAAATCGTCATTGACAGTCCGGTTGCAGATGGAATTTACAGAATAGAAGTCAGCAATAAAAATACTTTGGTAAATCAGGAAGGAAACACGGCATCACAAGACTTTGCCTGGGTGGCGACAGGAACTAAAAAGACTACTTTGGCTTTGGATAATTTTGCTAAAGATGAATTGAAAATCTATCCTACCAAGACAAAAGATATTATTAATATCAATTCACCAAATGATATAGAAAGAGTTGCACTTTTTGATATGAATGGAAAATTGATTCTTGAAAACGTTAAAGCTTCAAAATCTCAAGCTATTAATTTGAATAAATTTCCAAATGCTGTTTACATCTTAACAGTAAAAACTAAAACAGGAATCGTATCAAAGAAAATCATTAAAGAGTAATTCTTTAAACGATACTAAATAAAAAAGACACCAAATATTTGGTGTCTTTTTGCTTTTATGTGAACTGAGATTATATTGTAGATAATCTCAAAGTATTGGTTTTTCCACCATTGTGAACCGGCATTGCGTTCAGATTGATGACGAAATCTCCCTGCTCCACAAAACCGAAGTTATGTGTCAGCATATTCACCTGGATCACAGTTTCATCTGTAGATTTTTCCATATCATAATAGAATGCTCTTACACCCCAAAGTAGATTCAGCATGGTAATCACACGTTTGTTGTTACTGAAAACAATGATGTGAGAAGAAGGTCTGTGCGCAGAGATCTGGAAAGCCGTGTAACCGGAAGAGGTCAAAGTAACGATAGCTTCAGCTCCTGTAGATTTTGCAATATCCACTGCAGAACGGCAAACTTTATCTGTGATAAAACGTTCGTCTACACAGTTGATCTTTTCTTCGATCACGTGATTTAATTTTGAGTAAAGTGGCGTTTTCTCAATATTCTTAACGATTTTCGCCATATTTCTTACCACCTCTACAGGATATTTTCCAACGGAAGTTTCTCCGGAAAGCATCACAGCATCAGCACCATCAAGTACAGAGTTGGCAACGTCATTTACCTCCGCTCTGGTTGGCGTAAGGATTGTGATCATAGTCTCCATCATCTGAGTTGCGATGATTACCGGTTTTGCATAAAGTCTTGCTTTATTCACCAAGTTTTTCTGGATTACAGGAACCTGCTCCATAGGAACTTCAACTCCCAAATCTCCTCTGGCAACCATCAGACAGTCACATTCCAACAAGATCTCATCGATGTTTTTTACACCTTCTGGTTTCTCGATTTTTGCAATAATTGGCGTTTTGGTTTTGTTCGTAGGATGTTTTGCCATCAATTCTTTTAAATCAATGATATCCTGAGCGTGACGTACAAATGACAATGCAATCCAGTCAAATTCGTGATCCAGCATAAAGTTTGCATCCTCAATATCTTTCTCCGTCAATGCAGGCAAAGAAACGTCTGTATTAGGAAGGTTTACACCTTTTTTAGAACTCAAGGGTCCACCTTGGATTGTTTTTGCTCTTACAGTATCTACATTATTAGTTTCGATTACTTCGAAAACCAATTTACCGTCATCAATCAAGATTCTCTCTCCAACTTTTACATCCTGAGGGAATTTTTCATAAGTCATGTAAACTTTCGTAGCATCGCCTTCCAGTTTTTCATTGGTGAAAGTTAAGATGTCTCCGGGATTAAGAAAAGATCCCTCTTTTACAACACCTACTCTTAGTTTCGGTCCCTGAAGATCTCCAAGAATAGATACAGAGTAGCCATATTCTTTGTTGATTTCACGAATTATATTGACATTTTTCAACACCAATTCGTAATCGGCGTGCGAAAAGTTTATTCTAAATACATCAACACCGGCCTGGATCATCTGGATCATCGTTTCTTTGCTGGAAGACGCTGGTCCTAGTGTTGCAATAATTTTTGTTTTCTTGAGGTTTTTATTCATAATATTGAATTAATTGATAAAGTTCTTCTTCAGAACTCAATGGATATTCCTGAGTTTGGAATACGAAATTTTCCGGAAGCAAAATTAACGAAAATTCCGCAAACATATCAGAATTAGTTAAAATGTAATCCACATCTTGATGCAGATTTAGTAAAAATTTAATATTTGATTCATCTGAAAAAAGCTGATTTTGCTCTTTTTTCTGAAATGAGACAATAGACTTGTTGGAAATGAAACTGAAACAGTTTTTGGAAGATTTATCGTAAGCCTGATATCTGGAAAACGAATGGTCGAAAAACTCGCCCTTTACTTGGATATCATCAACTCGTCTGAATTTGAAAGTATTGATGTCATTGATGAAAAAAAACAATTCGTGCTCCGGGATTGGTTTTGCAAGTCTAATCAATCCGACGTTGATCTCTGATAGATCTTCCTCTAGTTTAAGATATTGTTTTTTGATGCTCAATAATATTTTCTTTCTTACTCAAAACGTAAAATGCGCGCTGTGCTGCTTTTTCTTCTGCTTTCTTTTTAGAAGTTTCTACCGCATTGGCAATTTTTTCATTGTGAAGCCAAACGTGACAACGGAAAACCGTGACTTTATTCGGTTGTATCTCTTCGCAGGTTTCATACTTGATCGGAATCTTTTTTTTCTGACTCCACTCCAATAATAAACCTTTGTAGCTAATAATCTTATTTTCTAATTTATTAATTGTGGAAGGTGTAAGAATCCTGTCCAGGACAATTTTCTTGCAAAATTCATAATCAATATCGAGATAAAGTGCGCCAATCAAAGCTTCCAAAAGATTTCCGGAGATGTTTTCACTCAGAATTGTCTGGCTGGTGTCAGCTTGTAAAAGACTGCTCAATTTTAGATCTTCTCCAAGTTTGTTTAGGTTTTTCCTGTTCACAATTTTGGACTTCATCTGCGTGAGAAATCCCTCGTTTTCATTTGGGTAAGTATGAAAAAGATGACAAGAAATAATGGTTCCTAAAACAGAATCCCCTAAAAACTCAAGACGTTCGTAATTTTTTTTATTCGTGCTTTTTGAAGAAGATTTCAAAGAGAATGCTTCTTTAAAAATTTCCAGATCGTGGATGTTATATCCTACGATGTTTGAAATATTTTTGCGAAAAAGAATATCTTTTTCCGAAAGTTTTTGTGCTCTGTTTTTAGGAAGGAATTTAGAAAAATAACTTTTCAACTCCATAAAAACATATTATATTTTTTTGAAAAGAACGCAGGCGTTGTGACCTCCAAAACCAAAAGTATTACTCATAGCGATGTCAACAGTTTTTTCAACCGCAGTATTGAATGTGAAATTCAATCTTGGGTCAATGTTTTCATCATCAGTAAAATGATTGATTGTTGGTGGAACAATACCGTGGATAATTGCGTGTAACGCAGCAATGGCCTCAATAACTCCGGCAGCTCCTAAAAGGTGGCCAGTCATTGATTTTGTAGAATTGATCTGAATGTCAAAAGCATGTTCTCCGAATAACTTTGCAATTGCGTTGGATTCTGCGATGTCTCCCAGTGGAGTAGATGTCCCATGCATATTGATGTGGTCTACTTCATCGGCAGTTACGCCGGCATCTTCCAGACAATTTTTCATTACCAGATAAGCGCCAAGTCCTTCAGGATGTGGAGCAGTCATATGATGTGCATCAGCACTCATTCCGCCACCAGCTAACTCTGCATAGATTGTTGCACCCCGTTTTTTTGCATGTTCGTATTCTTCAAGAATGATACAACCAGCGCCTTCTCCTAACACAAATCCATCTCTGTCTTTGTCAAAAGGTCTTGAAGCTGTTTTTGGATCATCATTTCTTGTAGAAAGTGCGTGCATTGCGTTAAAACCTCCCATTCCGCTTGCTGTAACAGCAGCTTCTGAACCTCCACAAACAATAACGTCAGCTTTGCCTAAGTTAATAAGCATTTTAGCATCTATCAAAGCATTGGCAGAAGAAGCACAGGCAGAAACAGTTGTGTAATTAGGCCCATGGAAACCATATTCGATAGAAATATTTCCCGGCGTAATGTCCGCAATCATTTTTGGAATAAAGAAAGGATTGAATCTCGGAACGTTATTGGAAGCTGCCCAACCCAAAACCTCTTGTTCAAAAGTTTCCAGTCCGCCGATTCCTGATCCCCAGATGACACCAACACGATTTTTATCGACATTGTCTTCAATAAGTCTTCCGTGAGCGATAGCTTCTCTTGCGGCAATCTGCCCAAACTGAGAATTTCTATCCATCTTTTTCGCCTCTTTTTTATCGAAATAATTAAGAGCGTCAAAGTTTTTCACCTCACTGGCGAACTTAGTTTTAAAATTAGTGGAATCAAAAAGAGTAATCGGGGCAGCGCCACTTGCTCCTATTTTAAGGCTTTCCCAGTATTCTTTAGCGTTATTTCCAACAGGTGTAATAGCGCCAAAGCCGGTTACAACTACTCTCTTTAATTCCATAAATTTTTTGTCTTGAATAAATATTATTTATTTACAACTTCCTCGATGTAAGCAATAGCGTGACCAACAGTTGTAATTTTCTCTGCTTGATCATCTGGAATCTGAATGTTGAATTCTTTTTCGAATTCCATGATAAGTTCAACAGTATCCAAAGAATCAGCTCCTAAATCGTTTGTGAAGCTAGCTTCTGGAGTCACTTCTGTTTCTTCAACGTCAAGCTTATCAGCGATGATAGCTTTTACTCTTGATGCAATGTCTGACATAGTATTTTATTTTTAATTATGTTAATTTGGTGCAAATATATAAAAATTCAAATCATTTCAATTTTTTTTTAGTTTTTTAGATGCTTTCTAAATCTATTCTTTTTATAATCAAATCTTTAGATTTAGTCTTGACGGAGTAGATAAATTTTGTTTATTTTTGCTTCTTATTACTAATGATATTATGGAAAACATTCCTGACAATGATGATGATCTGTTTACAGGAAAAGATCACACGCCGCTCAGACCAGATGCTTTTGATCTGAAACCTGAAGATAAAATTAAGAAAATTGAGGGGCTTTTTGCAGAAATTATGGAAACGCTGGGTCTGGATATGACAGATGATTCCCTTAAAGATTCTCCGAAACGTGTGGCAAAGATGTATGTGAACGAAATCTTCGGAGGTCTACTTCCTGAAAACAAACCTGGAATCTCTACCTTTAAAAATCAATATAAGTACCGCCAAATGTTGGTCGAGAAAGACATTACTGTTTATTCTTTCTGCGAGCATCATTTTTTACCAATTATAGGGAAAGCACATGTTGCTTATATCTCTAGCGGAGAAGTGATCGGTTTGTCTAAAATTAATAGAATTGTAGATTATTATGCGAAACGTCCGCAAGTTCAGGAACGATTGACAATGCAAATTGTTGATGCCTTGAAAGAAGCTTTAGGGACGAAAAATGTAGCGTGTATCATCGATGCAAAACACCTTTGCGTCAATTGTCGTGGGATAAAAGATACCGCAAGTTCTACAATTACGGCAGAATTAAGCGGGATTTTCAGAACGAATCCAATTACGAGACAGGAGTTTCTGCACTATGTAGGAAGTCACGCAAAATTTGATTAATAATGGTAAAATTTAAAAAGCAAACACACCATATTTTAATCACAACAATTATTTGTTGTGGATAGATGCTATGTAATTTTTAAATCTTTAATTATTTAATCTTTCAATTTTAAAATAAACAATGCAACTAAAAATATACAACTCGCTTTCAGGCGAAAAAGAAGTTTTCAAACCCATATTAGCAGGTAATATCGGGATGTACGTTTGTGGACCGACGGTTTACAGCAATGTGCATTTGGGAAATGTGAGAACTTTTTTGTCCTTCGATTTTATTTACAGAAGTTTAAAATTTCTGGATTATAAAGTCAGATATGTCCGAAATATCACAGATGCCGGACATTTGACGGACGATGGAGATATTAATAATGACAGATTCATCAAACAATCCAGATTGGAAAAACTGGAACCGATGGAAATCGTGCAGAAATATACCGTTGATTTTCATGAGGTTCTGAAGAAATTCAATCTACTTCCGCCAACGATTGAACCGACAGCAACAGGTCACATCATCGAACAATTGGAACTTGCAAAAGATTTAATTGAAAAAGGTTTTGCTTACGAAAGCAACGGCTCGGTCTATTTCGATGTTTTGGAATACAATGCCAGAGGTCTTAATTACGGTGAACTTTCCCGAAGAAATATCGAAGAATTATTCGCCAACACAAGAGATTTGGACGGGCAATTTGAGAAGAAAAATCCACAGGATTTCGCCCTTTGGAAAAAAGCATCGCCGGAACATATTATGAAATGGCCGTCGCCTTGGGGAGAAGGTTTCCCAGGCTGGCATCTTGAATGTACAGCGATGAGTACGAAATATCTGGGCGACCAGTTCGATATTCACGGTGGTGGAATGGATTTGAAATTCCCACACCACGAATGTGAAATCGCCCAAGGAAAAGCTTGTAACGGCTTAGAACCGGTAAAATATTGGATGCACGCCAATATGCTGACAATGAATGGTCAAAGAATGAGCAAATCCACAGGGAATTACATTCTTCCTATGGAATTAATCACTGGAAACAATGATTTCTTTGAGAAAGCTTTTCATCCAAGTGTGTTGAGATTCTGCTTTTTGCAGGCGCATTACAGAAGTGTTCTGGATATTTCCAATGAAGCGATGTTAGCGAGCGAAAAAGGGTTTAACCGATTGATGGAAGCATTGAAAATCATTAATACACAAATTCCCACAGAAGGCATAGAAGAATCTTCTTTTGATTATAAAAACTGGAAAGAAAAAGTTTTGGAAGCTTTGTCAGACGATTTCAACAGTCCGATTTTGATTTCCCATTTATTTGAGGCCGTGAAGTTTATTTCAGCTTCGAAACTTGGAAAGGAAAGTATTTCGACTAATGATTACGAAGATTTGAAACAATTTTTAAATGCAATTGTTTTTGATGTTTTAGGATTGCAAATGATTGAAGAATCTAATAATGACAAGCTTGACCAAACTTTGCAGGTTTTGATAGATTTGAGAAATCAAGCCAGAAAATCCAAGAATTGGGAATTGTCTGACCAAATCCGTGACCAGCTTCTTGAAAAAGGAATTGAGCTAAAAGATGGAAGAGACGGAACGACTTATATTTTGAATTAATTCATCAGAAATAATAAATTTGAACCTTTCGTGGAAAACGGAAGGTTTTTTTATGGATGTGAGAATGATGTTGTAAAAATACTTAACTTAGTATCAATAATTAAAAATCTTAAACTATGAAAAAATCTTTATCAGCTTTAATTTTATTATTTGTTGGTGCTAATTCTTTTGCACAACAAGACATTTTTGCATTGACAGGAAAAGAAACTGCCAATATTATTTTCCAAGATTTCCGTGCTTTGGATTCCAAAAAAGGCATTACTGAAACGATTCTGTTGTCTGACAAAGACCAGCCTAAAACCTTTTCCAGCAAATTAAATAAGGAAATCTTTGAAGATAAAAAATCTTCGGCTAATGCGTTGGCAAGTCAAATGGCAACCTTGGCTGTGGATGAGAGAGGGAACTTGGTTTATATGCCATTATTCTCTTCAAATATCTACATTTTGGATTCCAAAACTAAAGACGTTACTTTATTGGAAAACAATCTTTCGAATCCGACAGCTTGCGATACAGGCTCTCAGTTTTCCAGAATGACAGCGGGAAATGACGGTAATGTTTATGCGCTTTCCAATTCCGGATCTCAGTTACTGAAAATCTCCCGCAAAAATGGGAAATATACCGTTGTAGATTTAGGAAATGTAAAAGATGATTCGGGAAACGGAGACAATCAGCTAAGTAAGATGCAAATTGGTTTCGGAGGGGATATGATTGCGGATGACAACAACAATTTTTACGTGTTTTCGGCTATGGGAAATGTCTTCAAAGTTAGTTTGAATAATATGAAAGCCAAATTCATTGGCAAAGTAAAAGGTCTTCAAAATAATTTTTCCATAAACGGCGCTGCTGTTAATAGTGAAGGAGAAATCATTTTAGCAAGTGCAAAAGGAGGCGTTTTACATACTTTGAAACTGGAAACTTTGCAAGCCGAGCCGATGAACGTTAATATTAATTTGCCGATTTATGATTTGGGCAGTCCGTATGTTCTTCGAAGTAATAAACAGATTATTAATATTGATAAAAATGACATCTACCCGACAAAAGTTTCGGAAGGTTTTGTAAATGTTAGGCTCGGAAGTTCACAAACAGGAAATGCAATCGTAAAGATTTATAGTTTAGCCGGAACTTTGGTAATTGAAAATAAAATTAATAATATCAGCAATTCCGAATCTAAAATAGAACTTGGAAAACTGACTTCCGGCGTTTACCTTGTGAATGTAGAATCTGAGAATGGAAAAACGATTATTTCTAAGAAGATTATTGTCAGGTAATTCATTCTTTTTTTATCAAACTATAACTTATTATTAAGAAAAATACGGTTAACAAAAGTTAAACCGTATTTTTTGTTTTAATAAAAACTTATTTTTGAGTCAAATTACCAGCCTGTTGAAAAAATTTCTACTCTTTTATTTCATTTGTATTTCTGTTTTTGTTTTTTCACAAACGATTTTGGGTGTTGTTGTTTCTGAGGAATCTGCACGGGTTCCCAAAACTTTGATTATTAATATCAATTCCGATCAGAAAGTTTGGAGCAATGAGCTTGGAGAGTTTTCCATCAATGCAAAAAATGGAGACGAAATCAGATTTGTGAAAGAAAACTATGAACGTGAGAAAATCATCATCAACAATCATCTTTACCTCACAATTCGATTAGCTAAAATTCCGATGGAAATTGAAGAAGTTCAAATCGAAAATAAAAATATTACAGCAGCCAAAAAAGAAGAACTGAGAAAATCAATAGGCTTACCAAAATGGCCAGACAAGCCGAGGGAAAAACCGGCAGAAGCTGTCAATGATATTCTTTTGCCTTTGATTGGGATTCCGCCGACAGTCAAGATTCAGGCTATTTATGATGTGCTGAGTGGCAAATCCAGACGATTGAGAAGACTTTATAAGTACGAAGATCTGCAGGAAGGATTGGCTTGGATAAAGAACAATATAGATCAGGAATATTTTACAGAAGCCGGAATAGCGCCCGATAAACTGAATGATTTCCTTATTTTTTCATTGCGGGATGAGAAAGTCTTGATGTATATGAAAGCCAAAAATGTAGGAGGAATTACGATTTCTCTTGACAATAATATTAAAGACTACCTGGAGAGAATTGCAGAAAAATGATTTTTTTGATGGATTAATACTTGTAATTCAATAATTCGTTAAATTGCGTACATATTAATAGACCTTAATAAATGAAACTATACTTTAGTGTTAACTTCGGAACAAAAGTTGGCCAGCGGCTTGTTTTGCGCCTCTACGACGAGAAAAACGACCATCGCGATTATGACTTAGCTTATTCCGAAAATAACAACTGGACCGCAGAAATTGACTATTTTTCAAAATCAATTCAGTACAAATACCTTTTATTGAACGAGGAAAATGAAGTTTTGGATGAAGAAATCCCGACTCATAAACTTGATCTTCCGAACAGCTTCAAAGAATTTGTGATTTTCGATCAATGGAATCTCAAAAACTTCCCGGAAAATTATTTAACCAATAAAATTCTTCACAACCGTCTTCAGGGTTTCAAACCACAAAAACTTTCGGTTGTCAAAAAACAAACCCACCTTTTCCGAATAGAAGCGCCACTTTACAATCCGAACTGGCAATTGGTGTTGATAGGAAATGTAGATGCTTTAGGAAATTGGAATGCCGAGAAATCGGTAGAACTCAAAGAGACCGATTACGGTGTTTGGGAAACTGGTGTTGAGATACCGACGCACCACACTGTTCTTTACAAATATGCCATTAAAGATAAAACGACCGGAACCGGAAAACTTGTTTACATAGAACCAGGCGAGAACCGTTGGGTTTTCGGAAATCCGACCAAGGATATTTTGTATGTAAAAGCAGATCATTATTTTAAATTTAATAACGAGACACTTTGGCATTCTGCGGGAGTTGCGGTTCCTGTTTTCTCTTTGAGGTCGGAAGATGGTTTTGGCGTAGGTGAGTTTTCTGACATTAAAAAATTAGGCGATTGGGCAAATGATGCAAAACTTTCTGTGATTCAGATTTTACCAATCAATGATACAACTGCGAATTACACCTGGACAGATTCTTATCCGTATGCAGCGATTTCCGTTTATGCACTTCATCCGCAATATCTTTCAATTGAAAAGCTGGAATATGCTTTGTCAAAAGATTTAGCGAAAGAATATCAATCTAAAAAAGAAGAACTTAACGCTTTAAGTTTAATCGATTATGAGCAAATGATTTCCGGAAAATGGAAATTTGCAAAAGCCGTTTTCGAGGAAAATCTGGAAGCGATTCTGAAGGATAAAAACTTCAAGAAATTTATTAGAGACAATGAAGAATGGTTGATGCCTTATTCCGCATTTTGTGTGTTGAGAGACAAATACAAAACGCCAAACTTCAACGATTGGAAAACCCATAAGAAATTTGTTGCCGGAAAGGTAGCAACACTTTACTCGCCTAAGCATAAAGAATATGCTACCATTATGCTTCACGCTTGGGTTCAGTATCAGTTGCATTTGCAATTGCAAGACGCAGTGGAGTATTTGCATAAACTAGGGCTTTCGGTAAAGGGCGATTTGCCAATCGGGATTTACAGATATTCCGTAGAAGCTTGGACAGAGCCGGAACTTTTCGGAATGGATTTCCAGGCTGGAGCACCACCGGATCAGTTCTCAGACTTAGGTCAAAACTGGGAATTCCCAACCTACAATTGGGAAGTGATGAAAGCTGATGATTACCAATGGTGGAAAAAACGTTTCAAAGTTTTGGAACAATATTTCGACGCAATGAGAATCGATCATATTCTTGGATTTTTTAGAATCTGGAGAATGCCGATTTCTGCGACGCAAGGATTGTTAGGTTATTTTTATCCTGCAGTTCCTGTTACGGAAAGAGAATTTTCTGACAGACAGATTCCCTTTAATCAGGATCGTTATACCAAACCTTATGTGAACGAGCCTATTCTTTGGGAGAATTTTGGTGAATCTAAAGAGAAAATTCAGAATCATTTCTTTGATAGTCATCAAAATGGAATTTACACTTTCAAACCGGAATTTGATACGCAGAGAAAACTGACCGATTATTTCAAAAAAGAATCCTGGGATTGGACAGAAGAAAAATTGATTTCTTTAGCCGGAAATGTCTTATTCTTAACGGAAGATACTGAGAACGGTATTGTTTATCATCCAAGATTTAATATTGCTAAAACTTCATCTTACAAATATCTTCCGGACTGGGAGAAAGCTAAGCTGAGCGATGTTTACAACGATTATTTTTTCAAACGTCAGGACGGACTTTGGTACCAGAAAGCGATGGAAAAATTACCGGCTTTACTGAACTCGACTACGATGTTGATTTGCGGTGAAGATCTTGGTTTGGTTCCGGATTCGGTGCCGGTTGTAATGGACAAGTTGGCGATCACCGCTTTGAAAGTCCAAAGAATGCCTTCGGATAATATTCCGTGGTATGATCCAAAAAATGCAAGTTACCTTAATGTGGTTACGGCTTCTTCACACGACAGTTCTACTTTGAGACAATGGTGGCACGAGGACAGAAACCTGACTCAGAAATATTTCAACCAACAATTGGGACAGTACGGAACTGCGCCTTGGGATTTGACGCCGGACTTATCGGAAATGATTATGAAACAGCATCTTTTTACAGAAGCGATGTTGGCGATTTTCCCAATTCAGGAATTTTTGGCGACAGATAACAATTTGATGAATTCCAATATGGATGAAGAAAGAATCAACAATCCTGCGGTTTTCCCACACTATTGGCGTTACAGAATGCATCTTAAATTGGAAGATTTGAAAGAGCAAACGCAGTTCAATCAGAAAATAGCTGGCTGGATAGAAGCTTGCGGACGATATTAGATTGCTTTTGGCAAATCGCTTTTGGCAATTTGCTTTAAAGACTTTAATTTACTTTGTTAAAGTTTAAAATTTTTGTCAAAATTTTCATAAAACCTCTTTAGAATTTCAAATTCTGAAGGGGTTTTCTTTTTTATTCAAAAAATAATATCATTGATTATCAATCTTTAATCTCAGTTTTATCATCGATTTCAGAAATATTAATTTGATAGACTTTAACTTTTATTCTTATCCAATATCCAAAAGGTAGAAAGTTTCATTAGAGAAAAATGAATTTTCTTAAATAAATAAAAATTTAAAGAAATGAAAAAGATATTTTTTACACTGGCTATTATTTTTGGAGGATTGGTTTCTGCACAAGACTACTATGATACTTATCCAACCGAGTATAACGGATATGAATACTACGATAACTCTTACGATTATCCTGAAGATTATTATTACAATTATCCAACGGATTATTATCCGGATCAGTATTATGAAGGTTATTATAATGATTATCAGAAAGCTGTCTATTCCGTCAATTGGGATCAGTTCTTTTTTCAAAACCGGTTGAGTCCTTTTCAAGTGCAGCAAATTTTGATGCTGAATAATCGTTTTGCTTCTTACGATGCATGGAACTCCTATTACAGATGGAATCCAGACAGATGGTATTATGACAGATTTTATGCACTTCAAAATATTTTAGGACCCAGAGTTTTTGTGGTTTATCAAAAAGTTTATTTCCGAGGCGCAAGTCCATTTGTGTATTACAGAAACCGTTGTGTCAGCTTCTATGCAAGAAGATATCCGGTGAGACCGGTTTACAGAAATGTGAATATTAATATTTATAAGGTGAACCGTGGCAATTTTAAAGAAGGTTTTAGAACAGTTGGCAGAAATCAAGGTATGATAAATCCTACCAGAAACAATGACGGAATGCGTACTCAACCGAGTAGAAGCGGAGCCAATGGAAATAATACCGGTGGAATTAGAAATCTACAACCAGGAGGAATAAGAACCAATGAAAATAATGGAATAAGATCTAGTAATGATGGAATTAGAAATCCCGGAGGAATCCGAAATGGAAATGGTAATGTAAGAAACCAATCTCCAAATATGAATGCAGGAGGAACAAGAAATCAGAATAATGGAATAAGACAAAATCAAAACTCCGAGAGAAAGATCGAAAACAGAAGCGGAGGTGAGAGAAATTCTGCTCCAAAATCTCAGGGTGGCAGTAGAAATTCCGGAATAAGATTGACTTCCAGATAAAAGAATCTAAAATTTAACAGAATTTTATAAATTAAGCAATTAACTTTATAAATGTTAATGCATCAAACAAACAGATAAAATTTATTAATATTAAAATCAATTAAAATGAAAAAATTAATTCTAAGTGTGGCTTTTCTTGGCCTAGGTGTTTTCGGATTTGCTCAGCAAACTAAATCTTCATCCGTAGATCATTCTCAAAAGAAAGCAGAATATCTGCAAAAAATGAAGCAGGAACTGAATCTTTCAGATGCACAGGTTCTACAACTGAAAGAACTTCACGCAAAAAAACAAGCAGAAAGAAAACAGAATTTCGAAGCTAAAAAAGGTGACAGAGTCGAAAAAATGAAGCAGAACGAAGCGGAAATGCAAGCAATCCTGACTCCGGAACAATTCAAAAAATTCCAGGACCTGAAAGCCAAAAAAATGGCAGAAAGAAAGGAAAACTTTAGAAGCAGAAAAGCAGTTGATGCAGCGGTAGTTAAATAGTTTTTATTTTGTGGTTAATTTCAGAAGAGTCGTTATTTTTTAACGGCTCTTTTTTGTTATATTTGGGAAAAAATTAACAAAAATGGTAAGTGAAACAATTATAAACCTTGTAAATGACCAAATTACAAAAGAACAATATGCTGCACAGCTTTATTTATCGATGAGTGCCTGGTTCTACGCTCAGGATCTTGAAGGTATTGGCAACTACTTCCGCGTGCAGTCCAAAGAAGAGCTCATGCATGCCGACAAAATGTTTGATTATGTGAATGATATTGGCGGCAAAGTAATCCTGAATGAAATACCAAAACCACCAAACGAATTCAACAGCGCTCAGGAGATTTTTGAAAAAGCATTGGATCACGAAAGGCTGGTAACCAGAAGCATTTTCAATATTGTAAAAGCTGCAAATGATGAAAGCGATTTTGCAACTACCAGTTTTTTGCAATGGTTCATCAATGAACAAGTAGAGGAGGAGGCTAGCGCATCACTCCTTGTTACAAAAATCAAAATGGTGAAAGACAATCCGTCCGCGTTGTACCTTTTTGATCAGGAGCTGGCTCAAAGAGTTTTTGTTCCGACAGCAAATTAATTTATTTTACGAATGATGAAAAAACTAATAACCCTAATGGTGTTAATGTCTGTAAAGACGTTTTCACAAAGCTACGCTGTCTCAGAAATTCCCGAAGAACTTAAAAAAGATGCGAATGCTGTTGTTCGTAATATTTCTTCCGAATATCTTATAAAGGCAGAAAACAGTATCGAAGTAAAACAGAAAGCTATTATTTCTATATTAAATAAAGCTGGAGATGGCGGCTCTTATGTTTACATTCCTTACGATAAATACAGCAAAATTTCTGATATAAAAATCAAAGTTCTGGATGCGAATGGTAAGCAGATCCAAACTTACTCCAAAAGTGATTTGAATGATGTCAGCCAATCAGACGATTCTTATTTATACTCTGATGACAGGGCTCTACAGATGAGAATTGTACAGCCGGTTTATCCTTACACGATAGAAACTTCTTATACAGAACGTTCGTCGGATACCGTATTTCTCCCGGTATTACAACCATATAAGGATGAAAATGTTTCCGTGCAAAGCTGGAGCATCGAATTTAAAAATGAATCTGGGATTAAGCTTCGGAAAAAAGTCACTGAAACTTCTTTTGGTAAAGCAGAAATTTTGGAATCCGATAATTATATCAAAGTACTGTATAAAAATATCCCGGCTTATAAGGAAGAAAATTATTCTCCAAATTACAAAAATGTCGTTTCCAAAGTTGAATTTGCTTTGGACAAAGCCTGCTTAAAAGGCGTTTGTGGCGATTTCTCCAACTGGAATAGTTTTGCGAATTGGTACAAAGGCTTACTGGAGCCTGTTTCTGTTATTACTCCCGAAATTCAGCAGGAAGTTAATGCTCTTAATCTTACAGGATCTGTGTCAGAAAAGGTACAGAAGATTTATCAATATATGCAAAGCAAAACGCGCTATGTTTTTGTGGCAATAGGAATCGGCGGATGGCAGCCAATGGCAGCGGATGACGTTAGAAAAAAAGGCTATGGCGACTGTAAAGCATTGACCAATTATATGAGGGTTCTTTTAAAGGCAGCCGGAATTCCGTCTTATTATTCAGTAATTTACAGTGATAAGACAGCGAAGGTTTTTGATAAAGATTTTCCAAGGATGGATGGGAATCACGTTATTCTTTATATCCCGACAGAAAATGGAAATATCTGGTTAGAAAATACTTCTCAGAATATTGCCTTCAATCATTTGAATTATGGGACCATGGATAGGAATGTGATTATGGTAAAAGATAATACAGCAGAAATCATTGATACCCCAAAATCTCTATCAGAAAATAATAGAGAGGTTTTAAGAATCAAAGCCAATATCGCGGCAGATAATACCTTGAATGTTTCGTCCAATTTTAATTTCTCCGGCGGAATGTACGATATGTTTCTGCCATTGATTTCACTTTCGCCGACAGATCAGAAAGATGCATTAAAAAGACGTTATGATTATCTTCAGTTTTCAAACATTGATTTGACAAATTTGACGAATGACAGAACTGAAGCAAAAATAAATTTTGATTTGAATTTTAAGGCAAATAATTATTCCAAATCTTTAGGATCTGATATCTATTTCCGTGCAATTCCTTTTTTGGATTCTGATTTCAATTTGGAAAACGCAGACAGGAAACTACCTATCGAGATTCCATTTGGATTCACAGATGATTATGAAATAGAATATACAATTCCGGACACTTACAGATTTTCCGAATCCATAGCGCCTGTCAACATTGAGTCTGAGTTCGGGAGCTTTTCTATGGAGTTCATACCTCAGGATAAAAAACTTCTAGTGAAAAGAAAATTTATGCTGAAAAAAGGGACTTTTCCTTCAGAAAAAATTTCGGATTATATCAATTTCAGAAAAAAAACAAATAAAATCGACCATACAAAAATCCTGATAACCAAACTATAACTTAATTACATGAAGACCAAATTTTTACAATTAATTTTAACCTGTATTATTTTGCCAATTTTCGGGCAGTATAAATATCTTGATATTCCGAAACTGGATAACAGCGATCTCAAATCAACAACCTATTCAAAAAATCCATCAGAAGCTGCAGAGATTCTTTACAAGTCTTACCATTATTATATAACGGATGGTCAACTTAATTTGGACGTGGTAAGCCGTGTCAAGATTTATAAAAAAGATCAGGCAGAAAAATTTCTGAATCAGGAGATTTACACTTATGACGGTAAAAACAACAAATCGGAAAAGGTTACTTCTCTTAAGGTGTTGACTTATAATCTTGTAAATGACAAAGTAGAAACTACGACTGTCGAAAAAAATTCCAAATACAAATCCAAAGAATCCAAAAACTACACGGTTACAAAATTTGCTTTTGAAAATGTAAAAGATGGTTCTATTGTAGAATACAAATATTCGGTTTTATCACCATATGTCTGGTCTGTAGATAAGATTACAGTGGAAGATATAGTTCCCACACGCCGCTTCGACTATGTTTTGGACTTTCCGAAATATCTTGGATTTAATATAGATTATAAAGGAAGCCTTACTCCTAAAAACAGAGATGTAGCCGATAAGAATATCTACGGCGGAGAATATTACACATACCGTTTTGGGTTTGAAAATATAGCACCATTCAGAGATGAAATCTATGTTCATAATATAGATAATTATAGAACATCGATACGGGCAGAGCTCAACTCTACAAATATTACAAGGACGCCTGGTGCTTATGATTATAGTGATATTGGTGGTTTCAAATCTTACGCAGTTACCTGGACAGACATCCGTAAGCAGTTGTATGAATCTGAATATTTTGGAGATCAATTGAAAAAGAAATCCTTGGTCAAAGACCTTCTTCCTGCCGACATCAAAAACATATCTTCTCCACAAGAAAAGGCTGCGGCAATTCTAAAATTTGTTCAGAAAAATTATACATGGAATAATTATTATACAGTAGGAGCAGAAGACGGAAAAGGAATTAGAAATCTTCTGGAAACCAAAGTCGGAAGCTCGGGAGAAATCAATCTGTTGATGATCTTGCTGATGAGAAGCGCAGGCCTGGATGCGCAGCCTATAGTTTTATCTACCATAGGAAGAGGTATTTTATTGGATTATTCGCCTTCCGTTAATCAACTGAATTATGTTCTGGCCGGTCTGGACGTTGGAGGAAAGTTTATAATTTATGATGGCACTTCTAAAATGACGGTTCCCAATCTTATCCGGCCATCGGCACTCAATTATAATGGGTATTTGATGACAGATAAAGAAGCTAAAAAAGTAAATATCTTCTGTCCTGAGAAAAGTACCACTTACCTTACTGTAGATGCGAAACTTACTCCGGACGGAACAATGGCGGGTTCTTTTTCCGATAAAGATACAATGTTGTATGCAATGATGAATAATGAAAAATATGAGGAAGATAAAGCTGCATATCAGAAAGAATCTTACAAAGACCGATACACTTTTCCATTTACCAATATCAAAACAGAATTGCTGGACAATAATGCTTTTCAAACCAGTTTCGATTTTGATTCTGACAGTTTTGTAGATGGAATTGGTGGTAAACTGGTTTTCAATCCCTTGTTGTTTTTATATAGCAAGTCTCATCAATTTGATCAATCGGATGAGAGAAAATCACCAATCGAACTTTACACTGGTTATGATAAAATCAAAAAAGTGACAATCACGTTACCAGAAGGATATACTTTTGAGAATGTTCCCAAATCCAAAAAGTTTCGAACGGAAGACAGCGCAATCCAATATGTTTACAAAGTGACGCAGGAAGGAAATAAACTCACAGTAGAAACTACCACAACAGTTGAAGACCCGGTTTATCCGAAAGAATATTATCCGGCTTTCAAGCAGATTTTCGATAATATTACGAAAATGGAAGGCCAGGTTGTAACGGCAGTTAAGAAATAGAAAATTAAAATCCCGGTAATTATTTTCCGGGATTTTTTATTTTTAGTCGCAGAGCGACGACTGTTAGTGGCAATTATATAAATCTTTGAGCAAAGCTCTAGAGGAGTGATATGTTTGTAGAAAATTAATAACCAACCAACATACAGCTCCACAGGAGCGACACGAATTCCTTAACTAAATGTAGATCACATCCGTCTTCAAAACCTTTTTACCAAACTGCTCCAGTTTTTCCCGGTAGAGATCCACCTGTTTCTGGTCTTTTTCCTTCTCAATTCCCGTTTTGAAATCCACGATGATGAAACCTTCTTTTGTTTTAATTAATCTATCAGGGCGATATGTTTTCGAAGTTCCGTCTTCCAAAGAAAGCATATCTCTTTCGTTGATAATTGTAAGATTTTCCTGAAAATAGGAAGCATAATTATGATCATTAATGATATTTTCGATGCGTTCTAAGATTGAAATTTTCTCCCCACTTGTAATTATTCCCTCTAGTAAATAGGAGTTAATAACTTTCAATACATCTTTTTCTGTTTTGATTTTAGATAAAATTTCGTGCGTGAAGATTCCCATTCTCACGTGTTCCACCCGGTTTTGATAGCTTTTGGATGAGGTCGCAATTTCAATGTTCGAAGCTTTCTCCGTTTTCTGGGAAATAGAATTGATGTTCTCGGATAAATATTCTTTTTTCTCTTTTTGCTTTTGTTTTTTTAAGGATTCTGATGACACTTCATAAACATCAAAAGAGTCTAATAATTCACCATTTTCCACAGGCTGAAATTGAGATGCAAAATCAAATAATTCCAAATGATTTGCAGATTTATTCGGTTTTTCAAGGTAGAAAAAGAGTTGTTCCACAGGTCGCGTTGTCGCAACGTATTGAATACAAAAGCGGTCTATTTTATTCCTGTAAGAATTGATTAGATTAAAACCTGCCAATTCCTCATCATATCTTTCCAATTGCGGAGAGAATTGATTTAGAATCACTGTTTTAAGTTCGTCTTCGCTTCCCAAATCAAACCATTCTGAGAATTTTTTGTCACTGTTTTCATTTCGCATCGGAATGAAGACTATTGGGAACTCCAAACCTTTAGCTTTATGAATCGTCATAATCTGGATCGCATCTACATTTTCACTCGCCTGAATACTTATTTTCGAAGCTTCATCATCCCAGTATTTCAGAAATTCTTTCAGCGTTGCACCTGTATTTTGTGTATAATTGTGAAGCATTTCCAGGAAATTCAGAAGGAAATCAGTTTCTTTATTTTTAACCGAGAATTCATGAACGTAATATTCAACAAAATTGTAAAGATTAAGTTGAGGAATGTCCTTCTGAATCAGCGTTACATTGTATTTTTCATTAATGAAATCCTCGATGTCTTTCTTGTTTTCAAACTTCAAAATTTCTTTAATTTCCGAAGTGAAATCCGCTATCGTAATTCTTCCCGAAACATTTAGGAAATACATCATTTTCACCAAGAATTGACGGTTTTTCGGAACGAGATTCCATTTCAAAAATTCAATCAAAGCTTTGATGGTAAAGGCCAAATCCAAGGTCAAACCTTTCTCGGAAATCGTTTTGATGTAAGTTTCTTTTCCTTTGTAATTGACTTTCAAATTTCCCAAAAGCTGAGAATAATTGAAAATATCCGAATTGCCTCTGCAAAGAATCGTGATGTCCGAGAAATCGAAACCACTGTCCAGACTTTCCTGAATGTCATTCTGCATTTTCGCCACCGTTTCATCATAAAAAACGTTCTTGGTCGAGTTTTCCAAAAGATGAATTTTTACGCGACCTTCCAACTTGGATTTTGATTCCTGCAAGGCATTTTCGCCGAAGATTTTCTGATGTTCATCGTTCAAATCGCCGGACATAAAATCGTACAGCTTGTTATTAAAATCAACAATATTCTTCGCACTTCGCCAGTTGAAACCGAGATTTTCTGCCGTTGCAAATTTGGGCGTGATTTCTTTTTTGTTAATGATATTGAGCATCAGTTCACTTTCGCCACCACGGAATCTGTAGATGCTTTGTTTTGGGTCGCCAACGATGGTGAAACTCGTGTCGTCCGACGTAATGCTGTTGTCCCGAAGCGGAAGGAAATTCTGCCATTGCATCGTAGAAGTATCCTGAAATTCATCAAAGAAATAATGCTGAAACTGAGTCCCGACTTTTTCATAAATGAAAGCTGAAGGTTCATTCCGCAGATTTTCATTAATCAAAATATTGAACTTCGAAAGCAAAACCAAATCGTTCTCTTCCTCGATTTCCAACAGTTTTTTCTGAATATCGGCGTTCACTTTCAAAGGCAAAATCGCTTGAAGAACTTTTTCTTTTTTTTGAGAATTAATGTACAAATCAATAATTTCTCTTCGCCAAGAAATCAGTTGCGGAAGAATATCCTGAATCTCGGATTGCTTGTGTTTTCCTTTTGTGGAAGCACCTTTTAAGAAAGTTTCGATCTTTGAATCCTCGGAAGTTGTCGGGAATGGGAATTTCTTATCCTTAATCTTATGAAACTCGAGAATATTAACAAAAAAACCACCGATTCCGCTTTTTCCACTCGCAAAATCTTCAATCTCGATATCTCTGCTTTTGATTAATTCTAATGCTTTCTTTGCAATTTCAAGCGATTCTGATTTTAGATTTTTAATCGTTTCCCGCAGTTCATTTTTTTTGTTCTCATAAGCTTCCCATTCGAAATCTTTATTGGCCTGAAGTGGTTGATAATGAACATCACTCACAAATTTCTTCGCCGAATTATAAAGCGTTTGGTTGAGGTTGACGCGCTCGTTGTTATCCAGATTATAATTAACGTAATCCATAAAAGCGTCGGAAACCGTGTCGTCTTCGCCGATTTCGTCCAGCATTTTGTCAACCGCTTCAATCAAATAAGGTTCCGGCTGAATCTCCAGATTGAAGTTCTGAGCCAATCCCAATTCATAAGAAAAACTCTTGACCAATCGGGAATTGAACTTGTCGATTGTTCCGATATTAAGTGTGGAGTAGTGGTGCAAAATGTAATCGAGCACTTTCTGCGAACGGTTATGCAAATCGTCCAGCGTAATCCTGTAACCTTGATTTGCCAATGCTTCCTGAACATTCTTCAGATCCTGATTTTCGGAATAATTGTCTTTCACAAATTCGCCGAGATAGAAGAGGATTCTTTCCTTCATCTCTTTGGCAGCTTTGTTGGTAAATGTCAATGCTAGAACCGTTCTGATAGTATCGGATTGATTGGGAAAGCGAAGGCAAATCATCAATAAACTCTGAACCAGACGGTAAGTTTTGCCGGAGCCGGCGGAAGCGTTGATGACGGTGTATGAATTTTGCATCCTTATATATGGGTTAAAGAAGCAATTTACAAAAAATGAATCAAGAGAGTGGAATCAACGCCATATTTTGATGTAGTTTGGTCTCAATTTCTAAAACCCTCAAACTTTCAAACTCTCCCACTCAAATCTCCACATCGTAATCCAGGCGGAAAGATTTTCTGTGATGAATCGTTGGTCCAAATTTCTTCAGACCTTTCTGATGTGTTTTGGTGCAATAACCAAAATTGGTGTTCCAGCCATAATGCGGAAACTCATCGTGAAGTTTGATCATCAGATTATCCCGATAATTTTTTGCAATGATAGAAGCAGCTGCAATTGAAAGAAATTTGCTGTCACCTTTGATGATGCAGTGGTGTGGTGTATAGTTATAAGGATGAAATCTGTTGCCGTCCACGAGAATCAGTTCCGGTCTGTTTTTAAGCTGGTCCAAAGCCAGGTGCATCGCGTGGATACTGGCGTTGAGAATGTTATGCTGGTCTATAAACTCCGGAGAAAGCTCCGCGATAGCAAAATCAACGGCATTTTCACGGATATAAAGGTCTAGACTTTGGCGGGTTTTAAAATTTAACGTTTTAGAATCATTAACTAAATTTTGCTTAAAATTTTTGTCAACTATCACGGCAGCAGCGACAACGGGACCAGAGAGACAACCTCTGCCGACTTCGTCGCAGCCTGCTTCTAAGAGGGATGTAGAAAAATTTTGTAATAAAGACATAATAAAAAATACTTGTCAAAGTTATATAAATAGTAAACTTTGCATAGTACAATTAACAAATTTTTAACAATTTGTGTTGTATATATTAATAAAGTTTTGCATTTTTGTTTATTGAAAAATTTGATTTGATATGAAAAAATTAACAACAAGCGTGTTGGCAGTGGTTCTTTCGTCGTCTTTTGCAGTAGTTTCTGCACAAACGGTACAGGATTCTGCGAAGACACAAGATATCGAAGGCGTTGTAGTGACGGCTTTGGGTATCAAGAGAGAAAAGAAAGCATTAGGCTACGCTGCTCAAACAATTACTGGTGATAATATATCAGATGCTGGTCAAAGCAATGCAGTTAGTGCATTATCTGGTAATGTTGCTGGTGTTCAGGTAACTGCCACTTCCTCTATAGGTGGTTCTACTCGTATTACAATGAGAGGTATTAGCTCTATTACAGGAGAGAATAGACCTTTGATTGTTGTAGATGGTGTTCCATTAGATAACACGAATATCAACAATACTGATACTCAAAGAGGTGCAGGAGGTAGAGATTATGGAGATGCGTCTTTTGATATCAGTCCAGATGATATTGAAAGTGTAACAGTTTTAAAAGGAGGGCCTGCAGCAGCATTATATGGTGCAAGAGCAGGTAATGGTGCGATACTTTATACCACTAAATCGGCTAAAAAAGGAAAGGCTTCAGTAGAAATAAATACTGGAATCAGTTTTGAAAGTGCATATATTTCGCCAAAACTTCAGAACCAATATGGCGCCGGTCTTTCAAGTACATTACCGACTGCTGTCATTAATGGAAGAACATATAATATAATGGAATATGAGACAGATGCATCTTGGGGGCCTAAATATGATTCTAACTTAATGTATTTGCCTTGGTATGCATTTGATCCTGAATTTTCTAACGATTATCTTAAAGAGGTTCCATTTGTTGCTCCTAGAAAAGATGTGAATAGTTTTTGGGATACAGGTGTAAACTATACAAATAACTTTTCCGTATCACAATCATTCAATGATACGAATGTGAGATTGTCGTATACCAATACACAATTAAATGGTATTGTTCCCACTTCAAAAGTGAATAAAGATAACCTTCAGGTTAGTTTAAATACAAAACTTTCTGATAAGCTAAGTGCAGAAGCTAATGTGAATTATGTTGTAACAAGAGGTTATAACAGACCTGAGACAGGTTATGGAGATAATTCTGTAGCTCAAAAATTTTATCAGTTTGGACAAAGAAATTTAGATTTTGATAAGCTTAAAGATTATAAGCTAGCAAATGGGGATCAACGAACTTGGAATAGAACGGCATTTGACGATGCAACTCCTAAATATTCTGATAATCCTTATTGGATAATAAACGAAAATATTTCTCTTGATAAAAGGGTAAGAACATTTGGTTCTGCGGGGTTAACATATAGTTTTGATAAACATTTATCAGCCACAGGAAAAGTGTATGCGGATAGTTATTCTTTTACGAATTCGACAAGAGTTGCAGTGGGATCTGCTGGAATACCAGGTTATGTTTTAAATAAAAGAAATGTGTCAGAGTATAATTATGAGGGAAGACTTCAGTATGATAATAATTTTGGAGATTTTAGCATAACTTCATCAATTGGTGCAAATTATCGTGACAACAAAATAGATCGTCTAACAGGTCAAACTGTAGGTGGATTAGTTATCCCTAACTTATACAACTTAAGTAATAGTGCAGGTGCAGCTCAGACTTCAAATTTCGAAAGTCATTTAGCAGTAAAAAGTTTATTCTATTATGTTTCTGCGGGTTATAAAGATATATTTTTCGTAGAAACGACCGGTAGAAATGATTGGTTTTCAAATGTAAATGAAGGTCAGTTTTATCCTTCTGTTACTGGTAGTTTTGTTTTTACAAAGTTAGTTAATGCAGATTGGTTGAGTTTTGGAAAACTTAGAGGGGGTTGGTCAAAAATTGCTGCTTCTTCGCCAGATGCTTATATTAGAGAAAATTTTACAGATGTAGGAGCAGCTCCGTTTGGTGGTGCACCGACATATTCAAATCCTAATACTAATAATGATCCTGAAATTCGTCCTGAGTTAAAATATACCAAAGAAATTGGTTTAGAACTTGGTTTATTCAAAAATAGAGTAGGTTTGGATGTAACCTATTATGATGTTACATCAAAGGATCTTATTTTACCAGTACCAATTGATCCTGCAACAGGGTTCTTGTTCACAAGAATAAATGCAGGTGAAATGACCAATAAAGGTATTGAGGCATCATTGAATTTAGTGCCAATTAAGTCTGAAAATTTTTCTTGGAATGTAGGAGTTAATTTTGCTAAAAACGTAAATAAATTAATTACATTGAAAGATAATTTGGAGAGATATGTAATTACAAATGCTCCTTTTAGTGCACAGTTAGCTGCTGATGTTGGTTCTGCATATGGCTCAATAATTGGAACTGATTTTGTATATGATGGGAATGGAAACAAGGTAGTAGATGAGGATGGCTTCTATAAGGTTTCTGCCTTAAAGAACTTAGGATCGATCTTACCAGAATACAATTTAGGTATTAGATCAACTTGGAAATACAAAAGCATAACTTTATCAGCATTGTTAGATATACAACAAGGTGGTAAATATTTCTCGACGACAAATATGTGGGGACACTATTCTGGGATGCTAGAAGATACTGCTCTAGGTGGAAATAGAGATGCAGGTGTTGTTCTTGACGGTGTAAAAGAAGATGGTACACCAAATGATGTTAATATCTCTGCTGTTGATTGGGGTGCTTCTTACTATGGTGGTGTAGATGCTCTCAATGTATTTGATGCGAGTTATGTGAAATTAAGAGATGTCACTTTATCATATGATCTTCCTAAGACTATTGTTGGGACTGCATTCCAAGGTATTAGAGTTTCGGCATTTGCACGTAATTTGTTTGCTTGGAACCTAAGCAATAAAGGAATTGACCCTGAAAATACATCTTATGGGTCAGGGAACATTCAAGGTTTAGAAGGTGGGTCATTACCATCAACAAGAATTTACGGATTTAACGTTAATTTTAAATTTTAATAAAAATGAAAAAGATATTTTATATATTGTCAGCTGCAACATTATTGTTCAGTGTTACAAATTGTTCTGACAAATTCGACGAGATAGATGTTAATCCAAATCAAACAAGTAATCCGCTTACTTATGGTATTTTCAATGGTGCTGCAAAAGAGTATATGACGGAAATGAGAGGTTCTTTTTCATCCGGGAGAGTTGCTTTACCTTGGGTACAATATTCTGCACAGAATGCATATACTGAGGAGGATAGATATCAATATCGCCTAACTAGTGGTGTGTCAATATGGTCTGTATCATATAGGGTTGCTCAAGACTATAAACAAATTATAGATTTAAATACTGATCCAGCTACTAAAGATCAGATGAGCGCATACGGACCTAACAATAATCAAATTGCTGCATCAAGAACTATGTTAGCGTATGTTTTCTTAAATCTTGTAGATACATTTGGAGACATTCCATATTGGTCTTATGGAAATAAAGACGCTGATTTTCAAGCTTTAAATGTTAACGGTCAATTGCAGCCGAAATTTGCAAGTCAAGCAAAAGTTTATGCTGATATTCTAAAGGAATTAAAAGAAGCATCTGAGATGATCGAACCGGGTTCAGTATTCACGTCAGGTGATAGATTGTTCGGTTCTGGAGCTAAATTGAAAAAATTTGCTAACTCATTGAGATTAAAAGTTGCCACTAGAGTAAAAGGTGTAGTTCCTGGTGCCGAA
>Ga0247808_10000295_pt1 | contig 26272 bp, 45 predicted proteins | sample UWRJL089202R1_FD_179914 | JGI IMG/M metagenome (GOLD analysis project Ga0247808, IMG submission 179914) | Plant litter microbial communities from Arlington Agricultural Research Station in Wisconsin, United States - UWRJ-L089-202R-1 | ecosystem: Environmental > Terrestrial > Plant litter >... | reverse complement strand
CGTGCATCCCGCATGGCTGAAAACGCGCTGAACGCTGACGCGGGCGACGATCCTGATAAGACGGCGGAGCTAATCCGCAACCAGCAGAAATACGCTTACGAGCTGGAGGTTTTGCAGAAGAAAGCGGCCGAGAGGAAAAAGGCGGAAGACGATAAAGCTGCCGCCGAAGCACAAGCGAGAAAAGAGCGAGACTTTCAACTCCAGATGGATGCCAACGAGCGCGTTCGTAAGGAGGAGGCAGAGGACGAAAAGCGAAAAGAAGATGCGGCGACGGAAGCGGCTGAATTCTTCAAGGCTATTGACGACGCAGCCGCTAAGGCGCACGAGGAAAACGTCAAGAAAGACGCGGCACTGTCGGACGAAATCGAGAAAGAGAAATATGATGCGATTTGGCGCAAGGCCAGCGCAGAGCAACAGCTCGCACAGGTCATTAAGGAGGGCCGTGAGGCTCAGGCGAAGTTTGACCGGACGAAGAACAAGGAGGACGAGCTTGCGGTTCTGAAACTGAAGAAGCGTTACGATGAATTGACGGACAGCGCTAAGGCGCTGAACGCCGAGAAGGAAAACGGAACCGAGAATGAGCCCGAGAAGGGAGGCCGATCGGTTGGCGCAGACGGCAAGATTCGCCGTCGTGGTGCGGTAGTTTCCGGCGAGGACGCGGCACGCTCTGACGCGACCAAGGCCCGCAACGCTCGCCTAAACGCTGATGGAATGTCCGCGCGCATCACGGATTCCGGCCAAGTCGGCTCCGTAGATGTGAAGACCAACAAAACCGACAAGCTGCTCCAAGAGATTCGCGACTCGCTAAAGCCCAAGAAGGTCAAATAATCCGCCAAAAATAAAACCGCATGCCGCTGGATTACTCGCCATTATTTCCGCTTACGGTAGCGCAGCCGAACGGGCCTATCCGGCCTAGTTATCCGTTCTTTGATAAGTTCGGAGACGTTGCGCACGTCGTTTTTACTCAGGAGATGGTCACGCTATTTCCGAGTTACGCGCCGCTAGCGCTGAATTCAACCGCGACGATTCAGGGGGTGTCCGTTTACATGGTTGGCGACACCGATCCTGACGACATCGAGGCGGGAGTCTCGTCGTTTGATCGTTCTTACGCGAATGTTCCTTCCTCTCACTTCGATTACGAGTCTATCGCAATCACGTATCCGGGCTATTTCGCGAGCACGGTTAATTTGCGAATCCGTCAGCCTTACACGCAGACGGTAATGGCGCAGATCCAGTATGAATATTTCCTCACGGGAGCAGGTCAGACTTACACGACGGCTGCGGCCATTCCGATGGTTGATGAGACGCGCGTGACAGACACGAACGGCCTTAACGTGGCGATTTTAAGCGGGGTGGACGTGAACAACGGTGACGGTGATTTCACTTTTGCGACAACGCCCAGCTACGCGGATTATTTGGACCTCGTTACCGATGACACCACGCCAGCGACTTACTCAATCGTAGAAAGCTGCAAAATCGTGCAGTATTTAGGCAACATCTGGTGCCGTGAAACGCGGCGCGTGAAGGCTCGTTAATTTATGGCTGATACCATTCAACCTTTAGATCAAGTCCCCGAGGCTTTTTCGGAAATTGGGGCAAAAATCAATGAGATCATCGCCCTGCTTAAACCGCTTATGGACATCAGCGGGCAAGACCCCGTAAAGGTCGATATTTCCGACACGAATATCATCGTTTCCATAGTTAAAAAACTTGAAGACGCGGGAATTATTCCGCGTGGGATAAACACGAACGATACGCTTCGATGGGACGCTTCGGCTAACGCGTTTGTGATTTTTCCAGCCCCGCCCACGTCAGGAACTTGGATTAAGGGTGTAGTTGATAACACAATGACATGGATTGAGGGCGCTGGCTGCTAACCCATGGCCACGGTTAAACTAGTCGATGGAAAGGTCCTGATAATTGACGGATTAGTTTCGTGCGCGTGTTGCGATTGTTCGCCTGCGGTTGCGCAGTGGGACAGCCGGAGCGCGAGCAAGTCAAAGTGCGGATGGCCTGAGTTTGGAACTCCAAGCACACCGCCCAAATTCTATCTTAAGAAGTCGCAGACCGGAAGAATCACGAGGATTAATGGCGACTACAACGATTTCAGCGGATCATACGAATATTCACGACCTGATTGTCCAATTCCAACAGGTCAAAGCGTAGCGATTGAGGCATATGATTTTTCATCACTTTGCGGAGTAACCGAGAGCGGTGATACTACTAATTTCGCGGACGGATCGGAGGACTTTGATCCCATTGGCGGGTTCATGTTCTTTGCGACTCAGCAAGGCGTTTGCGAAGGTCCGCTGGAATATCTCGATGGGCTAGAGATTGAAGTCGTAATAACGCCGACGACGATGGTGATAACTCCGACCGATCTGATAAACTGGTCTGGCTCCGTTACGCTTACGCTCGAAAACGAATACACCGACGAGCTGCTTTATGATGACGCCTTTGCCGCGCTGCCCGCGTTTCCTAACACATGGACAGGCACGGCGGGAAGCTACCGAAGCCAGACTACCGATCACGTAACGATTTACATTCGTGAATCGCGTTACAGATTCGATTTCATCGAGCCGGCCGGAGACTGCTTTAAGATTGAATGGGATGAGCTTTTCGCGCCAGACAGCGGAAGCCCGACCGCTACGCCCAAGTGTCTTATTTGGGATGGATCTCCGCCGCCGATTGGAGACGGGGTGAATCCATACTTCGAGCTTCCGATTCCAACAACTTATGGGCTTGTGATTACTGACTCGATTGTCACGAGCTGCGACGACTGCGACACGCCATGCCCATGAAATCTGGAGACGTTCAAGTAAGGCGGGATATTTGCGCTTCGTGTGCAGATAAATGCGCCGATTTCCTAGGCGGTCGGATTGCGCACGAAAAAGAGGAAACCGAATGCCCGCGCGGCATATTTCACGGTCAAAGGATTCAGCCGAATCAGAAAAAACATTCGGGATTGGGCGACATGATTCATTCCGTCGCGCTTCCGTTCGCTCGCGCGTTAAAGCTCTCGTGCGTTGACCCCGAAACGAAGCAGCTAAGACCCGAAAGCGGATGCGCAAAGAGACGGCAAAAGTTAAATCAAATTTTTCCTCATTGACCTATTGAGACCCAGTCTCAGTGTGCAGCAAAAGCGATATGTGCTGCCAAAACGGATCAAACTGCGGGCCTACAAACTACCCTTTTCGCATTGATGCGGGGGCTACTTTTGCCGCGACGATTTTTTGGCAGCTTCAGGAAACGCCAGACGTTGCGCCGGTCGCAGTCGATTTAACCGGATACACCGCGCGCATGGTGGCTGGCTTGGGCGGTTGCAGCACTGAGATTCTTTTTGATCTGACGACCGAAAACGGCGGGATCACTCTCGGTACGACCAACGGACGCATTGATTTGCTTATCGCGGCAACCGCAACGGCTGATTATGCGGCGCGCCAGTATTTCTACCACCTCGACCTAACAGCAGCGGACGGTGTGACCGTCACGCGCCTAATCTCTGGCGCTGTTTTTGTTGCAGCTGCAACCCCTCCTTTTCCTAGCGCATGAGTTCCACGACTATCATCACGGGCGCAACCATTCTGACGATTTACCACGGCGCACCGGGCACCAATGCTACGGGCGGAGACGTGGTGGGACCCGCTTCGGCTGTGGCGAACCGGATCGCGGTGTTCGATGGAACTACTGGCAAGCTGATTAAAGACGGGGGATATACGATTCAGGAGATTTTCTCTGGTATATCCGACGAGGCAGCCGCACGACAATCAGCGGACGATACGTTGGCTCAGTCTGTAACGGATGCGGTAAACGATTTTCAGGCTTCGATTTCATCAGAGGCCCAAGCAAGGATAGACGGCGACGCGGCGACGCTAGCGAGCGCAACAGAGCTGGTGGAGGAAGAAGCGGGGTTTCGCGAAAACGCTGACACTATTATTTATAACGACGTTCAGACGGTGTTTGGGCAGATTGTGACGGAGACCCAAGACCGAATTGATGCGGACAACGCCTTATCATCGGAAATAACCCTTAGAGTGTCCCGTAGCGGAGACTCCATGACAGGCCCTCTCCTGCTTTCAGGAGACGCGACTGATGCGCTAGGAGCTGTTACCAAGCAGCAGCTTGATAATCTGGCATCTGGAATCGACGTTCGCGCGTCGGTTTTTGTGGCGACGACTGCGAATATCACGCTTTCGGGCGTCCAGACGATTGACGGCGTTTCGGCGGGCGGTGGATCGCGCGTGCTCGTTAAGAACCAAACCACTCCGGCGCAGAACGGTATTTATTCGGTGACTCCGGGAACGTGGACACGTTCGACAGACATGGACACGTGGTCGGAGGTGCCGTCATCGTTCGTATTTGTTGAGCGTGGCACGTTGAACGCGGATACGGGCTGGGTTTGCACGGCTGATCAGGGCGGAACGATTGGAACGACTGCGATCAACTGGACGCAATTCGCGGGCGCGGGAACGGTTACTGCGGGCGCTGGAATCAGCGTAAGCGGAAATCAGGTTTCATTGGCTGCAATCGCTACGGCGATGATCTTTGGCAACGTCAGCGGATCTAGCGCGCCTCCAGTGGCATTAACGGCGGCTCAGGTGAAAACGCTTTTGGCTATCGCTATCTCTGATGTCTCAGGACTTCAGGCGTCGCTGGATTCTAAGCTCGCGAAGGCGTCTAACCTTTCAGACGTGGCGAGCGCGGCTACATCGTTTGCCAACATTAAGCAGGCGGCGACCGATACGGCTACGGGTGTTGTTGAACTTGCGACCGTGGCAGAAGCGAGAGCGGGCGTGGACACGATCCGCGCGGTAACGCCTTTCGGATTTCGCAATGTTCTTGATGCGCGGTTAGCGTGCAAGCTACTCAAGGCTTCTCTTAATTTTACGGGAGCGCAGTCAAACGATGGAGCTACGTTCTCAGGTCCGACAATCGGGCTTGGAGGGTTTTCGGCCTTTGGTTTCGCACGCGTGATGGGAACGGGACCGAATACATTCTTGTTTATCCTTGGAGGCGTAAACGGATGCTACGCGTTCGGTGTTTCGAATTCTGGAGAGCTTTATTCTTCGAAGAACAACGTAACCGGTTTGCCGGTTAGCACGGGAATCATTCCTATGGGCGAGTGGTTTTTCTGGACCTACCGAAAGACGGGGACCACTGGCGAGTATCTGATCAATACTGTTCCGGCTGGAACGGTTACAGACAGTTTGAATTACGATCAGCCCATTTCGGTTCTAGGTGCGGGTGGATCTGCGGCAGGTGTTCAATTTATCGGAACGACCGCGCGCACGACTACGATCAGCGCATACTTAACAGACTCTCAGCTTGCGCAGATTTTCGAGTCTGGTGGTATTGTGCCTACTTCACTCAGAAGCCTCATTACGTTCCAGCAAGATGATGGTGATCGCTATGCGTCAGGCCCGATTTCTGCCGGAAATGGTAGCGTGATCCAGATCAACAGCGGAATTGAGATCGTTTACCCGAATCAGGAGAATCCGATTTTTAACAACGTTACGGGAACGAGCGTCACAATTCAGGCAGGCGGGAAATACACGGCCAAGAGCGCGTCGCTTACAACTTTCACGCTGCCATCTAGCTTTCCCGATGGCGGAGCATTCGAGATTGTTAACGCGAACACGGGAGGATTTCGGATCGCGCAGCAGACAGGCCAGACAATCCGATTGAACGGATTTACGAGCACTTCAGGAACTGGCGGTTATCTAGATGCTCCGGGAAGTGATCGCGATGCCAAGGTCAGTGTCGTGTGCATCACTGCCAACACTGGCTTTACTGCGAATTCGCAGAACTCCGAAGATATGTCTGTAGTTTGATTAAATTTCCATTCCATGAAAAAGTTCATTATTGCGTCTGTTTTAATTCTGTTTGCGCCTCTTTCCTTCGCGGTTAGCGCCAACGATATTCGACTCCCTCAGCGAGATCCTACCAACGTATCTACGGTGAACCGAGACCTTCCGCCGTCCGGTAACGATGAGCTGATTGGCATTGGTGCTGATAAGGCTCCGGTCTTGATGCGCGTTACTGGCGGTCTAAAAAAGCAAGTAACGAGCGGCGTTACTACTCTCGTAATTGATAGCGCCACGATGCCGGTTCCTGACGTTGCTCAAACGCAGATGGACAACCTGCAATCCAGTAAAGCGACGATGGCTTATGCCGACAGCGCAGCGACTGCGGCCGCATCAGCCGTAGTGGTCACTTGGGCCGCTCTGCCTGACAAGCCTACGCTTTTTAGTGGAGCCTACGCAGATTTGAGCGGTAAGCCTGTTTTGTTCGACGGCGTTTACTCCAGTCTGAGCGGCATTCCTTCGACGTTCGCTCCATCCGCACACAATCAGGCGTGGAGCACGATTACAGCGACGCCAACCACACGGGCGGGGTATGGCATAGTTGACGCCGAGGCCTCGGGTGCTTCTGCCACGGCTCAGGCTTACGCAATTCAGCGCGCCAACCATACGGGCACGCAAACCGCTTCGACGATCACTGGACTTGCAACCGTTGCAACCTCGGGCGCTTACTCCGACATTGGCGGGAGACCGGCGCTCGCGAACGTCGCTACATCGGGTGCGTATTCGGACCTTAGTGGCCGTCCTTCGCTGGCTACTGTCGCGACGAGTGGCGCTTATGCTGACTTGTCCGGTAGGCCTTCGATCCCGACAGGCACCGTAACCAGCATCACGGCTGGTGTTGGCCTGAATGGCGGAGTGATTACTGGAAGCGGAACCATCAGTGTTGTTCCTCGCAGCTTCAACAACACGGCGAGCAAAACACTCGTCACCAGCGCAACCGGACAAGGCGGCGTTGTTCTCGATGCTTCCCGAGACGCTGCCGTTACCTACTCGGTCGCGACTTCGACGACTGCCACAATCGGCGGCGCGTCTTCCGTCACGGTGTATCTCGAAATCGCCACGACCAACAGCGCGACCGCTGGCGACTGGACCGCGATTCAGACCGTGAGCAACGGCCAGACCATCACCCTCGCAATCGTCCTTCAAAGCGTGCAGTCGAACACCCTCACTGTTTCCGGTATCGTTCCCGCTGGCTACTACGTTCGCGTGCGCACTGCCGTCGCTGGCACTGCGTCCGCTACCTACGTAAATGGGCAGGAAGTTAAGCTGTAATCCAAACATGAAAAGCCACAATCGTAAGCGCGGAGAAATTACTATCGCAGTCATTGCGATTGTGGCAGTCGTTGGCGCTCTCGCCGTTTGGATAGGTAAGCCCAAGAAATTAGATGGCGAGTCGCGCCGTGCTCAGGCAGGAATCGAAGCAACTGCGAAACTCGAAGCCGCTCACAAGGCCGAAATCGCCGCTAAAGACGCTCAGGCTGCAACGGCTGCTGCCTCTGTGGCACAGATCGGCGTTGCGGCTGGCGATGTTCCACCGTCTCCCGCTACTGACTTTATCGGCCGCGAGGTAACGGTTGCCGCGTCGCTTCTACCAAAGCCTGACGCACTCGCGCTTCTCGCAGCCGAACAACGACGCCTCGCAATCATGGAGGGCCGTCTCGCGCAAGCTGACGCACTTTACCGCACTGCCTACGCCGACGTTGCCAAGCTGACTGAGCGAGCGTTGCAGGCTGAACGCGCTCGCGATGCCGCTCAGGATGCGCGCGCCAAGGCCGATGCCGCTATCTCCGAAGCTGCTGCGGCCAATCTCGCGCTTACCCGTCAGTCTCGCTTGCAGTGGGCTCTATTCATTGGCGCGGTTGTTCTGTTTGGCGGCGGATGGATTTTCACCAAGGTTTACGGAATCGACCTCACCACAGCCGGAAAAATACTCACCGACATTCGCGCTGGATCTAGCCCAACTCAGGCCTTCGACACGAATCTTTCGCCGCGCCTTCATAAGCTGGTAGCAAAGGCCGCAAAGCTCGCCGCTTAAAATAGGGTAAAATCCTACAGGAAAATGGCTATAACTCCCCATATTATTCTGGCCTTTTCCGATGTCATTATTTGCCATGAACGCAACAAAACCAATGAGCCTAATTGAGCGCGTAACCGATGCAATTCCCAGCGGGTCAACCCACGTAGTTGCGGGCACTTCCCTTGTCGCTGGCGGTATCGCCACTAAGCTCGTTGAAATCGCTGCTGCGGCTGAACCGCTGGCAAAGCTGATCGGACTCGGCGTGGTGTGTTGCTCGCTGTTAGGCGCTGGTTTCTACGCCGCTTATTGGGGGCTTAAACTGTGGGCCAAATGGCGACGGATTCAAAAGGGCGATTACGCCGAATAAAACAAATAATCGCACTGAGCGGCCCTTAACCGGAGCCGCTTTTTTGTGCCCGTTTGCCTATGTGAATGACTAAAAGCTGATAAAAGTTATTGACGGCTGATAACTCTTAGCCCACTCATCTGGCCATGGAAGCAACCGTTAACGCCTCTTTCACCCTCCCGCTTCAAATGAATCGGGAACTCAAGGAAATCGCAAAGACTGAGGGGCGAACTGCCAGCGCGCAGGCCCGAATCTTTTTAGGTAAATCAATCGCGGCACACAAGAAAGCCGCATCCACGAAACGCACCCGATAACCCAAACACTCGCACACATGAGCACCACCACTGAAAAACAACTGCCGGAAGATCGTTCTGGCATCGTTAAACTTTTGCTTTCGGCTATCACGCTGCAAGCGCGCCAGACGATCAAGAAGGAGGGCAATTACCATGTGCTCGCATACCTCGTTGAGAACGAAGGAACCGAGCCCGCGCTTTCCTACACGATCAACCACTTCACCGGCGGGATGGTTGATGGTTCGTGCACGTCGGGCCTCGGCGATTCTCCCGAGGATGCGCTTATCGACCTCGCCGCAAAGATTGGATCGCCTTCAGTGCGTGCGGCCAAGCTCCGAGCTGAAGCTGATCGGCTGAATGACGAAGCGGACCGCCTCTCACCCTCAATCACGAAAGTCGCCTAACATGGACACGTCACAAATCATCGGCGGACTTGCTGCACTCGTGACGCTGGTTATCTTCTTCGCGATGTCGATTGTTCCGCTGTTCACGAAGCAGCTTCCGCAGACCGAGGAGGGCGCTGAATGAGCGAGATTCCATCACGCGGAGGTCCGGCATTCCCCGTCGCCATGCCAATGGATGAAAAAGGCCAAGAAGTTATTCATTGGGCGGGGATGTCCCTTCGCGATTACTTCGCGGGCAAGGCGCTGCCAATGGCATTGAGCTGCACTTCATCAGAAATTAATAAAGGCGAATCGGTTCCTCAAATGTTTGCGCGCAAGGCATACGAGGTGGCTGACGCAATGCTCGCCGAGCGCGAAAAGGAGCCGTCGTGAGCTACAGTAGCCTAGTCCTAACCGCCGAAGCGCGAGCGCGAATGACCGCGCAAGGGCTCATCGGCAAAGCGTCTCACAAAGTAATGTGCCGAGAAGACAATTGCTTAAATGCTCCGCTTCCTGATCGCACGGTATGCGCTGCGCATGCGCTCGCTGATGGCAAGCGATACATGCGCCGCGTGAACCGCGTTAAAGCAGAGAAGGCAGCGCAACAGTGAGCACCAATAATAGACCGAAGCCAACGCGAGCGCAGGCCCGCACTCGCGCCATAATCAACGCACCGACCGCACGCGTAAACGCATCCCCCATCTTCCTCGGACTCCTCCTTCGCCAGATCGCGAAGAAACACCCGAAGCCCGCAACAATTTCGTTAGTAACCAAAAACTGAATACGCACAAACACATGGCTAAAATTGAAGTAAACAAAGTCGCTGAGATCCTTAAGCGCAACGAACTCGACCCCGCGCTACTACGCACGGTTGTCGAAGAGATGAACCTCCTCGCACAGCCCGAAGTGGACGAAGAGAAACCTCCTGCTGAAAAGAAGCAGTTCGCCATCCTCATTTCCGATCCCGATGGCCGATTGCCAGAAGGCAACGATTTCGTTGGATGGATCGTGCAGATCCCCGAAAACGAGAGCGTCATGACCGTTCAAGAGCGCATCTTCAAAGGCGTTTACGACTTCAACACCACGAAGAAAGGACGCCTCATGCCAGCCAAGACAGTCGGCGAAGCGTTGGAGCACGTTCCCGCAAAGCACTTCAAGGAGGCCGGAATCTACATCAAGACGAAGACGCCTGTTTTGATGCTCAAGACGGATAACGAAATCCCAACCGACGACACGTCAACCAAGGACGCGCGCCATGGACGTATCGACTAATCGCTACGCCTAAAAAGCAGAAAGCGCCCCGTCCGAAAACGGGGCGCACGCACACATAACTAACACACGTAAAAAACTGACTACATGGACACCCAGAACCAAAATATTAACGCCGTCAAGGCCGTTGAGCTCGAACTCGTAAACGCGCCCGCTAGCGCATCAACTGAATTGAGCGTGCCGCTTGATCGTGCATCGGCTCTCTTTATGCCGTTCAACGCGCCGTTTGATAACATGCGTTCGCTACTCGCACAGGAATCCGCTGCCGTTGATTCGTCATCCGCACGAGCCCTTCGCCTTAAACTCGTCAAGGCACGAACCAGCATTACCTCCGTCAAGAAAGACACCAAGGCTGATCTGCTCATCGCCGGTCGCGTGCTCGATTGGTATTCCAACAAGGGGGAAACCAAGTGCGCAGAAGCTGAGGCGCGCCTTGAGGAGATTGAGAAGGCCGCAGAGCGTGAAGCCGCACGCGTTAAATTGGAACTATCCACCAAGCGAACTGCCGAGCTTTCGGCCTTTGGCGTTGATGGTAAATTCTACGCACTCGGAGACATGCCTGATAACGCTTACACTCAGTTGCTCGACTCATCTAAGCTGGCGCACGAAACCAAGATCGCGGCCGAGCTGAAGGCGAAGGAAGATGCGCGAATCGCAGCGGAGAAAGCCGAGCAAGAGCGTGTTGCCCGTGAGCAGGCTGAAGCGGCGGAACGCGAGCGCATCAAGCAGGAAAACGAACGCCTGAAGGCTGAAGCCGACGAGCGCGAACGGCTTGCCAAGATCGAGCGCGAAGAAGCTGCCGCCAAACTCGCCGCAGCCGAGGAATCCGCCCGCGTTGAACGTGAGGCCATTGCCAAGGAAATCCTCAAGCAGAAATTGGAGGCTGAAGAGGCGGCGAGAGTTGAACGCCATCGCGTATCAGAAGAAAAAGCGAAGGCTGAAAAGTTGGCTGCTGCAAAACTGGCGGAAGCTGAAGCGAAGGCGAAAGCCGAACGCGAAGCAGCGGCAGAAGTTGCCCGCGTTGAACGTGAAAAGCGCGAGGCGCTGGAAAAGGCAGAGGCTGATCGTGTGAAGAAAGAAACCGACCGCGTAGCCGCTGAGGCAAAAGCTGCACGTCTCTTCGCTCTTGCCCCCGAGCGTGATAAGTTCAACGCGTTCGCGGTATCCGTTCGCGGGCTCGTTGTTCCCGAAACGACCACGGATGAAGGCCGCGCAATCTCCGAAGAGATTAAATCGCAGGTCGCTAAGTTCGCTGCGTGGGTTGAGAAGAAGGCTGATGGTCTCGCAAAGGAGGTTGCATGAGCACAGTTCTCGACGTGGGCCTGCACTACGGCGTTCCCGCTTCCGTTTATCACGCGGACCCAACGCCAACGCCTTCCCTTAGCAGCGGCGTCGCTCGCACGCTTCTTTCCAAGTCTCCCGCGCACGCCGCCCTTGAGCACCCGCGCATGGGCAACGTGAAGCGCGAGACCACGGCCGCGATGAGCACGGGAACGCTGGTTCACGCGATGCTTTCCGGATCGGATGAAATCGTCGTTGGCGAGTTCAAGGACTTTAAGACCAAGGCCGCTCAAGAGTGGAGAGAAGCTGCCGAGGCATGCGGAAAGATTGCCGTGCTCGGTGCGGCCTTCGATGAAGCCGAGAAGGCTGCAAACGCCGTCCGCCTTCGCGCCGGTCTCGGTATCACGCGCCAACCGTTCACCGCTGATTCGCGCAATGAAGTCACCGCAATCTGGAAAGACGGCGACGCCTACTGTCGCGCACGCTTCGACACTCTCGACGTTGAGGAAATGGGAGACTGCATCGCGTGGGACTGGAAATCTACGAGCGACATTACCGACCGTGGAATTTCTCAGAGCATCGCGAAATACCGATATGACATTCAGGCGGCGTTTTATCTTCGCGGTCTCGATCACGTTCTGCCAAAGTATCGCGGCCGCACTCATTTCGTTTTCGTATTCTTCGAGACGAAACCTCCGTTTGCAGTTCGCCGCGTGAAACTGAGCGCAAGCTACCTCTCCGCAGCCGCCCTGAAAGTGAACGAAGCAATACGCATGTGGGATCACTGCTTGAAAATCCAGCAATGGCCTTTGACCTCGCCGGACACGTTCGAGGTTGAACTGCCCGCATATCTCGAAACAGACGATCAGATCACCGCCAGCGAATAACGCACCAACATGAATCTTGCAGACACAGTAATACCCAACAGTAACCAGCTTAACGCGGACGATCTTTTAGCCGCGCCTCGCGTTGTTAAGATCACTTCCGTTAAAGTCCGAAGTGGAGAACAGCCCGTAGTTGTTAACTATGATGGGGACTCAGGCCGTCCTTATCTACCGGGAAAATCTATGCGCCGCGTGCTCATCGCGATGTGGGGGCCGGATGGTGCAAACTACGTCGGCAAGCGGCTCAAGCTCTACGCCGATCCCTCCGTTAAATTCGGCGGCGCTGAGGTCGGAGGAATTCGCATCTCACACGCATCCGGACTGACGGAGCCTTTCAAAATCATGCTGACGAAGACACGCGGAAAGAAAGACCTATTCACTGTCGATCCGTTGCCGGAAGATAAAGCGGTGGACCTTACGCCATACGAGCAGACGGGAAAAGAGATGGCGGGCGAAGGCGTGGAGAAATTGAAGACGTGGTTTTTGACGCTGCCAGCGCCGATCAAGACCGCGTTGAAGACAAAGCTAGATAGCGACTGGAAGCCGATAGCGGAAGCTGCGGACAAGGAGGCGGGGAAATGAACCAATTTGAAATCGCCTCGTTGTTTCTTAACTTCGCCGTGGTCGCAGGTTGCTACTACTGGAACCGCCGCACGAATAAGCAGAATCTCGATCTAGGCCATCATCTTGGATTCATGGAGCACGCAGCTCTTTTCCAGAAGGCACTGGAGGACAGGGAAGCAGTGGACGTAATCCGCGCACGGTGGCGAGAGATGGACAAGCCAGCGCGCGACAAAAAAGGCCGATACACGCAGCGCGAAGTCGTGCTCGTCAAGGATCACGGGAGGATCAAAACACAATGAGCCAATATATTGACGTGGAGGGCATGGAACGCGCAGCACGGCGCATGCATGATGCGGCAGAGTCCGCGAGTCGTTCGGCTGAACGTTTTGAAGAAGCCGTTCGCCGCTTATCCGTGCTAGTTGATTCGGGCTACGGAAACAACGTTGAGCGACTGATTCAGTTGCTCGAAAAACAGGAAGAGGAACCCAAATGAGAGAGCCAACGCTGTTCGCGATGCCCGAGTCACTGAGCCCGCGCCTGAAGTGGATGGCCAAGCACGGGATTCGCACACACCACGCGCCTGACTGCGAATTGAAGTGGATCGCGTGGATGCCTGATAACCATTTTCACGAGCCCGACCCTAAGAATCCTAAGTTTAAATATCCGGTCCCGAAAGATTACGAATCGTGTGGATCAGGCATCAACGAAGAGGAGGCGCTAGAGGGCCTCTGCGTGATCTACGAGCTGCCCCACTGGTCGGAGGAGTCGCGCTAATGGCCTTCAAGGTATCCGATTTTCCACTACACGTTCAGGCGGAGATTCAGGCGAAGTTGAACGGCGGTAAAACGTGGGGCATGGGGCAAGCTAAGGCTGCGGCGATTCGAGCAATTGAGGTCGTCGAGCCTTCGCCTGTAGTTGCGCCTGCGAAAAAGAAACGCGTGCGAAAGCCAGCCGCTGCGAAATCCTCCGCGCCCGATCACAACGCTGAGTTTTTCGTTAGCGTCGGCCTCAGCGGATTTGTTCAAGAGCACCGCTTTCACGACGTTCGAAAATGGCGTTTTGACTTCGCTTGGACGGCGCAGAAGGTGGCCTTGGAGATCGAGGGCGGCGCATGGACGGGAGGCCGTCACACGCGAGGCGCTGGATTCATCGCGGACATGCTGAAATACAACACCGCGACAGAGCTAGGTTGGCGCATTCTCCGCTTCACTCCGGACCAAGTGCGAACCACGGAAACCGCGCGCATGATAGCCGCCGTTTTGAAAATATCGCAGATTTAGCTTGTGCTAGCGAAGCGCTTGGCTGATTGGTGTTGGCGCATGAAAAACACACTGTCACCAAATATGGCGATTTTGCTTCGCGAGCTTTGTCACTACAACGTGATGATTCTGCGAAACAAATTCTTAAAACTGGGCGGGCATGGATATGTTAATGTCCGATTCAATCGGAACGCTCTCAGCAAACTTACTGAAATGGGATACGCCGTTGATAAGGGTTTGTATTACACTGCCTCTGATCTCGGCCGTAAACTCGTAGAAAACCACGGAGAAATTTAATCATAATGAGCACACGAAAAAACAAAGCAGCAGTAGCACTAGGAAAACGAGGAGGAGTGAAAGTCTCCGCAGCGAAAACAGCAGCCGCGCGCGAGAACGCGCGTAAGCCTCGCCCTAACGCGAGAAAGAAGAAGACCGTCAGCACCTAACCCCTTTAATCACACACGAACATGAGCACACTAACTGAAATTATTGCAGCAGATCGGAAGGGTTATTCACGTGGCTATCAAGCAGGCGCAAAAAGATCATTTCGCAAACTCAATAGATCTACAACGGTTTCGACAAATACAGCCCTTTCATTAGCTGATAGATGGCAGCAAGTTTACTGCGCTTCCCTTAGTGCTATGATTATTAACGGGCATTGGGGAGCCAAGGACTCAGAAGGAAAGCACCAGAATTTCACCAATGTAAATCAATACGTTGAAGCTGCAAAACAGTTCGCAGATGCAGCAATTAAAATCGGGGGAGTAAAACAATGAGCAGCACTCCCCGCACGGATGAAGCCTCAATCGAGTTCCTGAAACGCTACCAATTGTGGCGCTCGGGCGAGGATGTGCGAACCATGACGGACGCTGGTATTTTACCTGCCGAAATCACGAAGCACCTGAACGCGGTAATCGAGAGCGCCGATGTTTCCGCTGCTCTGATCGCGGAGCTGCGTGCAGCGCTGAAAGGTTTCGTGTCAGCCGAGGACTCATTCCGCTCTAACACCGGAATGCCTTACCCTTCCGGCGAGGGTGACGATATGAGCCAAGCATACAGCCTCGCTAAAGCCGCGCTGGCGAAAACGCCGGAGTCCGTGGGCGCGGATCTCGCGCGTTTAAAAGAAGAAATTTCGATGGGTGATTATCATTGGCGAGAGGCTGAAAAATATAACGGAATGGTTACGGCGAATAACGCTAAACTTCGCGCATCAGTAGCAGAGCGAGATGCGCGAATCTCCGAACTGGAGACGACGAACCGCGACCAGTTGGACTCGCTCAGCTTCTGCAAGGGCGAGATCGCTGAACTGCAAGAGTCGCTAGCTGTTAACCGTCGATCGCTGGCCGCAAATGCGAACGTTTCGGTAAAGCTGAACCAAGAGTTTGCGCGTGCCAATGAAGCTGAAGCCCAGCGCGACGCCCTGATCTTGGCGGGTCATGAACTAGTAAAAGTCATCTGTGAGGAACATCACAGGGACCAGCCAGAAGTTCTAGTATGGGACGCCGCCGTGAAGCAGTCCGGCAACCAGCCGGAAACTCCGGCTGATGCTCCAAAGCATTCCGTGGCCGTGATCGACTCTTCTTTCAATTCTAGTGCTCCCGAAATCGTGGAATGCATCGAAGCATCTGAGCTGGCCGAGCTTCGCGCTGATCGCGCACTTGAACGGTTAATCATTCGCGGATTTATGGAATCGCTTCCTGTAAATCGTGCTTGGCTAAATCCTGACATTGAGCGAATGGCCAAGGAATATGTCGCAGCGCGAAAGACCGGAGGACTCACGCCGTGAGCGACGATTACGAAAAGAAACTGGCAGCGTGGAAGAAAGCCCATGGCGTGCCCGAAGAACGTGCGGAGTCCGTGGAAGAAATTCCGTCCGGAGAACTTCGTATGATCGCGGAGGATGCCAAGAGTGTTGCCAATTCCTATTGCTGGATGTGCGCGGATGAATTTCCAATCAAGGACATGATTATCGAAACGTCTCCCTACAATCAGATGGAGGAGGATGTGATTGAGGATGACGGGTATATCCGAGAGTCGGAACGCGTCCGTAAATGCAAGGCGTGCGACAAAAAAGAACGCGAGGAATTCGAGCCTCGTGATCCAAACTGGTCGGAGGGACAAGAGCCATGAGCGAGTCAATCAACGCAGTGAAAACGAGAGTGATCCGAGTGGCGGAAGGGCAGTTCATGCCGCAGCTTTCTACGGACGGCATGATGTGGTTTAATATGTGGAAAATTCCACTTGGTAAAGATAACGCCACGTTATCAGCCATGCTGCTGCATATGTCAGCAAGTGAGCTACCATCAACCGGCGAAGTCGTCCACTCCTCATGAAGCGCGAAAAGAGAGTCACCCAATACAAGCGCCGCGATCCTAAGTGGGCTCCGGCGCTGATCATCACGAAGACGGGAAAGGAGACTGCGTTGGCAAGGCCGGAGGTTGTTGCGAAATACGCCGACAAGAAGGCGCACGTTCTCAAAGCAATCCGCGCCGGTTACTCGCAGTCCGCAATCGCTCGACACTTCGGCATAGGCCCGCACGTCGTTTCCTTCTGGCAAAAGGAAATCGGCGTTTCGGCGGTGGGTAAGAACAAACATTCGGCTATCGCGGCTGAGGAGCTGGCGAAGCTGTTCCCGAAATCCTAATTTGATCCTAATGGGAACCGAATTAGGATTAGCACAGCCGCCAGCGATCTACCCGCCGCGCTCACCCAGAGCCGAAGTCACAACGATATGGCGAGCGGGCCAAGTCACGCGAGAAGACAGATTCGGCAAAGTAACGAAGCGGCCAGAAGCGCCGATGGTCGTGGAGCGCGAGGATTTAGAGGCGCACGATTAGTTTAGTTTCCGTCGAGCTTTGCGCTTGATGTTTTAGCGGGACTCAGTTCCCATGATTGTGCAGCTAGGAGTGAAGACCGAACTGCGTGTTTGAACAAAATGCATAAACTATTTTCCCGTCCGTTTGCGCTTATTGGCCTTGATGTTCAGGCCTCTTCACTTTGCGCGAGCGCGACGGGATTCTTTTTTTATGACTAAACCCAAGTGCTACAAATCGAGCTACGCTGAAAAGCTCAAAGACCCTCGCTGGCAAAGAAAACGCCTAGAGGTTATGAACCGAGACGCGTTCACGTGCCGTGACTGTGAATCAAAGGATAAAACGCTAAACGTTCACCATTGTTTTTACGAAAAGGGAGACCCTTGGGACACGGCAGATCAATTTTTAATAACAGTATGTGAAGGCTGCCATAAGGAACGCCATGAATCCGAGGATTTAGCTAAAAGAGAAATGGCGCTCCTTTTCACGAAAATACATCCCGCAGCTATCCATAGCATTGCGTGTGATGCGCACTGGATGCTTGGTAGTAGCAATCTGCATGAGGGAGTTTCCCTCGTTTCAGCGATCCATTACGAGTTCGAGGCAAAAGTTAGATGGAAAAACCTATTGGACGCGCACAAAATCGCAGAGAGTGAATATGTAGAAACCTTAAAGAAATCAGGACAATTTCTATGAGAATACGGACTATAAAACCTGAGTTTTTTTTGCATGATGGTCTTTACGAAGCCGAGGCTGAATTTCATATGCCGCTTAGAATCGCTTTTGCTGGGCTTTGGTGTGCCGCTGATCGTGAAGGCAGGTTCAAGTGGGAGGCACGTCGTCTTGGGGTCGCTATCTTGCCATATGACGGAATTGAATTTGCACGCGTGCTCGACGCGTTGACCACGCGTGGTTTTGTTAAAAAATACCGTGTTTCGGGTGTATGGTATGGGTTGATTCCTTCGTTTGGAAGACATCAGGTAATAAACAACAGAGAGTCCGTATCTTCAATACCCTCAATCTCTGATGCTGATGAACTTACGCTAGAAGATCAGGCAGATTTGACGCGTGCACCACGCGTTCTCCACGCCAGCAAAGAGGAAGGGAAGGGAAAGGAAGGGAAGGGAAAGGAAGGAGTTGCGACAGCCGACGCGTCGTCAGATGAATTTAAAAAGCAAAAGCCAAGAAACGAGCTTCTCGAATGTCTAGCTGGTATAGGTGGTGACGACTTATCTCAGATTGTTGGTTCCGCTTGGTCAGCAGCTCAAAAACGCCTGACTGAGATTAAGCAGGTTTGCCCACATGTTACTTGTGAGGAAATCAAGCGACGCGCAAAAAACTATAAACTCCATTGGCCTACGATGAATATATCCCCTCACGCGATTGCTATGCATTGGTCGAAATGTGATTTCGCTCCAGAGGACGGATCACGCAAAGAAAAAGGAACCGCTGGATGGCTATGAGCACGGAACAAAAAGAACCAGAGATTCCCGCATGGCGCACGGCGTTTGAGGCCGCTATCAGCACGTTGCCCGATGAAGCGCCGCCACTGCCCTACGATCTCACGCCAGAGGGCCAGCGCTGGGCATCATTCAAGCGCATTTGCCCCACGCAGTTCATTCCCAAGATTGATCGCGCTCAACTGCCAAAGCCCGAGCAGTTCGATCGGGTAGCAAATTGGGATGGATCGTTTCGGGGTCCGTGCGCTTTCGGACTCACCGACACCGCTAAGACTCGTGCCGCGTGGTGGGCGTTGCGCCAGCTCTACGTGCGGGAGAACAAACCATTCGCTTGGTTTCCAGTTAAGCGCCTAACAACGGAACTTTCTAAATACGAAGAAACCGGACACGCCGACGAGTTCTTCCGCCAATACGACCATTTCAAAATCCTGATGGTCGATGACGCCGACAAGATCAACTGGGATTTCATGAGCAATCAGGAGTCTCTATTCGCCTTCTACGATTGGATTTACCGATCGAAAAAACCCTGCATCACGACAACTAACAAGACGCATGAATGGTGGGCTAAAAAGATGGGAGACGCCTTTGCGCGCCGCCTGTTCGATGACGCGCACTACTCAGTAGAATTTTGATACGGGCATCCCTCCCGTGGAATCTCCCATCTTGGAGAAGGGCAGTCTGCAACGAAACTAACGTAAGCACTAACCACACAGAATAAAATGAAAACGCCAATAGTAACCGACGCTCACCGCCTTTTTGCGGCAGAGCTTTACGAGCATGTAAAAGTCATGGGGCCAAACAATTCCGCCCACCTAGTAGCTGAGTTCGTTGATGGATTTATTGCCAAAGAAACTAAGCGAGCTGAAGCAGCCGAGGCGTTAAACAACGAATGGAAAAAGACGGTTGATGCGATTGAATGGGGTGGTGCACACAGCGAGGTTCAAGTCTATAACTATCAGCATGTCGTTGATTCGCTTGATCACTTATCCAGAATTACACCGGCTGTTTTTATTTCACGAGAAGAGCAGATGAGCGAACTGATTAAAAAGCTAAGGAGCGATGTAGCGTCTGCAAAATCGACAACCAACTAAACGTAATACGAAAATGAAAACACCAACGAAACTAACCGTCATCATTCGCGACGATTTCCCCATGACTCAGTGCGGAGATTCGCCCGCTTACCGGACCATCTCAATTCCTCTAACGGAGGATCAGCAGAAGGCATTATCGCTAGTCTGCAATGAGCGACTCGGAACACTAGAAGTAATTTCACGCGCCATTCTTGAATAACCAGCCCGAAGCGCCAACGAAACGACAACTGAACATAAAATCACCATGACTGAATCAAATCAAGACAGCAGCCATTTAATCCAATTGGACCCATTCCCCAAGATGCCCGTCAGCGCGGCCCTTCAATTCGCAGACGAGAAATCCACGACAGGCGGGATCATGACGTGCGCCGCGCTGGACGCACTTGCCGCCGAGGTTAGGGGGCTGCGAATGGCCTGCGAAGACTGGAAGAAGCTCGCAAACACTGGCGGAAATAAACTCAACCACAAGGTAAGGGAATGCGATTCACTGCGAGAGGCACTATCCGCATGGAAGGAGTGGTGGGAATGTAAGTCCGTAGGAAACGGGACACGCGGACCAATATACATAAAGACCATTGAGGCTTTGTCCTTCGGTCAGAACGACCGCGAAACTTTGCACAGAGAAAATCAAAAATAGATCATGAAAACAAAGGCTTCTAACCCTAAACACGTATGCACCAGTTGCGGAGGCGACGCATTCCTAGGATTCAGCGGATGGTCGGACGATAAGGGCCGATCTATAATCGCGAATAAAGAACGGCTTTGCTCTAAATGCGCACAGTCTCGCAAAGTTCAATTTTCACTCACCAAACCCGCAGCCTGCTAACTCGCGACTTTCGATATGACTAAAATTAAAGGATCAGGATTTAAAATAAAGACTGGAGATGTCATCAACGGCTCTAAGTTTAGAGATAAGATCGTCACGTCTATTCAGGTTGAAAAGGTTCCTGATTGGATTTCTGAAGAGATAAAATCGACCTGGGAAGCGGCCCGAGACTCGGGGAGTCAGATGGATGCTTTTAAAATCTTTGAACGGCTCACTGATCGCTTGGGCTATGGCCGCATGCAAAACAACCCGTCTCTTGCGCCTGAGCGAAAGCGCGAGCGCCTTTGAATTATGAAAACTGAAGCAAAACCGGTTGGAGAATTAACGGACGAGGAATTATTCGACTGCATTCGTGAGCAAGTGAACGCTTCACGCAATTCACGGGGTCACGATCGTAAGCGCACGAAGGAGATTTCGGCTGAAGCGCATCGTCGCGGGTGGAATCTTCGCCAGCCAAACATGAATTCCGAATAACTATTTCGAGAAACCTTTGATTTGTGGTTGCAATGGAATCAAAGGCGTGATTCGGTCTGCTCATGGAACAAATGACTATCACACGCCAGACAATGCGAGCCGACGGAATTACGATTGGCCAATCACTCGACCGCGATGCAGCATTCCTTCGCTCAATCGGGATAGACGCCAATGATGGAGCAGCCACCGTTTTTGAGCGTCGAATGGAGCAGCGCGAAAAGGTCCGTGCTGCAGTTCTAGCGGCGCTTGATGAAGCACTAGACGGCAAGGGTTGGACCGATCAGGAATTGCCAGCCCTTTTTGGCGCAATCGACCAAATCAGCGACCGTATTAGCACTGAAAAAGAAATCGGAGTATGATTAAAACCAAACGAGGGGGAACTCGCGCAGGATCAGGCCGCAAACCTGATCCTGACACCAAAATGTGGCACCACTTCCACTTCAACGCAGACGCCGCCACTGTGACCGAATTCCGATCACTTTGCGCCCGCCACAATCTTTCACAGTCCGCGACGTTCGCGCACTTGGTTTCCAGCGCTAGCAAACACACTGAAAAATGAGCACCCCCATCTGCCACTGCGGCACAGCTACTCACGCACCGCATGAAACCGCAACCCACGGATGCCAGCGATTCGTTGTCGCCGCGCCTACGCCAGCCGGAAAACACTCAGAACTAGACTGCGACATGTGGGATACTGGAGACGGTCAACCAATAACGGACTACACGTTGCGCCATCAGCGCGGCTACCATCAGCACGAGGATGGCACGTGGACCGCTTGGCAAGGTTCCAGCAATTCAATTGCCGCCTAACCCCGAAAGCGCACAAAATGAGCACGCAAAAACCGTCTGCGAAGTTGCCCAAGGGCTACGATATGAACCCGCTGGCAATTCATTCCAAAACACGCAGGGGCGATTACTACAAAACTACCCAAGGTAAATATCTGCCTCTGCCCAAATGGTATTGGGGCGACATGATAACCGCATCATGGCAGCCAATTCATCGTAAATTTAAAGCGCCAAGCGCGACAAAGCGAGCGAAGGCTCCAACTGCGGCAAAAAGTGCAACGGTTCCAGTTGTTGCAAAAAGCGCAACGACTGCCGCCAAGAAAGCGCCCGCCGTGACGCCCGCGCAGCCGATCAAGGCTGTCCGCATGTTCCGCTACGATAATATCTGGAATAAACGAACGGAGGTATTCACAGAGCGAGAGATAGATTATAAGCCCGCTGGCTCACATTCTCGCAAGATACTTGGTAAGCCTGTAGCCGTGCTGGACGTGACGGACGAGGCCGCGCTGATCGAGCAGATCACTAACCGAATCAACGAATTCGAGACATGGTGCGATTCGGGCGGTGAAACCGGTCGCCACGATCTTTCAAAGGCAATTCTTTTATCCCTCGGCGTGATCGCCAAGCGCAAATCCAAGTGACCGCCATGAAAACTGAAACAATCACTCCAGACGCAACGAGGAAGGCTGACGGATGGTATCCGACTCTTTCCTATTCACACGGAGGCCGTGTTATTGGTGACATCCAGTGCGGAAGTATGGAGCAAGCAAAACAAGAGGCCGCAGAAATGATAAAGTGCATGGAAGACTATCCTTCTGCGTTTGAGCGTAATCACCCCGCCGCGAACCAGCTAATCGACCTAACCTTGGCCTAACCCATGAGCGCGAAGGCCACAAAGGACGGCGTTGAAGTAAAGGCTGGGCAGGTCTGGCGCTCGCTGGACCAATCAAGCGAAATCAGGACGCATACCATAACCTCAGTTGATCGTGGCGTAGCTTGGTATTCAGAAACACGCGGAATTGCTATTTACAAGATGCACAAGCACGCGACCGGCTGGGAACTCGTAACGACATGAAGAAAGAAATCAAAATATACCGAATCAAAAAAGTGGGGACTTGGACGTGTCCCGTTTTCATCCCCGACAGGAGCAAAGAGCACTGGCGCAAAGGTCGCCCGCTAAAGTAACGAAATGAAGACCACTGCGAACAATTAACCCGTTAGAAACAAAACACACTATGGCCGGAAGCTATTCACACTTAAAGAACGGATGGGGCATGATAGAAAACATGGGAGACGCTCACGAATGCGTTGAGGAGCTTTTCTGGCTCGTAGAAAGAGCAATCGGACGAAAAGAAGCAACGCGCCTCTTGGAGGCAGAATTCCATCCCATGGAACGAAAAGAAAAGGAGCCCGACTCTCACCTGAAGTATGTTCGGGCGAAGATGGCTAAGTGAAATGCCTTACCGCTTAATTTCCCGAATCTAGGCGAAGTGAACCAGACCGAGCCGAACCATTTTCTCTAATATTTTTTTATCCTTTTTGTAAAACCAATGAACCCTGAAATTCCTTACTACAAGCTGTACGTGAAAGAAACTGAGGCGCACAACGCCTGCGCCTTACGCGAAAAATCCCTCTTGAAAGATGTTGAGTTCTCGGGTCGTGAAATGGAGCGGATGGAAATCGAAAACCAATCGATGCGAATCGTGATACGGGCATGTATTGAGGAAATGAAATATAGTGCCATCATGGGCCAACCGATTTCATATGAAAGGCGAGAGTTCCGAATGGCAGCTCCATTTTTAGGGGAAGGAAACACGTCTCGCGCTGATGGGATTCGCGCTTCGGGTTAAACAACACAAAAAACAACCAAATGAAAATCCACCAAATCGACCTGTCTCGCTACGGCGCTAAAAAAGGCACCACGGCCGTCGTTCTAACGAACATCGTTTTTCTTTGAGAATCTTCTTGCCGCTCTCGCCGCTTTCGGCATGGTGCAGGCACGAAGCGGTGAGCAAGACCGTTGAGAATCATTTTCGGGTAGTCAGTCTCCTTGTGGGGTAATCCCGCACCTTAAAAGCCTCAGCAATCTTGCTCATTGTTGGGGCTTTTTTGCGCCCCGACTAATCCTTGCTTCGAGGCGCAGGGTTCCGGCCGCGTAATGCCTCTCGTGCTCCGGACGCTCAAAAAGCGAACTCATTATGCTAGGTCTGAAAAAGTCCTGCCTTGGAATTAGGGGAGATTCGCCAAGTCAGGCCGTGGATGAAAACCACTCAGGAGCAAGGGCAGCGCAACAGACCAAGCATCGCTAATCACGGCGCGCATCATGGGACACGATAACCGAATACGGGCCATCCTCCCGTGGAATCTCCCATCTTGGAGAAGGGCAGTTCAACGACTCACCAACTAACTAACGTAATACGAAAATGGACCTACAAAAACAACGCATCTTAATCGCAGAGGCTGACGGATACAAGAGAGTGAATCCGTATCCTCTGCCACTGCCCCAAGGATCAGAAGAAGCTCAGGAAGTAATCATTGCTGGAGTTAAAGCTCCGCTAAATTACCCGCAATCCGTGCCAGACTATCCCAACGATTCTAACGCCATGCATGCGGTTATTGAGGGACTGCGCGACAACCAATTCCACTACGCAGAATACGCACGCCAGTTATTCTTCGTGGTTTCCGGCAAAGAATGGGGCGGCGATATGGGATATTTCTTTTTCAATTACGCCAATGCGACGGCCCGCCAAAAGGCAGAGGCTTTTCTTAGGACCATCAGTCTTTGGACTGAAAAACCAGCGACTAACCCCGCCAGCAGTTAACTTTCAGCTCTAACCTACTACATGCACACACGCAAATGAAACTCACCGCTCTTCTGTTAATCGCCCTATCGCTCCTCTCTAATTCAGCAAATGCCATAGGGCCCAACGACATCGTTTTACGCCAAACCAATGATCCTGTCTTCCCCTATCCGGTAACTCTCGATCAACTCGCCAACATAAAGCCAGATACTGATTCCAAGCGAAAGACCGTTGAAACTAGGGATGAATCGCGCCGAGTGAAATCCATGCGATTCAAGTCGCTTGAATTAGCCCAAGTCGCAATCGCCGTATTCGAGTCTGAGGGATATACTGAGTTTGCGCTGATTCCCGCGTCTTCTCGCGATAAAGAAAACGGCTATCTTTGGGAGGTCATTGCCATAAAATATCTTTGAATCGGAGCACAACCCCGATGACCTCCATCAAACGCATCCGTGACGGCGATCCTGTTCCTTCTGGCGGTCGCTACCTCAGCACTGTTCGCGAGCCTGATCCCGACCGCGCTACCGAAGAATGGGTCGGTGACTGCCTCAGCGGCGGCTTACTCGGCCAGCTATTCGGCAACCGCGAGACGCTTTACCGCAAGACTCCCATCGCCACTTTCCACTACTACGAAGTCACCTCCCTTTAACCCAACCGCACACGCACATGAACTCCGACTCTCACGTTAAGACTTTCACCCCCATTACCGCTATCGAAGCCATCGCTGCACTCGCGCACGCTGGCGACACCATTGCTTGCGGATTCGCATTCCGCGACAATGATACCGATCCATGGCAGGAGCAGCCATTAGCCGGAGCAAAATTCGAGGGCCTTGGCTATGTTGGGAAATCTGGATGCCCTTGGCGCTTCTGCGCGCGCGTGACCCTAGCGCCCAAGATCGCTGACGGCCACAACCCACACTCTATCACTATCCCGCAGCTCGAAGGCGAATATCGCCTCATGACTCGCGAAGAGATTTTGCACCGTGCGGCATCCAAAGTGAGCCTAGATGAATCAATCGAAAAATGGGATCACCAACGCCGATCATGGATGATTCCAGCGCAAGGCAACCACATAGAATTCACCTACCGCACCAAGCAGCCCTCAGGCTTCTACCTTCCGCCTAAGCCAGCTCCTGCTCCCGCGCTCAAGCCTTGGGACTTCGCCTCAGCTCCCAAGGGCTGCGTTCTTCTACGCCCTATTACGCCTCCCAATTTTACTATCTGGTGGACTGCATCAGTAACCGAATGGACCATTGATCATATCTACGCTGGATCTAATCGTAAATGGACTTACGCCGATGCGTTTAAAAGCTTAGAACACTCGACCGACTTCGTTAACTGGTCCCCTTGCGGGTCTGCTTGAACTGATAAGCCCACGATTACACGGCCTTCTAGCTAACCATTAGAAGGCCTTTTGGCTTGACACAACTCACCAGTCCCAAATTTCTCCTCTCGCGCGCCCGCGTCGGACTACGGACGGACCACGCAACCCATCAGCTCACACGCTAACCAACGACTACCATGTCACAAGACCACGACTACATCGCGCAATTAAAGGAACGTATCGTATCACTTGAGCAACGGATCCGCACAATCGCAGTATCACAGTCACCACAGCCAATCGACGCCCTCGCCTTCTTCGCGGCTCACGCTCCCGAAGTGCCTCCGCTCTTTGGCGACGACCACCCGCATCTCGAAGAGGTCGAACTAATCGCGCTCTGGCGCTGGCATTACGCAGAGGAGATGGTTTCTCGCCGTCCCTCGCCCCAGCCGCACAAGTGAGCAATTTTGACCACTACCCGAATTTTTCACAGCGGGTCCTTCCACCGCCACCCCTTATTGCAGGGAGTTTACGTGGC
>Ga0247808_10000294_pt1 | contig 26286 bp, 22 predicted proteins | sample UWRJL089202R1_FD_179914 | JGI IMG/M metagenome (GOLD analysis project Ga0247808, IMG submission 179914) | Plant litter microbial communities from Arlington Agricultural Research Station in Wisconsin, United States - UWRJ-L089-202R-1 | ecosystem: Environmental > Terrestrial > Plant litter >... | reverse complement strand
GGTTACTTCGACGGTAACCCCCTGACCGCCGCAGAGGTAGGCAAGCTCGCCGACCTCGAGTCCCGTGAAGTTCTGCTCGGCAAGCTTGCCGGCGCCTTCAAGGCCTCGCTGTTCGGAGCCGCATATCTGTTCAACGCACCGCTGTCGAAGGCTGTTCGCACCATCGACGCGCTGCGTGAAAAGCAGGAGTCCGCGAACTAGGCATCTGCCTGTACCGCGGTGAGTAACTTTAGAAACTAATAGGAGAAAAATCATGGCAAAGCTTTCCACTGAAGAGCTGCTCGAGCAGTTCAAGGGCCTCACCCTCATCGAGCTCTCCGAGTTCGTCAAGGCATTCGAGGAGACCTTCGAGGTCACCGCCGCTGCCCCCGTCGCCGTCGCCGGAGCCGCTGGCCCCGCCGCCGCTGCCGAAGAGGTCGAAGAGCAGAGCGCGTTCGACGTCATCCTCGACGCCGTTGGCGACAAGAAGATCCAGGTCATCAAGGTTGTGCGCGAGCTCACCAGCCTGGGCCTCGGCGAGGCCAAGGCCGTTGTCGATGGCGCGCCGAAGGCCGTCCTCGAGGGCGTTGCGAAGGAAGCTGCCGAGAAGGCAAAGGCTTCCCTCGAGGCCGCTGGCGCCACCGTCACCCTCAAGTAATCACGCCCCGCAAGGGGTTGGTTCTTCAGGTGTAACGGCTTAGCCGCACACTCGTGAAACGGGCGTCGCATCCACACGGATGCGGCGCCCGTTTCCGTTCCCCGCCCCTCCCGCGACTCCCGCCCCTTCCTCGACTCTCCACCCCTCCCGCGACTCCCGTCGCCGGTCGAGACCTGACTGGCCCATTCTTGCTAGTGCGTGCCCCTCCCGCACTAGCATTTCCGGGCCACCCATGCCCGTTCGTCCCTGACTGGCCCATCTTGGCTAGCGAAACGTGCGGCGCACTCGCGACATCGAGCACGTCACGTCACGTCATGGGGTGGAGAGGGGAGTCGTCCGCGTCGACAGCAGGGGTGGCAGCTGCGCAAGGGCGCGGATGCGCTGCACAAGTTCCGTCGGGTTTTTCAGGTCGTCGGCATTGAGGTCCATCACGCGCCATCCCTGCGCTTCCAGCTTGGCGCGCCGGGTCATGTCCGCCCGCCACTGTCCTTTTGTCGTGCGGTGGTAGTCGCCCTGGTACTCCAGGATGATCCGATATCGAGCGATGGTGAGGTCGGTTCTGGCCACAAACTCCCCAAACGCATCGCTGATAACGTGATTCACGCCTGAGAGCGGCAACCCGGCTAGTTCAAGGATTGCTCGCAGTTTCGACTCCGGAGGGGATTCCGAACGGTCGTTCAGCAGTGCGGCTGCCTGTCGAATCTTGCGCCGGATGCGTCTGTTGAGCGGGCGGTTGAGGGCATCCGCCAGATCCACCGCTGAGACAAGCGGAAGCCGCCAGTGGATGAGTGCGTCGCCGGCTGCCACCAAGTCGAGTAGGCCCAGCATGTGAGCCAGGTCGAACCATGTGCGCAGCGGTGTGGTCACCCGCAGCCCGTCGGGGCGCGTCAGCAGGTCATGCGGTTCGATCTGCAGCGAATGCCCGGCGATGCCGCGCGCGTGCGGGGCTCGGTGCGGTGCCGGGAGGGAGATGTGTAACAGGGAGCTGTGGGCAGCATCGTGCGGGACTGGAATCTTGTGCAGCTGCGCGGCGGTTGTGTGACTGAAAAAGCTCTCCGGAGTCAGCCGCAGTTGGAACAAGGCGCAGCGTTCGGCGAGCTCCAGATCGTGGCGCAGAGATCGGACACCGGCGACCTCGGCGTTGAGGTCGCGGGCGCGCAGCCGGTGTCCGGAGACTCCGACGCTCTGAGCTTGACCGACGGTGAAGGCCGGCTCGGGGAGGCCGGGCGGGAGTGGTTTTCTCGAGTTCATGCGGAGACTGTTCCGCATTTGCGGCCGAGGCGCTGGAGTTGTCCACAGCCTCGCGCCTGGAGTCTGTAGCCGCACCCGGCCCTGTCCGGCTCCCGGGCGATGAGTGGCCCGTTCTCGCTAGTGCGGAGCCGCGGTGACTAGCGAAAATGGGCCAGTCTGGCGAGGCGCGCGCCATGGCGGAGGGTGCCTGGCACCCTTGGGGGGAGCCGATGTGGGGACGGTGGGGTGGATATATAGCTTGGCTATGTATATAGTTGGCGGATGCCTGCTGATCTACATGCCATCCTCGGGGACCTGGTCTCCGTCAACCACCGCCTCACCCGGGTCGCCGCCCGCGCCGCCCGCGGCACCGAATCGCCGGCCCTCTGGCGCACGCTGAGCGTGTTGCTCACGAGCGGCCCCATCCGTCTCGGCGAGCTCGCCGAGCTCAGCCGCGTCTCGCAGCCCACCGTCACCAAGCTGGTGGGAGGCCTTCTCGCCCGCGGCTGGATCGCGCGCACCAGCGACGCCGCCGACGCGCGTGTCAGCCTCATCGCGATCTCCCCGGCCGGCGAGGCCGCCCTGCTGGCCTGGCGCACCGAGCTGGCCGCCGCCCTGCTGCCCTACTTCGCCGATCTGCCCGCATCCGATGTCGACACGCTCGAGCGGGCCGTCGCCATTCTCCGCGATCGGGTCGAGGCCACCGAACGCCAGGCGGCGCCGGGGCGCCTGGCCGAGACGCCGTCGGAGGTCGCCCGATGAGCCGCCGCACACCACAGGTTTCGAGCGACCTCGCCTCGGCCGGATCTGCCTCAGGCGGATCGGTGTCGACTGCCACGACAAGTGCGGGACCCGCCGCCGGCCATGCCGTCGCCGGGTCTGCCGCGGGCGCGAGCATCCTGCACCAGCCCAAGGCGGTCTGGGCGGTGGCCTTCGCCTGCGTCATCGCGTTCATGGGTATCGGCCTGGTCGACCCGATCCTGCCGGCCATCGCCGCCGACCTCGCCGCCACGCCCACCGAGACCGAGATGCTCTTCACGAGCTACCTGCTCATCACGGGCGTGGCCATGTTCTTCACCAGCTGGCTGTCCAGCCGCATCGGCGCCAAGCGCACCCTGCTGATCGGCCTCGCCCTGATCGTGGTGTTCGCCCTCGCCGCCGGCCTCTCCCAGGACGTCGAGTCGATCATCGGCTTCCGCGCCGGCTGGGGCCTGGGCAACGCGCTCTTCATCTCCACCGCACTGGCCACCATCGTGGGAGCGGCGGCCGGCGGCACCTCGTCGGCGATCATCCTCTACGAGGCTGCCCTGGGCCTGGGCATCGCCATCGGCCCGCTGCTGGGCGGACTGCTGGGCAGCATCAGCTGGCGCGGGCCGTTCTTCGGCAGCGCCACCCTCATGGCCGTGGGCTTCATCGCCATCGTCGTGCTCCTCAAGACCGAGGGCCCGCGCCCCGTGCCCACCCGCCTGTCCGCCCCCTTCCGGGCGCTCGCCCGGCCGGGCCTGGGTATCCTCGCCGGCGCCGCCCTGTTCTACAACATCGGCTTCTTCGTGCTCCTGGCCTACACACCGTTCGCCCTCGTTCCGCTGGGCCTGGGCAGCGCCGTGAGCCTCGGCCTGGTCTTCTTCGGTTGGGGACTCTCGCTCGCCATCACGTCGGTGTGGGTCGCCCCGCTGCTCACCCGCCGGATGCGCCGCAGCCGCGTGCTCTGGCTCGTGCTGCCGCTGCTCGCCCTTGACCTGGTCGCGGCAGGACTGCTGATCGGCTCGGCCGTGGGCCTGGTGCTGTGCGTGATCGTGGGCGGCCTTCTGCTCGGCGTGCTCAACACCGTGCTCACCGAAAGCGTGATGGAGGCCACCGACCTGCCCCGCAGCGTGGCGTCCTCGGCATACTCCGGGGTCCGGTTCCTCGGCGGCGCGATCGCACCTCCTGCGGCCACCCTCCTGGCCGACGGGTTCACCTCGGCCACGCCGTTCTTCGCTGCGGGCGCATCCGTTCTGGTGGCCCTGCTCGTGATCGTGCTGGGCCGGCACCACCTGGCCCGCGCCGACGGCGGCGTGGAGAGCGCCCTTGACGAGGCCGAGGCGATCGGCGCCGGCGACAGCTGACCGCCACCGGCCCTCGGCCGGTGCGCTCGTGGCGCAGGTATGCAGTGGTGGCGCAGGTTTGACCTCGTGGCGCAGGTTACACGGCCGCCTTACCTGCGCCGCGACATTTTTCCTGCGCCGCGAGCTCTTCCCTGCGCCGCGAGCACGTTCCCACGCGGCGCCCGTCAGTGCCGGCGGTGGTCCTGGATGGTCATCCGTGGGCCATGGCGCGGTGCCCGGTAGCCGCTGCCGAGGATGAGGCGCACCACCCGTTGCCGGTGGCCCAGGAAGGGCTCGAGCAGCTCGAGCATGCCGTCGTCGTCGACGGGTGCGCCGGTGAGTGCCCAGCCCACCTGGGCGGCGAGGTGGTAGTCGCCCACGCTCACGGCATCCGGATCGCCGTGCGAGCGCTGGGTGACCTCGGCGGCCGTCCAGCGGCCGACGCCCGGCAACGACTGCAGCCGGCGTGCGGCGCTGACGGCGTCGACCGGGCGGTCGAGGGAGGCCGCGACGGCGGCGACCGTGACGGCCGTGCGTGAGCGCCGCGGGTCGACGCCGGCGCGGTGCCAATCCCACGACGGTACGAGCCGCCAGCGCTCCGGCCCCGGCGAGACCATCATGCCCGCGGGGGCCGGCCCTGGGGCCGGCTCGCCGTGCTGCCGGATGAGCCGGTACCAGGCGCGGTGGGCCTCCAGCACGGTCACCTTCTGTTCGATGATCGCCGGGATTAGGGACTCGAACACGAGTCCCGAACTGCCCAGCCACACGCCGGGTGCCCGGCGGCGGACCTCCGCGATGGCCGGATGCGCGGTGAGGTCGAGGCCGCTCCAGTCGTCCTCTGAACCGAGCAGCTTGGGCACCCGGTCGATGCACCACCCGGCGCCAGGGCCCCACGCCTGGGCGTGGATGTCGCCGTCGGCGCCCTGGCGGAGCAGGAGGGTCGCCGGTCCGATCGGGGTGCGCTGGGTGCGCCAAATTCCCGCGGGGTCTGTGCGGCAGGTGGGATCCCCCCGGCCGCGGCAGTGCGGGGCCATCGTGGCAGCCAGGTCCACGGGGCGGGCGGGCGCGTACCGCGTGGTCACGGTGGTGACGTCACCTGTGCCGCGCACGGCCTCCGCTGCTGGTCCTGCAACTGTTGCTGGTGCTGGTGCTGGTGCTGCTGCTGCTGCTGTTGTTGTTCCCGACCCTGCAGAACCGAGGCGCCCCGCGGTGGTGCTCCCGGCATCGGCGCCGCAGCGATCGCGCACCGGCGCATCCGTCTGCTCGGTGCTCGGGTCGGGAATCATCCCACGAGGCTAACCCGGAGCGGCGACACCGCGCACACCGGCCGCGCATCCGACGCCCTCGATCAGCGCGGCGCGCTCGTGCTGGAGCGCATCACCAGGTTGGTCGGCGCCCGGGTCAGCTGCGCCGAGCCGACGGTCGACGGCTGGGCGAGGGCGCTGAGCAGCCAATCCACGGCCATCCGGGCCTGGTTGCGCGGATGCTGTTCGATGGTGGTGAGCCGGAACATCTCGGCATACGGATGCCCGTCGATGCCGATCACCGACAACTCGGTGGGAATCTGGATGCCGAGTTCCCTGGCGGCGATAATGAGTCCGACGGCGATCTCGTCGCTCGCGGCGAACACCGCCGTCGGCCGGCGGCGCGGGTCACCGAACAGGGCGAGACCCGCCTCGTACCCGCCGGGAACAGTGAACGCGCAGGCGGAGAAGCCGTCGTCGGTCGAGTGGCCGGCGGCCCGCATGGCCGCATTGAAGCCGGTCAGCCGCTTGGTGTGCACGGCGAAGTCCATCTGGTCGATCTGGTCGCCGCCGACATGACGGATGTCGGTGTGCCCGAGGCTGAGCAGGTGCTCGGTGGCCAGGCGTGCGGTGGCGACATCGTCGATCGCGATGGTGTGCACGCCCGGGATCTCGCCGCCGATGCCCACCAGTGGGCGGCCGAGGCGGTGCAGCTGGGTCACCTCGTCGTCGCTGAGTTCCACGCCGACCGAGATGACGCCGTCGAACCGCTTGCGGGCAAGGAAGAAATCGAAGACCCGCTCCCGCTCGACGGAGTGCGTGGGCAAGTTGTAGAGCGTCATGTCGTACCCCTGGGCGAGCAGCGACTGCTCGAGGCTCTCCAGGATCTCCGAGAAGAACCAGCGGCTGATGAACGGGATGATCACGCCCACGCTCTGCGTGCGACCGGTGACGAGGCTCGCGGCGTTGGGCGAGGCGACGTAGCCGATGAGGGCTGCGGCGGCGACGACCTTCTGCCGGGTCTCTTCTGAGACGTACCCCCGGCCGCTGAGGGCGCGGGACGCCGTGGCTTTGGCGACTCCCGCGAGGCGCGCGACATCGGCTATTGCGCTCATCTCAGCCTCCGTCCTTGGAAACGCTAGTGCACACCCTAGCGGTTCCCACCCGCCAGTGGAACCGGTTCCATAAACTCGGGACCGGAGCGCGACGCTCATCTGTGCGACTTGGCGTGAGAGCGCGATCTTTGCCAATCCGTAATCATTTTGGGCTTGTGGCGAAGCAATCAGTGCCGTACTTTGTGGTGTGGAACCGGTTCCTTATGCAACCGTTTCCAGATGTGTGACCCAGAGCACCTGCAGTACACATTCGGTCGTTCGGAAAAACCGAAAGCGACCACAAGCAACACTCAACGAGGAGGATTTGCATGAGCGTGAAACAGCATCGCCGGCTTTTCGTCCCGGTCGCTGCAGCCGCAGTGATGGGACTCGCCCTGACCGGTTGTACCGGCGACATCGCCGCCCAGGACGCGGCCGACACCGACTGCTCCGCCTACACCGACTACGGAACCTTCGAGGGCAACCCCGAGGTCAGCATCGGTGGAACCATTCAGGATGACGAGGCCGACCGCCTCGTGCAGTCCTGGGCCGACTTCCAGGCCTGCACCGGTATCACGGTGAACTACACAGGCACCAAGGAGTTCGAGGCTCAGATCGCCGTTCTCGCCGAGGGTGGCAGCGCGCCGGACATCGGGATCATCCCGCAGCCGGGCCTGTTCAACAAGCTTGCCGACGCCGGCTTCCTCAAGCCCGCTCCCGAGGCCGTCGAGGCCAACGTGGACAAGTGGTGGTCGACGGACTGGAAGGGCTACGGCACCGCGTCCGACGGCACCTTCTACGCCGCACCGCTGATGGCCAGCGTCAAGGGCTACGTCTGGTACTCCCCGTCGATGTTCGAGGAGAAGGGCTACGAAGTCCCCACCTCGCTCGACGAGATGATGACCCTCACCGCCAAGATCGCCGCCGACGGCACCGTGCCGTGGTGTGCCGGTGTCGGATCGGGTGACGCCACGGGTTGGCCGGGAACGGACTGGGTCGAGGACTACGTTCTCCGCCAGGCCGGAGCGGACACCTACGACAAGTGGGTCAAGCATGAGATCCCGTTCAACGATCCCGCCATCGTCACCGCCTTCAACTCGGTCGGCGACATCCTGAAGAACCCGGAGTACGTCAACGGTGGACTCGGCGACGTGTCCTCGATCATCTCCACGGAGTTCGGCGACGCCGGCCTGCCGGTTCTCGACGGCACCTGCGCCCTGCACCACCAGGCCTCGTTCTACGAGGGCTTCTGGAAGAACGCGGATGGCTCGGCCGTGACGGTCGCGCCTGACGGCGACGTCTACGCGTTCCTGCTGCCGCCCGCCGAGGCCGGCGGAGAGCAGGCCGTCACCGGTGGTGGCGAGCTGGTCAGCGCGTTCAACGAGAGCGACGAGATCACCGCAGTGCTCAGCTACCTCTCGAGCGACACCTGGGCGAACAACCGCGTTGAGCTGGGCGGCGTCATCAGCGCCAACACCGGCCTCGACGCCTCGCTCGCATCCAGCGACATCCTGAAGCAGAGCGTCGAGATCCTGCAGGACCCGAACACGGTCTTCCGTTTCGACGGCTCTGACCTGATGCCGGGTGCCGTTGGCACCGACTCCTTCTGGAAGGGCATCGTGAACTGGCTCAGTGGCGACGACACCCAGAAGGTTGTCGACACCATCGAGTCCAGCTGGCCGAAGAGCTAGCACCAGCGTGACCGGGTGGGTCCGCCGTGAGGCGGACCCACCCGCATACCTCCCACTCTTCGCAGCTTCTTCCTCGACACCATAGAAGGGTCCGGCCAATGACGACCGCGGATCTACTCGGCAAGATAATTCAGGTGGTGGCAGCTCTCGCCGCCTTCTCGCTCGTCATCGGGCTCATACTCTTTTTGATCGACAAAGCGCCCAAACGCGGGCGCGACTACTGGCAACTCGCCTTCTTCCTCCTCCCCGCGCTGCTGCTGCTGCTCGTGGGGCTCATCTACCCGGCCATCCGCACCTCGCTGCTGGCCTTCAGCAACGGCGCCGGCGACTGGGTTGGAGCAGACAACTTCGTCTGGATGTTCACCCAGCCGGCCGCCCTCGTCACCCTCGGCAACACCGTGATCTGGGTGGTCGTGGTGCCGATCCTCTCCACCGCCATCGGCCTCGCCTACGCGATGTTCATCGACAAGTCCCGCGGTGAGAAGTACTTCAAGGCCCTGGTCTTCATGCCCATGGCCATCTCGTTCGTGGGCGCCGGCATCATCTGGCGGTTCGTCTACGACTACAAGTCGGGCGACAACGCCCAGATCGGCCTGCTCAACCAGATTCTGGTCTGGTTCGGCGCCGAGCCCGTGCAATGGCTGCAGACCTCGCCCATCAACACCTTCCTGTTGATCGTCGTGATGATCTGGATCCAGACCGGTTTCGCCATGGTCATCTGCTCCGCCGCGATCAAGGGCGTGCCCACCGAGCAGATCGAGGCGGCTCAGCTCGACGGCACCAACGGTTGGCAGCGGTTCACCAACGTGACGCTGCCGGGCATCCGTGGCTCGCTGGTCGTGGTCATCACCACGATCTCGATCGCCACCCTCAAGGTGTTCGACATCGTGCGAACCATGACCGCCGGTAACTTCAACACCAGCGTCATCGCCAACGAGATGTACACCCAGGCCTTCCGGGCCGGCGAGCAGGGCCGTGGCGCCGCGCTCGCGATCGTGTTGTTCCTCCTGGTGCTGCCGATCGTCATCTACAACGTACGAATCCTGCGTCAGCAGAGGGAGATCCGATGAGCGACAACGTAGTCGACCTGCCCATCCCGGGTGCCACCACGGCGAAGGCGAACACGACAGCCGAGGTCGTCGGCAAGTCCGAGCGGGTCAAGCGCCGGCTCACGTCACGCACCGCCACGGTGGTGGCCCTCGTCATCGCCGTGCTGTGGACCCTGCCCACCTTCGGCCTGTTCATCTCGTCGTTCCGTCCGGCCGGGCTGATCAGTACCACCGGTTGGTGGACGATCTTCCAGAACCCCGGCTTCACCCTGGACAACTACAAAGAGGTGCTGTTCAGCACCTCGCAGTCGTCGCCGCAGCTGGGCGCCTACTTCGTGAACTCGCTGGCCATCGCGATCCCGGCCACCCTGTTCCCGCTCGTGATCGCCGCGATGGCCGCGTACGCCTTCGCCTGGATCAAGTTCAAGTGGAGCGGTGCCCTCTTCGTGCTGATCTTCGCCCTGCAGATCGTGCCGCTGCAGCTGGCCCTGATCCCGCTGCTGCAGATGTTCACGCAGTTCCTGCGCCCCGGACAGGCCTGGGTGCACGACCTGATCCCGATGATCCCCGAACAGGGCTACCTGCCCGTATGGATCGCGCACACCATCTTCGCGCTGCCCCTGGCGATCTTCCTGCTGCACAACTTCATCTCCGAGATCCCCGGCGAGGTCATCGAGGCGGCACGAGTGGATGGCGCCACCCACGGCCAGGTCTTCTTCCGCATCGTGCTGCCGCTGGCCGTTCCGGCGCTGGCGTCCTTCGCGATCTTCCAGTTCCTCTGGGTCTGGAACGACCTGCTCGTGGCGTTGATCTTCTCCGGTGGCACACAAGATGTGGCACCGCTCACCCAGAGGCTGGCGGAGCTCACCGGTACGAGAGGCCAGGACTGGCAGAGACTGACCGCAGCGGCGTTCGTGTCGCTCGTGGTGCCGCTGATCGTGTTCTTCAGCCTGCAGCGCTACTTCGTGCGCGGCCTGCTGGCAGGGTCGACCAAGGGATAGACCCCCGGCCAGGCCAGAGGCTATGATCTGAATCACCTTTCAGACGTGGTCGATGCCGGCACTGGCATCGCCGCGACGGACCGGCCCCGAATCTTCGGGGTCGGTCCGCTGACTTAGAGTGAAGCAATGAGCGGAATGCACGGCGGGGGAGCACGTCCCGCAGAACAATTCCGGGGGCGCCGCACTCGTGTCAGCGGCGATGACCCGCAGGCCCAGAAGGCCGAGAACGCCGAAGCGCCCGTGATCCCGAACCTGTTGGGACGCATCCGGGCCCTGTTTGCACCGCACGGCCGCAAGCTCACCGTCACGGTGATCCTCGTGTTGCTCTCCGCCGGCCTCTCGGTGCTGCCGCCGTTGCTGATCCAGCGGGCGTTCGACCAGGGCCTCTTCCCGGAATCCGGCGGACCCGACCTGCAGCGGTTGACCGTGCTCGTGGCCCTCATGATCGCGGCATATGTGACCACGGCCCTGTTGGGCGTCTGGCAGACCTGGCTCACCGCCACGGTGGGCAACTCGGTGATGGGCGAGCTGCGGGTGAAGCTGTTCAGCCACCTACAGGCCATGGAGCTCAGCTTCTTCACCCGCACCAAGACCGGCGTGATCCAGTCCCGGCTACAGAACGACGTCGGCGGGGTGGCCGGCGTGCTCACCAACACGGTCTCCAGCGTGCTCGGCAACGCCGTCACCGTGATCGCGGCGTTCGTGGCCATGCTGCTGCTCAACTGGCAGTTGGCGATCGTCGCGGTGATCCTGATGCCGATCCTGGTGTTCGCGCAGCGCCGGGTCGGGCAGGTACGGGCCCGCATCGCCTCGAAGACGCAGGAGTCGCTCTCCGACATGACCGCGATCACTCAGGAGACCCTGAGCGTGTCGGGCATCCTGTTGTCCAAGAGCTTCACCCGGCAGAACGCCGAGATCGCCCGGTACTCGCACGAGAATGACAACCAGGTGCGGCTGCAGGTCAGCCAGCAGATGAGCGGTCAGTGGTTCTTTGCCATGGTCAGCATCTTCCTGTCCAGCATCCCGGCCATCGTCTACCTTGTCGCCGGGTTGCTGCTCACCAACGGCGCCACCGACATCACCGCGGGCACCGTCGTGGCGTTCACCACCGTGCAGGCGCGGTTGCTCTTCCCGCTGCTCGGCCTCATGCGCGTGGCCCTGGACCTGCAGACTTCCAGCGCCCTCTTCGCGCGCATCTTCCAGTACCTTGACCTCACCCCGGCCATCAGCGACGCCCAGGACGCGCGTCCGGTGCCCGCGGTGACCGGTGAGGTACAGTTCGACGCCGTCACCTTCGCGTACCCGGATGCGTCCGCCGAGTCGAGACCGACCCTGGACGCTGTCTCCTTCACGATTGAACCCGGCGCGTTCGCGGCCTTCGTGGGGCCCAGCGGTGCGGGCAAGACCACGGTGTCGTATCTGATCCCGCGGTTCTACGAGGCCACCGGCGGCCGGGTACTGTTCTCCGGCGTGGACGTACGCGACCTCGAACAGGAATCCCTCGTCTCGCACATCGGCATCGTCAGCCAGGAGACCTATCTTTTCCACGCCACCATCGCCGACAACCTGCGGTACGCCAAGCCCGAGGCGACGGATGCCGAACTCGAGACGGCGGCGCGGGCCGCGAACATCCACGACACCATCGCGTCGTTCCCCGCCGGGTATGACACCGTCGTCGGAGAACGCGGCTACCGGCTCTCCGGCGGCGAGAAACAGCGGGTGGCGATCGCCCGGGTGCTGCTCAAGGACCCGGAGGTGCTGATCCTCGACGAGGCCACGAGCGCCCTCGACGCGATCTCTGAGCGCGTCGTGCAGGCCGCCCTGGACACGGCCTCCCGCGGACGCACCACGATCGCCATCGCGCACCGCTTGTCGACCATCGTGACGGCCGACGTGATCTTCGTGGTCGACGCGGGCCGGGTGGTCGAGTCGGGCACCCACCGGGAGCTGCTCGCCGCCGGCGGCACGTACGCCGAGCTCTACGCCGAGCAGGCCCCCGAACGTCTCCCCGAACTGTGAGCTGAGCCCCGAAAAGCCCGGGTTTGTGGGGCTGCAGGTCAGAGTTCGCGGGCGGCGAGCATCGACTCCATGAGGGTGATCTCGGATTCCTGGGAGATGATGACCGAGTTGGCGAAGCCGAGGATCGACGCGGCGTTGGCGCGATCCTGTACGGCCTCGGCCATGTCGACGGCGCCCCTGTGGTGCGCGATCATCAGGGTAAGGAACATCCGCTCGGCGTCGACACCGGTGGACGCGGTGAGGGCGGCGATCTGGTCGTCGGTGGCCAGTCCGGGCATCCGCTGCCCCGGCGTGTGCGCCCCGCCGGTATGGCCGTGGCCTTCGTCGGAGCGACCGGGCCGGGTCATCCAGGTCATCGACGGCTCGGGGCCGGCCTGGGAGAGGTTCCACTCGGTGAGCCAGCCGTAGAGCTGGCCGGCCTGTTGCGACTGGGTGAGCGCGATGTCATACGCGAGCCGGCGCACCTCCTCGTCGGTGCTGCGGTCACGGATGATCATGGCCAGCTCGGCCCCCTGCAGGTGGTGCACCTGCATGTCGCGGGCGAATCCGGCCTCGGCACTCGTGGCGGTGGGTGCTGGGCTGTCGCTCGCGCTCAGACGGCCCACGGAGTAGCCGACCAGCGCGACCATCGCGACCGCGATCGCGGCCGCGATGATCAGGGTGACGCGCCTGGCGCCGACGCTACGCCTTGCCGGGGCCATCGATGCCGCCGGTGCACGGGGACCCGGGCTCCGGCACCGAGTTGCTCTGCCAGTACTCCTGGATGAAGGTCGGGATGCGCTCGTCGTCGACCGCGTCGACCGCCAGCTGCGAGTTCCAGCCGCTGAGCACGATGGGGGAGTCGAGTCCCTCGAACGGCGAGAGGATCACGTAGCTGGAGGGCAACAGGCCGCGCAGGGTGGCCAGATCGTCGTCGCTGAGCGAGGAGTCGTAGGTGATCCAGAGTGCGCCGTGCTCCTGGGAGTGCACGGCGTTCTCCGACGGAACCTGCTCGGTGTACACACCGCAGTTCAGCCAGGCCGGGTTGTGTTCGCCGCCGGCCGGCGGGGTCTGCGGGTAGGTCACGGCGGTCTGCACGTGGGCGGCCGTGTTCTGGAACGTCTGCACGCCCTCGATCTCGGCGCCCGTGCCACCGCCGGCGGTGTAGCTGGCGCTCTTGGGGGTGAGGACCACGGACGTGATGACCAGGCCCACCACGGCGACGACGGCCGTGATGCCCGCGATCAGGCCGATGCGCCGGTTGCGGGCGCTCCGCTTTTGCTCGCGGTGGTACTGCTCGAGCTTGGCGGCACGTTGCGCCGCTCGCTGCGCTTTGACGCCGGGCTTGGGGGTGGACGAGCCGGCGGAGGGGCCGGTGGGCGGGGCAGGGGTCACAAGGGCCTCTTTCGATTGCTGTTCTCTCATTCGAACGTATGCACCGCCGCCCGCGCTTCCCGAGCGGGGCATCTCACAGATGGTTCACAGGCTGGTCGGGACTCAGGGGCGGCGACTAGAGTGAAACCGTGATCATCCTGACGTCGTGTCCCTGTTGCTGCTTTCGCTAGCCGACTCGCACACCCGTATTCACCGGTTTCAGACCGCCACCAGGCCAGCGGCCACGCCGGCATCGCTCCGCGCCACGTCACTCACGTTCGAAGGATCCCTTCATGAAAATCGCTGACACCATCCTCGACCTCATCGGCAACACGCCCCTGGTCAAGCTGCACAAGGTCACGGAGGGCATCTCCGCCACCGTGCTCGTGAAGCTCGAATACCTGAATCCCGGCGGGTCCTCCAAGGACCGCATCGCCACCCGCATCATCGACGCCGCCGAGCGTGACGGGCACCTGTTGCCCGGCGGCACCATCGTGGAGCCCACCTCCGGCAACACCGGCGTCGGCCTGGCCCTGGTGGCCCAGCAGCGCGGCTACAAGTGCATCTTCGTGCTGCCCGACAAGGTGGGTGAGGACAAGCGCAATGTGCTCACCGCGTACGGCGCCGAGATCGTCGTGACGCCGACATCCGTGGCCCCCGACGACCCCGAGTCCTACTACAGCGTCTCCGACCGGCTCGCCCGCGAGATCCCGGGCGCCTTCAAGCCCAACCAGTACTCCAACCCGAACGGGCCGCTCAGCCACTACGAGTCCACCGGACCGGAGATCTGGCGCGACACCGACGGCACCGTCACCCACTTCGTCGCCGGCGTCGGCACCGGCGGCACCATCACCGGCACCGGACGGTATCTGCGCGAGGTGTCGGACGACGGCGTGCGCATCATCGGCGCGGACCCGGAGGGCTCGGTCTACTCGGGCGGCTCCGGGCGTCCGTATCTCGTCGAGGGTGTCGGCGAGGACTTCTGGCCCACCGCGTACGACCCGGCGGTGCCCCACGAGATCATCGCGGTGTCGGATGCCGACTCCTTCGCGATGACCCGCCGGCTCGCGCTCGAAGAGGGCATCCTGGTGGGCGGCTCGAGCGGCATGGCCGTCGTCGCCGCCCTGCGCGCGGCCCGCGAGCTGCCCGCCGACGCCGTCGTGGTGGTGCTGCTGCCCGATGGCGGCCGCGGCTACCTGGGCAAGATCTTCAACGACGGCTGGATGCGCAGCTACGGCTTCTCCAACGCTCCCGCCGGTCACACCGTGGCCGACCTGCTGCGCTCGAAAACCGGCACCCTGCCGGCGTTCGTGTACGTGCACCCGAACGACACCGTGCGCGACGCGATCGAGACCATGACCTCCTCGAGTGTGTCCCAGTTGCTCGTGCTCGCGGCCAAGCCGCCCGTCGTGATGGGCGAGGTCGTCGGCTCCGTCGACGAACGCAGCCTGATGGGCCGGGTGTTCTCCGGAGAATCGCAGCTCACCGACAAGGTTGGCTCGATCGTGGGCGACGCCCTGCCGCTGATCGGCGTGAACGAACCGGTGGGGTCGGCCCGGGCCGCGTTCGCCGAGCACGACGCCCTCCTCGTCACCGACGGCGGCAAGCCGCTCGGGGTCATCACCCGGCACGACCTCCTGACCTACCTCAGCGCCTAGCTCCGGGCGGGCCCACCCCGCACCCACACGTATACATCCCGACTTTCTTCGAAAGAGACCCACCATGAGCCAGTCCGAGAACCAGAAGTTCAGCACCATCGCCATCCACGCCGGCCAGGAGTTCGACCCGACCACCGGAGCGGTCATCCCGCCGATCTACCAGACCTCCACCTATGTGCAGGACGGCATCGGGGGCTTGCGCGGCGGCTACGAGTACAGCCGCGGCGGCAACCCCACCCGCACCTCGCTCGAGACCATGCTCGCGGCGCTCGAGGGCGGCAAGCACGGCCTCTCGTTCGCCAGCGGCCTCGCCGCCGAAGACAGCCTGCTGCGCGCGGTGCTCAAGCCCGGCGACCACGTGGTGCTCGGCAACGACGTCTACGGCGGCACCCACCGGTTGATCAACCGGGTGCACGGCGCCTGGGGTGTGCGCAACACCACGGTGGAGATGAGCGACCTCGCCGCCGTCGAGGCCGCCATCATCCCCGGCGAGACCAAGATCCTCTGGGTGGAGACGCCCAGCAACCCGCTCATGAAGATCAGTGACATCGCCGGCCTGGTCGAGATCGGCCACCGCCACGGTGTGCTCGTGGTCGTCGACAACACCTTCGCGTCGCCCGCCCTGCAGCAGCCCCTCGCGTTCGGCGCCGACGTGGTCGTGCACTCCACCACCAAGTACCTCGGCGGCCACTCCGACGTGATCGGCGGCGGCCTCGTCATCAACGACGACGAGCTCGCCGAGAAGACCAAGTTCATCCAGTTCGCCGCCGGCCCCGTCTCGGCGCCGCTGGACGCCTGGCTCACCGTGCGCGGCATCAAGACCCTCGCGGTGCGCATGGAACGGCACAGCAGCAACGCCCTGGCCATTGCCCGGTACCTCGAGACCCACCCGGCCATCGAGAAGGTCTACTACCCGGGACTGGAGAGCCACCCCGGCCACGAGCTGGCCGCGTCCCAGATGAGCGCCTTCGGCGGCATGCTCTCCCTGGCGTTCCGGGGCGGCGAGAGCGCGGCCCGGCTCTTCGCCGAGTCGATGCACCTCTTCCAGCTGGCCGAATCGCTCGGCGGAGTGGAATCCCTGGTCAACTACCCGTCCGAGATGACCCACGCCTCTGTGCGCGGCACCGAACTCGAGGTGGCGACCAACATCGTGCGGCTCTCGGTCGGCATCGAAGACCTCGACGACCTGCTGGCCGACCTCGCCCAGGCCCTGCCCGCCAGCTGACCGGCGAGCGGATGCCGGCGGCGTCTCGCCGGAGCGCCGCGGGCCGGCCCCGGCGGGGCCGGCCCCGGGTGAGCGTGATCCCCGGTCATGGCGGTAAATCGACGGAGAGTGGCCAGCCGGAGAGCGCCGTGACCCGCTGGGCCCGGCACACTGGAGGCTCACCTCCACGGCCCTACCCAGCAGGAGACACCCGCATGACGACATCCCACTCCCGCCTCGTCGACCTCAGCCACGAGATCAGCGCCGGCCTGGTCACCTACCCCGGACTGCCCGTTCCGGTGATCACCCCGCACCTCACCCGGGCGGACTCGCGCAGCCACTACACGGCAGGTACCGAGTTCGCGATGGACACGATCACCATGCTCGGCAACACCGGCACCTACCTGGACAGCCCGTTCCACCGCTACGACGGCGGAACCGACCTGGCCGGGCTGGCGCTCGATGCCCTGGCCGACCTGCCTGCCCGCGTGTTCAGGCACGATCTGGCGGCGGGGCGCGGGATTCCGGCGACGCTCTTCGACGGGGAGGAGCTCACCGGAACCGCCGTGCTGCTGCAGACCGGCTGGGACGTGCACTTCGGCACTCCGGCCTACGCGGCCGGAGCACCCTTCCTCACCGAGGCCGGGGCGGCAGCCCTGGTGGCGGCCGGGGTGACCCTGGTGGGGATCGACTCGCTGAACATCGACGACACCGAGTCCGGGGGAACCCGGCCGGCGCACTCGCTCCTCCTGGCCGCGGGCATCCCGGTCGTCGAACACCTCACCGGGTTGGCCGCCCTGCCCGAACGGGGCGCGCACTTCTTCGCCGTGCCGCCGCGCGTTCGTGACTTCGGTACCTTCCCGGTGCGCGCGTTCGCGCGGGTGCCCTGACCGCCCGCCAACTGGTCCCCAACCGAGCATCTGCACCCGGTGCGCCGGGTGCAGATGTCCGCACGGGGACGAGGTGGGCGGGGCGTGGAGCGGGGCCGGCTACCGGGGCGTCCGCACCACCCGGGTGAGGCCGGCGGGCACGAGCACGGTGCCATCGACTGGCGTGTTCGTGAGCAGCTCGGTGCCGGTGGCTTCGATGGCCTGGTCGGCATCCGTGTGGTTGATCAGGAACCTGAAATCGTCGGTTTCCGAGGACCGGGTGATCGCCTCGACGCCATCGGCGCCGCGAGCCGCCTCGATGCCGGCGCTGTTGAGCACGTCCAGCAGCAGGGAGTCGAGGTCGGCGCCGTCGAGCTTCGTCGACACGTACCAGGCCGCACCCGACCCGAAGCTGTTGCGGGTGATCGCCGGGCCGCCGGATGCGGGGCCGTCCACATAGCGCGCCAGCACCTCGGCACTGGAGACGACGATGTCGTCTGCCCAGGCCGTGCCGGTGCGCGAATCGCTGAGCGTGACGGTCTCCGTCTCGTGCAGGGGCAGGAACTCGGGGATGGTGAGGCCGAGGACATCCCGCAGGGCACCGGGCGCGGCGCCGGCGTAGACGGTGTCGTTCTCGTCCACAATGCCGGAGAAGTACGACACCAGCAGGGTGCCGCCGCCGCGAACGTAGGCGGTGATGTTCTCCGACGCGGTCGGCCCGGCGAGGTAGAGGCTCGGTGCGATGACGAGCGCATACGAGTCGAGGTCCGCGGTCGGGTGCACGAAGTCGACCGTGACGTTGCGCTTCCAGAGCGCGCTGTAGAAGGCCTCGATGCGTTCGCGGTGGCCCAGTTCCACGCTCGGTCGCCACTCGAAGTCCTGAGCCCAGAAGGACTCGGTGTCCCAGATCAGCGCCACCCGCGCATGCACGCGGGAGGTGCGCACATCGGCCAGTGCGCCAAGCGACCGGCCGAGGGCGACCACCTCGCGCCAGATCCGGGTGTCGGCGCCGGCGTGCGGCAGCATCGCCGAGTGGAACTTCTCGACCCCGAAGCGTGAGGCGCGGAACTGGAAGAACAGGATCCCGTCGGCGCCGCGAGCGAGGTGCGACAGTGAGTTGCGGGCCAGCTCGCCGGTGCGCTTGGCGATGTTGCGCGGCTGCCAGTTGACGGCCCCGGTGGAGTGCTCCATCAGGATCCAGGGCGCCCCGCCGGCCAACGATCGGGTGAGGTCGGCATCCATCGCCAGCAGGATGTGGTTGTCGGCGCGTTCGGCGACGAGGTAGTGGTCGTTGGCGACGACGTCCACCTCCCTGCTCCACTTCCAGTAGTCGGCGGAGAGACAGTTGGTGGCCATGAAGTTCGTGGTCACGGGGATGTCCGGGGTGAAGCGACGGATGACGTCGCGCTCGTTGATGTAGCACTCGAGCAGCGCGTCCGAGGTGAACCGGTGGAAGTCCAGCCGCTGGGCCTGGTTGCTCACCGACGCGGATTGCCGGGGCGCATCGATCTCGTCCCATTCGCCGTAGACCTGGCCCCAGAAGGTGGTGCCCCACTTCTCGTTGAGCACCTCGAGGGTGCCGTAACGGGCCTGCAGCCAGGAGCGGAAGGCCAGGACGGAGTGTTCGTCGTATGAGTCGCTGATCGGTGCGCCGTATTCGTTGTGCACGTGCCACAGCACGAGCGCGGGGTGGTTCGCATACCGGCGGGCCAGCTGCTCCGTGATGGCCGCGGCGGCGCGGCGGTAGTCGGGGCTGGATGGACTGACCATGCCGCGGGAGCCGTTGCCCAGGGTGATGCCGTCCCGGGTCACCGGGCGCGAATCCGGGTACTTCTTCCAGAACCAGGCCGGCGGTGCGGCCGTGGGGGTCGCCAGGTCCACGTCGATGCCGGCTTCGTGCAGCAGCGTGATGATGTCGTCGAGCTGGGTGAAGTCGTACTCGCCCTCGCGCGGTTCCAGGATGCCCCAGGCGAAGATGGCGACGCTGACCAGGTTGATGCCCGCCTCCTTCATCAGCTCGATGTCCTCGAGCCAGGTGGCCCGCGGCCACTGCTCCGGGTTGTAGTCGCCGCCGTAGCGGATGCCGGTCGCACCGTGCAGCAGGCGCTGCATGGCGGGGGAGCTGACGGGGGTGGGGGTATCGATCGGCATTGGCCTAAGGCTCCTTCTACTGTGTGCGCTCCCAGTTCTAGCACAGCAAATGCGCCGAGACCAGATGATATTCCCACGTTGACAACGCCAGAATTGTGTGAATTACTAGTACCGCTCCCAGCCGCTGGCGAAATCACCGGCGATATTCTCGGGCGCCACTCACAGCACCAGCTTTCATCAAGGAGGACGAATGCGCACGTCAATTCGGGTCGGGGCCGTGGCCATGGCCACAGCGGCAACGCTGCTCATGTCAGGTTGTTCGGCGAACACGGGTGGCGGTGACGACGGGCCGGTTGAACTCAACTACTGGGCCTGGGCGCCGAACCTGGAGCAGGTCGTGGACATCTGGAACGAAGACAACCCCGACATCCAGGTGACCGTGCAGAAGCAGGACGGCGGCGACCCCGCGATCACCAAGCTGCTCACGGCCATCAAGGCCGGCAGCGGTGCGCCCGATCTGATCCAGGCGGAGTACCAGAAGATCCCCACCCTGGTGTCCTCCGATGCGCTTGCGGACCTGAGCGAGTACGGCGCCGGCGACATCGAAGATTCCTTCTCCGACGGCGTGTGGGACTCCGTCACGCTGGGCTCTGACGCCATCTACGCGATCCCGCAGGACAGCGGCCCCATGATGTTCTTCTACCGCGCCGACATCTTCGAACAGCTCGGCCTGAGTGTTCCCACCACCTGGGACGAGTACGCCGAGGTCGCGCGGGCCGTGCACGCCGCCGACCCGGCCAAGTACCTCGGCACCTTCTCGTCCAACGACGCCGGCTGGTTCACCGGCATGGCCCAGCAGGCGGGTGCTTCCTGGTGGGGCATCGACGGCGAGGCCTGGAGCGTCGACATCGACAAGACGCCCACCGAAACCGTGGCCGGCTACTGGGGCGGTCTGGTCGAAGAGGGCGCCATCGACAACAAGCCGATGTACACGCCGGAGTGGAACGCCGGCCTCAACGACGGCACCCAGGTGGGCTGGCTGAGCGCAGTCTGGGCCCCCGGCGTGCTCGGCGGCAACGCGGCCGACACGGCCGGGCTCTGGAAGGCGGCTCCGATGCCGCAGTGGGACGCCGACGCACCCGCCACCGGCAACTGGGGTGGCTCGTCCACGGCTGTGACCACGCAGTCCAAGCACCAGGAGGCGGCCACCAAGTTCGCGACCTGGCTGAACACCGACGCTGAGGCCGTGCAGGCACTCGTCAAGACCTCGGGCATTTACCCAGCCGACGCCGCCCAGGCCAAGGCAGCGCTGACCTCGCCGCCGGAGTTCTTCTCCAACCAGCCTGACTTCTACGATGTCGCCGCCGATGTGGCCGCCACCGTGAGCCCCTTCACCTACGGGCCGAACGTGAACGTGGCCTACAGCGCCTACAACGACGAGTTCGCGAAGGCGGCCGACGCCAAGACCCAGAGCGCGTTCCTGGATGCGGTCACCGCGATGCAGAAGATCACGACAGACGACATGAAGAAGAGCGGCTTCACCGTCAAGTAGCCCGTCACCCAGCACCTCGCTGTATCCCCGGGTCCGCCGGCCATCGTCGGCGGACCCGGACCACCCCCATCCACGACCCCACCGATTGAGGACAACTCGTGACAGTGACAGAGGCCCCCGCGGCCGCCCGGACCAGCACGCCGCCGGTGCGCCGAGGCCGAGGCACCTTCCGATCCAGGGTGCTCGTGCCGTACGCGATGCTCGCCCCCGGCATCATCCTGTTCGTGGCCTTCATGGCCGCGCCCATCGTCTACACCCTGTTCCTGAGCTTCCAGAAGACCAAGGTCTCGGGCCTCGGACTGGGCTCCGGAGCGCGCACCGCGGTCTTCGCCGGGATCGACAACTACGTCACCACCCTCACCAACACCGAGTTCGGGGCCAGCGTCGGCCGGGTGCTGCTCTACGGCTTCATCCTGATCCCGCTGATGCTGGGTCTGGCGTTGCTCTTCGCACTGCTGCTGGACTCGCGCCGCACCCGCGCGGCCGGCTTCTCCCGCACCGCCATCTTCCTGCCCTACGCCGTTCCCGCCGTGATCAGCTCGCTGCTGTGGGGCTTCCTCTATCTGCCCGCGGTGAGCCCGTTCTACTTCGTCTTCGACAAGCTCGGCTGGGATGTGCCATCCCTGCTCTCCGCCGGCGGGGTGACCTTCGCCATCGCCAACATCGCACTCTGGGGCGGCGTCGGCTTCAACATGATCGTCATGTACACCTCGCTCAAGTCGGTGCCCTCCGACATCTACGAGGCGGCCAAGCTGGACGGCGCGAGCGAGATCCAGATCGCGCTGCGCATCAAGATCCCCATCATCGCCCCGGCCATCGTGATGACCGCTCTGTTCTCCATGGTCGCCACGCTGCAGGTCTTCGCCGAACCCACCACACTCCGCCCGCTCACCAACTCCCTCTCCACCAGTTGGTCGCCGCTGATGCTGGTGTACCGGGATGCCTTCACCCGCGACGACATCTACTCGGCCGCCGCCACCTCGATCGTCATCGCCCTGGTGACCTTCGCCTTCTCGTTCCTGTTCCTGCGCGTCGTGCAGAAACGCGCCTTCGGCCAGGAGGACTGACCATGACCACCTCACCCACCCTCTCCCGGCCCGACCGGGCAGAGCGCAAAGCACAACGCGACTCGGCACGCACCTTCCGGCAGAAGGCCAGCCCGGTCTCCACCGGCATCCTCATCATCGGCGCGATCTACTGCCTGTTCCCGGTCTTCTGGGTGCTGATGGCATCGAGCAAGGACAGCTCCGAACTGTTCTCCACCTTCACCCTGATGCCCAGTAGCCACCTGTGGGACAACATCGTGGAGCTCAGCCAATACCGCAACGGCCTGTTCTGGCGGTGGGTGCTCAACACCGCCATCTACGCCGGCGTCGGCGCATTGGCGTCCACCTGGATCTCGGCGATCTCCGGCTACGTCCTGGCCAAGTTCGAGTTCCCCGGCAAGAAGGTCGTCTTCTCGATCCTGCTGATGGGCGTGCTTGTGCCCGGCGTGATCCTGGCGATCCCGCAGTACTTCCTGCTCGCCGAAGTCGGGCTGACCAACACCATGTGGTCGGTGTTACTGCCCCAGATCATCAGCCCGTACGGCATCTACCTGGCCCGGATCTACGCGGCCGCCTCGGTGCCGACCGAGGTCATCGAAGCCTCCAGAACCGAGGGGGCCGGCGAACTGTACATCTTCAACCGCATCGCCCTGCCGATGATGGGCCCGGGTCTGGTGACGATCTTCCTGTTCCAGTTCGTGGCCGTGTGGAACAACTTCATGCTGCCGTACATCATGCTCGGTGACGACAAACTGTTCCCGGTCACCGTTGGGCTCAGCGGCCTGCTCAACCAGGGCGCCTCGGCACCGTCGATGTACACCCTGGTGATCACCGGAGCGCTGCTGTCCATCATCCCGCTCATAATCCTGTTCCTCGTCTTGCAGCGCTACTGGAAGGTGGACCTCGCCGCCGGCGCCGTCAAGGCCTGACGCTCGCTAGGATTCACACGTGACCCCGCCCCCCGCGAAGCGCCGCCCGACCATCGACGATGTGGCGGCGGCCGCCGGCGTGTCCCGCGGCACGGTGTCCCGGGTGCTCAACGGCGGCCACTGGGTGAGCCCGGATTCCCTGGCCTCGGTCAATGCCGCCATCAAGAAGACCGGCTACCGGGTCAACCCGCACGCCCGGAGCCTCGCGACGAGCCGCGCCAACTCCGTGGCCTTCCTCCTCACCGAGGCCCACGAGCGCCTGTTCGAGGACCCCAACTTCGCCGTGCTGATGCGGGGAGCCTCCAAAGCCCTGTCCGCCCACGATATTTCGCTCGTGTTGATCATGGCGGGCAACGAAGACGAACAGCGCCGCGCCACCGAGTTCATCACGGCGGGCCACGTCGACGGGGTGCTGCTGGTCTCCTCGCACAGCAGCCGGCGAGGCCTGATCTCTGAGATCATCGCCGCCGGTGTGCCGGCGATCGCGTGTGGCGTGCCCTTGGGCTTCGAAAAGAAGATGGGTTACGTGGCCGCCGACGACTACGACGGCGCCGGCGAAATGGTGCGCTACCTCGCCGGCCTCGGCCGCACACGGATCGCCACGATCGCCGGCCCCGAAGATACCTCGGGCGGCATACGTCGGTACGACGCCTACGTCGATGAACTCGGCGACGCCTTCGACGCCTCCCTGGTGGCGCGCGGCGACTACAGCCGAGCCAGCGGGGCGCTCGCGATGACCGAGCTCCTGGAACGGAACCCCGACCTGGATGCGGTCTTCGCCGCCAACGACGTGATGGCCGCCGGTGCCATCGACGTGCTTCTCGCCCAGGGCCGGCGCGTGCCGGAGGATGTTGCCGTCGGCGGGTTCGACGACGCCCCGATCGCCACCATGACCACTCCCGCGATCACCACGATGCACCAACCGTTCGAACGGATCAGCGAGGAGATGGTGCGCCTGTTGCTGCGCGTCATCGACGGAGAGCGCCCGGCGGCCATCGTCCTGCCGACCGACCTGGTGGTACGCGAGAGCGCGTAGACGGCTCCGCCCGGCCCCGTTCGCAATTGTGACTGTCACATCTGCTCTCTCACCTCTCATGTGACTGTCACATCGAGGATGCCCTCCGGGTCCGACCCGTGCATAATTGGGGTGCGTTCACATTTGTGACCGTGCACATTCGAACGAGGCCTGTCCCGTGTCAGCTGAACTGCCCAAGAGTCGCGCACCCAGCATCCGGGATGTCGCGCGCCTTGCCGGTGTGTCGCACCAAACGGTCTCCCGCGTGCTCAACAACCATCCGAGCATCCGCGATTCGACCAAGGCCCGCGTGCAGCAGGTCATGGAGGACCTGCAGTACCGGCCCAACCGGGCCGCCCGGGCACTCTCCCGCGGCACCTCGCGAACGATAGGCGTTCTGTCGGCGTCGAGTTCGCAGTACGGACCGGCCAGCAGCATCGCTGCCATCCAGGATGCCGCCAGGGACGCCGGGTACTACGTGAACACGGCCAACCTCACCTCGGTCGACCCGGAGTCGATCGAGGCGGCCCTCGACCACCTGATGCTGCAGTCCGTGGAGGGGATCGTCGTGATCGCCCCGCAGATGCGAGTCTTCGACGTGCTCGAGCAGCTGTCGATCTCGGTGCCGTATGTGACCCTGCAATCCACCGGACGACTCAACGACCACGGGCTCTCCGTGGACCAGATCTACGGTGCCCGGCTGGCCACCCGTCACTTGATCGACCTCGGGCATCGCGATATCTACCACCTCGCCGGCCCGCAGGACTGGATCGAAGCAGAGGCGCGAATGCGCGGCTTCCTGGACGAGATGGGAGCCATGGACGTGCCGACCACGGCACCGATCCTGGGTGACTGGACGGCGGACTTCGGGTATTACGCCGGCCGGGAACTCCTGCGGGTGCGCGACTTCACGGCCATTTTCTCCTCGAACGACCAAATGGCGCTCGGCCTGATGCACGCCATCCGCGATGCCGGGCTGGACATTCCGGGCGACGTCAGTGTCATCGGTTTCGATGATATTCCGGAAGCGGCACACTTCTGGCCGCCGCTCACGACCGTGCGCCAGGACTTCTCCGAGCTCGGCCGGCGCTGCATGGCCCTGCTGCTCGACGACATCACCGATGGGCCCGAGGAGGAGCGCAGCGCCATCATCCCGGAGCTCATCGTGCGCGCCTCCACAGGTCCGCCGGCCTTCTGACCGGCGGGCGACTCAGCGGCCGCGATTGCGATTCGGGAGACCTGGACGGGGCGTTACGCAAAAGTGACCAACCGAACTTGACAGATGATTCCCAGATGCGGCTAACATGAGGTCAGCAATGTGACCGTTCACATTGGGTGTCACATTCGCACCACCAGCACCACCTCAGACAAGGGAGTCGATTCTGTGAGCACGTCCACCGCTCAGCACGCCGCACCGGCAGCCGCTGCAGACGAGTCATACGTCGCCGGAATCGACCACGCACCCTCCTCGGACCGGTTCATCGCCGTCGATACCGAGTCGGTGTTCGCATGAGCACTTTCGGACCGCAGATCGAGGTGGCGATTGCCCGGGTGCGGGCGGATATCGCGCGGTTGCACGGGGAGCTGACCAGCAATGGTCTGGTCGTGTGGACTGGCGGGAATGTGTCGGGCCGGGTGCCGGGTGCGGACCTGTTCGTGATCAAGCCCAGTGGGGTGGATTACGCGGATCTGGCGCCGGAGAACATGATCCTGTGCGATCTGGACGGCGCTGTTGTTCCGGAGACGCCGGGCTCGGACCGGTCGCCGTCCAGCGACACGGCCGCGCACGCGTATGTGTACCGGCACATGCCCGAGGTCGGCGGGGTGGTGCACACGCATTCCACCTACGCGACGGCGTGGGCGGCGCGCGGTGAGGAGATCCCGTGTGTGATCACGGCGATGGCCGATGAGTTCGGCGGTCCCATTCCGGTGGGCCGGTTCGCGATCATCGGTGATGACACCATCGGGCAGGGCATCGTGGAGGCGTTGACGGGGCACCGGTCGCGTGCGGTGTTGATGCAGAACCATGGCCCGTTCACGATCGGCAAGGATGCCCGCGACGCGGTCAAGGCCGCTGTCATGGTCGAGGACGTCGCCCGCACGGTGCATCTGGCCCGTCAGGGCGGGGAGCTCATCCCGATCCCGCAGGACGCGATCGATTCTCTTTACAACCGTTATCAGAATGTCTACGGACAAGCACCGCAGGGAGCACTCAAGTAATGTCACTCTCCACCCCCACCGCCCTGGCCACGACCTTGGATTCCTACGAGGTGTGGTTCCTCACCGGCAGCCAGAACCTCTACGGCGAGGAGACCCTGCGGCAGGTCGCCGAGCAGTCGAAGGCGATCTCGGACGCGTTGAACGCGTCGAGCGCCGTGCCCGTGACCGTGGTGTGGAAGCCGGTGCTCAAGGATGCGGAGTCCATCCGTCGGGCCGCGCTGGATGCGAACAGTGATGACAGTGTGATCGGTCTGATTGCGTGGATGCACACGTTCTCGCCGGCGAAGATGTGGATCG
>Ga0247808_10000293_pt1 | contig 26324 bp, 24 predicted proteins | sample UWRJL089202R1_FD_179914 | JGI IMG/M metagenome (GOLD analysis project Ga0247808, IMG submission 179914) | Plant litter microbial communities from Arlington Agricultural Research Station in Wisconsin, United States - UWRJ-L089-202R-1 | ecosystem: Environmental > Terrestrial > Plant litter >... | reverse complement strand
TGAACAAACCGCTAATTACCTGACTAAATACATCGTAATCCGCAAAAGAAAGATCTTTGTTGGACAGAAAACCGCTAAGGATCTGGAAGATGTGTTGAAAAAGCATAAGACAGAGAAGTTTTTGTATCCTTGTTCGGACATCAGAAAAGAAGATATCCCATCTTATTTAGAGAAAAACGGATTTACTTATAGCGAGGCAGTGATATATAAGACAGTTGCAAGTGATCTTTCAGATTTAGCTTCTGTTAATTATGATATGATTGCGTTCTTTAGTCCTTCCGGAGTCAATTCATTGTTTGTGAATTTCCCTGATTTTAAGCAAAAGAACACCAGAATAGCTGCTTTTGGGCCTACCACCGCACAGGCCGTAAGAGATGCTGGTTTGATACTTGACATTGAGGCGCCTTTGCCAGATGCTCCGTCGATGACAGGAGCCATTGAGGTTTACGTCAAAAAAGTCAATAATTTAAAATAAGGACTATCAATTATACTTTTTTAAGAAAAAAGTATAATTTGCATAGGGGAAAACTTTAAACTATTAAATTTATCTTACGTAAATTCGGTAATACGTTAACACCTCATTCTGTTATGAACTCTACGTCTACACGTTTATTTTTTATTATCTCAGCTTTTGTAATGCTTTTGAACGCAAACCATGCTTTCGCTCAGCAGGATGCACAGTTTAGTCATTACATGTTTAATGGGATGTATCTGAATCCAGGTTTTGCAGGTATTGAAGGAGTAACAAAGGTTACCGGTATTGCCCGTACGCAATGGGCAGGTTACCAAGTGACACAAGGTGATAATGCCTATGGCTCCCCTAAAAGTGCTGTGATTACGGTTTCAACGCCACTTCCTTTCTTTGACAGAAGATTAGGCTTGGGTCTGCACTTTCTTCGCGATGTAAAGGGTCCTCTTGCAGCGACCGAATTTCAACTTTCAGGATCTTATCATATTAAAATACGAGATGGGGTATTAGGCTTGGGTTTACGCTCAGGTATCCTCTCTCAGACCATCAATGCCAATTACAATGTAGTGGATCCAAACGATCCGATCTATCAAGCCTTGCAACAAGGAAAAGCAAATCAGATTAAAATAGATCTTACAGCTGGTGCCTGGTATAAAACATCAAAATTCTATGTAGGGTTGAGTGTAGGCCATATTCCAAGATCTAAGTATACTTTTGGTCTGGACTCTGTTTCTTCCCGAGTAAACAACCACGTATACCTTACCGGAGGTTATAATTTCAGAGTGGGACCTTCTTTAGTTGTGACTCCAACCGCATTGATCCAAACAGATATCAATGAGTGGACCTACTTATTTGGTGGCATGGTTACCTATAACGATCGTTTCTGGGCCGGTCTACAAGCCCGTCAGTCTATCGCATCACGTGATGCTCAAAAGGGTGGGAAAACATTGGCAAATGACGATATAATCCTTCTGGTTGGGTTTAGCATGCTTAAAAATAATGCCCTGAAGGTAGGATATGCCTTCGATTTTGTAACAAGTGGTGTAAATGCGAAGAAAAGGACCTCACATGAGATCATGCTTTCTTATTTTGTACCTGCCCCTTGGGACACTCCTAAACCAAAAGTGCGGACTCCTAGGTACCGCCACGAGGAAAATTAGAGATTTTTTATTGCATTAAAGCAAGAATATTAATGGTAAGGGTTTAAATAAATTGGACTATACTCATATTTTATTTAACACTTGCGTTATGTATCGAAAAATTGCTAACTTTAAAAACTAATTTTACCGTATAATAAGACTAGTAAAGCTTTGTTTAAAGGATAAGTTAAGGTTATGAATAGATTTATTGTCCAAATCAAGTATGCTCTTCTGCTTACTGTTGTACTGGGTGCAACAATATCTTGTGGAAGAAAGGGAGCCGAAGATGGCGGTGGAGACCTAACAGGTGTTCCAGGTCGCGAATCTTGGATCCAGACCATCCCTTATGGTATGGTCGTTTGTCCATCTGGTACATTCCACATGGGTCAGGCAGATCAAGATGTTCCAGCAACTCAAATCAACCACAACAAGCAAGTCACAATAGGCGGCTTTTACATGGATGAAACGGAGATCACTAACAATGAGTATCGCCAATTCGTTACTGTAATGCTTGCAGATTCAGTGAGTGTATTGGGTGAAGAATATGTGATGACTGAGCTTTATCCTGATACTACGGTATGGGTTAGAGATTTCTCTCACCATATGGGCGATCCAATGATGGAATACTACTATGCACACCCTGCATTTGACGAATACCCTGTGGTAGGAGTTGATTGGTGGGCTGCAAAATATTTTTGCGAGTGGAGAACCAAGTTGATGAACGACTGGAGAGCTACTCAAGGTCTATGGCAAATGCCACGTTTCCGTCTGCCATCTGAAGCAGAATGGGAATATGCAGCCAGAGGCGGTAGAGATATGGCGAAATACCCTTGGGGTAATCCATACATGAGAAATGCCAAAGGTTGTATGTTGGCTAACTTCAAACCAGGAAGAGGTAACTATTATGATGATGGTTTCATGTACTCTTCTCCTGTAGCGTCTTACTTCTCTAACGATTACGGTCTGTACGATATGGCTGGTAACGTGTCTGAGTGGTGTGAAGATGCCTTTAATCCTTCTGCAGTTCCTGTAGTATGGGATTTGAACCCTACCTATTATGAAGACAATGAGCCTCGTAAAATCATCCGTGGTGGATCATGGAAAGATGTCGCTTATTACTGCGAAACAGGTACTCGTACTTTCGAATTCCAAGACACTTCTAAGTCTTACATCGGTTTCAGATGTGTAATGACTTACCTAGGTCGTTCTTCCGGATACGAATTCTAATCTGTATTTAATCAACCCAAATATCTTAATCAATTAATTGTTAAACTTTTAAATTACCTGCAAAATGAGTAGCAAAGACGGAAATTTTCTTTTTGATAAGTTTATGCCTATCCTTTATGGATTAGGAGCAGCAGTCGTTATTGTTGGAGCGATGTTCAAAATCATGCACTGGCCTTTCGCCGGTCCAATGCTTGTTGTTGGGTTGTCAACAGAAGCAATCATCTTCGCTTTCAGTGCATTCCAACCGGTACACAAAGATCCAGATTGGTCTAGAGTCTATCCTCAGTTGGCTGAAGATTTCGACGGTGATGAGCCTTCTTCTTCTACAGACGTTGTAGGTAAACTAGGTGACATGATGGCTGAAGCTAACATCAACCAAGGTACTATCTCTAAATTGGGTGCTGGCTTGAATAGCTTGAACGAATCAGTAAGCAAAATTGGTGATTTGACTAATGCTTCTGTTGCTTCTAGCGAGTACGCTACAGTTGTTAAATCTGCTACTGCATCAGTAAAAGACCTTAGCTCTTCTTATGCTAAAGCTGCTGAAGCAATGTCTGGAATGTCTAACGCATCTGTTGATGCTCAGAAATACCACGAACAAGTTCAACACATCACTAAAAACCTTGGTGCATTGAATGCTGTTTATGAAATGGAACTTCAAGATGCTAATAACCACTTGAGAGCAATGAACAAATTCTATGGTAACTTGTCTAACGCTATGGAAAACATGGCAGACGCTACTAAAGATACTCAAGCTTTCAAAGAAGAGTTGTCTAAGCTTTCTAAGAACTTGACTCAATTGAACAACGTTTACGGCAACATGCTGTCAGCGATGAAAGGTTAATTCCTTTACAATTTCTGAGTTAGTTTTAAGTTATTGATAAATAAGTAAACACATTTAAATAAAACATTAATATGGCTGGTGGTAAAGAATCCCCTAGGCAGAAGATGATCGGCATGATGTACTTGGTGTTAACAGCTTTGTTAGCACTTCAAGTGAGCTCTGCGATCATTCAAAAATTTAAATTTTTGGATGATAGCTTGCAAGTTGCCGTCGGTTCTGCTAATAAGACAAATACTGAATTAGATGGTCGTATCAAAAAGGCTGTTAAAGACAACGGTGGTAAAGCCGAAGACTTAGCTGTTTTGAAGAAGGCTGAAGATGTTCGTAAGCAAACAAATGAGATCATTTCTTACATTTCTGCTTTGAGAACAGAATTGATCGAAAAAACAGGTGGTCCGGAAAAGGATGAAAACCAAAACGTAATCGGTTACGTGGGTGCTAAAGAAGAACAACAAGTGATGGAAATCATGCTTGGTGCTGAAGGCAGTCACAAAGGTAAAGGTTATGATTTGAAGAAAAAACTGAACGACTACGCTCAGAATGTTTCGAACCTGGTAGGTCCAAAACTTCTTCCTTACACACCTTTGGCTCTTGATGCTAAAGATGATCCAATGTTCGTTAAAGATAAAGAACAAAATAAAAAGGATTTCGCTGAGTTGAACTTCGCTCAAACTCCGATGGTAGCTGCTCTAGCTGTATTGAGTACGAAAGAAGCTGAATTGTTGAAATTGGAAAGCCTTGCATTAGAAAACCTTGCTAACCAAGTAGGTGCTTCTAACTTGTCTTTCGATCAGGTATTCGCGATGTCTCGTGCTACTTCTAACGTTGTAGCTGCAGGTACTGATTACGAAGCTGAAATGTTTATTGCTGCTTCTTCTTCTGCTCTTAAGCCTACTTTCAAGTATGGTGGTAGTGAAGTTCCAGCTGTTAACTCAGGTGGTGTAATCGTAGGTAAAGTGAAGTTCAGAGCTTCTGCCGGTGCTTATGATAAAGAAGGTAACGCTAAGAAAACTTGGGGCGGATCTATCACTATCAAAAACAAAGGAAAAGATACGGTCTTCAAATTGGAAGTTCCTTACATCGTAGCCAGACCAGTTATTCAAGTACAGTCTGCTTCAGTTCAAGCATTGTACAGAAACTGCGGTAATGAGTTGAACGTGCAGGTTCCTGCATTGGGTTCTCAGTACAACCCTAGCTTCTCAGCTAATGGTGCAACAGTTGTTAAAGGTTCTCAAAAAGGAATCGTTACATTGATCCCGAATGCTGCCAACGTGAAATTGAACGTTTCAAGCGGTGGTACTGCAATCGGTTCTCAGGATTTCAAAGTTCGTTTGATTCCTAAGCCAGAAATCGTTGTTATGTCTAACGGTAAGCCGGTAGATGAAAAAACAGGTATGGCTGCTCCAGGTCCTCGTTCTTTGACTGTTATTGCTAAACCAGACGAAAGCTTCCAGGCCTTCTTGCCTAAAGATGCTCGTTACGCAGTAACTCAATGGATGGCTGTATTGGTAAGAGGTAAGCGTCCTGTATCTACTCAGAACTTCACTTCAGGAACTGGTAACTTGTCTGCTTTCGCAGCTCAAGCTCAGCCTGGTGATCGTATCATGGTAGAGGTTAAGCAGGTGAAGCGTACAAACTTCTTAAATCAGCAGGAAGTTGTAAACTTAGGAACACCAATCAAAAACGTTCCTTTGAACTAAGGTTAAAAAGAAATTTATTCATACTGCCTATGAAAAAGTTAAGTGTTGCTTTGTTATTGTTTGTTGGTGCTATTTCATCTAATGTAGTAGCTCAAGAAACTCCAGAAACTACGCCCGTAGTTGTTCAGTCAACTGCTGAGCAATGTGATGATTGCAATAAGCATTCTACACACTATATCCACGAATCGGATATCATGTATAGAAAGATCTTGTTGAGAGGTATCGATCTTCGTGAAAAACAAAATCTTCCTTTGTTCTCAAGAAATAGAGAGATTACTGAACTTTTCATCAAAGCGGTAGAATCAGGTACTATCACTCCCTACATGAATGATTCATTGGATTGCGGTCGTCAGATCACTATCGATGAGTTCCATAAAAACATCTTGATTCCTTCTGACCAGGCTCAGCTTACTCAGGAAGAAAAAGATATCATGTTGGCAAATGGTGATTCTTCATTCATGCAAACTGGCGGGGCAGAATATTTCTTCCCAAGAGATTTGTATCAATTGGAGATCAAAGAATGTTTGATCTTTGACAAACAAAGATCAAGAATGTACTACAACATCCTTGCATTGACGTTGTACGTTCCGGCAGATCATCCTGCTAACATCAGAGGTATCCAAACTGTAGTAGCTTCTTTCAGCTATAAAGAATTAGCGGAGAAACTATTCAAAGATAATCCTAAGGCGATCTGGTTTAACGCGATCAACGATCAGGAACATAAGAACCTTGCTGATGCTTTTGAATTGAGACTATTCAGTTCTTACATTCTAAAAGTATCTAACCCTACTGACTCTTACCTGTCCGATATCTACGGCGGTGATCAGCAAAAAGGGATCATGGCTTCTCAGTGGGCTGCGTTCGATTTGTTAGAGTACGAACACCATCTTTGGGAATTCTAAAAAAAGCATTTTAAGCAACGCTTAAGTTTGTTATAGGCATAAAAAAGTCCTGCTAATATTTAGCAGGACTTTTTGTTTTATAAGTGAATTGAAGAAAAGAGAGATGAGAAAAGAGAAATGCAACGAGCATTTCTCTTTTCTCATCTCTTTCTCTTATACCAGTTTTTCCTTAATGATCTGTGCTTTGCTTTTGCCTACTACCTTAGCAATATCCTCTACTGTTGCTGCTTTGATTTTATCGATGGTTTTAAAAGCAATCAGCAATTTTTGAGCGGTATTGGGGCCGATGCCTTCTATGCCATGCAGCGCGGTTTGATTCAACGTAGTTTGGCTTCTTTTTTTCCTATGGAAGGTGATGGCAAAACGGTGCGCTTCGTTACGAACACTCTGTAAGAGCAGTAATCCTTCAGACCGGCGACCTAAGATGAGAGATTCCTGATCTCCGGGAAAGAAAATCTCTTCGATACGTTTTGCTAATCCTATCACAGGTACTTTACCGTAAACGCCTACTTCTTTTAAAGCCTCTATAGCAGCATTCAGCTGGCCTTTACCGCCATCAATAACAATTAGTGAGGGCAATGGCAATCCTTCTTCTAATACGCGTCTATACCTTCTACCCACAATCTCTATCATGGAAGCAAAGTCATCCGGACCTTCTACTGTTTTGACATTGTAATGGCGGTAATCTCTTTTGCTCGGTTTGCCATTTTTAAAACATACCATAGAAGCTACCGGATTGGTGCCTTGTATGTTGGAGTTATCAAAACATTCGATGTGAAGGGGAAGATCTTTAAGACTCAATTCCTTTTGCAAAACTTCTACTGCATGTGTATAGCGTTTGTTAGGATCTGTTTCTATGCGCTTATTCAATTCAATGAATGCATTCTTCAATGCAATATCTAATATCTTTTTCTTGTCACCGATCTTGGGTACTTGCCAATCGTAGGCGATATCTTTTATCCAAAGCGGAGAGATATTACAGATGATGGTGATGTCTTTGATTTCATCGACAGGAATATTTTGTATTGCTTTTAAGTAAGCGTGAAACAAAATTTCTTCATTGCTTTCGTCTAGTTTTTTCTTGATGTCGACATTATAGGTTTGTACAATCGTACCGTACTGTACGTGTATGACACTGACTGTTGATTTTACTTCGTTACTCAATATTCCCAGTACAATTAAGTTGCCCAGGTCAGGATTGAGAATAACAGATTTTTGCTCCAATAAACTGATTTTATGCAGGGACTGCTTATAACTTTCTGCTTCTTCAAAACGCATGCGTGTAGCGGCTTCTGTCATTTGCTGGTAAAGAAAGTCTTTCGCGAGTGCGTAGTTACCTTTGAGGATATGGATGACCTGCTTGATTTTGTCTTGATAAGCTTCTTTGCTTTCATATCCTACACAAGGCCCGGTGCAGTTGTTGACATGATACTCCAGGCAAACTTTATATTTATTCGCTAAGATGTTGTGCGCAGATAAATTCAAATCACAGGTACGCAGTTTAAATATTTTGCGCAGGGAATCTACCAAATCATTCATTGTGCCCACTGAGGTATAAGGCCCGAAGAATTTTGCTTTTTTGTATAGTTCCGGTCTGCGTGTGGTGAGCAGGCGAGGGAAAGATTCGTCTGGAATGCAGATGAATGGGAAACTTTTATCGTCGCGTAAAAGTATATTGTACTTAGGCTTGAAGGCCTTGATGAGATTGTTTTCCAGGAGCAGTGCTTCGTACTCTGTAGTCACTACGGTGAATTGTATAGCACTGATCTGACTCACGAGACGTTGAGTCTTACGGTCTTTGTTTTTTAGGTCTAAAAAATAACTGGTGACACGTTTTCTTAAATGCTTGGCTTTGCCGATATAGATCAGTTCATTTTCCTTATTGAAATATTTGTATACTCCAGGATCGGAAGGAATACTGCGAATGATATTTTTTAGCTCCTCTTTGTTTCTGATCAGCATTCTTTAAAGGTCTTTAGGAAGATCCTGGTTTTTACCTGTGCCTTGATACATGCTGGAGTCAGAGTATTGCATGTTTCTATCGTGATAGGTCTTGCAATTGATTTCAACCGACAAGGGTTTTGCAGGGCGAGGAAAGTTTTCTTGTTTAATACCGGTATTCGGATCGGCATATACTTTGTTCATGAAAATCGCCCAGATGGGCATGGCCATGCGTGCACCTTGTCCATCATCCATCAGACGAAAGTGAATGCTTCGGTCATCACCACCCACCCATGCGCCGGAAACCAGATGTGGCGTAATGCCCATGAACCAACCGTCAGAATAGTTCTGAGTAGTTCCTGTTTTACCTCCGATCTCTCCACCTTTCCATAGCAAGCCCCATTTGTTGAGACCCAATGCTGTTCCGCCTTTTTCTTCTGTTGCCCCGCGCAACATGTGTACCATCAGGTAAGCACTTTCTTCATTCAAGGCCTCTACTGTTTTTGGCAGGAAATCCTGTAAGATGTTTCCATTGCGGTCTTCAATGCGTTGAATAAAGAAGGGCTCTGTCCATACTCCATGATTGACGAACGTACTGTAGGCGCCCACCATTTCATAAACAGACACATCGTATACCCCTAAACAAATAGCAGGGACGGCATCGATTGGACTTTGTATACCAATACGCTTGGCATACTGCACGATGGTTTCAGGCCCCAAACGTTTTACCAGGTTAGCGGTGATAGAGTTGATGGAATTGGCCATCGCTTTGCGCAGCGTAAAGGATTGACCGGAGTAAGCTCCGTCACTGTTTTGGGGTGTCCAGGTTTTGTTGACATCCGCTGTTTCAAATGTCACCGGTAAGTCTGCTACTTCAAAACAAGGAGAGTATCCTAAGTCAAGTGCTGTAGCGTATACGAAAGGTTTGAAGGTAGACCCGGGTTGTCTTTTTCCTTGTTTTACGTGATCGTATTTAAAATGTTTATGATCGATACCGCCTACCCATGCTTTGATGTGTCCGTTCAATGGATCCATTGCCATGAAGCCGGCTTGTAGAAAATGCTTGTAGTAACGGATAGAATCCATCGGACTCATGAGCGTATCTTTATCTCCGTTCCAGGAGAAGATGCGCATCTTAATTTTTCTGTTCATGTGCAGATTGATGGCTTCCTCATCGTCTCCGTAAGCAGCTTTTAATTGCACATACCGATCAGATTTCTTGGCGGCGTTTTCAATGAAATTTGGAATTTCTTTCATTGTTTCATCTCTCCAGGGACTACGGCCTTTCCAGAACGAGAAGAATTTTTTCTGCAACACTTTCATGTGTTCACTGACTGCTTCTTCGGCATGTTGCTGAATGCGTGAATCTATAGTTGTATAAATTTTCAGACCGTCTTTGTATAGATCCAATCCTCTTTCTTTGCACCATTTGATCAGGTAAGCATTGATATGACTTCTAAAATAAGTAGCTAATCCCTTGTTGTGGTTTTCTACTTCGTAGTTTAATGCCAAAGGCATTGCTTTAACAGAATCACATTGAAGAGCCGTGATGAATTTATATTTCTTCATTTGCTCCAACACCGTGTTTCTTCGTCCCAATGCTAAATCAGGATTGTAAACGGGACTGTATAAAGAGGGTGCTTTCAACATACCCACCAACATAGCGGCTTCGTTGAGTTTCAAACTGTCTGGTGTTGTTCTGAAAAAAGTTTTACTTGCTACCTGAATACCATAAGCATTACTGCCGAAGTCAACGGTATTCAAATACATGGTCATGATTTCTTTTTTTGTATAAGACTTCTCCAATGTAATGGCAGTCATCCATTCTTTGGTCTTGTTAATGATCACTTTTATTTTGTGATTATTTTCTGCCAATGAACCTTCGTATTGAGCACCTCTTGTATTAAATAAATTTTTAGCCAGTTGCTGAGAGATGGTACTTGAACCCCTTTTGTCTCCTTTGATTAAGTACCAGCCAATAGCGAGTGTACCCATCATGTCTATCCCGGAATGTTCTTCGAATCGGATATCCTCTGTTGCCAATAGCGCATTGATCATATTGGGAGAGATGTCTTCGTATTTGATCGGCGTTCTGTTTTCTCTGAAATATTTTCCAAGCAGCACCATGTCTTCCGTATAAAGTTCGGAAGCGTATTCGTTTTTTGGATTCTCCAACGTTTGTATGTCAACCATCGGTCCGAACAAACCAAACAGATCAATGGATACCATGTAAACATAGGTAACAATAAATAGTAACATGAATACAAAACCGATCCATGTTCCCCACACTATTTTTTTAATGATGCTGCCTTTTTTCATGTATTGCTATTAATTAGATATTGGTAGTATTACCAATTTGTTTCTTTTGGTTCCTGTAATCTGGGTCCGCTTTTTTCTTTATATACCTGACAATCTATTTCCACAGAAAGCGGTTTCTCAGGACGAGGAAATTTTTCCTGTTTGATGCCTGTTTGAGGATCTGCAAATACTTTGTTCATAAACAAGCCCCAGATCGGCATTGCCATGCGTGCGCCTTGTCCGTCTTCTATGGTGCGGAAGTGGATGCTCCGATCGTCTCCGCCTACCCAAGCGCCGGCAACGATGTGAGGTGTGATACCCATGAACCAACCGTCGGAGTGATTTTGTGTGGTTCCCGTTTTTCCACCAATTTCACCACCGGCATTTAGCAAGCCCCATCGGCTCAAACCTAATGCAGTGCCACCATCTTCTTCTGTAGCACCTCGCAACATGTGTACCATAAGATAAGCACTTTCTGCATCCAATGCTTCTACTTTTTTAGGAATAAAATTTTGAAGCACATTTCCATCGCGGTCTTCAATGCGTAAAATGTAAAAAGGCTCTGTCCAAAGTCCCTGATTCACAAACGTACTGTAAGCACCTACCATTTCGTATACGGAGGCATCAAATACGCCCAGGTAAATGGACGGTACTGCTTGCATGGGACTTTCTATTCCCATGCGCTTCGCATATTGAACAACCGTTTCAGGCCCGAACTGTTTGACAAGATGTGCCGCAATGGAATTGATCGAATTGGCCATGGCCTGGCGGAGCGTGTAATACTTGCCGGAATAGACCTCACCGCTGTTTTGAGGCGTCCATGTTTTACCACCTTCCAATTCAAATGTAACCTGCAAATCGGCGATTTCAACACAGGGCGAGTAATTGCCAATGTCAATAGCGGCAGCATAGATAAATGGTTTAAATGTAGAGCCGGGTTGTCTTTTACCTTGCTTCACGTGATCGTATTTGAAATGCCTGTGGTTGATACCACCTACCCATGCTTTGATATGACCGTTCAATGGATCCATAGCCATGAAACCTGCCTGAAGGAATTTTTTGTAATAAGCGATGGAATCCATTGGGCTCATGGTCACATTCATGTCGCCGTTCCATGAGAAAACACGCATAGGAATTTTGGTATTCATCTGACGCATGATGGCTTTTTCATCGTTACCATAAGCTTCTTTCAATTGTTTGTAGCGAGGAGATTTTTTAGCCGCGTTTTCTATGAAGTTTGGAATTTCCTTCATGTTTTGATCTCTCCAAGGCGTTCGTCCGTTCCAATAGTCAAAGAATTTTTTCTGCAAGGCTTTCATGTGTTCGCTCACCGCAGCTTCTGCATGCTTTTGAAGACGGGAATCTATCGTCGTATAAATCTTTAAGCCATCTGCATAGAGATCCAATCCTTTTTCATCACACCATTTCAACAAGTAAGGAGTAATCTGACTTCTGAAGTAAGTAGCCATACCTGTATTATGGCTTTCCACTTCGTATTGAAGAGAGAGCGGAAGAGCTTGTGCTGCTTTACATTTTGTGGCACCGATGTATTTGTATTTATACATTTGATCCAATACGGTATTTCTTCTGAAAAGCGCGGTATCAGGGTTGAATACAGGGTTGAATACAGATGGGCCCTTTAATATGCCCACCAGCATGGCCGCTTCGTGCAACTTTAATTTGTCAGGAGTAGTATCGAAAAAAGTTTTACTGGCTGTTTTTACACCATAAGCATTACTTCCAAAATGTACCGTGTTGAGGTACATGGTCATGATTTCTTTTTTTGTATAATATTTCTCCAAAGAAATGGCTACCATCCATTCCTTGGTTTTATTAATCAGCATTTTTATTCTTTCACTTTTCTTCGCTAAGGTTCCCTGGTATTGAGTGCTGCGTGTATCGAATAAGTTTTTCGCTAGTTGTTGTGAAATGGTACTGGATCCTCTTCTTTGACCACGTATTAAATACCACGCGATAGCAAAGCTGCCTCGCATGTCTATGCCAGAGTGATTTTCAAAGCGGACATCTTCCGTAGCAACCAATGCGTGAATCATGTCCGGAGCAATGTCTTCGTATTTTACAGGACTTCTGTTTTCGCGAAAAAATTTCCCGAGTGATAACAGATCTTCGGTATACAATTCGGAGGCGTATTCATGTTTCGGATTTTCAAGGGTAGGTACGTCGACCATCGGCCCAAACCATCCAAAGGCATTTATAGAGACCATGTAAACATACAGTACCAGCAATAGCAAGAAAGAGAAGAAGGCAATCCAAGATCCCCAAACTATTTTTTTAACGGTGCTGCTTTTTATTGGCATGTGATTCGATTAACGATTATTGTTCGTCTGCAGGAGGTTTGAGCAGACCATCGGGTTGTTGTGTCGGTAATTCTTTTGGCTTTTCTTCCATCGGAACAACAGGAGTTTCAATAACAGGAGCTTCTTCTTTTGGCTTTTCTGTTTTCTTTCCTGTAATCTGATCGCGAATATTTTCTGCGTAGGCGACGAGCTTACTGCTCTTGTAGTTTTCAATGAATACATCCAGACTATCCGCCAGAGGCTTGCGGTCAGCTTTTTTATTCAACTCGTTTAGGATGTTCAATAACGCAAATTTATCGTCGATGCTGGTACCTTCAGGATATGTGGTGTAATAAGAAGCAATCAGAGAATCTGTGGCGACCGTATCTTTAGACGTGTAATAGGTGTAGGCAACTTTGTATAAGATGGCAGCCTTCTTACTGTTGGTTTTGTTTTCTATTAAGTAATTGGGATTGTCAATGAGTTTGGTGTAAGTAGAATTAGGATGTTTGGTGTACAATTCATTTTTAGAATAAGCCAGTAATTTTGCATCCGGTTTTTCTTTTGCAATCAGGTACATCAGGTATAGCTCTTCCGGTTCGTGGTCGTTGCCGGGATAACGTTTGATTTGTTTTTTGAATGTAGTAACAGCGCTGTCTTTGAGGTATAGTTTGAAGTCGTAAATTTTACCCAGTTTGTATTGCGCATCTTTGATTTCTGTATTTGCGAGTTCTTTTGCCTCCGGAGTAAAAGGAATGTTTTTTAAATAATTATTACGATCCACTTTAGGCGTAGCATCGACGTCTGCGGGTTCTTTAATATCAGTTGAATCTGTTTTTGCAAGGGCTGTATCTCCAGGTTCTGGTTTTACGTCGGCAACAGGTTCTTCTTTTTTTGCGCGTCTCCAGTTGTCTTCGTTTTTGCGTTTGCCCCAGACTCTTAAGAATTCACTATACCCTTGACTGACTTGTCCCGGATTTGAAAAATAGAAGGTGGAAGTAGGAGAGGTATTGGCATCATTTGGTAAACCGGTAAACGAAAAATCATCGCTTCTGTTTTTGCGTTTTTTCTCTTCCTCCGCTTTTCTTTTCGCTTCTGCAATGTCACGTTCGATGGCTTTATCGATGAACTTGCTGAGTGCAGCACTGTCCATCGCAGCCAGAGTCAGCAAACTGTCGTTGCGCTGTATGATTTCTGTTTGTTCGGCCAGTTCCGTTAAAATTTTATGACGCTTTGAAATTTCTTTGTAACGCTTGTGCTTGGTATCCCAATTCATCACCGCACTATCGTAGTACACTTTTGCCAATTGGAAATTGTTGAGTTTTTCAAAGTATAATTCTCCCATTGCCAAATAGGAAGAAGCGGTTTGGTACTTGTTGTTACCTTTGTTCTGCAAAGATTTTTTTAAATTTTTTTCACCGCCCGGGTAGTTTTTCTGCTTGATTTCATAGCGAGCCATTTCATAATAAATCTTATCCTTGTACTCCGAATTTTTTTCGTCGGCCAATAATTTCTTAAAGTATTTATCTACTTCCTTCTTGCTCTTTTTATTAAAGTGGCCTACCTGGGCTATGTACAACTTGGTATAGAAAGCGAAATCAAAAGGAGGATTTAGTTTTAAAACTTTTCTATAATGTTTGTAAGCCAGGGTATCGTTGCCTTGCTCCTGGTAGATTTGTCCAAGAATAAAATGCGTGCGTGATTTAGGATCTTTTTTGCTGATCTCTGGAAGTGCGAGATTGAGTTCTTCTACGCATTTATCATACTCTTCAAAATGTCTGTAGTATTGTGCCCTTGTGAGGTGAAACTCCCGTTTGTTTTTCTTAAGTTGGGGATTTAACTTTTCTACGTATTCTGAAACGGTGTAGGCATTGTCGTATTCATTTTGTGCCATGTAAGCACGCATGAGGTAGATCATGGCTTCCGCTTTCTCTTCGTCTTCAGGACTGGAGTGGTTGACAAACTTGTACGTTTCCATTCCAAGTTTGAAGTCCGCTTTGTACATGCGGCAGCGTCCTACAAGAATATAACTATCGTCTACGTACATGCTGTTTTTATGACGACGAATGGGCATGGAGGCTTTCTTGATCACATCATCCAGTTGTACGATGCTTTTCGTTTTGGTACTGTCAAAAGGAGGAATCACTTCCAGGATTTCATTGAAATTATCCAGGCGTTGGTCGTAGACTGTTTTTTCTACTTCCTTCATGCGTTCGCGTGCTAGGAAGAAGGCATTGTCTCTGGCGAGCAGATTGTGGTAGGTAACAGCTACAAAGGAATTATTGTTTTGAGAACAGGCACTTAATAAAAGGAGTACCGCTCCGATCAGCAATAGGGCCGAGGCTTTCTTGGCACGATGAATAGGGGAAGCCAGGTATTGCTGCATGCGATAATATAAGGCGGAAAAAAACAACCGGTTTATGTTAGGAGTTGATACAAGGGATAAATTCTCAAAGCTATTTCCTAACGCAAATTAAGGTATTTTTATTTCATCTATAGGCTTGTGAGGGTTTTATATGCGATAGGAATTATGATAATGAGTTTCGCGTTAGGGATTGAGCCATTGTCTGAGCTCTTTTTCTTTGATTCGTCAGATGGATTTACTCTAGAAGTTTGATTCAAAGAAAAAAGCGAGTGGCGAAAGCCCGGCCCGCAGGGAACGCCCAGATCCTGGAAACATGCTCCTAAATACAATTTATAATCCTTCCTTTCCGCCAATAATCAAAATCAACCTTTTCTCACCTAAAAAAGGTATTTTTAACATATTCCTGCTTTCCGTTTTTTATTTGTTAATTTTGCACCGTAATCCGCTAGACTATGGACGATAAGAAAATCAAGCAGCCAAGCAGCCTACTGAAATACTCCAGTTTGGGAGTGGAATTGGTGGTGATCCTTTGCCTTGCCGCTTGGCTTGGACGCTGGCTCGACGCTAAGTATGGCGTTGAAAAAGGCCTCTTCACTATTTTCCTGCTGGTATTTGCGGTTATCGGCACCATGTATCGCCTCATTAAATCCCTGATGAATGCCCAGAACAAAAAATAATTTCTATTACGGGATCGTATTGATCCTGTCTTTGTTTTACCTGGCTCAACTGGCTTTGGTGAAATTGGGTAAACCCGAGTATGTTTCGTCGTTTTTCTGGTGGATTCAGGCTTATTCTGTGGCCATTGCATTGATTGGTCACTGGATTACTTCCAAGGGGCTCTCTAAGCGTAATGATTTCCATTTGTATTTCATGGGTTCTATGACCATTAGAATGCTGGCAGCCCTGTTCTTTTTATTGATTTTTGTATTGTATCTGTCTGAAAATCAAAAGGTATTCGTTATTAATTTTATTGTAGCATATTTTGCTTATACCGGATTTGAAATCTATTACTTATTGACTAACTTGCGACCCGATTCCGAGAAAAATGGCAACGAACCTTCATAAATTCCTCCTTACAGCGACTCTCGCATTGGTTGTTTTGTGCAATACTAACAACGCTTTCGCTAACAGTGCTCCTGCAGCAGACGAGCCTTTTAACCCAGGCAAAATGATTCAAGACCACATCGCAGATGCTCCGGATTGGCATTTGTTTGATATCGATGGTCATGCTTATTCGATCCCACTTCCTGTTATTTTATATTCTTCTCAAAAAGGGCTTGACGTATTTTCTTCTTCAAGATTTGAACATGGACATGCAACTTACAAGGGCTACAAATTGGAAAGCAATCATATCGTAGCAGTAGATACGAAGGGTGCAGCAGACCACAGTGCACACTTCTATAATGTGTCCATCACTAAAAACGTAGCCTCCATGATGCTGAGCGCGCTGTTGTTGCTGGCATTGATGCTTACCATCGCTAACTCTTATAAAAAGCGTCAGGGTCTTGCTCCTTCCGGTGCGCAGTCTTTCTTTGAGCCCATCATTCTTTACATCAGAGACGATGTAGCGAAACCGATGATCGGTCCTCAGTACGCGAAATTCATGCCTTATCTGTTGACTATTTTCTTTTTCATCTGGTTCAATAACTTGTTAGGTCTTATGCCTTCAGGTGCCAACGTTTCAGGAAACATTACTTTCACCATGTTCTTAGCCCTGGCTACTTTCGTGATCACAACCTTCACAGCAAACAAGTACTACTGGGCTCATATCTTGTGGACACCGGGCGTACCGCTTCCATTGCGTATCATCATTCTTCCATTGGAGATCGTAGGTATGTTCACGAAGCCTTTCTCCCTGATGATCCGATTGTTCGCTAACATCACAGCGGGTCACATCATCGTATTGAGTTTCATCGGTCTGATCTTCATCTTCAAGACCGTTTACATGTCGGCCTTCGGTATACCGTTCGCTTTATTCATCAGTGTATTGGAATTGTTCGTTGCCATCTTGCAGGCTTATGTATTTACCTTGCTTACGGCATTGTACTTCGGGTCTGCTGTTCATGCACACGAGCACGATGACGATCACGCTCAAGGCCATGAAGCCGCTCACTAGTATCTGGTGCGCTCCGAAAAGATTAAAAAGTTTATTTGTTTAACCCGTTTAATAATTTAGTTATGTTAGGAATTCTTTTAGAAGGAAGTATCGCCGTTGCAGGCGCAGGTATCGGTGCTGGTATTGCAGTATTGGGTGCTGGTGTAGGTATCGGTAAAATTGGTGGTTCTGCTGTAGAATCTATCGCAAGACAACCATCTGAAACAAACAAAATCCAAACAGCCATGCTTATTTCAGCTGCCTTGATTGAAGGAGTTGCTCTATTTGCTGTTGTAGTTTGTCTGTTGATCGCTTTAGGTTAATATCAAACTTAAACAAACATTGATTATCCCTGATAGGCATTAGGCCTTCAGGGATAATTGATAAAAAAACGGAATTAAACAATCCTCATTTATTTCAAACAAAAACAACTCCTACTATGAGTTTAGTTACACCTGATTTTGGTTTATTCTTCTGGCAATTCATCACCTTCGGTATTTTGTTGTTCATCCTGGGCAAATTTGCATGGAGTCCTATCATGAGCTCTTTGAAAGAAAGAGAAGATAGCATAACCGAAGCTTTGGAATCTGCTGCGAAAGCAAAGACTGAAATGGCTTCTTTGAAAGCGGCTAATGAAGCCTTGTTGCAAGAAGCAAGATTGGAAAGAGACAAAATGCTGCGTGATGCACAAACTGTGGCTAACAACTTGTTGAACGAAGCCAAAGACAAAGCCTTGAAAGAAGGGAACCTGTTGATGGAAAACGCTCGCAAAGGAATCGAAACAGAGAAAAACGCAGCCTTGGCTGAAGTGAAAAACTACGCGGTGAACATCGCGTTGGAAGTCGCTGAAAAAATATTGAAGAAAGAATTGAAAGACAACGACGCTCAAAAAGCATTGGTGTCTGAATACTTGAAAGAAACAACACTTAACTAATCGCTACAGACTCCGATGAATGAAGCAAGAGTAGGATCCAGGTATGCGAAGTCTTTGATTGAATTGGCAATCGAAAGAAACGTATTGGATCAGGTAGAGAAAGACATGACTTATTTCCTTGCGGTATGCGATGCAAGTCCTGAGTTCGTGCGTGTAATGAGCAATCCCATCATTCCACATCCTAAGAAAAAAGAAATCCTGAAGCAATTGTTCACCGGTAAAGTAAGTGACCTTACACTCTCGATGTTCGTATTGATCACAGATAAGCAAAGAGAAGGCTATTTGGTTTCTATGGCAAAGGAGTTCGCTTCTATGTACCGTACCAACAAAGGCATCGACCTGGCGGAAGTAACGACTGCTTATCCTTTACAGGACGATCAGCGTCAGCAGTTCATCAACCTTGTTACCCAAAAAACAGGTAAGAAAGTAGAACTGATTGAAAAAGTAAAACCTTCTATTCTGGGTGGTTACATCCTGAAGATCGAAGACAAAATGATTGATGAGTCGATTCAGAATAAATTGACTCGCTTGAAAAGTAAATTAAACGATAACTCATATACTCCTAAAATATAATCATGGTAGACGTTAGACCGGATGAAGTTTCTGCAATCCTAAGACAGCAACTCTCCAACTTTAAAACTGAAGCTGAACTGGAAGAAGTAGGAACTGTACTTCAAATCGGTGATGGTGTAGCCCGTATCTACGGACTTTCTAAAGCTCAGTCAGGTGAATTGCTTGAATTCGAAAACGGATTGAGAGCATTGGTATTGAACTTGGAAGAAGATAACGTGGGAGCGGTATTGTTGGGTGATTCTGCTGGTATCAAAGAAGGTGATACAGTAAGAAGAACAAACCAAATCGCTTACGTAAAAGCTGGTGACGGTTTGTTGGGCCGTGTCGTTGATACATTGGGTAACCCCATCGACGGTAAAGGTCCTATCGCTGGTACATTGTACGAAATGCCACTGGAAAGAAAAGCTCCGGGGGTAATTTTCCGTCAGCCGGTAAACGAACCATTGCAAACAGGTATCAAAGCGATTGACTCGATGATTCCAATCGGTCGTGGTCAACGTGAATTGATCATCGGTGACCGTCAGACTGGTAAATCTACCGTGGCGATCGATGCGATCATCAACCAAAAAGAATTTTATGACAAAGGCGAACCTGTATATTGCATCTATGTGGCCATCGGTCAAAAAGCAAGTACAGTAGCCGGTGTAGTGAACATGCTGGAGAAAGCTGGCGCTATGGCTTATACAGTAGTGGTTTCTGCCGCTGCTTCTGATCCTGCTCCGATGCAATTCTACGCTCCATTTACTGGTGCTGCTATCGGAGAATTCTTCCGTGACTCAGGTCGTCCGGCTTTGATTGTTTATGATGATTTGTCTAAGCAAGCAGTAGCTTACCGTGAAGTGTCTCTTCTATTGAGAAGACCTCCGGGACGTGAAGCATACCCAGGTGACGTATTCTACTTGCACAGCCGTTTACTAGAGCGTGCTGCGAAAATCAACAAGTCGGATGAAATCGCTAAAAACATGAACGATTTGCCTGAGTCTATCAAAGGCATCGTAAAAGGTGGCGGTTCATTGACTGCACTTCCGATCATCGAAACACAAGCAGGTGACGTTTCTGCTTATATCCCTACCAACGTAATCTCTATTACAGACGGTCAGATCTTCCTGGAAACAAACTTGTTCAACTCAGGTGTGCGTCCGGCGATCAACGTAGGTATCTCGGTATCTCGTGTGGGTGGTAACGCTCAAATCAAATCGATGAAGAAAGTGGCTGGTACCTTGAAATTGGATCAGGCGCAATTCAGAGAATTGGAAGCGTTTGCTAAATTCGGTTCTGACCTGGATGCTTCTACAAGATTGACCATCGAACGTGGTCGTAAAAACTTGGAAATTCTTAAACAACCGGTAAATGCTCCGGTATCTGTAGAAGAACAAGTAGCGATCATCTACGTGTCTACTGTCGGTGGATTGGATAACGTTCCTGTTGAAAAAATACGTGAGTTCGAAAAAGAATACCTTGCTTACTTAAGAGCTACTCACAAAGATGTGTTGGCTGACTTGAGAGCTGGTAAACTGGACGATAACGTTACCTCTAAATTAAAATCTGTTGCCGCTGATTTGGCTAAAAAATACTAATTAGTTCTATGGCTAATTTAAAAGAAGTACGAAATAGAATTGTATCTGTAAACTCTACACAACAGATCACGAAAGCCATGAAAATGGTGGCAGCGGCGAAGTTGAGAAGAGCGCAGGATAACATCACCCGCATCAGACCATACGCAGAAAAGTTGGACGCGATTTTGTCCAACTTATCGGCTTCTCTGGAAGATGCGAGCGATAACATTTATGCTTCAGAGAGAGAAGTGAAAAGAGTATTGATTGTAGCCATCACTTCAGACAGAGGTTTGGCGGGTGCTTTCAACGCTAACGTTCTGAAAGGGATCAATAACTTCATCAACGCCAATTACAGCCCTGCCTTCGCGATGGGAAATGTAGAATACATGGCATTGGGTAAAAAAGGTTTTGAAACTTTGCAAAGACGTAAAGATGTGACTGCTCTTAACGGAGATCACGCGTTCGTATTCGGTAACCTGTCTTTCGATGCGGCTCGTCCTGCAGCGGAATGGATCATGGATCGTTACGTAACGGGTTACTACGATAAAGTAGTGGTAGTGTACAACGAGTTCAAAAACGTAGCGACTCAAATCATACGTACAGAACAATTCTTACCGATCGTTGCTCCTGCTGCATCTGCTACTTCCACTACCTCTACCGATTATATCTTCGAACCATCGAAAGAAGAAATCGTAGAAGAGTTGATTCCAAAATCATTGAAGATCAAATTTTACAAATACTTGTTGGAGTCTTACGCTTCTGAAAACGGTGCTCGTATGACCGCCATGGACAAAGCAACAGACAACGCAAAAGAATTGTTGAAAGCCTTGAAGCTTGAATACAACCGTTCTCGTCAAGCAGCCATTACCAAAGAGATCCTCGAGATCGTGGGTGGTGCGGAAGCGTTGAATGGTTAAGCATTCTTTTAGTGATATTGCAAAGGCAACGTTATTTTTTGATAGCGTTGCCTTTTTTTTGGAGTGAGGTATATTACTTAACTGATACAGCTATCCTATATGATGAATATACTAATTGTGTTATTTGAAATATGTTTATTTTTAAACTTTGCATACATGGGCACAATCGGTATGTCTGTTTTAAAAAAGCGCTATTTTTATAGAGTACCTATCACTACAGTTATATTTATAATAGGGGTAGCGTTAGACAAATTTCATCTTTCAGATCACCCTTCTAATTTTTATACCGTCATTGGAATGATACCTTTTTTATATCTTGGATATTATGAATTGTTGAGAAGAATATTGAAACCTTGGATTGGTGAATACCCTTATACACCATTTCGACAACGTGTAGGAGAACAAGTATTTGGTTATGGGTATCCTAAAAACAGAAAAGTGAAAGGAGTTGACCAGTTATTGTCTGCCCTATTATTTATTTTACCTATGGTTACAACAGTGTTAATAGATTGTTTTATTTTCTAATAGTAAATCAACCATGACCAACTTCCAAAACCCGCTTCTCCACCTTCCCCAACGAAAAAATTTTCGGCATCATTCTTGATCCCAGCGATTACCAACCACAGGCAATAGAAGCGGCGCACGCTATTGTGAAAGAACGTGGCTTGCAAAATGAATTGGAGGCCTTGTTGCGGCAACAGGCGGCGGAACAGGAAGTACAGGAGCAACAGGACTTCGATGAAGTGGTAGAGAAAGCCACGTATTACAAAGACCTGGTGGAGTGGAGAGAGACTGGCGTTACGTTTAACATCAGAGTTTCCGATATTCCAAGATTTGAAAGTGAATTGGCGAATCAGGAGGTTGTTTTTCACAGAGAAGATAAACATGTCGGTGCACAATTGGATACATATCCTACTCAAGTCTATTATTTTAGAAAAGAGGATGCCGAAGCAGTAGATCAGATCGTGAAAAATCTGGAATTGATTACTGCTCCTTATACTGACATCAAACCTTTTTTTAAATTTGAGTTTGTGGTATCGTTTATTGCGATTGTTATCGTGCTTATTTGCCTGCTCGTTTTTGGCGGAGACCTTTTTGCGGAATAAAATACTGTTATAAATTTTTCATTCATCGGCATTTAACTGAAGTGTCCTTTTAAATTATGAAATACATTTTACTTTTTTTTGTCGTCTTATCATTTACGCGTTTGCAGGCACAGAATTTAGTGCCCAATGAAAGTTTTGAAGAAGTAAACGTACTCCCTTGCAGCTGGATCATCGCACAATCGGAGTTCACAGATGCCATGCAGAACTGGTACATGCCCACCTATGGCAGCAGTGATATCTTTAGCACAGAAACACCAGATTTTTGTTATTCCAGTTGTTCCTCTACCAATTCAGAATCCAGAGGACATCAGAAACCACGAACAGGAAAAACGATGTGCGGCTTCAATGCGTTTGGGTTTGGTTTTTCAGAGAACTATCGGGAATACCTTGGCGTGAAATTAAAATCACCGTTGGAAGTCGGCAAAACCTATTATGCGGAGATGTATGTTTCTTTCGCGGATAAATGTGAGAATGCCTGCAACAACCTAGGGATGTATTTTTCTACGTATAAAGTAGAGAATCCTTTTTCAACCGATCCATTGCCTGTTCTTCCACAAGTGAATGCGACTACGATCATTTGGGACTCGGTACAATGGGTGAAAATTTCAGGTACCTTCGTAGCTACAGCCGCATGGGAATATTTAACCATCGGCAATTTTTTCTATAACTTCGAAACATCGACACAGCATAATCCCAGGCTTAATACTTTTCCTTACAACGCTTATTATTATATTGACGATGTTGTGGTAAGATCAAATTGTTTGTTTCCTTCACCTGATCTTACCATTTGCGAAGGAAGTACGGTAACACTTCTGGCAAATTCAAGCAATACGGTGCAATGGGCTGCTGATACCTTACCTGCAACAATTATCTCAACGAACGACCAACTGACGGTTAGTCCCAATAAGACGACACGTTATTTCATGTATAGTCCTTGTGATACACTCTCTACTTTAGTGACGGTAGATCAGATGCCTGATTTCGACTTTGGTAATGATACGAGTTTATGTCAGGGACAAAGCATTGTCTACGATGTCACATCAGAGCATGCTTCCTACAGATGGCAGGATGGATATACTTTACCTGTTTATACCGTAGATCGAAGCGGTCATTATAGTGTAGCGATAGATAACGGTACATGTCATGTACAGGATGAAGTGAATGTGATAGTGGATGTTCTTCCTACTTTTCAATTCGGAGATGATACCCTAATCTGTGAAGGAGAAGTCATTGTTTACGATGCGACAACACCTGAGCAGAGCCACTATTTGTGGCAGGACGGTTCTGTCAATCCTAAATACATCGTGCATCATGCCGGTACTTATACAGTCCGTATCACAAATACCTGCGGTAATTTTGACCAGGCCATCACGATTGGGAAATGTTGTGAAACTATTTCTATCCCTAACCTCATTACACCTAACGGAGATGGATTGAATGAAGACTTTACCATCGGTTGTTTGGGTAGTGGGGGCTGGAACCTTGAAGTGTACAACGCCTGGGGTACTGTTATTTATAGCAGTTCAGATTATCAGAACGATTGGGATGCTCACGGCATCTCCAGTGGAGTATATTATTACAAAGTCACTAAAGTAAACAAACCTTCTTATAATGGATGGTTGCATATTATACGCGACTAGATTAAGCTAGTTGACATACTGAGCTCATCAGTTAAGTCTGGCAGGTGTGATTTTGAGAATGGAATAAATTAGAGTTAAGCGTAATGAATACAACTAAAAGTTTTTTTATCGTTGCTTTTATTGGTGGCCTGATCAATTTGTTGATTGCCGCTAATCTTTATTTTAGCAATCGCATGGCTTCAGGTTTTAGCGTAGGTAGGTTTGGTGGTATTCAAGAAGGAAGTATCAGTCCTACGAGCGCGGCAGTTATTGGATGCGCTTTAATTTTAACCTCTATTTACACCTTTTTTGTTTACAGAAAAGAAAAGGAAGAAGTGAAGAAAAAAAAGGAGGATGAAGAAAAAGAATCAAGGTTGAAATTGGCAAGGAAGAAGTTAAAGGACAAATAACAGTTCTTAGAAGCGCTTTGACTAAATACAGAAATATGTTATTTTTAATAAAGATCCTCTTTATGGCAATCAACAAAGCCTGGCACTCCACACACCGCATGCCTAAAAATGCAACTTTCGATCAACGGGTAAAATGGCACCTGGAACACCAGAAGCATTGTCAATGCAGGCCTATACCGGCAAAGCTTTTGGCGCACATGAAAGAAAAAGGAATAAAAGCTTAGGCTTATGTTTCCCGAAAGCCCGAGCGGGACGCTCTATGTATTATAGGAACAAGCGTGTACGCTTGCACCAGCGCTTTATTGCACGATGACATTGTAAAACAAAGAGCCCTGCCACAACTTCCCTTTTCTTTTTTTCAATGCCCTGTAATTTTTCCAGGTCACATTTTCTTCGATCACTTTTCTGTCGTAGTCGAGTAATCGAAGGTCAGGAGATTTTTTAATCGGGAAATAAATATTGTCCTTGCTGATCACCAGCAACACTTGAATTTCGATGATCGGCTTTTTCATTTTCTTCAGCTTCTTACCGATGGGTGTAATGTAGAAAGCATTTTTACTTCCTTCCACCGGTTCGATGATCGCGTTCCCTTTTACTTCTCTTAAAAAATAACGCACCGAAGTATCCGCTTCTTCCAGCGCATAGTTTTTAATCCATAAGCCTTTTACTTTATCTGTGGTAAAGTCATGTTCAAACGTTGTACTGTCAGGATAACCTTGCACATTCAAAACGAAGGCTTTTGTTTTAAGGGAGTCCTGCGCTACGGCGATTGTAGAAAAGGTGAGGAGGAAAAGAAGTAAGAAACGCTTTTGCATTCTTCAAAGTAAGAATTTAATACCAATAAGCCAAAGTCTTCCGCGTGATCTCTGCTCTTTTCGTAACACAATATAAGAGGTATGATTTATAGTGCTCTATACTGAATATTAAGGCGCTGAGCACTGTGAGTCCGGTTGTTTTTGTGAGTGCTCTTGGTTATATTTGATTGTATTAACCTCATGATAATGTTGACTATAGTAGTCCCTTGCTACAACGAGGAATCGAACATCGACAAAGTTTTTCCGGCACTCGTTTCTTTCGTGAAGGAACATAATTTTACTTTATGCATTGTGGATGACGGTTCTAAAGACCATACACATCAATTGTTGCAACGCTATGCAGACGGGGAACAGGTTCGTATAATCCATCACAAAGTGAACAGAGGATACGGGGGAGCGTTGAAGTCGGGGATAAAGGCTGCCGCTACAGATTACGTGATTACTATCGATGCAGACGGACAGCATGCAGCAGAAGATGTGCTGAGGTTGTACCAAGTCATAAAAGCATCTGACGCCGATATGATCGTAGGACGAAGAGGAAAAGAATTATCGAAAGTAAGATCTATTGGAAAGTTTTTTATTCGGCGCATTACGAAGATTCTTATTGCCAATGTAGCCATACATGATATTAATTCAGGTATGAAAATATATAAAACGAGTATTGTAAAAAAATACCTGAATCTTTGTCCGAATGGAATGGCTTTTTCTGATGTGATTACTCTTATGTTGATCAACGATAGATTTTTAGTGCAGGAAGAACCCATCAGCATCAGACAACGTCTGGGAGGCAAAAGTACCATTGGTTTGAAAACGGTTTTTCAAACGATTTATGAAATCATAAACATCGTCATGTATTTTAATCCGATCAGGATTTTTCTTCCCCTTGCTATTGTGTCGGTTGCTTTCGGGATGATCTGGTCTGTTCCTATTCTTCTAGCCGGACGGGGTTTATCTGTTGGTGGCGCGTTCTTAATCATCAATGGGGTACAAACTTTTCTGATCGGTTTAATTGCAGAACAGAATTCTGTGATACTAAAGAAACTAAAGAATGAGGATTGACTGGTTGGATAAACTCATGATAGCAGCCTCTGCTGTAGCTGTTCTGGTCTTGATTTTA
>Ga0247808_10000292_pt1 | contig 26347 bp, 17 predicted proteins | sample UWRJL089202R1_FD_179914 | JGI IMG/M metagenome (GOLD analysis project Ga0247808, IMG submission 179914) | Plant litter microbial communities from Arlington Agricultural Research Station in Wisconsin, United States - UWRJ-L089-202R-1 | ecosystem: Environmental > Terrestrial > Plant litter >... | reverse complement strand
AATTTGTTTGGTTCCGGTGTGTTTCGGTTTAAGAGCCTGATCCATATTCTTGGTGGTTTATAAATTCGTAACCAATGAATACAACATTCATGCAGAAAATTAATGTTCTACCGCACTTGCTACTTTCTCATAATATTCCACATAACGTGGTCCGATGACATTTACATCAAATTCTTTGGCTCTTGCCAGCGCATTCTTTTTAAATACGGGCAAAACTTTATCATCGAGTAATGTGATCATATTCTTGACCATATCGGGCACATCACCTACATTACTCATGAATCCTGTTACGCCGTGAATATTCAATTCCGGTAATCCTCCTGTATTGGTAGAGATCACAGGCACTTCACAAGCCATGGCTTCCAATGCAGCCAAGCCAAAACTTTCTTTTTCAGATGGCATAATGAACACATCACTTACAGACAGGATCTCTTCTACCGCTTCCATTTTTCCTAAGAAACGAATATCTGCACAGGTATCCAATTCACGGCAAAGCGCTTCCAGTTTCATACGCTCAGGGCCGTCTCCTACTAATAATAATTTAGAAGGAATCTGTTTTCTCACCTGATCAAAAACCATGATCACATCTTCAATGCGTTTCACAGCTCTGAAGTTGGAAGCATGCACAATGAGTTTTTCTCCGTTGGGACAGATCGCTTTTTTGAAATGTTCTTTCCCTTGTTTTCTAAATCTGCTGATGTCAACAAAGTTAGGAATCACTTCAATGTCATTGGTAATGTTAAAATGCTTGTACGTATCTTTTTTCAAATCTTCCGATACCGCAGTAACTCCGTCGGATTGATTGATACTGAATGTCACCACCGGTTCATAAGAAGCGTCCTTTCCTACCAACGTGATATCGGTACCGTGAAGGGTTGTAATCACGGGAATAGAAATGCCTTGAGACCTTAAGATTTGCTTTGCCATGTATGCTGCAGAAGCGTGTGGGATGGCATAGTGCACGTGCAGCAAATCCAGTTTTTCATGTTTCACAACATCCACCATTTTACTGGCCAATGCCAATTCATAAGGAGGGTATTCAAACAAAGGATAAGAAGAGATGACTACTTCGTGATAAAATATATTCTCATTGAAAAAATCCAAGCGGTGAGGCTGTGAGTAGGTGATGAAATGCACCTGATGACCATTCTTAGATAAATACTTCCCTAACTCTGTGGCAACCACTCCGCTTCCTCCGAAGGTCGGGTAACATACGATTCCTATTTTCATAATAAGCTGGACAATGCTTAACGAGCAAACAATTTTTACCGTGATTAGTTCAAAAAGGAGTCTTGTAATTAAGAATAGACTTATACACAAGTGTTTGTATAAAAGGCCGGATGTTGTCTTTGTTTAATCTGTTGTTGTTTGCATCCGGATTTACTCTGTTGGAAATAAACACATAAACAATTTCCTGAACAGGATCTACCCAAACTGCTGTACCCGTAAAGCCTGTATGCCCGAAGGTTTTTTCAGAAGCTAAATAAGACGTAGGACCATGATGGCCTTTATCCGGCCTGTCCCATCCTAATCCTCTTCTATTCGTCGTAAATTGCCGGGACGTAAAATTGCGAATCGTTTCCGGCAATAAATAACGGTTGCCGCCATATTCTCCATATTGTAAATTCATTTGCATCAAGGTTGTCAACTCCAGTCCTGATCCGAATATTCCTGCATGCCCGCCTACTCCTCCAATCATGGCTGCACCCTGATCGTGCACGTAGCCTTGCACCAATTGTTTTCTGAAATAAACATCGTTCTCTGTTGGAGCAATACCTGCTGTTTTGATTTTGTCAGCTGGCTTAAATTGAAAATTTCTAAGTCCCAGAGGCGTGTAAAAATTATCGGTCATAAAGCGATCTATCGGCTGATTGGTAATGCGCTCAACAATTCTTTTCATGATGTAAAAGCCGATGTCACTGTAGGTATAAGAATAATGCTCCGCTACTACTTTTATTTTTTTATTGCGTTTGCCTTTTTTAACAAATACAGGTTTCTTCAATAAAGAAGATTCAACAGTCCACTTCCAAACAGAATCTTCCATGGCGGCAATGCTGTAGAGTTTATCGGTAACAGCATGAGGATACTGTTCACTTCTTACCGTATCATAAAATTCTTTTTTGAAACCGTTTTTATCTACCGTTCTTCTCCAATGCGGTAAAAAAGGAATCAATCCGGCCTGATGGGTGAGAATATCTTTGATCAATAAATCTTCTTTATTGGTTCCTTTCAATTCCGGTAAATAATCACCCGCTGTTTTTTCCAGATCAATCAGACCTCTTTCCTGCAAGAACATCACCGCCTGTGTTGTAGAGGCGACTTTGGTGATGGATGCAATGTCATAAGTTGTAGTGGTATTGACAGGATTTGTCTTTTGATAATCCAACCAGCCATACGCTTTATTAAAAACGACCACACCAGATTTTGCAATCACAACCTGACAACCCGGCATCACACCTTCTCTGATGCATCGATCGATTAAGGTATCGATACGGCTCAGTGTTGCATAATCCATCTTTGCATATTCCGGAGGAGCGAAGCTCAGACGTTTTAGCGTTGGCAATACCAGGCCCTTGCCTGCTTTAAATTCAGGACAAGAGGTAACCGGCAAAAAACCTTCTGCAGGCAATCCTCCAAAAATAATCTGTGGAACAATACTTTGTGTAGTTGAATTGTCTTCGTAAGCGCAAATTAAATTAGGTACAGTAGTAAAATACTTCATACTGTAAGGGTTTGCAAATACAGCGACCACTACCTTCGCTTTGATTTTGGCAGGCAGCCCATTGATGAAATCACGCGCCTTGTCTGAAATGCCGAAGTTCTTGCTGTTGAAAATATTCGTATTGACCAGGCCTACTATCACCACATCGTATGGGCTCAGTTTAGCTGTTAGCGCATTGATATCTGTACCTGCCAATGTTTTATCTGCCACGTTATAGTGGTCCATTGCCACATAATTATTCAATGACTTCTGAAATTCACTGCCTTCTTTTTCACCGATCACAATACTGGCGAAGCGTTGTGGATCGAGGTTTTGAATGGGTAGTAAATTGTCTTTATTCTGAACAACCGTAATGGCCTTGTTATAGGTTTGCCATCTTACGGAATTGGCCCAGGAACTATTTAAATCTTCATAAAGTCCTTCCGTTTTAATGGGTGTAAACGTATTCAAACCTACCCAATACTTCGCATCCAAAATTTTGCGTACCCTGGCGTATACTTCATCTTTTGAAATCTGTTTGTCTTTGATGGCCTTATGAATTTTTTTGATGGCAAGAGGAACATTCTCAGCAAACAATAAGACGTCGTTTCCTGCTAGCAAAGCCTTCACATCTACTTCACCTGGTTTGTAATAACTGCTTACGCCTTTCATGTTCAGGGCATCGGTAAATACCAAACCTTTGAAACCAAGCTCTCCTTTTAATTTATTGGTCACTATATTTTCCGATAACGTAGCCGCCAAGTTGGAAGTTTTTTCATAGGCCGGAACACTGATGTGTCCTACCATGACACTTTTTACTCCTGCGTCGATGAGTTTTTTGAAGGGATAAAACTCCATGTTCTGAAGTCTCGCATCGTCGTGATGAATGACCGGTAAAGAAGCATGTGAATCAGACTCGGTATCGCCATGACCTGGAAAATGTTTCGCATTCGCCATCACATGCATGTCCTGCATGCCTCTCATATAGGCAATTCCTTTGGAAGCAACTTTCTCTTTGTCTTCCCCGAATGAACGCATGCCGATCACAGGGTTGCTGGGGTTGCTGTTGATGTCTACTACAGGCGCAAAGTTGATGTGCACACCCAGCCTTTGGCATTGGCGGCCGATTTCTTTACCCATCAGGTAAATGTGTTCGTCATTACTGATGGCACCGAGTGTCATTTGTTTGGGATAGGCAATGGTACTGTCGAGTCTCATGTTGAGCCCCCATTCCGCATCCATCGCAATGAATAAGGGCACTTTTGATTGTGCCTGGTATCGATTGGTTAAAACGGCCTGACGAACCGGACCACCTTGAAAAAAAATAATACCGCCGATGTTGTACTTGGTAACCAGTTCCTCTATCTCCTTCACATGCGTTGCATCGCGATTGGAATAAGCAGCGACCATAAATAATTGTCCCAATACTTCTTCTTCCGTCAACGATTGCATGATGCTGTCCACCCATTCTTCCTTGCTTAACAGTCGGTAGGCAGAAGCAGTCGGTTTAAACGAACTGATGATGACGACAAATAATACAAGAACAAAAGAAAGAATAAGGTGTCTGAACTTCACAAGCAAATAATTATGAACAGGATATCAACAAAACATGTTGGTTATTATTTCTCAAAAATAACGCATTTTAACGGAAAACAATGCTTTATCTGAGGCTAATAAATCATATATTTATACCTTTGTAGACGACCACACCCAATCCCTGATTATACTTAGGAATGCCTGACATCATCAAATTATTACCCGATGCGATTGCCAACCAGATTGCCGCCGGAGAGGTCGTTCAACGTCCTGCTTCAGTGGTCAAGGAATTGTTGGAAAACAGCATCGACTCAGGCGCCAAATCCGTGCAGTTGATCATCAAGGATGCGGGCAAAACTTTGGTGCAGGTAGTAGACGACGGCAAAGGCATGAGTCCTGCCGATGCACGCATGAGCTTTGAACGTCATGCTACTTCAAAAATTACGAAAGCCGAAGATTTATTTGCCTTGTATTCTTACGGATTCAGAGGAGAAGCCTTAGCGTCTATTGCTGCCGTGGCTCAGGTAGAACTGAAAACCAGGGCCGATGCGGACGAAGTGGGAACCTGTATCTGCATCGAAGGATCTGAAACATTGAGCGTGGAATCCTGCTCGTTGAAAAAAGGAACTTCCATTCAGGTCAAAAATCTTTTCTTCAATATTCCTGCCCGCAGAAATTTCCTGAAGTCCAATCAGGTAGAATTGAAACATATCCTGGACGAGTTTACCAGAGTAGCGCTCGCTTATCCGGAAATTGCTTTTTCGTTTTACCAAAACGATATCCAAACCTTCAACTTACAGGCTAAGTCTTTGTCGGAACGTATTGTTGATCTATTGGGCAATGCCTATAGAGAACAATTAATTACCTGCGAAGAGCAAACAGACAACTTAACGGTCAGAGGTTTCATCGGCAAACCCAACTCGGCGAAAAAAACACGTGGGGACCAATTCTTCTTTGTCAATCGCCGTTTCATTAAAAGCGGATATTTACATCATGCAGTGATCAATGCCTATGAAGGATTGATTCCGGCAGACACGCATCCGTTTTACCTGTTGATGCTGGAACTTCCTCCTGAAATGATCGATGTCAACGTACATCCTACCAAGACGGAAATTAAGTTTGAAGATGAAAGAACCGTCTACGGCATTTTAGCAGCCAGCATCCGAAGATCCATTTCGAAACACCATGTCACTCCTTCTTTAGATTTTGAGATGGACATCAACATCGAACGCATGATGGGATTTCAGTCACCAGCCAGTACTGATAACGCGGAGCATCGCCCTCATTCAGGGAATGGCAGTGGAAGTTACAGAACGCAGCACTTTGGCGGAGAACAAAAGGAACGGGGAGCCAATTGGGAAAGTTTATACAACAACATCCCTGCCTATAAGGAAGAAGAGCGTCAAATGGAATCCCTGGTATTTTCCAGTGCGGCCAATCACGACCGCAGCATCAGTACAACGAATACCGAAAATCCTTCCACCTTTCAACTGCACAACCAATACATCATTACGCAAGTGAAATCAGGACTGGTCATGATCGATCAGCAGGCCGCTCATGAACGGATTTTGTACGAGCGCTTCATCAAAAACCTACGCAACAAAAACGGAGCATCGCAGCAATCGCTGTTTCCTCAGCAGCTGGAACTGACACCTGCTGATTTCACCCTGATGCTGAGCATCGAACAGGAACTCAATGCCTTGGGGTTTATGTTTAGCGTCTTCGGAACACATACCATTCAGCTGAACGGCACGCCATCTGAAGTGACGGAGGGTCAGGAAAAAGAAATCTTCGAAGGCTTACTGGAGCAGTTCAAACATTTTAAATCAGAATTAAAACTGGATACTACAGAAACGCTGGCCCGATCGCTGGCCAAACGTTCTTGTATGAAAACAGGACATCCCTTGGCGCTTCCTGAAATGAACGCCATCATCGGACAACTTTTCTCTTGTGAGAATTCAAGATACACCCCATCAGGAAAAGCCACGATGGTATTGCTTGATCTGGATAAAGTTTCTCAATTGTTTTTATAAGTACGCTTCATGAAATTCAGTCTTACTCCTGCCGTAAAAAATCTATTGTTTATCAATCTCGGCATAGGTGTATTGGCTATATTCATCTACTATCAGTACCAGGTCAGCATCAACTATTATTTAGGGCTGCATTCTTTTTTTTCTGATCAGTTCCAGATTTACCAGTTTGTCACTTACATGTTCATGCACGGCTTTGTAGGCCCTGCCGGACAACTTGACATCAGCCATGTCCTTTTCAACATGCTGGGCCTTTTAATGTTGGGACCTATTCTCGAAAAGCGCTGGGGCAGTAAACGTTTTATTTTCTTCTACCTGTTCACAGGCCTCGGTGCAGGATTGTCTTATTGGGCGGTTAACGCTTATGAAGTTTATCAATTGAGAGAAGCCGTCAGTTATTACCTCAACCATCCCACTCCCGGTGAATTTGTCAAACTACTTAAAGGCCATGACCTTCAACTCTACCGTTACTGGCTGGAGAGAGTAGAGCTCTTTGCGGAATACCCGGAAAACATTGAATCTATTGTTTGGTCAAAAGGCCTGGCTCTGGAAATGTATCAACGAGCCACATGGTTCAGTATGGTTGGCGCATCAGGCTGTGTATACGGTGTATTAATGGGAGCCTTTTTATTGTTTCCCAATACGGAGATCATGATGTTCTTTATTCCTATTCCTATAAAAATTAAATACCTTGCCATAGGCTTAGGCGTATCGGAGTTGTATCTTCAGTATAAAGATGCGCCCGACGATCATGTGGCTCACTTTGCTCACCTTGCCGGAATGGTATTTGCGTATATTCTGGTTAAAATCTGGAACAGACGGCGAGACGTTTTTTATTGATAAACTATGGATATAGTAAACGACATCAAAGAACAATTTCAAAAGCCCAATAATGCATTGATCAAAATTATATTGATCAATGTGATCGTATATTTGATAGACTGCATCTTACTTATTGTAGCTACAATAAGCGAGACTCCTTCTATCTTTCTGGCCGTTCATGATCAACAGGTCTTGTCCAACGACTGGACGATTCTCTTGTATCATCCATGGACAGCCGTTACTTATTTTTTCAGCCACCAAACGCCATTGCCTTTCCACATTTTATTTAATATGCTCGGACTGTACTGGTTTGGTTATATCGTTCAAGATCTGATCGGAAGCAGAAAACTCATTTCCCTGTATGTCCTGGGAGGATTATTTGCTGGTCTCACGTATATGCTGGTGACGAATTACATTCCTTACTTCCAACATCCGGGAACATTGGTTGGTGCCTCAGGCAGCGTGCTGGCCATCGTTGTAGGAGCAGCTACCATTTCTCCCTCCTATCGCATGTATTTGGTTTTAATTGGCCCGGTAAAAATTTCATACCTGGCCATGGTATATGTCTTCTTGTCCTTTATCGGAACAATAGGAGAAAATGCAGGCGGGAATGTCGCTCATTTAGGAGGTGCCTTATTCGGTTTTGTATTCATCACCTTGCTTCGTCAGGGAACAGACCTGGGCAAATTGCTCTTCACTCCATGGAATTTCATCCGTGGCATTTTCGATAAAAGTGCGCGTATTAAAGTCTCTTACAAAGGTGATGGTTCAGGTAAACTACAGCAGGCAGAGATCGATGCTATTCTCGATAAGATTCATAAGTCAGGATATGAAAGCCTGAACAAAGAAGAAAAAAGAAAATTGTTTGACGCGAGCAAACAATAGCAGGGACGAGTGAAGGTTACGTGGCACGACAACTTACCACATACTCATTAATTGCGTGAGGGATAGAAGCGAAAAGCCCACAGCGAGGACTTGTAGCACAATCGAGCACGGGAGTGCGAAGATTGCGAGCGATAGCTCGCCCGGCCCGCAGGGACACGCCCCAATAATTTAAAGCATGATGTTATTCAATTAACTATAAGCAAACCCATTAAATACTTAGATTAAATCAACTATCTATGCCGATAGAACTACAAAACATTCTCAACGAAGAAAAAGACGGTATACTTTACGTGACCATCAACAGACCTGACAAGTTGAATGCGTTGAACCGCAAAACCATAGAAGAGCTGGACAGTGTATTTACTTTCGCAGAACAATTACACACGGTACGCGCGGTCATCCTTACGGGTTCGGGTAATAAAGCTTTCGTTGCAGGAGCTGACATTTCAGAATTTGCATCTTACACCGATGAAGAGGCGATGAACTTATCTTTGTTCGGACAAGCTGTCTTTAGTAAAATAGAAAGTTTGGGCAAGCCGGTCATTGCTGCCATCAACGGGTATGCCTTAGGCGGTGGCTGTGAATTGGCATTGGCTTGTCACCTTCGTATTGCCAGTCAAAATGCAGTATTCGGTTTTCCTGAAGTAACATTGGGCTTGCTGCCTGGTTACGGAGGCACACAGCGTTTACCGCTGATCATCGGCAGAGGCCAGGCATTGGAAATGATTTTAACAGGAAGTTCAAAGGACAGCACCTGGGCCTTGCAAACAGGCCTGGTCAATCACGTGACGGAACCTGAAAACTTATTGGCGAAAGCGACAGAGATGGCTAAAGTTTTATCGACAAGAGGCCCGATCGCTTTAAGGAAAGCGATTGAAGCCACACTTGATCCTATTGTAGATTATCGATTGGAAGCGAAATTATTTGGTGATTGTTTTGATACCGCAGATTTCAAAGAAGGTACTGCCGCCTTTCTGGAAAAAAGAAAACCTGTGTTTCAAGGAAAATGAGTAACGCCTTAAAAAGATTAGCCGGGCAAACTGCTTTATATGGATTGAGCAGCATTGTAGGACGCGCGGTTAATTTTTTACTGCTTCCTATACTGACTCCTATACTGCTCATCCCAGAATATGGTGTCATTACCTATCTATACGCCTATACGGGGTTTTTTAATGTCATTTATTTATACGGCATGGAAACCGGTTATTTCCGGTTCTCAAAAAAAGAAGGCGTTGGTGAAAGTAAAGCCTTTTCTCTTTCACTCAGTAGTTTATTGATAACAACTACTCTATTCACATTCTTATTCGTTGCATTAAGTACTCCTATCGCTCGGCTAACACTCCATCAAGATAAAAGTGAATACATTGTATTCTTAGCCCTGATCCTGGCTACAGATACATTGTCAGCATTGCCATTTGCACGTCTACGCTGGGAAGGGAAAGCCTTACAATTTGCCTTGCTGAAATTATCTTCCATTGGTCTTAACATCGGCTTAACTATTTTGTTTTTAAGAGCCATTCCTGACAGCATTATTTCTCATGATCATGCCGTCTACTTATGGGTTGAAAGCTGGACACCTAAAGACAGGGTAGCGGCTGTTCTGCTCGCCAACCTGCTCGCCAATCTTTTCCCTTTCTTATTCTTCTGGAACGTGATCAAAGGTTTTGTATTCACTTTACAAAAAGACATTCGCAAAGAACTGATTGCTTATTGCATTCCATTGATGTGGATGGGCCTTGCCGGCATGGTGAATGAGTTGATTGATCGTATCTTATTAGAATACGTTTTGCCTAAAAACTTCTACCCTGGCCGAAGCAGTATGTATGCCATCGGAATATATGGTGCTTGTTACAAACTCTCCATGTTCATAAGTCTTGCCGTACAATCTTTCCGATATGCAGCAGATCCCTTTTTCTTTTCTAAAGCAACAGATAAAAATGCACCTGATTTGTTTGCCAGAGTCATGACATGGTTTGTGATCAGTTGCCTGGCGCTTTTTGCCTTCGTGAGTATATTCCTTCCTTATTTTGGCTTATTGCTTCGCAGACCAGAATACAATGAGGGGCTCTATATTGTACCTTATCTTTTAATGGCCAATGTTTTCTTAGGGATTTATTACAACTTATCCATGTGGTATAAACTGACGGACAAAACAATTTTCGGCACCTACCTCAGTATATTAGGCGCTATCATCACAGTAATAGGGAACCTTTTGTTGATTCCTGTGATCGGTTATTTCGGAAGTGCCATCACTACCCTGATCTGTTACCTGAGCATGGCCCTATTGAGCTGGTACTTTGGCCAGAAGTATTATCCTATTCCCTATCAGTTGTTTAAAATAACCGGCTACATCTTATTCGCCGTTGCATTGGTTGTCCTTTCAGGCTTTATTGAAGGCTATGGCCTGGTTGCCGATCTTGCTTTAAGAAGTTTGATACTGGTAATTTATCCGATTACAGTATATCTGTTTGAAATCAGGAAAATCTCGGCTAAACTATCCTAAAATTTTATATTTTTGAGTAATAGAATACTTCAATGAACGTAAAGATTGTAAATCGCTCCGAACACCCACTTCCTCACTACCAGACCGATGGTGCTGCAGGCATGGATTTAAGAGCCCATTTGACCGAATCGCTTACCCTAAAACCTTTAGACAGAGTGCTTGTACCAACCGGTTTGTTCATCGAACTTCCTCAGGGATTAGAAGCGCAAATCAGACCTAGAAGCGGCCTGGCCTTCAAACACGGTCTTACCGTATTGAATTCTCCCGGGACAATTGATGCGGATTACCGCGGCGAATTGAAAGTGCTTCTGGTCAATCTCTCCAATGAAGCATTTGTGGTACAAAACGGCGAACGCATAGCGCAACTGATTATCGCGACTTATGTGAGAGCCAATTGGGAAGAAGTAAAAGAACTCTCCGTCACAGAAAGAAACGAAGGTGGCTTCGGTAGTACCGGAAAACAATAAAATATTCCAAAACACACAACCCCCCGAATAGATGAAAATTATAATTCCAATGGCAGGTATGGGTAAAAGAATGAGACCCCATACGCTTACTGTACCTAAACCTTTAGTTCCTATTGTTGGAAAACCAATTGTAAACCGCCTGGTAGAAGACATCGCCAAAGTATGCGGAGAACAAATTACGGAAGTAGCGTTCATCATCGGCGACTTTGGGAAAGAAGTAGAAGCCAGATTGATCAAGATTGCAGAATCAGTGGGAGCAAAAGGTACAATCTACTACCAACGTGAAGCATTGGGAACCGCTCATGCGATTCAATGCGCTAAAGATTCTTTATCCGGTAAAGTAGTCGTGGCTTTCGCAGATACGTTGTTCAAAGCGGATTTCAAACTGGATACTTCTAAAGAAGGAATCATCTGGGTACAAAAAGTGGAAGATCCCCGTCCATTCGGAGTGGTTCAATTGAACGATAAAAACGAGATCACCAACTTCGTAGAGAAACCGGAAACATTTGTCAGCGATTTGGCCATCATCGGTATATACTATTTCAGTGACGGAGAACGTTTGAAGAAAGAAATTCAATTTGTCATCGACAACGAAATCAAAGACAAAGGAGAATACCAATTGACAAGTGCTTTGGAAAACATGCGCCAGGCAGGTGTCAAATTCTTCCCGGGACGTGTAACAGACTGGCTGGATTGCGGTAACAAAGATTCTACGGTAGATACCAACGCTCGTTACCTGGAATATGTGAAAGATCAGCCGTTAATCGCGAAGAGTGCGGTATTGGAAAACTGCACGATCATTCCTCCGGTATATGTAGGTGAAAAAGCACACATTAAAAATTCAGTGGTCGGCCCTCACGTTTCTATTGGAGACAATACCCGTGTCGAAAACAGTGTCATTACCCGTACCATTGTTCAAACAGAAGCACACATACTCAATGCACGTGTCCATAATTCGATGGTCGGCAATTTCGCCCACGTTCATGGATCAGAAATAGACTTAAGCGTTGGAGATTACAATGTCATTAAACTTTAGGATAACACCTTTTTCTTACACCATACTTAGGCAGGCTCTTTGGGGCCTGCTTATTTTGCTTATTGCCGTTGCCTGCAAGACAAGCAAACCGCAGGCAAAAACAGCAGCAGCGCCTGCAGCGCCCAAAGAAATGCGTGAAGAGGTTCGCGTAGCTTTCGAATCTGCTTTCAATGATGGGATGAAACAATACATCCTGGGAGACAATGCAGAAGCCACCAAACATTTTGAAAAAGCGATTGTCATCAACAATACTTCCGCGGCTGCATTTTTTGTCCTGGGGAAACTTTATTTTTTGCAGAATGATGTCATCAAAGCCCGCGCCTATTCGGAAGAAGCAACGGAGCTTGACACTCAAAATCCTTATTACTTTGAGCAACTCGCTCATATCTACGAATACCAGCAACTGTACAATGAGGCAGAAAAAACTTACCGCAAACTAATTGCACTCACTCCTAACGAACCTGAATACTACTATGACCTGGCTGCCATGTCCTTGTACCAGAACAAACCGGATGATGCATTGAAGACCTACACGGTCATTGAAAATAAGTTTGGCAAAAACTTAGAGATCACTCGCCAAAAACAACAACTGTTGCTAAAAACTAATAAAACGGACGAAGCCATCAAAGAAGGACAAGGCCTGATCAATGCTTATCCCGATGAATACAGTTATCAAATCGCGCAGGCGGAGTTTTTATATACCAATGGGAAAAACGATGAAGCCATCACCATTCTAAATCATGTCGTACAGCAGGATCCTGAAAACTTATCGGCTCATTTAAGTTTGGCCAATGTGTACGAGATTCAGAACAATACAGACAAAGCCTTTACAGAATTGCTCATCGCTTTTAAAGATCCTGCATTGGATCTGGATACGCGAATGAAGGTATTAGAAGACGTAGTAAAAAATGCTTCTTCAGCTGCTCAGCTGGAGCAAGCAGAACAACTGACAAAACTTACGATACTTTACTACCCTTCCGAAGCCAAAGGCTACGACATGCTGGGCGCCATTTACCTGAAGGAAAATAAAAACAAAGAAGCGCTGGAAACATTAAAGAAAGCATTGAAATACAAAGCCGGCGATTACAACAACTGGGTGGAAGTATTGAACCTTGAATATTCCCTGCATCAATATGACAGCTTAATAGTAGACACGGATCGCGCCCTGGAGCTCTTCCCTAATCAAGCAGTCATCTGGTATTACGGAGGCATGGGAAGCTACATGAAAAAGGAGTATACCAAAGCGGTAAAATACCTTGATCAATCTAAAAAATTAGCGTCCACCCAGACCGAAGTTAAAATCATGGCTTTGTGTCTGATGGGCGATGCTTACAACGAATTGAAAAATCATCCGAAGTCGGACGACAGCTACGAGGAAGTATTGAAGCTGGATCGCAACAACGATCATGCACTCAATAACTATAGTTATTTCTTATCTTTGCGAAAAGAAAAGTTAGAGCTGGCAAAAGACCTCTCTGAACGTTTGATGAAAAAGTATCCGGGTAATCCTTCGTACATCGATACCTATGGTTGGGTATTGTACCAATTGAAAGATTATGTAAACGCCAAGAAGTATTTGGAAGTAGCCATGTCTACTTCTAAGAAGGGCGTGATCGTAGAACACTACGGAGACGTGTTGTACCAGTTGGGCGAAAAAGAAAATGCCATTGCTTCCTGGAAAGAAGCGAAGCAATTGGGTGGCGCTTCTGAATTCATCAATAAAAAAATCAACGAAGGGAAACTCTATGAATAGGTTCATCCTGCTCTTCTCTTTATTCGTTATTCTTCTGTCAGCTTGTAAAAAACAACCTGCCACTTCCAGTGATTTGCAAAAAGGTCAAAATCATATGGAGTGGACTCCTTTGTCTTTCAATTATCTGGTGCTTAAAAGCAAAATCAGTTTCAAATCACAAGGTAACAGCACCAATCTGACAGCCAATATCCGCATCAAGAAAGACAGTTTGATCTGGTTGTCCATTACGCCAGGCATGGGTATCGAAGTCGTGAGAGCTATCGTAACGCCAGATTCCGTAAAGGTCATTAATCGATTGGAGAACAAGTACGATGCTTACAGCATCTCTTATATCAAACAAACATTAGGCATAGAGCTGGATTATTACAACCTGCAAAACCTTCTTGTAGGAGACATGTTACTTCCTTTTCATGAAACAGATCAGGTCAACATAACAGATAACACCTGGCAGGTGAAACAGCAATACAATGGATTGGATGTGGCTACGCTGATTTCCAGAATACAGAAAAAAGTAACGCAAACAGAGGCAACCAACGCCGATAAAAAATATTTACTGAGTACTTACACGAATTTTATTTTAACAGACTCGGTTCTCTTCCATCAGGAACAAACGTTGATGATGAAAAATGGCAATGACACTTCTTTCATTGAAGCGTCGCATCAAAAAATAGAATTTCCAAAGAAGAGCGTAGCCTTCCCATTCAACGTACCCAAGCGATTTGAGAAATAATAACTACATAGTATATACTTTTTTATTGATCCTTTCTTTGGCGACAGGGATATCCTCTTCGCATGCTCAAACGAAAAACAGAAAACAGCTGGAAGAGCGTAAGGGCGCCAGTTTAAAGAAGATTGAAGAAACCAATAAAATCCTCAATCAAACCAGAGAACAAAAAGAAAGCAACCTCACCAAACTCAATCTCATCAAGCAAAAAATTAAAGTTCAGGAGACATTGATCCAAACCATCAATGAGGAAGTTGAACTTTACGACATAGAAATTAAAGAATCAGAAAACATCATCGTGGCTCTGGACCAGGACATCCGTGAAATGAAAAAAGAATACGCATCCATGGTGGTAATTGCCCATAAGTATTCAGGTTCCTTTGATCAATTGGCTTACGTTTTTGCAGCAGACAATTTCCGTCAGATGGTATTGCGCTACCAATACTTCAAACAATACTCTGCCATCCGCACCAATCAACTGACGCAGATACAAGCAGTGACACAAACATTGGAGCGCCAAAGAGCCGGTTTGTTGAAGAAAAGAAATGCCAAAGCAAGACTGGCCGGAGTCAAAATCAAAGAAGCCAGTAACCTGAACCTCGCGAAAACACAGCACGATGAGGTGTTAAAGGAATTGAGTGCCAAAGAAGTTCAACTGCGTGATGAACTGGAAGAATCGAAAAAGGCATTACTTAAACTGGAAAAACTTATTGTTGATCTCATAGAGGAAGAGCGAAGAAAAGCGATTGCAGCAGAAAAGAAAGCCGCTGCTTTAGCTGCCGCAGCGGCCAAAAAGAAAAACAACAACAGTTCCAGTTCCACGAAAGCAACAGCCGCCAGCAACAAAGCAATCAAGGACATCAACAACAACGTGGCATTGTCTTCCAATTTTGCCAACAACATGGGCAAGTTACCATGGCCAGTGAGTAAAGGAAGAATTTCCCAACACTTCGGTAAGCAGGCGCATCCTGTGTTGAAGGGTGTATATGTTGAAAATCTTGGCGTAGACATCGTAACTGTTTCGGGCGAACAAGTTAAATCGGTTTTTGCAGGCAAAGTTCTGACCGTAGCTCAGGTTCCGGGTATGAACTATGTGGTCATGATTCAGCATGGGGAAAGCTTTTTCACCGTTTATGCCAAATTAAAATCTGTAACCGTTACCACCGGACAGCAAGTGCAACGCAATGAAATCCTGGGTGAAGTCTACACTGACAAGAGCAATACCAGCGAACTTCAATTCCAGATTTGGAGGAACGAACAAAAACTCGACCCTGAAAACTGGCTGCACGATAAATAACTGATTGTCAGTATTTTTTAATCCTATAAAGTTTATTCGCGGGCTTTAATAAAATTGCTTGCCTAGGCTTTATTCCCTATCTTTGTAGCCTTAACAAAAAAGCAAGGTATTATGGTATCTCTTACTCAATTTCTATTCCTGGGTCCGATAGGAGCATGGGAAGTATTTCTTCTTTTGACGGTCATTTTGATCTTCTTCGGAGCTAAAAAAATTCCGGAATTGGCACGTGGCCTTGGTAAAGGAATCAGAGAATTCAAAGATGCAAGCAGCGAAGTGACAAAAAGCATCGAAGACGGAATGAAAGACAAAAAAGAAGACGAAAAAGCATAGTGAAAGTTTACCACTCATTTCAGGAGATCCAGCTTGACCTTAGCGCAGGGAAAGTTACCTGCAAGGACCTCGTCAGCCATTATTTAGAAAACATTGAAAACAATAAACATTTAAATGTTTTTGTAGAAGTGTATAAAAACGAAGCGCTCCAGCAAGCTGAATTGATCGATGCAAAGATCAAAAGCGGCAAAGCAGGAAAGCTCGCAGGTATGGTGATCGGCCTGAAAGACGTGCTGTGTCACAAAGGACATGGCTTGCAAGCCTCCAGTAAAATACTGGATAAATTCATTTCTCAATTTAATGGAACTGCCGTGCAGCGCATCCTTGACGAAGACGCCATTGTCATCGGCCGTCAAAGTTGTGATGAATTTGCCATGGGTTCTTCCAATGAAAACTCCGCTTTCGGTCCTGTATTGAATGCGGCGGACAATACCCGTGTACCGGGTGGTTCTTCCGGAGCATCGGCGGTAGCCGTTCAGGCGGATTTATGCCTGGCTTCTTTAGGATCAGACACCGGCGGATCCGTTCGCCAACCGGCCGCTTTCTGCGGAACGGTAGGTTTGAAACCGAGCTATTCCCGCATTTCCAGATACGGTCTCATCAGCTATGCTTCTTCTTTTGATTGCATTGGCATTCTAAGTAAAAACGTAGAAGATGCTGCGCTTTTGCTGGAAATCATTGCCGGAGCAGATGAATACGATTCTACCGTATCGAGCAAAGCGGTGCCTCCATACAGTCAATTGCTAAAGTTTGACGGTAAAGCACGCATCGGCTATTTAAAAGAATCCATCGAAAGTCCGGGAGTCAACGACGAAATCAAAAACGCAACCAAAGGATTGATCGCTTCTTTGCAAAAAGATGGTCATTCTGTAGAAGCCTTTGAGTTCAATTTGCTGGATTATATTTTACCTGCTTATTACATCCTCACCACAGCGGAAGCCAGCTCTAACCTGGGTCGTTACGATGGGGTGAAATACGGATACAGAAGTACCAACATCACGGACCTGGAATCCATGTATAAAAAAACCAGATCCGAAGGATTCGGTAAAGAAGTGAAGAAACGCATCATGTTAGGTACTTTTGTTTTGAGTGCCAGTTATTACGATGCTTACTATACCAAAGCTCAAAAGGTAAGAAGACTCATAAAAGAACAAACAGAAAAATTGTTTGAAAAATATGACTTCATCCTTATGCCGACTACGACAACAACGGCGTTTAAATTAGGAGAACATTCTAATGATCCTTTGTCTATGTATTTAGCAGATTTGTTTACCGTACAAGCCAACCTATGCGGAATTCCCGGCATCTCTTTACCTTATGGCAAAGACAAAGAAGGCATGCCGATCGGTATTCAACTGCTCAGCAAAAGTTTTGACGAATCACGCCTATTGGCATTCTCTCAACATATTTTTAAAAATCTGAACTAGGGAGACATGCAAAGCGCTGCGAAAATAGCTCTGGTATTTATCATGGGTTGTAGTCTCCTACTATCCGGTCAGACTGCGTGTGCGCAAGCCAATGGCGACTCTCAAGTAAAAGATACAACGCTTAACGATCTTGTGATTCAAGGAGATTCGTCTTCCCTTGCCCCAGTCGAAGAAACGGTAGAGGTAGAAGGAAATGATTCTTTGGAAAACGGATTGAAAAATCCTGACGATGTATTTAAAGGTTCGGAAGCCATTCTTCTGGAACGCCTGAGGAAAATCAACAATAAAATTCCTATGACCTTGAATGCACGGACTAAAAGTTTCATGCATTATTTCACCGTCAGAAACCGCCGTTATGCCTTGGTCATGGAAAGACGACGCCGTTTGTTCTTCCCTATTTTTGAACAGGTCTTCAAACAGATGAATCTGCCGGATGAATTGAAATATCTGGCGATCGTTGAATCGGGCTTAAACCCAAAAGCCATGTCCCGTGTAGGTGCTGCAGGCTTATGGCAATTCATGCCGGCTACAGGCAGGGAATTTGGATTGTACCAGGATCAATACATTGACGAAAGATTAGATCCATACCTGGCAACTATCGCTGCCGGAAAATACCTGAAGCAATTGTACAACACCTTTGACGATTGGGAACTGGGCATTTCTTCCTACAACTGCGGACCAGGAAACGTACGCCGTGCGATTCGCAGATCAGGTTATAAAAATTCTTTCTGGGGTGTCTACAACAATCTTCCTGCGGAAACGAGAGGTTATCTTCCTCAGCTGGTAGCACTAACTTACAGCATGAACTACCTCGAAGCTCATGACATCATTGCAGATTCCATCGAATACCCTATTGTATTTGACACCATCACCATTCGTCAGTACCTGAACTTAGAAGTATTCAGTAAAGAGCTTAACATTCCAATAGAGGATTTCATGAAAATGAATCCCGCTTTCCTGAAAAATTATTTTCCCGGACACCGTCCGGTAACGATTCGCATTCCTGCGGATAAGATGGTGTATTACGCGCAGAACGAATACGACATTCTGGATGCAGCAGGTAAAAGAGATGTAGCCGTAAAAGAAGTGCCGGTGATCGTGAAAAGCTATTCTCAAAAAGCGACACAAACCAAAACCGTTTCTACTACACAGAAAAAGAAAATCATTTACATTGTGAAACGTGGAGATGTGCTTGGCAGCATTGCAGACAAACACAATGTTGGATTATCAGAATTGAAAAACTGGAACGGAATACGATCCAATAGTATTCGTCAGGGACAAAAATTAATCATCTATAAGAAAGGCACTGCTGTTGCTAAAAGCTCTTCTTCACCAAGCAGCACTTCATCATCCGGCAAAAAGACACCTGCTTACCACTATGTCAAGCAAGGCGATACCTTGTGGACTATTTCAAAGAAATACGATCTTACCATCGATCAAATTAAAAAATTGAATAACCTGAAAGACGGGAACATCAAACCAGGACAAAAAATAAAATTAAGCTAGCCATCGCTTTCTAACTTTTTTACATCATGTCGATCAACAAGGAAGATGCTCTTAATTACCACTCTCAAGGACAGCCCGGAAAAATAGAGGTTGTTCCTACCAAATTATTAAGTTCTCAATTGGATTTGGCATTGGCCTACTCACCTGGCGTAGCAGAACCCTGCAAAGAAATTGCAGCCAATCCTGACGACGTTTACAAATACACCGCCAAAGGCAATTTAGTAGCCGTCATCACCAACGGCACCGCCGTACTTGGATTAGGCAACATAGGACCAGCCGCTGCAAAGCCGGTGATGGAAGGCAAAGGCGTCCTCTTTAAAAAATTCTCCGGCATTGATGTATTTGACATTGAAATCAACTCAACCGATCCCGATGACTTTATACGCATTGTAGAAAGTTTGGAACCCACCTTTGGAGGCATCAACCTGGAAGACATCAAAGCTCCTGAATGTTTTAAAATCGAACAGGAGCTTCGCAAACGCATGAACATTCCTGTCATGCACGACGATCAGCATGGTACAGCCATTATCTCTTCTGCGGCATTGCTCAATGCCTTGGAGGTAGTGGGCAAATCCATTGCTGAAGTACGCATCACCATCAGCGGAGCAGGTGCAGCGGCTATTTCCTGCACACGCTTATACCACTCATTGGGTGCGCGCAAAGAAAACATTGTCATGGTAGACATTGACGGTGTCATCCGCAAGGACAGACAAGGCATGCCGGAAGCACAAATGGAATTTGCCACAGATCGTGACTTGCATCAATTATCGGATGCCATAAAAGGAGCGGATGTATTCATCGGTTTATCAGCAGGTGGCGTATTGAAAGCCGAAATGTTAACCAACATGGCTGTCAATCCCATTGTGTTCGCCATGGCCAATCCTACTCCGGAAATTGATTACCACTTAGCCATCGCTACAAGACCCGATGCCATCATGGCGACAGGCCGTTCTGATTATCCTAACCAGGTCAATAATGTATTAGGATTCCCCTTCATTTTCCGTGGAGCATTGGATGTTCGTGCCACCGAAATCAACGAAGCAATGAAACTCGCCGCAGTGAAAGCGATTGCAGAGCTTGCCAAAGAACCTGTACCCGATATCGTCAACAAAGCCTACGGCGATAATACCATTACCTTTGGCAGAACATACCTGATTCCTAAACCCCTTGATCCTCGTCTCATCACGAGCATCTCTCCTGCCGTTGCCAAAGCAGCAATGGATTCAGGGGTAGCCAAAAAACCCATTACCAACTGGGAACAATACGACATAGAATTGCAGCAGCGCATCGGCATCGATCAGAAGCTGATGACACGTATGATCACGCAAGCTAAGGGCCATCCTAAGAAAGTGGTCTTTGCAGAAGCTGATCATCCGAAAATATTGAAAGCGGTCCAAGTGATTGTGAATGAACGCATCGCTATTCCTGTATTATTAGGCGATGCCAAAAAAATTGCGGAAGTAGCGGAAGCCATAGGTGTAAACATCAAAGGCATTGAAATCCTTGATCCGAACAAAGCAGAAGAAAATATACAACGCTACGCAGAAGTCTTTTTCAAAAAACGTCAGCGCAAAGGAATCACGCTTTCAGAAGCGATCGAAATCATGCGCAACCGCGACTACTTCGCTGCAGCCATGGTAGAAACAGGGGATGCCGATGCCTTCATTTCGGGTTTGACGCACGACTATGCGGAAAGCATCAAGCCTGCGTTACAATTGATCGGCTCACAAAAAGACATCAAACGCATTGCAGGGATGTACATCATGATCAATAAGAAAGGAACCTTCTTCTTTGCTGATGTGACCATGAATGAAAATCCTACGGCAGAAGAATTGACGGAAATCGTTGCGCAAACAGCGAAGACCGTGCGATTCCTGGGCTTTGAACCAAAGATTGCCATGTTGTCTTATACCAACTTCGGCTCAAGCAAAGGCGAAGTGCCAAACAAAGTGGCCAAAGCCACAGAACTGGCAAAACGCAAATACCCGGACCTTATCATCGAAGGAGACATCCAGGCCAATGTAGCATTGGACACAGCCTTGCAACAAGAAATGTATCCTTTCAGCGCCCTGGCTCAGGAAGGCGCGAATACATTTATTTTTCCCGATTTAGCATCCGGGAACATTGCTTACAAATTACTCCAGGAAATCGGCGGCACAGAAGCCATCGGACCGTTGCTGCTGGGTATGGAAAAACCGGTGCACATTCTGCAGATGGGAAGTTCCGTAAGAGAAATCGTAAACATGACAGCTGTAGCGGTCGTTCAAGCCGCCGACCTGTCTAAAAATATGAAGCCATGATTGCATACATCAAAGGCAAACTGACGGTAAAAGACCCTACCTACGTGGTCGTTGAAGCCAATAGCATCGGCTATCATGCAAAAATATCATTATATACCTACTCTGCCATCAAAGAGGTAGAAGAGACGTTGATTTATACCTGGGTGCACATCAAGGAAGATGCGCATACGTTGTATGGTTTTTCTTCTGAAAAAGAGCGTAACGTGTTTCTCGACTTGACCTCTATCAGCGGCATTGGCCCGGGTACCGCGCTGGTGATGCTTTCTTCTTTAAATCCCAACGAAGTGCGAAAAGCCATCGCTCAGGAAGATGTGAGAACCATACAAGCGGTAAAAGGCATTGGTCCAAAGACGGCACAGCGCGTGATTTTGGAATTAAAAGACAAAATGAGAAAGATAGAATTATTGCCTGGGGAAGATAAAAGCTTTTCCGTTTCGAGCAGCAATAATACCCGTCAGGAGGCGTTTAATGCACTGGTTACATTAGGGTTTGCCCGAAGTGCCGCAGAAAAAAATATCGATACGGTACTCAAACAAAAAGGAGAAGATATTTCTTTAGAAGACTTAATCAAATGGGCCCTGAAATCCTCTTAATTTTTTAAACCTTGCAACTGTTCTCTAAAAACATACTTTTACCAAGCATATTGGTTTTGTGTATGGGTACTTGGATCTCTTTGGCCAAGCCCCATTCAGAGAACTTTTATGCTATTGAAAAGGAAATAGAGACCGCACCGGAAGATTCAACCCTTAAGAAAAGAAGAAAAAAAACACAGCCCAGCTATACGCCGCAAGATCGTATGGGAGATCCCTATGCAGAACCGGATAACCGCTCTCCTTTCGAATTAAAAGATCCGGATGTCATCAAAAAAGATGTTGAACTGGATACTTCCTTGGATCATTACAATGTCAATGAAAAAGTAGGCGATCAGGATTACCGCACACCTTCTGAGGTTTCATTTGAAGAATACTACAAAATGAAAAACCAGGAGATGCTGAAAAACTACTGGAAGAACAAAAGCACAGGTCCTCTGGGAGACAAGCCCAATAAGTCCACCGGACCTTTGAGTTTGAAAATTCCTGTACGCGGTTTGGAAGGACCTTTTGGTAGCAACTTCGTTGACATCCGTCCCAGCGGTTTGGTGACGCTTGATTTCGGAGGAAAATGGCAGCGTGTTTATAACCCCGCTTTAACGGTACGCCAGCAAAAAAACGGCGTCTTCGATTTTGACCAGCAAATCACCATGAACGTGGTGGGTAAAATTGGAGAGAAACTTCAATTGACCGCTAACTGGGATACGAAAGCGGCCTTTGAATTTCAGAACAACGTCAAAGTGCAATACACGGCGTTTGAAGAAGACATCATTCAGGGCGTTGAAGTCGGTCGTATCAGCATGCCGCTGAATAGCTCGCTGATCAACGGAGCACAAAATTTATTCGGGATAAAAACCAAATTAAAATTCGGTCGCATGACTGTAACATCCGTACTTGCCCGTCAGGATGGCAAGGTAGATGAAATGGTCATCAAAGGCGGATCGCAGGGACGTACCTTTGAAGTCAAAGGAAGTGCTTACGAAGATTACAAGCACTTTTTCCTTTCTCAGTTTTTCCGCGACAATTACGAAAGGTCTTTCAAAACGATGCCTGTCCTTTCTTCCGGTGCGAAGATCACACGTGTGGAAGTATACATCACCAACCGCAACAGCACTACCACCAATTTGCGTGACATGGTCGCTTACCAGGATTTGGGAGAAGGCAACAAAATTTACAATACCGGTAAAGTCACACCAAATCCTGCGAACCCACTGGGCTATGCGCCGGCAGATAACGATGCCAACGATTTGTTCGGCTACCTGCACGGACTTAGCAGAAACTCAGATGCGATTTCAACCACGCTGACAAATGAAGGTTATGTAAACGGTGACGATTACACCATCATTAAAAGTGCGCGTAAACTTGAACCCAATAAGGACTATACCATCAACTACGACCTCGGTTTTATTTCCCTTCAAACTACATTACAAACCAGTGAAGTATTGGCGGTCGCCTTTGAATATTCATACAATGGAAAGACTTATAAAGTCGGAGAATTACAGGAAGACTACGGCTCCGCCGGCCCTCAGGATGCCTTGATCCTGAAAATGCTGAAACCGGCCACCATCAAACTGAATCTTCCTTCCTGGAATTTGATGATGAAAAACGTCTACAACCTCGGCGCCACTCAATTGACCAGAGACAATTTTCAGTTGCGTATCATTTATAAAGACGACTTAACAGGATTGGATGTTCCTTACTTACAAGATGAAGATCCCAATATCAAAATTCGAAACTTACCATTGCTTCAACTCTATAATCTCGATAACCTTAACCCTAATAATGACCCTTCTCCAGATGGTAATTTTGACTACATCGAAGGTGTCACCGTTGATTCTAAAAACGGGAGAATCTTCTTCCCCTTTTTGGAGCCGTTTGGGAAGAGATTGAATGATACGTTGGAAGGACAACCTCAATACCAACAGAAATATGTTTTTTCAGAGTTGTACAACTCCACCAAACAATTCGCCGAGCAGCAGGCCAGTCACAATAAATTTTTCCTGAAAGGCCGTTACCAGGCTTCTTCTTCCAGTGAAATTGTTTTGCCGGGGATCAACATTGCCCCGGGTTCTGTTAAAGTATTAGTGGGCGGTAATACCTTGACAGAAGGCACCGACTTCACCATTGATTATACACTGGGTCGTCTGAAGATCATCAATGACGGGGCTTTGGCATCCGGACAGGAAATCAGGATTCGTTTTGAAAAACAAGATTTGTTCAACTTCCGGAGAAAATCTTTTTACGGAGCACGTTTCGATTACCAGATCAATAAAGATTTCATCATCGGTGGTACCATTCTCCAACAAAACGAGGCACCGCAAATCAGTCGCGTGAACATTGGGGATGAACCTTCCAAAAATACCGTATGGGGGCTAGACATCAATTACAACAGCGCTTCCAGACGATTGACGAAGTTGGTGGACATGATTCCTTTCATCGATACCAAGGCTCCTTCTCAAGTAACTTTCCAGGGTGAGTTTGCACAAATGTTGCCAGGCCACAATAAAAAAATCAACCAGGGTGGAGCTAACGGTGTGGCCTTTATTGATGACTTTGAAGGAAGTAAAACTCCATACGATTTAAAGAGCATGCCTACTAAATGGAAGTTAGCCGCTACACCAAGGAGATTTGCGGAGAGTACCGATTCAACGAGAGCGTTTTCCAAAAACAGAGCGAAGATGTCCTGGTATAACATCGATGCAGCGTTTTACCGTTCTAACAATAGTTTCAATTATATCGATGCGAACCTTGTCAGAAACCATTTTGAACGCGCCGTCTATCCGTTTGATCTCTATAAAAACCAGGACAAACAACAAGTACCCATTCCTCTCACCATGTTGGATCTGGGTTATTATCCATCGGAAAGAGGGCCCTACAATTATACCCGAGATTTAGACAGTGAGGGAAGGCTGAATAATCCCACGGGTAAATGGGCCGGTATAAGTCGTAACATTACGAATGACATTGACTTTGATAACGCGAACATTCAATACATCGAATTCTGGATGATGAGTCCTTTTGATCTGGATACCGATCACAACCAGATCGATGGTGTCAATTTTGACGAGAACAACCGAGGTAAATTATATTTCAACCTGGGAGAGATCTCGGAAGATGTGATCAAAGATACGCGTCACGGTTATGAAAACGGGATCACCACCAATCGTACAGAAGACACGTTAACCAACTGGGGTAGAGTTACCAAGAAAACATTCATTACCGATGCCTTTGACAACGATCCTGCACTAAGACCTATACAAGACGTTGGATTAGATGGGTTCAACAATAGCGATGAATTAGCCTATCCTCCTTACAGAAGTGAATTTCTTACGTTCCTTTTAGAAGATCCTGCTTCACCTCTTAACAATGCTGCGAAAACCAGATTGAGAGGTGACCCTTCTGCGGATGATTTTAAATTTTACCAGGATCAGGCAGACGGCGGAAATGCGGTAGGTATACCTGGACGTTACAAAAACGGAAATGGGTATGAAAACAACTCTCCTACCAATAGCGGAACAGGCTTTACACCCTCCAATACCTCTTCTCCCGACAACGAAGATTTGAACCAGGATCAAACGATCAATGACCTGGAAGCTTATTATGAATACGAGGTAGATATTGATCCGGCAAAATTCGTACAAGGGCAAAACTTTATCGTAGGTAGTCAGCTGGTTGATCCGCCGGAAACAGACGCCGTTGGGATGTCAAAAGAAAAATGGTATCAATTCCGGATTCCGATCCGGAATCCTACCTCCACGGTTGGAAATATCACCGATTTTAAATCCATCCGTTTTATGCGTATGTACATGACAGGGTTTTCTACACCTATCATCTTGCGTATGGCACAACTCCAATTAGTGGCCAACCAATGGAGAGGATACCAATCCACCGATATTGATGAAACAGGTGTAGGTGATCTTGAACCCGATGATGCCTTGATCAATATTTCCACGGTGAATGTGGAAGAAAACGGTGCTGTCGATCCCAATGGTAAAAGTTCACCCTATGTCATCCCTCCCGGCTTTACCAGAGATCAGGACATCACTTCAACAGTGAACAGAAGATTGAATGAACAATCTCTTCGTTTGTGTGTCGATGACCTGAACGAAAGAAGTGTAAGAGCGGCATACAAAAATGTAAGCTATGACTTCCTGAACTATGGCCGTGTGAACATGTTCATCCACGCGGAAACGCAAGAGACCACGAATATTGACGGAACGGTGAGTGCCTTCCTTCGTTTCGGAACGGATTTCAAAGACAACTATTATGAAATAGAAGTGCCTTTGTATTTTACCAATCCATTGACGAGCAGTGATCCTTACACGGTATGGAGAGGGGAAAACCAAATCGATGTAGGGATACAAGACCTGATCAATGCAAAACTCGAACGTGACCGTGTACAAGGCGCGAGTGGTGGAGCGCTTCTCGTGCCTTATAAAA
>Ga0247808_10000291_pt1 | contig 26438 bp, 27 predicted proteins | sample UWRJL089202R1_FD_179914 | JGI IMG/M metagenome (GOLD analysis project Ga0247808, IMG submission 179914) | Plant litter microbial communities from Arlington Agricultural Research Station in Wisconsin, United States - UWRJ-L089-202R-1 | ecosystem: Environmental > Terrestrial > Plant litter >... | reverse complement strand
CCAGCGTTCGCGAAGGCCCGCGATATCGGGAAGCTCGTCGACGAGCCCGGTGGTGAGCAGCAGCCGGCGGGCCGAGATGGTGCGTCCGTCGTCGAGGGTGACTTCGAAGTCGTGGGGACTGGGGATGACGCTGTCGCCCGCGACAGCGGTGGTGCCGGCGATCCTGCTGGCACCGACCGCCCGCCCGCTGATCACCGTGCCGCCGTAGGACTCGACCTCCGCGCGGCCGAGCCGCACAATCTCGGACGGGGCGATGCCCTCTCGGGTGAGGAAACCGTGGGCGCCGGCAGCGGGGAGGTTGCGCTGCTCGCCGGCGTCGATCACGAGTACCGACCGGCGCGAGCGCGCGAGGGTGAGTGCGCCGCTGAGTCCGGCTGCTCCGCCGCCGATGACAACCACGTCGTAGGAGTCGGCGAGCGGGGACGAAGAGGATGCGGGGGAAAGGGTGTCGTTGGGCATAACAAAATCCTCGACCCGGCGTCATCCAATCAACAAATGTTCTTGCCGATATAGCAATATGGATCTATGACAGATCTCGCGGATCCCGGCATCAACGATGTACTCAACGCGGTGGGGCCGCGACTGCGCGCGGTGCGGGCGAAACGCGGGCTGACGCTCGCCGAGGTGGCCGAGACCACGGGGATTTCGGTGAGCACACTGTCGCGACTCGAGTCCGGCGGGCGTCGGCCGAACCTCGAACTACTGCTGCCGCTCGCCGGGGCGTATGCGGTGCCGCTTGACGAACTTGTGGGTGCGCCGCCGACCGGTGACCCTCGCATCCACCTGCGGCCCCTGCGCCGGCACGAGCGCACCATCATTCCGCTGTCGCGGCGGTCGGGTGGCCTGCGGGCGTTTAAGGAACTAATCCCGGCGGGACCGGCCGTGGAACCCGGCGAGCTCAAGGTGCACGAGGGATACGACTGGATCTACGTGCTCAGCGGACGCCTGCGGCTGGTGCTCGGCGAGCACGATTTTGAGCTGGGGCCGGGAGAGGTCGCAGAGTTCGACACCCGGGTTCCGCACGCGGTGCTGCGCGCCGGAACGGAGGCCGTCGAGTTCCTGAGCATCTTCGGGCAGCAGGGCGAGCGGATGCACGTGCGTGCCTCGACCGGGGACCTGCCGGCCTCAACCAGAAAGCCGTGAGGCACTTCCTCAGGGGGTAGTTGCGACCGGGGCGTGGGGTTACTCTCAAGTTATGTCCAGACCCACGCGGAGCCTCCCGAAGGAACGCGCGCAGAACTGGCCCACCGAACCATCCGATGACCCGGCCGGCGAAGTCGCCCGCCAGGTCGCGATCAACCTTCGAACGGCCATCGGCACGCAAAGCCTGCGGCACACGGCCGAAATCACCGGTATCCATCACGCCACCATTCTGAAGATTGTGAACGGCACGTCGTGGCCGGATCTTGAGACGCTGGCGAAGCTTGAAATCGGGTTGGGTGTGCGGCTCTGGCCTGCCGCCACACTCGCCGATCACTGACGGGGGTTTTCGACCCTAAGGTAGGACGATGTCCAAGCCTGCCCGCGCGCACCTGACCGACGCGGAACTCAACGATCGCGGTCGCCTGTCGCTGCGCGCCGTGCTGCGCAACCCGCGGGTGCTTGGCACCGAAGCGCTCGCCGGTGCGGTGACCACCCTCGCGCTGGTGCCCGAGGTCATCTCGTTTTCGATCATCGCGGGCGTTGACCCGATCAACAGCCTGATCGCGTCCGTTGTTCTCGCCATCACGATGTCGTTCCTTGGTGGACGCCCCGCGATGGTCACGGCCGCCGCCGGGTCCGTCGCCCTCGTTGTTGCGCCGCTCGTTCGCACGGAGGGAGTGGAGTACCTCCTGCCCACGGTGATCCTCGCGGGAGTTATCCAAGTTGTTTTCGGTCTGACCGGGCTCGCCCGAGTGATGCGGTATATCCCGCGCTCGGTCATGATCGGCTTCGTCAATGCGCTTGGCGTTCTCATCTTCGCGGCGCAGGTCAGCCACATCATCAACGTGCCATGGCAGGTCTATCCGCTCTTTGTGTTGACCCTGCTCATCGTTTGGTTATTCCCGCGCATCACCCGCGCGATTCCCGCTCCCCTCGTCGCGATTGTGGCGGTGACCGCGCTCGCCGTGGCCCTCGGCCTCAGCATCCCCACCGTCGGCGACGAAGGCAACATCACGGGAGGCCTGCCCGGCTTCACCCCGCTCGACGTTCCGCTGAACCTCGCGACCCTCAGCCTCATCGCCCCGACGGCCATCGGTGTGGCGTTTGTCGGACTCATCGAGACCCTCCTCACGGCGAAACTTGTCGACGACATGACCGACACTCGCTCGTCCAAAAAGCGTGAGTCGTGGGGACTCGGCGTCGCCAACATCCTCTCCGGCCTCTACGGCGGCGTCGCCGGCTGCGCGATGATCGGGCAGACGGTGGTCAACGTCAAAATCGGCCACGCCCGCACCCGCCTGTCGACCCTGTTCGCCGGGGTGTGGCTGCTCCTGCTGATTGTGGTGCTGTCGAGCGCGATGGCCGCGATTCCGATGGCGGCGCTCGCCGCGGTCATGATGGTTGTCGCCGTGCGCACGGTCGATTGGCAGAGTGTGCGGCCGGGCGTTCTCCGACGTATGCCCCGTGCCGAAACCACCGTCATGGTGGTGACCGTAGTGATAGTGGTCATCACCAACAACCTCGCCGCCGGTGTGGGTGTGGGCACGGTTCTTGCGGCCATGTTTCTACTGCAGCGCGCCTCGCGGTCGTTCACCGTCGTTCGGGAAATTTCGGTGGATGACGCGGAGGTGCACTACCGGGCGAAGGGTGGCCTGTTTTTTGCCCCGAGCAACGACCTCGCCGATCGGTTCAACTACGACGGGGACCCGTCGCGCGTGATCATCGACTTCACCGAGTCCCGCATCTGGGACGCGTCGAGCGTTGCCGCGCTCGATGCCATCGAGCGCAAGTACACCACCCGTGGGGCGACGGTCGAGTTTCTCGGGCTCGACCCCCGCAGCGCCGCGCTGCGCGAGAAGCTCAGCGGGCACCTGGAGTCATAAGCCCCGCGTCATCCACCCCGCACCATCAACCGATCGGTGGATAGCGGTGCAGCCAACCGACTGTTCCGCGGGCGTCTGCCCCGCAGAAGGATGGCTGTATGGCCACCCAGGAGATCCACGTCAGTGCGGATAACGTCCGCAAACAGTATGGAAAGTTCACCGCCCTTGACGGGGTGAGCTTCGAGATTCCGCGCGGCGAGACCTTTGCGCTGCTCGGCCCGAACGGTGCCGGGAAAAGCACCATGATCGAGATTCTCGAGGGCTATCGCGACCGCACCAGCGGCGATGCGCGGGTGCTCGGCGTTGACCCGGCTCACGGCGGCCTCGACTGGAAGGCGCGGCTGGGCATTGTGCTGCAGTCCAGCGGCGAGAGCGGCAACGTCACCGTGCGCGAACAGCTCGCCCACTTCGCGGCGTTCTACCCGAACCCGCGCGACGTTGACGCGACCATCGCGGCGGTCGGGCTGACCGCACAGGCGAAAACGCGCATCAAGGCGCTGTCGGGTGGGCAGCGGCGCAGGGTGGATGTGGCGCTCGGTGTCATCGGTCGCCCCGAGCTGCTGTTTCTCGACGAACCGACCACGGGGTTCGACCCCGAGGCGCGGCGGGAGTTCTGGGACCTCATCCTCGAGCTGAAAAACGAGGGGACGACCATCATCCTCACCACCCACTATCTCGACGAGGCCGCCCAGCTCGGCGACCGCGCTGGCATCATCGCGGCGGGAAAACTGCTCACCATTGGGCGCATCAACGAGATTGGCGGCGCGGAGGCCCGCGTTCCGATTGTGCGCTGGCGGGATGCGAACGGCGCACAGGAAGTGCGCACCACCCACCCCGCTGAGCTCGTCGCGGACCTCTACGCGCGGGTCGGCGCCGAACCCGACGGGCTCGAAGTCATCCGGCCCAGCCTCGAAGACATCTATCTCTCCCTTGTTGGCGCGCGGCCCGCATCATCCACCCTTCCTGAACCCACCGCAGCCGAACCGACCATTGACACCCTTCCCGAATCGAGCCTCGTATGAACGCCATGACCCTCGGCCTCAAGCGGGCCAGCTACGAAACCCGGGTGTATTTTCGCCAGGGCGACACCATCTTTTTTACGTTTCTGTTTCCGATTGTGATGCTGTCGATCTTCTCGGTCGCCTTCAGCTCGATGGGCAACGTGGGCACCAACCCTGACGGCACCGGCGGCATCACCCGTGCCGCGTACTACCTGCCGGGAATGGTCGCGGCGGGGATCCTGCTCAGCGGGGTGCAAAACCTCGCGGTGGATATTGCGATGGAACGTGGTGACGGCACGCTCAAACGGCTCAGCGGGACACCACTTCCGGTCTTCTCGTACTTTCTCGGCAAGATCGGGCAGGTGTTGGTGACGTCACTGCTGCAGGTCGCGCTGCTGCTGCTCATCGCCCGGTTCGCGTTTGGGGTGGATCTGCCCACCGACGCCGGTCGGTGGCTGACCTTCGGGTGGGTGTACCTGCTGGGCATTCTCACGTCCGCGGTGTTGGGCATTGCCCTCTCCCGCATCCCGCGCACGGGCAAAAGTGCGACGGCCGTCATCATCCCGATTGTGTTGATCTTGCAGTTCATCAGTGGCGTCTACCTCACCTTTCAGCAGCTGCCCGAGTGGCTGCAGAACGTCGCGTCGATTTTTCCGCTGAAGTGGATGGCGCAGGGGATGCGCGCGGTGTTTTTGCCCGAGAGCTTCGCCGCGGTCGAGACCGACGGCACCTGGGGCTTGCCCGTGGTCGCGCTCGCGCTCGGGATCTGGTTGGTGCTGGGACTGATCGCAGCGCGGTACACGTTCCGCTGGATTCGTAAGGACTCGTGATCGACCGCTGGTCACACTGGCGGCGCGGCATGGGAGGGTAGGAGCATGACGGGAAATCGCTGGTGGCACGTACTGTTTGCCGCAGCCATGCTTCTGCTCGCCACGCTCGCCCTCGCATCCGACGAGTTCGCCGGGGCCGGTCGTCTCGGCGTCTTTGTCTGCCTCGCGGTGGTCTCTGCCGCCTACGTCACCATTGGATGGCGCGCCCTCGCCACCGGACGTTTCGGAGTGCTGTTCGCCGTCATCCTCATTGTGATGTCGGCGGTCGCCGTGAGCTTCAACCCCACCATGGCCACCATCCAGGCCATCGCGTTTCCGATGCTCTGGTACGTACTGATCGATACCCGCCGCGCCATCATCGGCAACGTCGCCCTCGCCCTCTGTGTGGGAGTGGGGTACGTGGTTGGCCTCGGGGTCGACGCCGAGACCATCGGTCGAGCGGCCACCATTGAGGGAATCTCGCTCGTCGGCAGCATCGCCCTCGGTCTCTGGTTCACCCGCATCGCCACGCTCAGCGACGAACGCCAGGTGCTGATCGACCAGCTCACCGCGACCCAGGACCAGCTCGCGCAACTCAGCCGCGACGCCGGAGTGACGAGTGAGCGCGAGCGTCTCGCCCGCGAGATTCACGACACCGTGGCGCAGAGCCTCACCGGAATGGTGATGCTCGCCCAGCAGGCCCGCCGCAACCTCGACTCCGGTGACCTCGACGCCATCGGTGATGAGCTCGCCACCCTCGAGTCGAGCGCCCGCGATGCTCTTGTGGAGACCCGCTCCCTCGTCGCTGCCGCTGCTCCGGTCGAGCTGGGAGCCGGGGTGACCGCAGCACTCGAGCGGGTGGCCGCGCGCTTCACCCGCGACACCGGCATCGCCGTGCAGCTGTTCGTCGATCTGCAGCTGGCCGTTGATCCGCAACTGGCTGGGGATGTGGGATCGATGGATGACGCGGCGCCGCTTCCCCGTGATGTTGAAGTAGTGCTCCTCCGCTCCGCCCAGGAGGGCCTCACCAATGTGCGCAAACACGCGTCCGCCAGCGAGGTGACGCTCGACCTGCGCGCGAGTCACGGCGACGTTTGCCTCACCGTGAGCGACAACGGGTCCGGTTTTGACCCCGCCGCTCCGTCCGACGGGTTTGGGCTGCCCGGAATGCGTGACCGGGTCGCGCTCGCGGGCGGTTCGCTCACAATCACCACGGCGCCGGGGGAGGGGACAAGTCTTCTCGTCGCCCTGCCGGTGCGGGCGCCCGCGTCATCCATTCCCGAAGGATCGCAACGATGACCGACCCGACCACCGACCCGATCCGCATTGTTGTCGCTGACGATCACCCGATTGTGCGCGGTGGGCTTGTGGCGCTGCTGTCCGCCGCCGATGACATCACCGTGGTGGGCGAGGCCTCCGACGGCGAGATGGCCGTGCGGCTTGCGCTCGAAACGCTACCCGACCTGGTGTTGATGGACCTGCGGATGCCCGGCATCGACGGTGACGTTGCGACGGCGCGAATTCTCGCGGCGCAACCGGGCATTCGGATTGTGGTGCTGACCACCTACGAAACGGACGACAGCATTCTGCGGGCGATCGAGGCCGGTGCCAGTGGGTACCTGCTGAAGGCGGCGCCGCAGGAGGAGATTCTGGCGGGTATCCGTTCGGTCGCCCGCGGCGAAGTTGCGCTCGCGCCGTCCATTGCGGCGCTGCTGGTGCGTCGGGTGCGGGAGCCGCAGGCTCGGGCTGTCACGCTGAGCGACCGCGAGACGCAGGTGCTCGCGCTGGTTTCCAAGGGAATGAGCAACCGCACGATCGCCGGCGAACTGTTCGTCAGCGAGGCGACGGTGAAAACCCACCTGCTGCACGCGTTCGAGAAGCTGGGTGTGAGCGACCGCACCCGCGCCGTGACGCTCGCGATGGAACGCGGGCTGCTGCCGCGCTGATCCCGTGCTCTCGGCGGGAACTTAGGCCGGGGTGTTCTCTGACCAGTGCACCTCAACGGGGAGGCGTACCTGGGTGTTGCTCGTCAGCGGTTTTGCCTCAAGGAGGGTGGCCAGGAGCGACATCGACGACGTTCCGATGGCGACACCGTCGACGTTGATGGTGGGGATTCCGGTCGCGCCCATCGCTCGGGCCATCTTCTCTTCACCGCTCACCACAATGCGGGGTGGGGCGTCGGCGCCGGTGGGGGTGTTGTGGCGACGGGATCCCAGCGCGAACATCAGGCCGAGCGAAATGGGCGAGGCGTACGCAATCACTGCGGTCGCCCCCGACTCGGTGACGGCGTCGGCCGCTTCGAAGCCCGACTCGGCGAGCGGCGGGAACGGCCCGAACACGGACAGGTCTGCGCGGCCTTCGAGAGCACGGGCGATGGCGTTGGTGCGCTGCTGGTTCGGCCACGACCCGGCGGGCCCACCGATGTACGCGATACGGCGGTGACCGTTCGCCGCGAGTTCGCTCGCCAGTGACGCGAACGCGGTGGGGGAGTCGGCGATGACCGACGGAATTCCGTCGATCTCGCGCTCGATGAGTACGGTCGGGGCGAGGGCCGAGACGCGGCGAATAACGGACTCGTCGGCCTGCGGTGCGGTGAGAAGGAAGCCGTCGACCTGGTGGGAGAGGCGCTCCATCGCGGCCTGGTCGGCGTCGGAGTCGAGCCCACGCACGGCGATCGTCAGGTGGTAACCGGCCTTTTCGGCTTCGATCTGGGCACCCTCGATGATCGGGGCGAAGAAGCTGTTCTCCAGGTTGGGGACAACCATGGCGACAAGCCCGGTGCGGCCGCGGGCGAGGGCCCGGGCGATGCGGTTCGGCTCGAATCCCAGCTCGGCGGCGGCCGACCGGACGCGCAGAATGGTGTCGGCGGCGACGAGTTCGGGGCGAGCCAGGGCGCGGGATGCCGTCGCTTTAGAGACGCCGGCCAGCTGCGCCACGTCATCCAGTGTCGACAATGAGTTTCCCTCCGATTCGCGGTCTACAGTATCCCGTCACCGTCGTCGTTTTACACGCCGGAAACACAGCGGTAATGCGGATCGGGTCCGTGCCAATTAGAGTAGCTGAAACCGGTTGTGCAACCGGTTTCATTGTTTGACTGTTTTTCAACCAGAGAACTCGCTACTTTCCTATGATCCGTAGACCCAAGCTCTTACTGCTGCCAGGCGCAGTGGTACTCGTACTGGCATTCCTGATTCCATCGCTCGCGATGCTGTTCAGCCCGCCAAGCACCTCCACCGGCGAGGTGTTCGCCAAACTCGGCGCGATGCTCACCGACCCGTACGACCTGACGATCATCGCGCGCACCCTGCTCTTCGGTCTCATCGTGACCGCGATCTGCATCCTCCTCGGATTCCCCATCGCGTACCTGCTCGCCCGATCGGTGTCTCGCTTCGCCGGGGTCTGGCTCGCCCTCGCCATCTTCCCGCTGCTGCTCAGCACGGTTGTTCGCACATTCGGCTGGTTGGTGATCCTCGGAAGTAACGGAGCCATCGGCCAGATCATCGTTGCGCTGGGCCTCGCCGACCGCGGTCCGCAGCTGCTCTACACACCCCTTGCCGTTGTTCTTGGTATGACCCAGCTGTTCCTGCCTCTGGCGATCATCTCGTGCTATTCGGCCGTGGCCCAGGTGGATAACAATCTGGATGACGCCGCCCGCGGCCTCGGTGCGAGCCGCACCCGCACACTCTGGACGATCGTGATACCCATGTCGCTGCCGGGCATTGTGGTCGCCGCGACCCTCGTCTTCGCCGGTGCCACCACCGCGTACACCACGCCGTACCTCCTCGGAGGAACCGGCCAGCGTGTGCTCGCCACCCAGCTGTTCACCTACGCGAGCATCACCGTCAACTGGGCGGCGGCCTCCGCCACTGCGTTGATCATGACCGTGCTGGTGTTCCTCGTTTCCGGCCTCTCCTCCGCGCTCGCCTCACGGAAGGGGTCGATCTCATGAGAAACCGACCGTTCCTCTTTACGCTGGCGATCGTCGGCTACGTCATCATGATCGTGCCGATCCTCTTTGTGGTGCTCAGCTCGTTCACTGCCGGGAGCACCCTCTCGTTCCCGCCGCAGGGATTCTCCCTGCAGTGGTTCGAAAAGGCCCTCGCGTACGAGCCGTTCATCGACTCGCTGGGGTCGAGCCTGCTGCTCGCGATTCTCACCACCCTGATCGCCCTCGGGCTCGGTGTGCCGATCGCGCTGGCCATCGCGCGGAGCAACCTGCGCGGCAAGGCCTTTGTGCAGTCGCTGTTTGTCTCACCGCTCATCGTTCCCGAGCTCGTCATCGGCCTGGCGTTGTACCAGCAGGTCATGATTACGCTGCGGCTTGATTCGTTTATCGCGCTGATGCTCGGGCACATCGTCATCCTGCTGCCCTATGCGGTGCGGGTGACGGGTGCAACGCTCGCCCTCGGTGACACCAGCATCGAAGACGCTGCCCGTGGTCTCGGCGCCTCGCCGTTCCACACCTTCCGCACGGTGACCCTGCCGCTGATGCGCCCGGGAATCATCTCGGCCGCACTGCTCAGCTTCATTACCTCGTTCAACAACGTGCCGCTGTCACTGCTTCTGCAGAGCCGCGAGTTCCGCACCTTCCCCGTCACCATGCTCGACTACGTGCAGCAGTCCTACGACCCCATGATCGCCGCCATGTCGACGCTCATCATGGCCGGAACGGTTGTGATCGCGATCATCGCCGAGCGCACCGTCGGCTTCGCCAAAATTTTCGGAGGCATCAACAAATGAGCACCCCAGCATCCGGCGCCACCGCCAGCAGCACCACTCCCCTCAGTAGCGTCGCCGCCGAATTCGTTGGTGTCAGCCAGGTCTACGGCTCGTCCGTCGCGGTCGACAACATCGACCTGCAGATCGAACAGGGCAAACTCACCACCCTGCTCGGCCCCAGCGGCTGTGGTAAAACGACCAGCCTGAGGATGCTCGCCGGCTACCTCGCGCCCACCTCCGGCGAGATCCGCATCAACGGTGTTGACTCCACTCGCCTACCCCCGGAGAAGCGCAACCTCGGCATGGTGTTCCAGTCGTACGCGCTGTTCCCGCACATGACCGTCGCCGACAACGTCGCCTACGGCCTCAAGCTGCGCAAGGTGGCGGCGAAGGAACGCGATGCCCGTGTGGCCGAGTGCCTCGACCTCGTCGGTCTCGGCCATCTCGCGGACCGCAAACCCAAGGCCCTGTCGGGTGGGCAGCAGCAGCGCGTCGCGCTCGCGCGTGCCATCGCGATTCGCCCGTCCCTTCTGCTGCTCGACGAGCCGCTGTCGAACCTCGACGCCCGCCTGCGAGTGCAGATGCGCACCGAGATCCGTCGCATCCAGTCCGAAACCGGCCTTACCGTTGTCCTCGTCACGCACGACCAGGACGAAGCACTCGAGATGTCGGACGCGATGGTTCTGATGCGCGCGGGCAAGATTATGCAGACCGGTTCACCGACCGACGTGTTCACCGCTCCCGCCAACCGCTTTGTTGCGGACTTCCTCGGCTACGAGAACTTCCTCGACTTCGACGGACGGGGCCTCATCACCGTGCGCCCCGAGCACCTCCGCCTGCAGCCGGCCGGCGTTCCCGTCTACGCGGGAACCCCGTCATCCGCCAACGGTTTTGTGCTCCCCGCCACCGTCACCTCGGTCGCGTACCGCGGAACGGACGAGATCGTCACCGTCACCACCGCTGACGCGACACCGTTGAAAGTGTCGATGCACCGCGGCTCCTCGAGCGCACACCTTGCGCGCCTGCACCCCGGCGACGCCGTCGACATCTCGGCATCAGCGGGCGACATCGTGTCGCTTCCCGCCGAAGCGGCCTAACCCCCACAACTGTTTTATCCGCACCACAGCTCTCATCACATTCATACAGCGCTACACAGCCCAGTTCTGCACCTCGAAAGGATTTCCATGTCCCGCACCTCCACCAAGCGGATCGTGACCGCCACCGTCGCGGCCGCCAGCTTTGCCATGCTCCTCTCCTCCTGCTCGTCCGCCGACTCGTCGACCGACGCCGCAGACGACAAGACCCTCGTCATCAGCGCGTTCCCGTTCGGTGTCGAAGAGTTCCAGGAAGCGGTTGTTGACCCCTTCGAAGAGGCCACCGGAATCACCGTTGAGGTCGAGACCGGCAGCAACGCCGACCGCCTCTCGAGCCTCGAGCTCGCCGGCGACGACTCCGGGATCGACGTGATGCTGATCTCCGACTTCTACGCCGCCATGGGCCAGGACAGCGACCTCTTCGAAGAGGTAGACGCCGACCTTGTTCCGAACCTCGACAGCATTGCCGACTTCGCGAAGAGCGATGAGTTCAACGGCCCGTCGTACAGCTACCAGCTCAACGGTGTGATGTACCGCACCGACGAGCTCAGTGCAGACGAGGCCGCCAGCTGGGACCTCTACGCCGACACCGACTACGCCGGCCGCCTCGCGTTCCCGGACATCTCCACCACCGGCGGACAGCTCTCCGTGACCGCAGTCGCCGACACCTACGGTGACGACGCCTACGACATCGACACCTCGCTCGAGACCATCGGCGAGTGGGCTCCGAACATCCTCCAGTTCGTCTCCTCCTCCACCGAAATTACCAACCTCCTCGTGCAGGGTGAGATCGTCGCCTCCCCGACCCTCAACGGTTTCGCCACCTCGTTGGTCGCCGCCGGTGAGCCCGTCGCCTGGACCGCCACCGACACCGGGAAGTTCATGGCCACCAACCGCGCCATGATCCCCGCCGGTGCACCCCACTCCGAGGCGGCTCACGAGTTCATCAACTACCTGCTCTCCGTTGAAGCTCAGACCGCGTCCGCCGAGATCGTGGGAGACCTTCCCGTCAACCTCGAGGCCACCATCCCCGACAGCCTCACCGCTGTTGTGGGCGATATCGCCCTCGACCCGATCGAGGCTGGCTTCAGCACCCTCGACTTCGCCACCATCGTCACGAACTACGACGAGTGGGTTGACCGCTTCGCTCGCGAAGTGACCTCGAAGTAACACCGCACCACCGCTCCACAGCACGACCGGTGAACCCGGCCCCGCTTCGACGCCCTTCCGGCTCGGGGCGGGGCCGCCACCGCACACCACCGACTTCAGAAATTTGGCATCACAGTGACTTACACGCCCGCAGAAACCGCGCCCGCGCATCATCCATCCGCCCTGCATGAATTTGCCGCGCGCCTGCCCAAAACGGACCTGCACTGCCACCTCATCGGCACCGTTCGCCCCTCGACCTTCGCGGACCTCGCCCGCAAGGCGAAGCTGGAGCTGCCCGCTGAGCCGGACACAATTTTTCCCCGCATCGTGTCGGTGATGAAGGACTTCACGCCGTACGAGAACGCCCGCATTCCGATCATTGAAGATCACAGCAACGATGGCGATGGCGTTCGCTACTCCCTCTTTCAGGCCTCCGACTGGGTGATGCAGGCGCTGATCAGTGCCGACGACCTCACGCGCATCACGTATGAGGCGTTCGAGAGTGCGTTCCGTGACAGCAACACCCGTCACCTCGAGCTCTTTATCGATGATGTGCCGCCCGCCCTCGCCAGCCTCGGCTACAGCGGGGCCGTCGACGCGTACGTCGAAGGCATCAAGATGGCCGAGCGCGACTTCGGTATGAGTGGCCGCCTCATCGTCGGGATCGACCGCAGCAAGTCGGGCGACTACGCCGTGGGACGGGTGCAGCAGATCCTCGACAACCCCAATGAGTACGTTGTGGGCATCGGCCTCGACAACCTCGAAACCGTTGGTCCGCCCGAGCGATTTGCTGACGCGTACCAGCTCGCTGGATCCGCCGGGCTCAAGCGCACCGCTCACTCCTCGGAGCACGCACCCGTCGCGATCAACACCATCACCAGCCTTGATGTGCTCGGCTGCGACCGCATCGACCACGGCTACTTTGTGATGGAAGACGACGACGTAATCAAGCGCGTTCGCGACGAGCAGGTTGCGTTCACCACCATCTTCACCACGTCACGCCGCTCATGGCGCCCGTGGCGCCGCGCCTCGATCAAGGCCATGGTGGATGCCGGACTCAACGTGCTTCTGGCGTCTGATGATCCTGGTATGTTCCCCACCACGCTGAACAACGAGTACCGCATCGCCATCGATGACCTGCAGCTTGACCGCCAGTGGCTGCGATCGTCGGCCCTTGCCGGTGCAAACGCGAGCTGGCTGCCGGACGCCGAGAAGGCCGCCCTGCATGCCTCGATGACGAGCGACATCGACGCCCTCGAAGCCGAGTTGTTTGCGGCCGCCAACGCGTAACTGACGTTTCGCGGGGCTCGTTGTGCTCTCAGCTAGTGTGCTGTGGTCGCGGCGAGCTCCCGCAGAACACCCTGCACACGCAGGGCAAAGTTCGGCGGAACGTTGGCGGGGAGTCCGTCGACGGGCCACCACGCCACCTCTTCGCTCTCGTCACTGACCGCCGCGACCGCACCCTCCGGTGCCGTCGCCGCAAACCCCACATCCCAGTGGACGCTGCAACGCCCGAAGCCATCGCCGAGGCCGTGCCGGTCGAGGTCCACGGGCTGCCGACGAATGGCGATTAGGTCCACGATGCCGCCTTCTTCGAGTGCCTCGCGGAGTCCCGCCTCGGCTATGGACGCGTCACCCGCCTCGATGTGACCACCGAGCTGCACCCAGAACTGTCCCTTGCGGTGGAAGCACAGCAGCACCTCTGTGCGATCAGCGTTGAAGACAAAGCAGCTCGCCGTGATGTGGGTCGGCCCGCCATCGCGCTCGAGCGCCGTGTCTCCGCGTTCGTCGAGAAACGCGAGGTACTCGTCCTTGAGTTCATCCTGCGCGGGGTCGGATGGATTCCACGTGGCAAGGTCCGTCACAAATCCAGCGACGGCGGGATAGGCGAGTGCGTCACGGTCGGTCGAAGTCATTGCTTCAGGGTACCGAGCTACCCGCCCTTGGCCTCGAGCATGGCGGCCTTCATCGCGGGTGACATGTAGCCAGTCGCAACTCGCTCGCCGGCGAGCCACTCGGTCAGACGCGCGGCCTCCGCGTCGAGGGCGTCGCGCGCCCAGTCCGAGACGGGCTCGAGCAGAGAAACACGGACTGCGCCGCTGGAGTCGTGCACCCAGCACCCCACAACTCGACCATCAACCCAGGCTGTAGTGCCGGCGTTGCCGCGCTGCTCGAACACCTGGTCGCTGTGTGGCGCGAGGTAGAAATCGCGCGCCTGCCACCCCATCACCGTCGGGTCAAGCACGGGGAGCAGGGCGACCCAGGGATCTGGAGTCTCGACCTCGTCGAGATCATCGGGGAGGAGCCAGCCGGTCGCGCCGGAATCGAGCGAGACCGCAACCGCACCGAGTTCTGCCAGCGTGGCGCGCACCACGGACTTGGTTGACCCGAGCCACCACACCAGGTCGGCCTCAGTGCCGGGCCCGAACGAGAAGAGCCATCGGCGCACAATCTCGCGGTAGCCGGCGGCCGCGTCATCCATCGAAGAAATTGGCTCAGCGAACCAGTGGACGGGGAGAGCCCAGCGCAGCCGGCCGGTGCGCCAGTGGCTGGTATTAGTCGCACGCACCACGTCGCCGGCGGCACCGAGCAGAATCAGCACACGGGGTGCACCCCAGGTTGCCGTGGGGGTGACCACCGAGATGTCGAGCATCGGCACCGCCTGACGCACCTCCTGCGCGGTCAACCCGTCGGGGCGAGTGGCGAGCAGGGCGAGAATCTCGGTGCGCGCCCGGTCGAGCCAGGCGTGGCCGTCGTCAGTGATGCCGACCGCGACGAGGTCTTTCGCCATCCGAGTGCGCTCGACCTGCTCGACGCGGGCGGACGAACTCGGCAGTACGGCAGGCAGCAGGTCGCGGGGAAATACAAAAAGCGTGCGACGCATGGCGAGCTGTTTGATGAGAGTGCGGTCGGTGTAGAGGGAGTGGTCGATGTCGTCGAGGGTGACTCCGGCGACGCGAGCCCAGTACGACAGGTACACCGTCGCCGGCTCGGTCGCATGCATCACGGTCATGGCCTGCGTTGCCGCTTCGGGGGAGTCGACGCGAGACGCGGGAGTCAGCGCATGCCGCACGGCAAGGCGGGCGCGGCGCTCGCTGTCGGGCACATGTCGCATGCGACCAGTGTGGCATTTGCCGCCGACACTGCTCTCGCGGCACACAGAACGCTGCCGCCCGTCTGCGTCGCGATCCGGGGGGTGGGGTCGCGGCGCAGCCGGGCGGCAGCGGGTCGAGATGGGTGGAGCGGGTTACTCGGTCGCGTCGTCCTCGGTGGGAGGGGTTCCGCCGCCCATGCCGCCGCCGAAGCCCATGGTCGCGCCCTCGGAGATAGACGTCGCCGTCACGTCGCCCGCGTCGTCCGCCTCACCGATTACCGTGAGCTCGTCACCCTCGGTGAGGGCGTCAACGCTCGAGTCTTCGGTTGTGGTCACCGTTGTGTCGTCGGACGCCGTAATCGTCACCTGCTCGCCATCGGACGTCTCCAGCACAATCGTGCTGCCATCAACCGACACGACGGTGCCCGAGGTGAATCCGCCGCCTGCGCCACCGGTCGCGCCATCGGGTGCCGTTCCGCCGCCGCCGGTCGGCATCTCGCCGCCACCGAAACCGCCCGCGCCGCCTGCCTGCGTGGACTCCGCGGTGTTCTGGCCGATCAGCACACCGCCGAAAATGCCGACACCAAGCACGGCGACCAGCACGAGCGCCGGGGTGATGAAGCGTGCGGCGCCTTTCTTTTTTGTGGGCGGTGTCTTGGTGGATGACGCGGTGGTGGATGACGCCGCGGGCGTGGTCGCAGGAGTGGTGGGGGTCGTGTTCGACATTGTTATCTCGTTTCGTGGGGTGTGGTGAGTGGAAGTCGTGGGGTGGGATGAGGGCTACACGGCGCGCAGCGCCTGGATCGGTCGCATGGCCGCGGCACGGGCCGCCGGGTAGACACCGAAGAAAACACCGATGGCGACGGAGACCCCGAGCGCGAGCCCAATCGAGTAGTCGAGCACCACGGGTTGGGTACCGTTGATCTCGAACTGTGCGCCAATGAGCGCGGCGCCGACTCCGAGCAGGCCACCAACCAGGGTGAGGGTGGCCGCCTCGGCGAGGAACTGTCCGAGGATCGCCCCTCGCGTCGCGCCCAGCGCCTTGCGGATACCGATCTCGCGGGTGCGCTCGGTGACCGAGACGAGCATGACGTTCGTCACACCGATTCCGCCGACGAGCAGGCTGATGGCCGCGACCGCACCGAGCAGAACGGTGAAGCTGTCCGCACTCGCCGCCTCGGTTTCCAGCAGCGTCGTCTGGTTGGTGATTGTGTACGGCGCGGTGTCGTCGGCGCCCACGGCGAGAAGTTGATCGAGCATGACGCCGATCTCTCCTTCTGCAGCGGCCACGTCATCCGAACTCGTTGCCTGAACAAGAAGCGAGCTGACGGCACCGAAGCCCGTGAACGATCGTTGGATGCGCGTGATCGGCGCCACCACCACGGTGTTCGGATCGTCGGTTCCCGTGCTGGCCTGCGTGGCGAGCACACCCACAATCGTCAGGGGTGTGCCGTCAACGGTGATGGATTCACCAAGCGCGGACCCGGTGGGGAACAGCGTTGTCGCGAGCTCGGAGCCGATCACGGCCACCTTCGCCGCGGAGGTGACCTCGGCTTCGGTGAAGGCCTCGCCGGTTCCGATCTCCGAGGTGGAGACGGCGAAGTAGTCGGTGGTGGTGCCGACAATGGAGACGCTGTCGGCGGATCCCTCGGTGGATGACACGGTCAACGACGTGCTCACCTGGGGCACCACCGCTTCGACGTGACCGAGTCCCGCGGAGGCGAGCTGGTCGCTGACGTCAACGGTGATCTCTTTGACGGTGCTGCCCTCGGAGGTGGTGGCACCGGGACCACCACCGCCTCCGGTCGAGCTGGCCCGCACGGTGACGGTGTCGGTGCCAAGAGCGGCGATCGAGTCCTTGATGGTCTGCGCGGAACCGTTACCGACGGCGAGCAGGAGAATGACGGACGCAACACCGATGAGCACACCGAGCATGGTGAGCACGGAGCGCATCTTGTTCGCGAGAACACCACGCAGCGCCGAGAGAAGAATGTCGAACAGGCTCATACAAAACTCTCCTTGTGTGCGCCACGGGCCGTGCCGAATCCGCGGTTGGCGGTGGCGGGGCGGTCCGAGACGATGAGCCCGTCGCTGATCTCAAGCACCCGCTGGGTGCGCTCGGCGACGTGGTCTTCGTGCGTGATGATGACGATGGTGCGACCCTCGTTGGCGAGCTGGTCGAAGATCGCGAGGATCTCGTCGGTGGACTCGGAGTCGAGGTTTCCCGTCGGCTCGTCCGCGAGCACCAGCGTGGGGGAGGTGACCAGCGCGCGGGCGATCGCCACGCGTTGCTGTTGTCCACCGGAGAGTTCCTGCGGCTGGTGTCGGGCTCGATGGCCGAGTCCCACGAGGTCGAGCGCCTCGAGGGCCCGTCGGCGCCGTTCGGCACGCTTGACCCCGCCATACACGAGGGGCAGTTCAACGTTGGCGACGGCGGACATCCGCGGCACCAGGTTGAACGACTGAAAGATGAATCCAATCTCCCGGTTGCGCACCCGTGCCAGTTCACTTTCGTCGAGTGTGCTGACGTCGTTCCCGGCGAGGGAGTAGGTTCCGGATGACGCGACGTCGAGGCATCCGAGGAGGTTCATCAAAGTGGACTTGCCCGACCCCGACGGCCCCATGATGGCCACGTAGTCGCCGGCGCCGACCGCCAGGTCCACTCCGCGAAGGGCGTGCACCGAGGCATCCCCTTCGCCATAGATCTGGTGGATATCGACCAGTTCGAGTACGGGCCGGTCGTTCAGCAGGACCTCCGCCAGATCGTTTGTCTCGGCTGGGCGCATGGTGTCGTCGGATGACGGGATGATGTTGCTCATAGTGGTGTCCTGACCCTCGCTGCCGCGCCGGTTACTGTCCGCCGCCGGGGAAGCCGCCGGTCGGTGCCGTGCCGCCGCCGAATCCGCCGCCACCGGTGAAGTCACCCGTGCCGCCGCCCGGCTGTTCCGTGGTCGCGTCCTCATCCGTGGTTGCCGCGACTTCGCCGAGCACAACGGTGTCGCCCGCAGCAAGGCCAGACGTGATCTCCGTTCCCTCATCGCCCACCACACCCAGTTCGACGGTGGTGGTTGTCGTGACGTCGTCGTCGCCGAGCACGTCGACCGTCGAAACGCCATCGGTGTCGGTCGTGATCGCAGCGGTCGGAACGTACAGTGCGTCATCCGCCGACGCCACCGTCGTAATCGACGCCTCCGCGGTCTGCCCCAGGCGCAGTCCCTCGGGCACCTCGCTCAGCGAAATGGTGGTCGCATAGGTGACGACCGAGTTACTTGCCGTCGCCGTGGGCGAGATCGCCGTCACGGTCGCCGCCGCAGTGACGTCGTCGAGTGCGGGGAACGACACCGTCGCCACCTGCCCGGTCGCCACCGCCGCAATGTCGGCCTCCGCGATGTTTGCGGTCACCGTGTAGCTGGACGTGTCGGCGATGGTCATAAAACCTGAGGACGTGGTGGTGGATGACGCGTCGCCCGCGGCAGAGGAGCTTGAGCCAGAAGACGTTGACCCACCGACCTCACCGCTGACCGCAACAACCAACCCGCTGATGGGGGCAGTCAGGGTCGCGGAGCCAATCGCGGCGTCGGCCTCGGTTGCCGCGTCGGTCGCGGTATCGACCTTGTCTTCGGCGGAGCTGATCTGTGACTTCGCGGAGGTCACGGCCTGCGTGGCCTGCGACGTGTCGGTCGAACTCGAGCTCGATCCACTTGATCCACCGGCCGCAGACTCCGTGCTCGCCGTGGCCGCGCTGGCGGCGTTCGCGGTCGCGGTGGCGAGCTCGCTCTTCGCCGCGGAGAGGGCGGAGTTCGCCTCCGCAAGCTCGGTGTTGGCGTCGGCGAGTGTGTTGTACGCATCGGTTTGCGCCTCAACGAGATCGTCGGTGACGAGGGTGCCGATGACGTCACCCGCCGTGACGGTCGAGCCAAGCGCGACATTCACGGTCGCGATGGTGCCGGAGACGGCGAAGGATGCGCTGACCTCGCGGGCGGCCGCGATGGACCCGCTCGCGGTGATGGTGCTGCTCACTGCGCCCTGCTGCACCGTGCCGGTGAGCTGTGTCGCTTCCACACTGCTGGCGGCGCTGACCGGGTTGATAACAAAAAAAGCGCCGGTTCCCGCAGCGAGGATCACTACGGCCAGGGTGGTGTTGACGACAAGAGGGCGAGAAAGTTTCATTCCCGTAGGTTTTCTAAACTTCCTATCCGGATTCTCTGCCGAGTCTGAGAAAGTCCTGTGGATGCGAACCGCGTGGCTAAACTGTCCGCAGAAGTGAGGATGCCATGAGCGAAGACGCAACCCCCCGGTTCGATCCACGTTTTAACCCGGAGTTCCAGCCCGGCTACAACCCCGGTGACTCCGCGCCCGGTGCGCCCGCGTCGGCTCCCGCGCAGCCCGTGACCTCTGCCTCACGCCAGGCAGGCTTTCCGGCGACGGCCTATCCGCCGACGTCGTACCCTGCACCGTCCCCCGCGCCGGGCGTCGATCCGAGCCGTGGTGGAGCGCGTCGCGCCGCCGCCGGCCCGGCCGTTGTCAGCGCCGCACCGCCCGCCGCCGTCGGAGCCCCCGGCACAGCGAGCGCGCCGCCGAACGAGCCCACGGTTGTGGTGTCGTCCCCTACCTTTGGTGCGTCTGCCACCACGGAGGATTCCGCTCCGTCACTTGCCGCGTTGGCGCGCAATCCCTTTGTGCTTGCGCTCGTTGGCATTGCCGTCGCGCTCGTTATCGTCGGATCGTGGATGTTTGCCCAGGCGTACGCGGCGTTCAGCGACACCGGCAACTTCGCGTCGCCGGCCGACTTTGTCGCGCTGGAGTCCGCCATGCGGGCCGCCCCGATTGTGATCCTCGCGGGGGTTGGCGTTGCGGTGAGTGTGCTGTTTATCTTTGCGCGCGGGTGGCGCTCGCGCCGCTAACGCCCATTAGGTCGGGCAGCGCATCAGTTTGTACGGCGCGTCAGGTCTGGCAACGCGGGCAGAAGTACGTCTCGCGCTGAGTGAGGGGTGTTTCGCCGAGGCTTGCCTTGCGGATGCGTGTTCCACAGCGCCGACACGGTTTGCCCGTGCGGTGGGCGACCCACATCATCCGCCCCGGACGCATATCGCCCGTGGTGGTTCGCTCGACGCGGTCGCGGTTGGCGTGAATGAGCTTGTGCGCGAGTGTGATCAAGCCCGGGATGTCTCGCACCTCTTTGATAGGCCGCGTCGGCATCATCCCCCGTAAAAAACACAACTCGTTGCGATAATCGTTGCCCAAACCGGCGATGACCCGTTGGTCGAGGAGTGCGAGCCCGATGGGGCGATCGGGATCGCGGGTGAGGTTGTGGAGGGCGACGTCGGGGTCCCAGCCGGGTCCGAGAATGTCGGGACCGAGGTAGCCGACCGCCTCGGACTCGTTCTCGCGGGGAAGGATCTCGAGGATGCCAAGCGAGAAGCCCACCGTGACCCAGCCCTCGGTAGCGAGGATTGCGCGCGCCTGCCAGGCCGGCCGACGCCACGCGGTCTCGGGTTTGTAGAGGTGCCAGGAGCCCTCCATTTTGAGGTGGCTGTGCACCGTGGCGTCCCCGATGTGATGCAAGATGTGCTTGCCCACGCTCACGACCTCCTCGACAACCTCGCCGGTGAGGTCGACGGTGGCGAACTTGGGGACGCGGAAGTCGGTGGTGATGAGGGTGTGGCCGGCCAGGGCGGAGTTGAGCGACTGGGCCGCACGGAAGACGGTATCTCCTTCGGGCATGGAACCAGTTTGCACGACGGGCCCGGGGGAACGGTGGGAGCGAGGGAGTGCTGGCCCGTCATGTGAGGGAGAATCGTTATTGCGCACCCGCCGACCGTAAAGAAGCCCGTTCAATGACGACACCAGCTCAGAGCAACGACCGCTGTGACATTCCGCTTATGCTCGACGCCGACCACAACCTCACGGACGAGGAGGTGCAGCTGCTCTGGTCCTTCATTCACGGCGACATCATGAATGAGCCGACCCGGGTGCGACTACGCAAACACTGGGGGCTCTGTGGGCGGCACGCCTGGGGTTCGGCGATCGCGGAGATTGAGCTGTGGCAATCTGGGGCCGGCGTACGCGGCGGGCACCAGCCGTTCGATGCCGCAGTGCTTTACGACGACCTGCTCGGCCAGATGTTCCACGCGCTGACCGGAAGCCGGCGGTGGTCGCGTCGGAAGATCCTGCGCGGCAAGGGGACATGTCTGATATGCGATGACGTTCGTGCACCTGCTCTCGCGGGTGCGGCGCTCACTCACGGTGGGTTCACTGCGTCCATTCTCTCCAGTGAAGCCAACGCGTTGCACCACACCCGCGGCTGGTTGACGGGGACTCATGCGGAGTGGATGTCTCATGTGTGCCCGGACTGCGCGAAAAACGCTGGATCAGCGTCTGAAAAGAATGTGGATGACGCGGACGGTTCGACAGCACTGCGCTGCCGTCCGCACCTTCTCGACGCTGGGTTGTTTGACGACGAGACGACCGCCGTGGTGATCGACACCATGGCGCAGCTTCACCATCAGGTTCGTGCACTCGCGGCGTCGATGACGGAACGCGGTGTCGCGAGCACTCCGACAGTGGATGCGTCGTGGGTGCGGGCACTCGGATGGTTCCACGGGTGGCAGTTCCCGCTTCTTGTGGTGGGGTCCGAGGCGGTCGCCGCGCGCGAGTAAGAGTGTTCAGTTACCGTTCGTGTGTGAGCGCGCTCGAAATGACGCGGACGATATGGGCCAATGCGGTCGCGAAGTCCATTCCCGTCGCGGCGGCGTAACCGATCACGAGACCCTGGGGCGCTGGCTGCTTGATGTAGTAGTCCGAAAGCAGGGCCGTGTGTATTCCATGGTGGGTGAGCTCGTTGTGGATAGTGGCGGCGTCCGCGTTGAACGTCACGACGGCATGCAACCCACCTTGTAACGCCGCGATCGCCACCTCGGAATTGTCGCGAAATGCGTCGTGGAGGAGGGATCGTCGGTGGCGGTATTCGCGCCGGCGTCGTGCGACGTGCCGGGTCAACCCTCCCTCGCGGAGGTACGTGGCAAGCGCTTCTTGCTGGATCAATGAGACAGGCAGGTCGAGCGCGTCGCGTGTTGCGATCAGGCGGGATTGAAGGTGTGTTGACCCGATGATCCACCCGCACCGGAGGCCGGGTGTGAGGAGTTTGGAAAAGCTGCCGATGAGGGTCACCCCACCGGGGTCAAGTGCGCGCAGGGGAGTGACGGGCGGGCGCTCGTAGTGGAATTCACTGTCGTAGTCATCTTCGAGGACGGGCGTGGAAGTCTCGGCTGCCCACGACAGTAGGGCGGACCGTGACGCCGTCGTCAACTGCGCGCCCAGCGGATAGTGGTGGTTCGGTGTCACAACTATTGCGTCGATGTCAGGAGGAAGCTCGTGGAGGGCTTCGACATCGAGACCAGTTTCCGGGATCACTGCCAGGGGAAAGACGTCCGCTCCGAGCTGCCGCAGGATGTGACGCATCCGGGTAGCCCGGGTCTTCTACAGCAACCCGAAGTGCGCGGTGAGGTGGACGGAGGGCCAGGGCAGCGAGCAGAAGCGCTTCACTGCTGCCGGCGGTAATGATGACATCACGCGGGTTGACCGTCAGTCCACGCGACCGTTCGAGGTGGCGGGCGATTTCCGTCCGCAATAGGGATAGGCCGGCGGTGTCCTCGACAGCCGGGCTCGGGTCGTGAGAGGTTGCGCGCCTCCACGCCGAGCGCCACGCCGAATCTGTCAGGCCGTGGGTGGACCGGTGCCCGGGACGCAAGTCGATACGTGACCCTGAGAGGGGCTCTGCAATGGCGGATGGCGCCGCGTGAGTGTGAGGCGCCGACGGGAGGTGGGGAATGTCCGCGACGAGTGTCCCGCGCCCCGGAGAGGTGTGAAGAAAACCCTCTCCCGCGAGACTGTCGTACGCAGTCACAACTGTTCCGCGGGCGATTCTCAACGTCGAGGCCAGTTCGCGCGACGACGGGAGAGGGTCGCCCGTTCGGAGAATCCGTCCGATGATCGCCGAACGTATCTGACGAGCGAGTTGCTCAGCGAGGGGCGTAGGCGTGCCGCGACGGAGGGGCTCAAGCGGAACCATGGGTCCATTTTCGTGGGTGGTCCAATGTGATCCTACAAATTGGACTACAGATTAGTCCATGCATGCAGGTCTGATGGGGTTATGCAATCACCGAATGAAGGCGTCCTCCCTCTGACAGACCAAACACGGGTACGTCGTCTCGCGCACTATCAAACGACGGACCGTGCGGCGTTGTATACGGTGCTGGATGACGCCTTGACCGCGACCGTCGCGATTACCCGTGATTCTCTCCCGGTTGCTTTGCCCTTAGGGTTTGCCCGTGACGGCGATTCGGTACTCCTCCACGGGTCGACGGGAAGCGATTTTTTCCGACGGTTGGCCGCGGGGACGCCGTTATACATCACGGTTACTCATCTCGATGGGCTCGTGTATGCACGCTCGCTTTTCGACAGCTCCATGCGTTACCGCGCGGCCGTCATTCACGGGGTCGCAACCGTGGTGCCGGATGCGGACAAACAACCCGCACTGCTCACGCTGGCTGAACACCTGATGCCGGGCCGGGCAGCGGAAGTTCGACCCATGCGTACGCGCGAGCTGGCAGCGACACTCGTTCTTCGGGTGCCGCTGACGAACGCAAGTGTGAAAGACAACAGCTCGTCCGTTATCGAGGAACACGATGACGGAGAAGATCGCACCGTCTGGGCTGGCGTGCTTCCGCTGCGCGTCGTGGCAGGTGACCCCGAACCCTCTCGTGATTCAGAACGCGGCCCGACCGCACCGTCCGTTTACGCCGCTCGCGACCGGATCCACGGTTACTCGAGTGGCCCCGACGGAACGGAGAATAGCGAGCGTCCCGACTGAGATCATCGCGTGGCTGCCTGGCTCCACCCGGGTGTGTCCACGGGGCAAGACGCCGCGGTTCCACAAGAGACACCCCGCAGCCGGGGGTTCTTCTAGTAACTTGGGGCCTAAATAATCACTGGCGTCCGGCATCCGGGCCTAAGCTTCGGAGTCACCATGACCAATGACGTGAATAACCCCAATCCGTATAGCAACCAGGGTGGCGCTCCCGCCGCGGTGAACCCGGGAACGACGCTCGGAATCATCGGTCTTATTCTCGGTGTTGTGGGCTTTTTTGTGGTGTTCCTCGGGCCGGTCGCCGGTCTTATTGTGAGCATCATCGGGCTGAGCAAGTCGAAGAAGGCGGGCCAGAAGAACGGTCTCGCCCTCGCGGGTATCATCGTGTCGAGCGTGGCATTTATCGCCAACATCATCACGGCCATCGTTGTCGTCAGCATAATCAGCGCCACCGTTGCGACGTTCGGTGGCACCGCAATCGAACTGCTGGAGCAGTGTGAGGCGGACCCGACGTCAACTGTCGAGTTCCAGGGCCAGCAGATCAGCTGCGAAGACCTGCTTTCGGGTAGCAACTAATCCGTTCCGCTAGTTTTTAGCGGACCACCAGGCTCCCGAGGGAGTTTCTCCCTGGCGTTCGAGGGGACGCCAGGGAGGTTGGTGTCCGTGACGGCGTTGCCGCTTCTTCCCGCGGTTCGCTAGAGTAATCGCACTGGAAGTAAAAACGTGGGTACACGCCCACGCTCATACGCCGCTCGTCGAGCTGCCACTTCTCCCCTTCGAGGAGAGTGCTATGAGCAATCACAATCAACTTCCGTCCGTAACCGAGGTGCCCCACCCGTCGCCAGGTCAGCACCGTCCGCAGACCCTTCGCGCGGCATGGGTGGCGCTCGCCGGTCTATCCGCCGTATTCCTGTTCGAGATGCTCGATAACTCGATCCTCAATGTTGCGCTCCCCACGATCGGCCGCGAGCTAAACGCGTCGACCACCGGCCTGCAATGGGTGACGGGTGCGTACGCGGTCGTCTTCGGGGGCCTCATGCTGCTCTTCAGTGCGATCGCAGATAAGTTCGGCCGCCGACGAGTGATGTTGATTGGTCTGGCATTGCTCGCCCTCGCCAGCCTGGCCACTACCTTCGTCGCAACAGACGAGCAGCTCATCGCCGTCCGTGCGGCCATGGGCCTCGCTGCCGCGATGACAACCCCTGGCTCCATGGCTCTCGCCTTTCGGCTGTTCGACGACGATAACCTCCGAGTTCGAGCCCTCACCATCATCTCCACGGTTGGCCTCGTGGGTCTGGCGATCGGCCCGACCGTCGGCGGCTTCATCCTCGCGTTCGCACCGTGGCAGGTGTTGCTACTGATCAACGTGCCCATCGCGGTTCTCGCGTTCGTTGGAATCAGCATCGGCGTCGCCCGGGACCTTCCCGTCGAACTCCATCGCGACCCCCTCGACGTTGTTGGGGCCGTTCTCGGCACCGCCACCATCGTCCTCGCGCTCGTGGCTCCGACCCTGTTTGTCGACGAAGGCGCCGGATCCTGGGCGCCCTGGTCGGCGACGGCGGGCGCAGTGATCGCAGCGATTCTCTTTGTCGTTCGCCAACGTTCCGCCCAATACCCTCTTCTAGATCTCAAGCTCATTGCGCTCCCGCTCGTGTCCAGCGGACTTGCCTACAAAGCCGCTTCCGGTCTCGCAATCGCCGGGCTGAGCTACATGGCGACCCTGCAGCTGCAGTTCGCCTGGGGGTGGTCGCCCGCCCTGGCCGCAGTTGGCATGCTTCCGCAGGTCGTTGTGCTGCTCGCCAGCGGTCGTCTGGTCGCGCCGTTCCTGCGGAAGGTGGGGATGGATCGCGCCGCCTGGATGAGTGCCGCAGCGGTTGTGTTGGGTCTCGCTGTGTTTGCCGCGGGTAGCCGCTTTGGTTACATCTGGATCGCCATCTCCCTGGTCCTCGTCGCTGCAGGGATGCGTATCGTCGGTGTCGTTGCGGGCACCAACGTGATGCGCGGGTTGCCCGAGAACCGCACCACAATCGGCGCCGCCCTCGTTGACACATCGAGCCAGGTTGCAACTGGAATCGGGATCGCCGTGACAGGCACGATTCTCGCGGCGCTCTTCACAGGCAACATCTCGTCATCCACCTGGAGTGCGCAGCAAGCCACCACATTCCAACAGGGCGTCACCGTCGCGGGGCTCGCGATCACGGCCGCCGCGGCCGCGCTCGTCTGGTTCGGAATGGTCCGGAGTCGATCGGGACTCAATCACCGCCCGTAGCAAAAATGTTTTGTTAGAGGATGCCGCGGACGATGAGTCCGCGGCATCCGTCTGTCACTCGTCTAGTGCGCAGGCGTGGCCTCGAGGGCGGCCCGCGCCGGCTGCGGCTCGCGCTCGAGGAGCGTGGTGAGCTGCGGGTCGACCCCCGCGAAAAAGCCCTCGCGCGGCCCGGTACCGGCCCAGAGTGAACCGCGCCATCATCTCAGGGCGTCGACTTCTCAACGAGTGGCCCGACAGGGCGCTAGTCGCCAAGTGGGGAATTGTCTCGGAGGGCTGCTTGAATGACGCGGATGTTCGCTCCCAATGCGCCGGAGGCCAGAAGTCCTGCACCGAGTGGGCCAGACGGATCCTCTCCGAGGAGGGGCAAGCTTCGTAGGGCCATTGAAACCTGCTGACTCATATGCTCCA